>Ga0299913_10000002_pt1 | contig 151080 bp, 162 predicted proteins | sample RVTome_9_FD_201360 | JGI IMG/M metagenome (GOLD analysis project Ga0299913, IMG submission 201360) | Soil microbial communities from uranium-contaminated site in the Upper Colorado River Basin, Wyoming, United States - RVT155D38 (version 2) ... | reverse complement strand
CGAAGTGATCGAGTTCGAGCGGCACCTGAATACGATCGCCCACTGGGCCCTCCTTGCTTTCGGCGGTTTTGTCACCATCCGAAAGTAGGAGGGCTCAACCCTCACCCACCGTCTTTCGCGTAGAAGGGATTTCTGTCACACCCTCTCCGTAGCGTGAGCGCCATGAGAGTTTCCCCATGGTGTGAGCACAAGCCGGTGTGGGTGGGACGGGTGGCCGTTGCCGCCTGCGCCGAATGCGGAACGGTTGATTGGTTCTCAGACACCGGTCCGGTGGACCATGCCGAGGCGATGGCATACCTATTCGGCAGCTACGACCTCGTCGGCCATCTCGAGGCGCTGGGTGGGCCGACGTCGCGAGTGCTCGCCTACGCCCCTCCCACGGCCAAGAAGAGGAAGAACCTCGACGCCTTGCCCAAGAACGTCTGGCTGGCGGTGGGACCCCGCCTCTGGCTTTCTCACGACGGCGAGGTGCTGCTGCTGGCAACCGACCACGAGCTCCTCATCGAGAACCTGACCCGGGGAGCCTGACCCACCCGAACCGGTCAAGCAGTGGCCGCCTCGACGAATTGGGTCTGATACAGCGACGCATAGAGGCCATCGGCCGCAACCAAGGAGGCGTGTGTTCCCCGTTCCACGATCGCGCCGTCGTCGATCACCAGGATCTGATCTGCGGCACGGACGGTGGACAGTCGATGGGCGATGACGAGCGAGGTGCGTCCCATCATCAGCACCTCGAGAGCCTCCTGGATCAGAGCCTCGGATCGGGAGTCGAGATGGGACGTGGCCTCGTCGAGGATGAGGATCTTGGGGTCCTCCAGCAACACCCGGGCGATTGCGATGCGTTGCTTCTCCCCACCGGAGAGCCGGTAACCCCGCTCCCCTACCACAGTCTCGTACCGCTCCGGCAGCTTCGCGATCATCTCGTGGATGTTGGCGGCGCGGGCGGCCACCTCGAGCTCCTCCTGCGTTGCTTCCGGCTTGGCGTAGCGCAGGTTGGCGGCGATGGTGTCGTGGAACAGGTACGTCTCTTGGGTCACCACCCCGACCGAGGTTGCAAGCTCGCGCAGGGCGAGATTCCGGACGTCGTGCCCGTCGATGAGCACCGCGCCCTGGGTCACGTCGTAGAGACGGGGAACCAGATACGAGATCGTGGTCTTGCCCGCTCCCGAGGGGCCGACCAACGCGGTCAGTGTGCCCGGCTCGGCGACGAAGTCGACATCACGAAGGGCCCACTCCCGGGTCGATGCCTGGGGAACCGTGATCAGCTCCTCCTGAGAGCCATGTCGCCGGCCAAAACGTCTCACCGCTTCCAGCCCCTCGGGCCCGTCGCTCTGATAGCGAAACCACACATTGGTGAGCTCGACCCGACCGGTGACGGGCAACAGCGGCTCGGGGGTCACCGGGTCGGGTATGTCGGTCTCCAGGTCGAGCACCTCGAAGACCCTCTCGAATGAGACGAGGGAGCTGGCGAATTCGACCCGTGAGTTGGAGATGGCCGAGAGTGGCCCGTACAGCTGGGGAAGCAGCGTGGAGAACATGACCAGGACGCCGAGAGTGATGTCATCCCGGATCACCATCAGCCCCCCAACCCAAAACACCCCGGCGGTGCCAACGGCGGAGACCAGGCCGAGGGCGGCGAAGAATCCCCGTCCCACCATGGCCCGGCGGACTCCGAAGTCCCGGACCAGGGCGGCCTGGTCGCCGAACCGCGTCGACTCCTGGTCCCATCTCCCGAAGAGCCTGACCAAGAGCGCGCCGCTCACATTGAACGCCTCCTGGAGGATCCCCGACATCCTCGACTCGTGCTCCATCTGTTGTTGCGTCACCCGGCGCAGGACCCTGGCGACACGGCGGGCGGGGATCACGAACAACGGGAGAGCGGCGACGGCGAGCAGGGTCAACCGCCACTCTGCCTGAAGCATCACCACCAGGATGAATGTCACCGAGACCACGTTGGATACGATGGTGACCAACGTCCCGGTGATCGCCTGCTGTGAGCCGACCACGTCGCTGTTGAGACGGTTCATCAGCTCACCCGTCCTGGTGGCGGTGAAGAAGCGGAGGGACATCCTCTGCAGATGGTTGAACAGCTCGCGACGGAGATCGAAGATGATCCCCTCGCCCACCCGAGCCGACCACCAACGCTGGGCCACGCCGATCAGGGCGTTGACCAGGGGAACGAGGATCATCCCCACCCCGAGCAGAGTCAGGAGCGAGACGTCACGTTCGGGCAGAGCCTCGTCGACCAGCAACCGAATCAGGATCGGGGGCACCACCCCGAGGCCGGAGATGATGACGATGGTGATCAGGACACCGATCAGACCGCCGAGGTAGGGGCGTCCGTACGACCAAACGCGGCGCAGGAGAGCCCGATCTATGTCGGGGCGGTCCTGCTCCTCGTCGTACTGCAGGTAGCTCCACCAGCCACCGGAATGGAAAATGAGCGGCCTCCGTGTCGGCCGTCAGAGGTTATCCGGGGGCAGTCTCTAGCTCGGAGAGAAAAACCAGGTCGGTGACCATTTCCTCGAGTGCGGCAGGCGCGACGTAGGACCGACCGAACAGCTCGTATCGATAGTCGTCGTCGAACCAGATCAGGGTGTTTCCGTTCGACGCCTCGAGCGACCACACCGTCCGACCCCCGATCGTGCCCGTGACACACTCGGATGTGGTTCGGTCCTCGAATCGGGTACAAGAGATATCGGCGCCCGGTTCGGACACTTCGGTCGCGTTCACCACGTCGAGCGACACTTGCATCACGATCATCTGCGCCACCGAGCGCGACCTGGTGTAGGGCTCCGAGGACCAGATCCCGAAGGCGGCCACCGGGTCGTCCTCCAGATCGCCGTTCTCGTCGAAGACGAGCTGGGAGGTGACGTACTCGGAGAGGTAAGGGGTCGAGGCAGGGAACTTGAGGTCGGGAAGCAGCGCCACCATCTCGGCCCGGCTCGCCTGGATGAAGAGGTCGCCACCGCGGCGGGCGAAGATGGCGACCTTGAGCGAATCGGGATCGTCGAGGAACTCTCCACCGAGCCCGTCGTTGTACCACTTGAGGATTTCGGCACCGACCACGATGGGCACGGTCGTGGCCACCGTCGTCGTGGTGAGCACTGTGGGCTGGCCGATCCAATCGGAGCTGCGTCGTCCCAGGGTGGCAAATGGCGCGTCTCCGCACGCCGCCAGCAAGACGACTGCAATCACCGCCAGTGCGGCCGTGCGGGCACGGTTACGCAAAATCCCTCCAATGTCACGTGTGTTCCCCCCTGGCCCGTCCCTGAAACGAACCGACCGCTCCCTACGGTTCCCGTGAGACGGCCAAGACGGTTCCTCTGACGGTAACACCGCGACCCTTATCCTCCCGGTTGTGAGCCGATTCGCCTTGGTCACCGACGCCTACCCCGAGCATCCCGCCCTCGATGTGGCGGTGAGCCATTCCACGCTGGCAGGCGTGGCCAGGGGCGACATCGACGGAGTGTTCCGGATCCACGTGCCGGGGCGGATCCTCGCCTTCGGTCGCGCCGACCGGGTCCAGCCGGGATATCCCGCCGCGGTGCGGGCGGCACGGGCCAACGGGTTCGCCGCGGTGGAGCGTCTGGCGGGAGGGAGAGCGGCTGTCTTCCACGAGGAGACCCTGGCCTTCGCCTGGGCGGTGCCCGAACCAGAGCCCAGGGCCGGGATCAGGGAGCGATTCGAGACGATGGCCGGCGTCATGGTCGAGGCGTTCGCACACCTCGGGATAGACGCCCGCATCGGTGAGCTGCCCGGCGAGTATTGCCCCGGCGAGTGGTCGGTCAACATGGCGGGCAGGGTCAAGGTCATGGGCCTCGGCCAGCGTCTGGTCCGCGGCGCCGCTCACGTCGGGGGTGTCGTCGTCGTGGATGACGGAGAGTCGATACGTGACGTCCTCATCCCGGTGTACCGCGCCCTCGAACTCGACTGGGACCCCCGAACCTGCGGTGCGTTGGCCGACCGCTCGCCCGGGCTCGACAAGGAAAAGGTGATGGCTGCCATCATCGAGGCGATGTCGAGGCGATTCGAGCTGGAATCGTGGGAGCTACCCCCTTCGGTGATCGACGAGGCCCGGGGCCTCATCCGCGATCATCTGCCCCAGGTGGCCTGATGGACGTCCTGGTCATCAACGGGCCCAACCTCAACCTGCTCGGCACGAGGGAGCCCGAGGTGTACGGGGCCACGACTCTGGCCGAACTGGAACAGGAGGTCGGTTCCTGGGCGAGGGCTCTCGGCATCGAGACCAGATTCGTCCAGAGCAACCATGAGGGAGACCTGGTGGACGCCATCCACGGGGCCGCGGGCGCCGATGGGATCCTGATCAACCCTGGAGCCCTCACCCACACCTCGCGCTCGCTCGGCGATGCCATCCAGTCGGTGGGGGTTCCCACGGTCGAAGTCCACATCTCCAACATCAAGCAGCGAGAGTCGTGGCGCGCCCGATCACTCGTGGCCGCTGCGTGTGTGCGCACCATCTACGGTCGGGGGGTAGCTGGATACCAGGACGCCCTTCGTCATCTCCGCAACAGGGCGGCGAGGGACGTCGAGACCATTCGATATGGACCTCACCCAGACAATGTGGGGGATCTCGGGATACCCACGGGCGCCCCATCGGGGGTGGTCACCCTCGTCCACGGTGGCCTCTGGCGTCAGGAGTACGAGCGAGACACGATGGAGTCCCTCGCCGTCGACCTCGGCGAGCATGGCTATATCACCTGGAACATCGAGTACAGACGCAGCGGCGACGGCGGAGGCTGGCCCGGATCGCCACACGACGTCCTGACTGCGTTCGACTTCATCTCTCGATCCGGGAAGGTGCCGTCGCTGCCGATGGCGATGATCGGGCATTCCGCCGGGGGTCAGCTAGCTCTCTGGGTCGGGGCGCGTCGGCCCGGAGCCCTGGCTCTCGTCGTCGGCCTCGCTCCGATCACCGATCTGGCTGCGATGGCCTCCTCCACTGCGATCGGCGCGGACGAGGCCCGCACTCTGCTCGACTCCGGTGCCCCCGCCAAGGTGGGGCCGGTCCCGGACAAGACGTTTCTGGTGCACGGGAAGGTCGACGAGATCGTCCCCGTGTCGCACACGACGAGGTTGGCCGCGGGGGCGGAGGTCGAGATCGTCCCGGACATGGGCCATCTCCCCCTGCTCGATCCGCGGCGGGAGCACTGGCCGGTGGTACTGGCCGAATTGGGCAAAGCGGTCGGCCGCCCATTCTGAGTTGCCTCAGTTATCCACAGTTCAGTAGGGTTTGACATTGGGCGTGGGTCCCTGCACCCACCGTGGAGTCACCACATATGCGTTTGAGACGCCTCTCGTTTATCGCTGGATGGGCGGCAGTCGCACTCCTGGCAGTAGCCGGGTTTGCGGCATTCGGTACTTCGGGCAGTACACAAGCCGATCTGGAGTTCGACGCGTCCGGAGCAACGCTCGGCCACGGGACAGGCGCCAACGCCGGCCTCACCTTCGCCCTCCTCGCCGGTGACAGTGGGTCCACGGATACAGCGGTCACGGAGCTTGCCACCACACCGGCGGGTGAAGACGTCCCCGAGGAGCCTGAGGCAGGGTCGGCGTCGACCGGGACCATCGCCGCCGACGGGTCGGGCTGGCTCTCACAGGTTCAGGTGAGGGCGCTCGTCTCCGAGTACTTCGCCGCCGAGGACGTCAACAAGGCGGTTCGGGTTGCATGGTGCGAATCGCGGTTCAACCCGAGCTCGACCAATCTCCGCACCGGGGCGGTCGGGTTGTTCCAGCATCTGCCCAAGTACTGGGAGGAACGGGCTGAGAGTGCCGGGTTCCCCAATGCGGACCCGACGGACCCCGAGGCGTCGACGGCCGCCGCGGCGTGGGCGGTCTACAACGGGGGCGGTTGGGACACATTCGCCTGCCGGGGCTGATCTTCCGAAGGTGCCCGAGCGGAATGTCATCGGCGGCGAGCTGGAGCCGTGTGGCGTCGATCCGCTGACCGGTTTCTACCGTGACGGATCGTGCAACACCGGGATCGAGGACCTCGGTAGTCATACGGTGTGCGCCGTGGTCACCGCCGAGTTCCTCGAGCATCAGCGCGGAATCGGCAACGATCTGACCACCGCGGTTCCGCAATACATGTTCCCCGGTCTGGTTCCGGGTGATCGATGGTGTGTCACGGCGATGAACTGGCTTCGCTCCCACTATGACGGCGTGGCAGCACCGGTGGTGCTCGCCTCCACCCACCAACGCGCCCTCGAGGTTGTGCCCCTCGAAATCCTCCAAGGGCATGCGGTCGACGTCCCAGCCGATCCCGGAGCCCTCGAATCCTGAACCTCACCTGCTGGTGAACAGTGGGACTGAACTGCCGGTTAGCCAAACTGTTGCGGCGTAACGTCGCGACCCCTATCTTCGGACCGGATGAAACCGGCCACACGACATCTGGTCATGCCCGCCGAGGAGGTCCGCTACGAGATCCCGGGCGGATTCGACGGGCACAGCACGGGTCTCACTCGGTGCTCGATGATCGACCACACGACCCCGGGGGCGGTGCACACCGGGTTTGGGGTGAATCGCCTCGACCCAAATGGGGCAATCGAGGCACACGTCCACTCCTTCGAGGAGACCTTCTACATCCTGGACGGGTCGGTGATCGTGGAGACGCCCGAAGCCACGGTCGAGCTGATCCCTGGTGACTACGGAGTGATACCGGTCGGCGTCCCTCATCACTGGCGCAACACGTCGGGCTCGGAGGCGAGTTGGGCCGACTTGCTCACCCCGCAGCCCCGGCCCTGGTGGGAAGGTGATACCTACTTCGTCCCGGCTATGGAAGATCGGGAGCCGATCGCCGTCGACCCCCGTGACCCGAGGACCCGCTCTTTCGGCCACATCGAGCCGGCAAACATGGACCCGGGACGTCAGGCCCAGGAACTGTTGGCGGTGTCGGCCAGCATGCGCACCGCTCTCCTGGTCTACACCGGAATCGCGGTGAAGATGATGTCGGACACCGACCTCGGTGCCCAACTCTCCACCATGTTCATGGTCCAATACGACCCCCGCGGCGGGCCTAGCCCTCACGACCACCCGCTCGAGGAGACTTATCTGATCCTCGACGGTGAGGTGGATGCGGTGTTCGACGGTGTCGAATACCGCCTGAAGGCGGGCGATGTCGCATTTGCAGGTGTCGGCGCGGTGCACTCGTTCAACAACCCGACCGACACCACCGTTCGCTGGCTGGAGACCCAGTCCCCCGCCCCGCCCGCCCGCCATTCCTACCGGTTTGCCCGGGACTGGAGTTACCTCGGCGAGCGTCTGGCCGAGTGACCGTCGACCGGAGTAGATTCCCACGATGGCCACCTGGGGCGACGTCCGCCGCATCGCGCTGGGTCTGCCCGAGACAGACGAGGCGTCTTCGCGTGGATCCGCCCATTGGCGGGTGAAAACCAAGGGCTTCGTTTGGGAGCGACCGTTGCGCCGGGCCGATTACGAAGCTCTCGGTGAGAGGGCACCCGAGGGCCCGATTCTGGGTGTGAGGGTGTCCGATCTCGGAGTCAAAGAGGCATTACTCGGCGACGATCCCGACGTCTTCTTCACCACCCCGCACTTCGACGGCTATCCGGCCGTGCTGGTCCGATTGGAGAGGATCGAGAACCCCGAACTTGAAGAGATCATCATCGAGGCGTGGTTGGACCGGGCTCCAAAGCGACTGGCGAGCGAGTACCTGAGAGAGACCGATTGAGCAGCGCCGGGGTGGTGGAGAAGACCCACCCCTATCTAGGTCGTTTCAGTTTGACCCGGGATGTCCCGATCCGGACCGGTTGCAGTCCTTCGCGATGGACGGCGATGTGATGGTGATACCAACAGAGCGTGATGAGGTCTTCGGCGTTGGTTTCGCCTCCGTCTGAACCTACATACCGCCTGTGACAAGAAATCTGCGGGAGCGGATGACATCGATCACGAGCCTGGACCGAGCTTCGACCCGGAGAGGTCAGGTCTCTCGCCGACCGAGGAACCAGGCGATCCCCTCCGCCTCTCCCTCGGCGAGTGCTTCGAGTCGGGCGAAGGCCTCGCGCAACTCCCCGGGCCGAGCCCGGAAGGAGCCGGGTCCCGAGCCCACCTCGCTGAGAGTGGCTACCGCGAGAATGCCGTCAGGGGCGAGCCGATCGATCATGGGCTGATCGAGTTGGCGGTCCCGGAACATGTGGCATGCCAGCAGATCGACGTGCGGGCCCTCGGGGAGTCCCGCATCGAGATCGGCGACATCGAAGTGGCATCGGTCGGCCACGCCGCTCACGGCGGCAAGTCGGCGAGCATGATCTATGGCCACCGAGGAGATATCGACACCAAGGACGCCCATTCCACGTTGGGCCAGCCATACCGCCAACCGCCCCTGGCCACAGGCGACTTCCAGGGCGTCTCCTCGCGTCGGGAAGTGGTGTTCGAACGGGACGAAGACCCCAGGGAGACCAGGAGCATCGAGTGACGTGGCGTTGGCGTGCCGCCGGTCCCACCGTTCGCGGTCGTCATCGCTCATCATTGACACGATAAGGCGGGCCGACTCGACGGCCGTCGGCGCATAATCCAGCCCCACGTGACCACCCGACTCGGCTCTCGCTTCGACAAGCTGTCCCTCGCCGCGGGGATCTCCAATATCGGGGACGGGGTCATGGGCGCAGCCTTTCCCTTGTTGGTGGCGTCGCTGACCCGTGATCCGTTGTTGGTTGCGGGAGCGACGCTGGTCGGCCGTCTCCCCTGGTTCCTCTTCGCCCTGATCTCGGGCGCCCTCGTCGATCGGATGGATCGGCGACGGGTGATGATCTTCACCGACTCAATCCGTGCGGTGGGGGTGGGATTGTTGGCCTGGGGAGTGGGGACCGGCGATGTCGGAATCGGAATCGTCTACCTCGTCGCCTTCGGTCTCGGACTGGCAGAGACCTTCTTCGACACCTCGGCCGAGGCGTTCACACCGAGACTGGTGGAGCCCGAGCAGCTCGCCGCCGCCAACGGCCGACTCCAGGGTCTGGAATGGGTTGGCGGGTCGTTCGTCGGGCCACCGATCGGAGCGGCCCTGTTCGCCGTCGCCGCCCCCCTACCCTTCCTCATCGACGCCGGTTCCTTCGCGGTCGCAGCCCTGTTCGTGGCACTCATACCCGGTGTGTTCCGATCCGATCGATCCATTCGAACCACGATCCGATCGGACATTGCCTCGGGTCTGCGCTGGCTGTGGGGCCAACGCGTGGTGCGAACGCTCGCCCTGATGGCGGGGACGACCAACATGTTCATCTTCGGGATCGTCAGCATCTTCGTTCTGTTTGCCCAGGACATACTCGATGTCCCCGATGCCAGCTACGGGATACTCCTGGCCGCGTTGGGGGTTGGAGGCCTGCTTGGCGCGCTGTTGGCTCCACGGATGGTGGCAAGGATCGGCTCGGGCAACACGCTTCGGGTAGCCGTGAGCGTCCAAGCCTTCGCGGTCGCGGTGCTGGGCACCACGTCCAATGCATGGCTGGCTGGTGTGCTCATGGCCATTTTCGGGTTCCTCACCACCTCCTGGAATGTGGTGGCGGTGTCTCTCCGACAGGGTTTGACTCCTGACGCGATGCGGGGCCGGGTGGCAGGCGCCTCCCGGCTGCTGGCGTGGGGCACCCAACCGATCGGCGCCCTCGCCGGCGGTGCCGTGGCAGCGGCCTTGGGGCTTCGGGCACCGTTCTTCGTTGCCGCCGGCGCTTTCGTCGTGATGTTGGCCCTGACCTGGACGGTGATCTCCAACGAGTCGATCGAGTCGGCACGAAGGGGGGCGCCGGCGAGTGACTAGCCGATCGGGGTTATGGACGGCAGCCGGGCTGAGCCCTCAGCCGGCAGGAACCATCCGGTACTCCTCGATGAGTTGCCAGTCGACCCCGTCGAGGGTCATCTCGTTCCGCCACGAGATGTATTCCGGTGACGAGGCATCCCAGGTCATTCTCAGCTTGGGCATCCCGTCGCGCATCGACTCGAACGTCATCAGATCGCCCTCGATCCATCCCCTCATGATCTCGGTGTGCCCGTAGCAGTCGGCCACAGTTGCCCGGTACTCCGCGTTGGCCGGATCCCAGCCACACACCCAGTGCAACTCCCACTTCAGGACAAAAGTCCCATCCTCGAGGAACTGGTCCTGCTCGAACTCACCCACCACCCACCGCTCGTCTTGAATCCAGTGATGGGTTGCCTTTCCCTTGGCGGTCTGAGCCGGCGTGCCCGGTCCCATGCCACCCTCTTCGATGCCACCGGTCCAGGTCACGTCACGGTGGAACCGTCGCAACGCTTGTGTTTCTTCACCGGCGGCGACCGGTCGAGGGATGGTGGCGATGCCAAATTCGGTCATCTATACCTCCTTGGCCCAATTCTCGACAAGGGAACGGGCTCGGATAGGGTCGATGGTCCCCAATCGGCCCCGGAGGCTCAGCGTCCGGTGTGCAGGATGCATGAGGTGAGATGCGCGCCACCGAGATCGACGAGGCTGACCTCTTCGACCGGCGTGAACCGAATGTCGACGGAGCGGTCGTGGGAAGTCACCGTCTCCAGTGCGGCCACCATCGCGGTCGGCACCTGCTCGCCGGCCAATGCCCGGGCGACGGATGTCGCTGATTCGGCGTCCTGGAACACAAGGGTTGCGTCGAAGTCTGAGCGACGCTGCACATCGATGAGCGTGTTGGGGAACGCACCGGACTCGGTGAGCCAGGACACCGCGTCATCTACCTCCCACCCGCAAAGTGGAGTCGCCACCGGGCACCTGGTGTGAAAACGGCAACCCTGTGGCGGATTGGCCGGGTCGGGCACGGTGCCTTCCAAGCCCTTCACCTCCACATCAAGGTCGGCCTCGACGTCGGGGTTGGCGGCGAGAAGAGCCTCGGTGTAGGGATGACGGGGGTTTTCGAACACCTCGGTGGCCGTGCCTTGCTCGACCACCCGGCCCAAGTACATCACGGCAATGCGGTCACTCATCAGACGGACCACACCCAGGTCGTGGCTGATGAAGAGATAGGTGAGACCACGCTCCTCCTGGAGCTCGTGCAGCAGATTGAGGACCTGGGCCTGGACCGAGACGTCGAGAGCACTGGTCGGCTCATCGAGCACGATCAGCTCCGGGTCGAGGGCCAGAGCGCGGGCGATGGAGATGCGTTGCCGCTGGCCGCCTGAGAACTGGTGGGGGTAGCGGTAGAGGTGTTGACGCCCCATGCCCACGCTCTCCAGGAGGGATACAACCCGTTCGGTGAGCTCGGACCCCGAGGCCTCTTTGTAGGCGCGGAGGGACCTTCCCACGATGTCCTTGACCAGCTGACGGGGGTTGAGTGAGCTGAATGCATCCTGGAAGACGACCTGGCAGTTGCGCCGGTAGAGCCTCCGGGCTTCGGGGCTCATCCGGTCGAGACGGTGCTCGAGCCCGATCCGACCGAGTTGCTTCCGCTGTTCGGGGGTGCGTTGATCCTCGGGGACGGCCTCGATCTGGTCGAGAGCCGCCTGGTCCTGATCCGAGAGACGGAAATAGATGGCTCCCGCAGTGGGGTCGCTCAGACCGCTGATGCATCGACCGAGAGTGGTCTTCCCACATCCGCTCTCCCCCACCAGGCCCAACGTCTCGCCCCGCCGGATCTCGAAAGAGACGCCATCGACAGCCCTGACCTGGCCAACGACTCGCTGCAGGGCCCCTTCCTTGATCGGGAAGTGCTTCTCCACTCCGCGCAACGTCATGACAGGGCTTCCGACCACGAACCCCGAACTGCCCGGGGCCTGGGTCGAGATGGTCGTCACCAGGTGCCCTCGAGAGTGGGGAGGGCGTCGGGGCTCACGCCGAGCTCCTCCGGGTTGGAGTAGGCGAAGCAGGCCACCCGATGCGCCGGCATGCTCTCGATCAGTGCCGGATCCAGCCGTCGGCAGAGGTCCACTGCGGCGAAGCATCGGCCGTGGAAGTGACAGGACGGGGGCGGGTCGACCAGCTCCGGCACGTTTCCGTCGATAGCGGCCAGCTTTCCTCGTCGCATCGAAGCGGAGGGGACCGCCGCCATCAGTCCCCGGGTGTATGGATGGAGGGGGTGGTTGAACACGTCCATGGTGTCCCCGATTTCCACGATCTGGCCGGCGTACATGACCGCCACCCGGTCGCAGATCTGGCGGACCAGCGACAGATCGTGGCTGATGTAGAGCACCGAGGTCCGGTGCCTCTCCTTGAGCTCGGCGATCAGCCGGAGGATGCGGGCCTGGATCGTGACATCGAGCGCCGTGGTGGGCTCATCGGCGATGAGCAGGTCCGGATTGCAGGCCAGAGCCTGGGCGATCATCACCCGTTGTTTCATCCCACCTGAGAGCTCGTGGGGATAGCTGTCCATGATCTTGCGCGGGTTGGCGATCTGGACCTCGGCCAGGGCCCGCGCCACCAGTTGATCGACGTGACGGTGCAGCCTGGCCACCGCACGCCGCCAGGGCGGGACGCGGAGAAACATCCTCTCGATAGCGGTGGAGCGCTGTCGGGCGGCCCGCTGCACCAGCCAGGTGACCCGACCGTCCAATGCGTCGACGAGATCCTCGGAGCGGTGCTCATAGAAGACCTCGGCAACCTGATCTCCGATGGAGAGCGCCGGATTTAGGGCCTTGCCCGGGTCCTGGAAGATCATCGCTATCCGCTCGCCGCGGATAGCCAACAGCTCGTCACCGGGGACGGTGAGGAGATCGACCGGGTCGTCGCCGGCCAGCCGTGCGTCCTTCGACCAGAAGTCGATCGTTCCGCCGGCGAAGATGCCGGGCGGCGTCTTCACCAGACGCAGGAAGGAGCGGGCGGTGACACTCTTCCCACATCCGGTCTCTCCGACCAGCCCCAGGGTCTCGCCGTCCCTGATGTCGAATGAGATCCCATCCACGGCGTGGACCTCTCCCGCCCGCGTTGCGAAGTGGACCCTGAGGTCGCGCACCGATGCCACGAGAGGAACGGTTGCCCTGGATGATGGAGAGGCGGCCGGTGCCGTCATCGACGCTCTGTCCTGGGGTCGAGCACATCTCGGAGCCCGTCCCCGACCAGGTTGAAGGCAAGTGCCCACAGAAACACCATGAGGCCGGGGAAGGTCGAGGCCCACCACTTGCCGGCCGATATTCCGGCCTGACCGTCGGCCACGAGCACACCCCACTCGGCGAGCCCGGCCTCGGCCAGCCCGATGAAGCTGAGGGTGGCCGCAGTGAGGACGATCCCACCCATGTCCATGGTGGCCTGAACCATGACCGGCGTGATCGAGTTGGGGAGGACGTCCTTGCGATAGATCTTGAACCTGGAGTCCCCGCTCACGCGGGCCGCGTCGACGTATTCGTTCTGTTTGATGTGGATGATCTGCCCCCTGATGATCCGGGCGTACTTGACCCAGAACACCACGGCCAAAGCGAAGATGATGTTGCCGAACGACGGGCCGAGGACGGCTGCGATGGCCAGGGCGAAGATCAACTCCGGTATGGCCAGGAACACGTCGACGAACCGCATCAGGATCTCGTCGAGCTTGCCCCCGATGAAACCAGCGAGGCTCCCCACGATGACCCCGACTGTGACGGTGATCCCCACCACGATGACGGACAGCTGTAACGACGTTCGGGCGCCCCAGAGGACGCCATAGAGGACGTCCCCGCCTGTGGTTGTGGTGCCGAGGAGGAAGCCCGGTGTGCCAGGTGGCTCGTCACGGGCGCTCCAGTCCCGAGGCATCTGATAGGGATCAGGGACATTGGGAGTAGTCAGGACCGGGGCCAGGATGGCCATGCTGAGGAGAAGGACGATGATGACCAGACCGATGACGGTTGTTGGATTGCGAAGCACCTCCCGGCCGACCTCGGCGAAGCGGCGGGCTCGCACTGCCCACGGCCCTTGGATCGGGACGGGTACCGGTGTCGGGGGAGCGGTGAGGTCAACCATCAGGCGCCCAAGACCACACGACGGTCGAGATAGGCATACATCACATCCACGACCAAGTTGACGAAGAGGAACAGGATGCTGGTGAAGAGGACATAGGCCATGATCGTGGCCTGATCACCCCGTAATACGGCGTCGGCCATCCATCTCCCGATCCCGGGCCATCGGTAGATGATCTCCACGACCACTGTCCCCTGGAGAAGGAAGCCGAAACCGAGCCCGATCACCGTGACAGTTGGGATCAGCGCATTACGTCGGGCGTGACGGCGCAAGACAAGGCGTTCGGGAAGGCCCTTGGCCCTGGCCGCATCGACGTAGTCCTCGTTGAGCTCCTCGACCAGCGATGAGCGCATCATGCGGGCGATGATCGCGGTGGCGCCGAAGGCGAGAGTGAGGGCGGGGAGAACGAGGAAATGAATGGCGTCGGCGAACGCGGTCAGGTTGCCGGCGAGCAAGGCGTCCAGGGTGTAGATCCCGGTCGGATGGGCGATGCTGGCGAAGATCGTCGGGTCCGAACGACCCGTGGAGAACCACCCCAGATTCACCCAGAACAAGATCAGCAGCAGGATGGCAAACCAGAAGATGGGCATGCTGGCGCCACTGATCGAAACCACCCGGGTCACGTGATCGGGCAACCGATCACGGCGGGCGCCGCCGAAGGTGCCCAGTCCGATCCCCATCATTATCGCGAGGATGGCAGCGAAGACCGCCAACTCGAGAGTGGCCCCGATCCGGTCGACTAGAGCTTCGGTGACCGGCTGCGCCGACACTGCCGACCACCCCATGTCGCCGGTGAGCACTCCCCCGGCCCAGGCCAGGTATTGGACCGGGAGTGGGTCGTTGAGCCCGTATCGCTCCTCGAGCTCGGCCACTTCCTCAGCCGACATCTCGTGCTCGATGTAGATCGCTATCGGGTTGCCGCCCACCCGGGACAGGGCGAACACGATGATCGAGGTGCCCACGATGATCAGGGGGAAGATCATGAGCCTTCGGATGATGTAGTCGCGTATCTGCATGCCGGGCTATAGCGGAATGTACCGGAGGGGCCGGGCAAGCCCGACCCCTCCTGCCAGTGTGGCGCCTACCCCTTGTCGAAGTAGGCGAACTTGATGCTCGGGCGCGGCCAGAGCGGGTTCATGGCGAAGTTCTGCACCCAGCTCCGATGCGCCATCAACGCCCGCTCGTTGCCGGGGATGAGCCATACCGGATCCTCGTAGAGCAGACCCGCCAGCTCCTGGTAGATCTCCACCCTGCGGTCCGTGTCCAGCTCAACTGCCGCCTCGTCGACCAACGATGCGATCTGATCGGGGTCGGCGTATGCGTTCCGGAACCCGTGCACGGCTCCCCACTCCCCATCCGGGTGGATGTAGGCGGCGAAGAGCGCCGCGGGATCGGCGAAGGGATCGGCGTTCTTGATCCAGGCCGCATACTGGAAGGGGTCCTCGGCATGGGCCGAGTCGAATTGGGCCTCGACCACCGCCAGCACCCGGATCTGGAAGGCGGGGTTGAGCTCCGCCATCGAGTCGGCCAACACCAGGCCCGCGATCTCGAAGATCCCACCTTCCTCGGCGAGCACCGTCATCGTGAAGCCCTCATCCCAGTAGCCCGCTTCGGTGAAAGCCGCCTCGGCTGCTGCCAGGTCGCGTTCGAACATGGGAAGGGACTCGTCGAACCCCAGCATTCCCTGTGGCAGGTAGTGGGGAATCGGTCCACCCAACCCGGCCATGGCGCCGTCGACAAACGCCTGGTAGTCGAAGGCCAGATTGAAGCCACGCCGGACATTGACATCATGGAAGAAGTCGACCGGGATGGTGTCTTCGGGTGGCAGAGCGCCCTCGGGGATGTTCATGTTCATCCCCATGTGGACCGGCTCGAGCAGGAAGTCGCCCGAGAAGACCTCCACGCCCTCCATGCCCTCCAGGTCGCCGATGAACGTGGGGTCGGTCTCGATCGAGTCGTAGTCACCGGCCTGGAGGCCCAGTGCCCGCACGTCGGCGTCGGCCACCTGGTCGATGCGGGCGTCCAGCGCTGCCGGCTCGCCCCAGTAGTCGCCGAAGATCGAGAGCTGTATGTTCTCCCCGCGGTTCCAGGCCTCGAGGGTGTAGGGGCCGGTGCCCACCATGTTGCTGCTCATGAACTCGTTGACAACACCCTCCTGGACGCCGCCGTTCGCCTCGATGGCCTCCTGACTGGCGATGGATGCCACCGCCGCCGTGACCACGGAGTTGAGAAACGCCGCGTTCCGGTCATTGAGCGTGACCACGAAGTTGTTGCCATCGACCGCGGTCGAAGCGACTAGGTCGGAGAGGACGCTGCTGTTCCCCTCCGGGAGGTTCATGGTCAGGACCCGATCCCAGTTGTACTTGACCACGTCGGCGGTCAGTTCGCTGCCGTCGTGGAACACGACCCCTTCGCGGATGGGGAAGGTGTAGGTCAGCCCATCCTCGGAGATGAGCCCGTTCTCGACCGAGGGAACCTCGCTCGACAGCGACGGGATCAGATCGGGCCCGCCGGGGCCGATCTCCACCAGCCGCTCGTAGACCTGGGTGATGACGGTCTCCCCCGCCTCACCGGCCGCCACCTGCGCCGGGTCGACGCTGAGCGGCTCGTCATCGGCCGCATGCACATAGAGGCCCGGGTTGACTATGTCGCCGGCGGCCGCCCCGGTAGTCGTGGTCTCGTCGGGTGGTGACGTCTCACCCGGGGCTTCGGTTTCGGTGGGGCCCTCCGTGCCCGCTGTCGTGGTGTCCGTGGTGTCTCCCGTGCAGGCCGTAGCGAATACGGCCAGTGCGACGAGGAGGGTCAGGACTCGGGGAACTCGCCTTTGATCAAAGGCTGACATCTTCTCCTCCAATGGTTGGATAGCAATCGTTTGCTATGCCTTCTCTGCATAATATATGATTCGCGGTCACCGCCGCAACAGTTTTTGGTATTGACGTTTCGACGAGCGGGTGATGTCGCGGCGGGGGACGTGTCCCTCACCGGAAGTCCCGTGATTGGACGGTATGGACCCCGATCGGCTCGAAGGAGCGGGCAACGATGTTGGTCACCCCGTCGTGGTACTCGAGACGGCCGTGGATGACCAGGGCGGGGCTCCTGCGCACCACCAGCCGGTGTGCCGCCCAGACGTCGGGCAGCACCACGATGTTCAACAGCCCGGTCTCGTCCTCCAGGTTGAGGAAGTAGACACCCTTGGCGGTACCGGGCCGCTGTCGATGGGTGACGACACCCGCCACCTTTATCCGCGATCCGTTGCGTTTCATGTCGAGGGCCTCGGCCGCGGTGAGACAGCCGTCGAGCTGTTCCCGGACGAAGCTCATCGGATGCCGGTTGGAGACCCCGGTCGACCACAGGTCGGCCCGATGTTCCTCCTCTGCCCCCATCCCAGGAAGCGCCGGGGCCTCCACCCCCGGTGACAGGGCCAATCGCTCGGGGTCGATCTCGGCCAGGGCGCCTGCGGCCCACATCCCCTCCCGCCGGTCGAGCCCGATCGACTCCAATGCCCCGGAGGCGGCCAGACCCTCCAGCGCATCCACCCCGAGTCCCGTCCTCGACGCCAGATCCTCGGGAGAGGTGAACTCCCCACCCAGGATCCTCGCCGCCTCGATCCGGGTCACCTCCTTCTCTCCCAGGTTCCTCACATAGCGCAGACCCATCCGCACCCCGACCGGTGGCCGGATCGGGTCGTCGACGGTGCCTCTCCCCCGCCGCCAACTCTCTCCCAGATAGGTGACGACGTCGTCGGGGTCGGTCTCGATCGGCTCCACGGCGCAGTCGTGCCAGGACACGTTGACATCGGGGCCGATCACCACCACCCCGTGACGCTGGGCATCCTGAACCAGCGAGTTGGGGCTGTAGAAGCCCATGGGCTGTGCGTTGAGCAGCCCGGCCAGGTACTCAGCCGGGTAGTGGAATCGGAGCCAGGCAGACATGTAGACGATGTAGGCGAAGCTCACCGAGTGGCTCTCGGGAAAGCCGAAGGCGGCGAACCCCTGCAGCTTCTCCCAGATCTCGTCGGCAGGGGCACCGACGATCCCGTTGCCCGCCATCCCGACGTAGACCTCTTCCCGGAGCCGCCCCATCGCCTTCTCCGACCGTTTGTGGGTCATCGCTTGCCGGAGCCGGTCGGCCTGTCCCCCGTCGAACCCGGCGCAGATCCGGGCAAGTTCCATCAGCTGCTCCTGGAAGATGGGCACGCCCAGCGTCTTCTTCAGGATCGGCTCGGCCGAAGGATGGGGAAAGCTCACCGGCTCCTCCCCGCTGCGACGACGCAGATAGGGGTGAACCGACTGGCCCTGGATGGGACCGGGGCGGATCAAGGCGACCTCCACCGCCAGGTCGTAGAAGGTCTTCGGCTTCATCTTGGGCAGGGTGGCCATCTGGGCCCGGGACTCGATCTGGAACAGCCCCACCGTGTCGGATCGGGTGATGGAGCGGTAGATGGCCTGCTCCTGGGGGATGGCGGCCAGGTCGATGTCCACCCCGTGGGTGTCCATGATCAGGTCATGGGCAAGGTGGAGGGCATTGAGCATCCCCAACCCGAGCAGGTCGAACTTGACGATCCCCACCGCCGCCGAGTCGTCCTTGTCCCACTGGAGCACGGTCCGCCCCTCCAGTCGCCCCCACTCCAGGGGCACGACCTGCCACAGGGGCCGGTCGGCGATCACCATCCCCCCGGAATGGATCCCGAGATGCCGGGGGAAGCCGTCGAGCCGCCAGCAGATGTCGTAGATCATCTCGGCGGTCATCCCCTCGGGGAGTGGTGAATCGAGCCTGATCTGACCAGGGTCCCGGGTGTCGACGTACTTTGACAGCCCGTCCACCTGGGCCTGGGTGAACCCAAAGGTCTTGGCCACGTCTCGCAGCACCGACTTGGCCCGGTAGGTGATCACATTGGCCACCATCGCCGCCCGCTCACGCCCGTACTTTCGGTAGCAGTACTGGATCACCTCCTCACGTCGATCGGCCTCGAAGTCGATGTCGATGTCTGGTGGCCGCCCCCGCTCCTCGGAGAGGAACCGCTCGAAGGGGAGGTGGAGCCGGATCGGGTCGACCCGGGTCAGGCCGAGACAGCGACACACCGCCGAGTCTGCCCCCGAGCCCCGGATCTGGCAGTAGATGTCCTGGGACCGGGCGAAGTCGATCAGGTCTTTGACCACCAGGAAGTAGCCGGGGAAGCCGAGACGCTCGATGATGTCGAGCTCATGCTCGAGCCGACGACGGGCCCGAGGGTCGATCCCGTCATCGCTTCCGGCATAGACATCTCTCGCCCCCTCCCAGGTGAGATGACGGAGATAGGCCATCTCGTCGCGGAAGTGGCCGGGCATGGGAAAGTCGGGGAGATTTGGCGCCACCAGCCCCAGATCGAAGGCGAGCCGACGCCCCAACTCGCCGCTGCGCGCCACTGCACCCGGGTACCGGCTGAAGCGTCGAGCCATCTCCGACGGGTGCTTCAGATACCGCTCATCGCTGGCGGGTCGGAACCCGTCGGCTACGGCAAGGGTCCGTCTCCCTCCGATGGCGGCCAGCACCTCGGATAGATCGGCGTCTCGCCGGTCGTGATAGTGGACCTGATTGGTGGCCACGGTGGGGAGGGACAGCTTCAGTGCAACCTCCCACATCAGGTCGTTGCGTAGATCGTCCTCGGGCATGCTGTGATGCCAGAGCTCGAGATGGAGCCGGGTGCCGAACAGCTCACGGAGCCGTGAGGTCTCCCGGATGGTGGCTCCCAGGTCGCCTTTGGCCGCTGCCTTGGGCACCGCCCCGGCGTGACATCCGGTCAGGGCATGGATGTCGGTGTGATGCGCCGCCTCGGCCAGGTCCTCCCAGACGTAGACCGGATGGTCCTTCTCCCCCCGCATCTGGGCCCGGGTCACCAGAAGGGAGAGACTCCGGTATCCGTCTGGTGAACCGGAGAGAAGGACCAGATGATCGGTCTCGGGGAGATCGGTCGGCTTGGATCCGTGGGCACGAACGCTGCGCCCACGTCGCAACCGCCCCTGCCCGCCCTTGCTGCGGGCATGACGGTGCTGGTCCCACTCCTGGGCGGCAATCACCGGGTCGGAAGGGCCTGAAGGCTCGGGCTCGAGACCTATCTCCACCCCGTAGATGGCGGGAAGGCCGGTCTCCTTGGCCATCTGCCAGAAACGGGACACCCCGTAGAAGCCATCGTGGTCGGTGACCGCCAGGGCCTCGTAGCCGAGATCGATGGCCCACTCCACAAGATCCTCGGGGTGAGACGCCCCATCGAGAAAGGAGAAGTTGGTGTGACAGTGCAGCTCGGCGTAACCACTCACCTACCTCACTATATCGAACATATGTTCGGCGTGAGACTGGGTGAGACCCGATACGCTTGGGGGCATCACGAACACCTGGAGTCGTTACGACAAAGAAGGCTCCCGGCCGGGCCGAGGCCGAGCTCTCAGGGTTGGATTGGGGCGGTTCGGACGGTCTATGAGCAGGTGCTCCCCCACGGCCTCGCGCCACCTGGCGGGCGATAAGAGTGTTTTTCGCGATGATTCGACACGGGCGCCTCGATGGCTATGATTCCGATCGAAGCCCCTACGGGTAGGAACTTCGGTTCCGGCTTGTGGGGGCTTCACTAATTCCCGGGCGGCTCACTTCCACGCCGGGGCGCCAGCTCAGCGCCCGCTCAGAGAGAAGTGCATCCAGTCCTTGAGCGAGCTCCAATGCCCGCCCCAGCCCCAGCCGATCTCGGCGAACGCCTCAGTTGCGACATCACCGGGAACGATCATGCCGACCCGGACGTCGTCACGGTCGACATAGGCCGAGGCCAGCTCGGGGAGGACCAGATCGCCCTTCAGGTACGGGTTGTGGAAGGGGTTGATATCGATCCCGGTGCCAAAGGCGTGTTGAGACCAGGATGACGATCCCACCGCGGGACGGCACACGAACGAGGTGGTGTCGTTCCAGTCTCCGGTGGGATGGGCATCGATCTCCTCTTTGGTGATCACCCGCATCTGCTCGATGGGGAATCGTGCCTCATGCAGTTTCCGAAACACGTCGACCACGTCCTCGGCCACTGACGCATTGACGATCATCTCGCCGGTGTGGAAACGCTGGTCGAACCCGAAATGGGTCATGGTGAGATAGGACAGCTCGTCGAGGGTGACCGGACACTCCTCGACCCAGCTCGACCTGGCCAGCACCTCGCGAGGGATCGGCTCGATTCTCCCGATGAAACGGTCGTCAGATGGCGGGGGCAGGAGATCCAGGGTCTCGAGTTGTCGGTCCTGGAGCTCGGGAGGGGTCGGCTGAACCTCGCCGAACTCGTCCGGTCTGAGAGGTAGGAGCCTGGTGCCCAGCCAGTCGGGGCGGGCGTAGGGACTGGTGGTGGTCGTCGTGGCGAACGTCGTGGTTGTGACCATGAACGTGGTCGAGGTAGGCTGCGTGGTCGGCGCGGTGGAAGTCGACGGGGCCAACGGCGATGTCGTGGTGGGATCGATGCCGAGACTCGAGCACCCGGCCAACAGCATCAGCGTGACGACAAGGAGTGCCCGTCGCATCTGCGCGACCCTAACTCCGGCGGGGGCCAATCAAGAGGTCGCGTAGGATCCCGCCTGTGACCTCCATCCCGGAATCCGTGCGCGACTTCCTCCAAACCGGCCCGCTGGGTCATGTGGTCACCCTCGACCCCGAGGGGTCCGTCGTCCAAGTTGATGTCTCGCGTTTCTACGGTGTCTGCCCCTGGACCGAGCCGGAGGAGCGCTAACTTCGAGTCGAGGAGGAATCGATGTCATCGATCACCAAGACGATCCGGCTCAGCGGTCAGGCCGCCGACTCGATCGAAGACGCGGTGCGGACAGTGCTGGCCCGAGCCGCCTCCACCATCTCTGACATCCAGAGCTTCAGGATCGTCGAGGTTGGGGGCAAGGTCGACGACTCCGGGGTGCCCACTCAGTTCAGCGTCACCCTCGACATCACCTTCGGGATCAAGGACCCCGTCGAGCACGGATGATCCCCCAACCCGAGACGTTGGGGAACGGGATCCATCTGATCCCGGCGCCGCTCCCCTTCAAGAGCCCGGCCTGGGTCAACACCTACGCCGTGGAGTCGGGAGACGGTCTGCTCCTCCTCGACTGCGGAACCGATTGGGAGCCGGGCCGGGAGGCGCTGCGTGACGGATTTCGGAGTCTCGGGCTGGACGAGTCCGCGGTGCACACTTTGGTCGTCTCCCATCTCCATCTCGACCATGTCGGGATATCGGCGCGGCTGATCCGGGAGTGGGGATGTCGTTTCGTGATGCACGAGCGGGCCGCCAAGCTGGTCGACCGGTACAACGACACCCCCGGCTACGTCGATCGCTTGCTTCGCATCGGGCGCACGCACGGTGTTCCCGATCGACTGTTGGAGTCGGCGACGGCCGACCTGGCAACCCGCCCCGACTACATGCCACTCATCGACCCGCCCGATCACACGGTGGCCGACGGGGAGCGAATCGACATAGGTGGCGGGCGCGGACTCGAGGTGGTTCACACCCCGGGCCACGAGCCCGCCCACATCTGCCTCCTTGACTCCCAGACCGGGATCCTGTTCTCGGGCGACCACATCCTGCCCCGAATCTCACCGGTGATCATGTGGGACGAAGACCTGGGCGACCCCCTGGGTGACTACCTGTCTTCCTTGCACAAGCTCCTGGCGATTGGCGTCGAGCTGACCTATCCGGCGCACGGGACTCTGATCGACCAGGGAGACGAACGGGCCCGACAGATCCTGCTCCACCACGATCGGCGCCTCCTCGACATGGTCCAGCTGGTGCGGGAGCGGGACTCGACCGCCTGGGAGGTGATGCTGAAGTCGTTCCGACCCAATCTGACGCCGTTGGAGTCGCGTCTTGCCTTTCTCGAGACGGTCTCCCACCTCGAGCATCTCGAGATGACGGGAAGGCTCCAACACGAGGATCGCGAGGGGACCATCGTCTTCAGACGATGAAGCGAGCTAGTCGGTGCTCTCCAGGGCGGCGGAGCCGAGTGCCCGAACCGTGGCCAGGGCCGCTTCCACCTGGTCGTCGACCGGGGCCGGGTCGAAGCGCCGCACCAGGTTTCCCTCCTTGTCCGACACGATCAGCGCATGTCGCGCCTGACCGTCCTCCTCGCCGACACCGAAGTCGCGAATCATCGCTCCGGAGGCGTCGGCCAGGAGCGGAAGATGCAGTTCCATCGAATCGGCTAGATCGCGCACGGTCCTGGCCCGTGCCCTGACCACACCGAGCACCTGCGATCTCTGCTTGCCGAAATCGGCGAGATGCTCGTCGTAGCGCCGGAGCAGGGCCAGATCCTCGTCTTTCTCGACGGAGGGCAGGAAGAATATGGCGAGCGGCGTCTTGCCCCGGTAGGAGTCGAGTCCGAGAGTCTGTCCGGTGCTTGCGGGAAGGCTGAATTCCGGGATGGAGCGACCCGGCTCGCTGGGACCTGACATCGGCGGTCATTACCCGTTCCCGTCGTCATTCAAAACGCAGTGGTTTGAGGCCGGGCGCGGTTGGGAAAATCGGCCCCGATCTCAAAAGGAGGATCGACTCATGCCGGTACATCGGGGCAAGGACTCCAAAGGCCCCTTCTACCAATGGGGGGACTCGGGCAAGAAGTACCACTACCAGGCCGGAGAGAAGAAGAGCCGGGAGACGGCCAAGCAGAAGGCGACGAAGCAGGGTCAGGCGGCACGAGCATCCGGCTACAAGGGGTGAGCCGATCGGGGCCGGTCAGATCAACGTCGTCGCCAGGGCGCCGATGCCGAAGGCGAGAAGCCAGCTGGCCAGCGAACCGATGAGCACGTACTCGGGATCGATCGTCGCCGGCCGGCCGCTGATCTCGGGGAATCTGAGGATGCTCTTGGCCGCCACCACCAGCCCGGCGGCCGCGGCCGCGCCGATCAGCACGAGCACGTAGATGAGGAGCCGCTCCAGGATCCCGATCCAGCGACCCGCCCGGTTCTGGCTCTGGGACCCCGTCTGTCGGGACGCCCGGAGCACCTGGCGGACCAGCACGTTCGAGGGCACGGTGAGGAGGAGGCCCCCGAGGACGATCCATGTGACTTGGAGCCAGTTCATCCCACACCCGGGAGGGGAGGCACTCCGATCGATCTCGCCTCGACCAGGGCCAGGATTCCATGGGCATTGGCTCTCCGGCTCACCGAGCTCTTGTTGACCGCCAGTTCCTTGGCCAGATCGGTCTGAGTGCGGCCGGAGAGCAACCCGAGGGCGATCCGGGCGTCGCTGTCGTCGAATCGATGGATCAAAGTGTCACGAAGCAACAGGTAGCCGTTGAGCAATGTGTCCAGGGCGGTCTCGGTCCTGATAGCCGTCGCCCGCTGTGCTCCCCGGCCCGAGCCCTCCACCGCCTCGATGGCATCCCGCGCCCGCCACCAGCAAGGACCATCCTCTCCGAACGGTCGTCGGGCCGGGTCCTCGGCGAGCAGTTCGCCCCAGCCGATCCCGATGCGCAACCCGGTCAACCCTGCGGTCTTCAGATGGAGCAGCAGCGAGGCCTCGATCGCCTCGTTGATCGTGGGGTACCGGACCTGGAACTCGTCACCGATGGTGAACACCGGAGCCTCGCCTACGAGTTCTCCCACTCCGACGAACACCGACTCCATATCGGTCTGGAGACGCTGACGATCAGGGGCCCGACGCGAGCCGACCATGTCCCCGATCAACGCCGCCGACCATACTTTAGGTTGCGCCATGTCGACAACTCTAACAAAGATGCACTATGGAAGCAATCGAGTTGCGCTCATAGGCAAACTTCCTCGTTGTTGCGTTGGCAAAGCAGTCTCTTCCCATCCCTTCGAGGCTAGATCCGGCCCCTGACAAGAACCAGGTTCATCCCTCGGCCAGGACCACTGCGACGTCGGGTTCGCCCTGGGCGTAGGTCACCTGCTCGGCCCGGGCCGCCGTCTGCAGGTCCGACTCGGCCTGGCGGACGAGGTCGAGGCGCTCGGCGGCCGCAGAGATGGAAACCAGGCTCACCTCGGCCCGCATCGACGCCCTGGCATCGGATTTCGCCTTCCTCACCGCGGAGAGGACCTCACCGGTCACCGCCAGGATCGCCGGGTCTCCGAGGTGTGCGGCCAGTTCGTCGACGGTTGGCCAGGAAGCGCGATGGATCGATCCCTCCCGCCACCACGACCACACCTCTTCGGTGACGAAGGGAAGGAAAGGGGCGAACAGACGTAGGTAGACACTCAGCGCGAGTTGGAGGGCGGCATGCGCCGAGGCCCCGGCGTCACCGCCTTCGTAGGCCCGACCTTTGACCAGCTCCAGATAGTCGTCGGTCCAGGTCCAGAACGACCGCTCTGCGATCTCGAGGGCACGGGCATAGTCGAACTGGTCGAACGCCTCCGTGGACTGGTCCACCACCGCGGCCAGCGTGCCCAACATGGAACGGTCGAGCGGCTCGGTTATCGCCGATGGAGGGACATCGTCGGCGAAGCCGAGGGCGAATCTGGAGGCATTGAGGATCTTCGTCGCCAACCGCCTCCCGATCTTCATCACTCCGAAGTCGACGGCAGTGTCGGTCCCCGGCCGCCCGTTGCACGCCCAATAGCGAACCGCCTCGGCACCGTACTCCTCGATCAACGCACTGGGTGTGATGGTGTTGCCCTTCGACTTGGACATCTTCTTCCGATCCGGATCGAGGATCCAGCCGTTGATCGTGGTGTGGGCCCAGGGGAGCACATCGTGCTCGTAGTGGGATCGGACCACTGTGGAGAAGAGCCAGGTGCGGATGATCTCCGGGCCCTGAGGCCGCAGGTCCATGGGGAAGACCCTGGAGAACAAGTCGGGGTCGTCGTCCCAATGGCCGGCTATTTGGGGGGTAAGCGACGACGTCGCCCAGGTGTCCATGATGTCGGGGTCTCCCAGGAAGCCACCCGGCCGGCCCCGCTGATCCTCTTCGAAGCCGGGCGGGGTCGCCGACGTAGGGTCGATCGGGAGCGAGTCCTCGTCGGGGAGGATCGGGTGGTCGTAGTCGACCTCACCGTCGTCGTCGACCGGGTACCAGAGGGGCACGGCCACGCCGAAGAACCGCTGCCGCGAGATGAGCCAGTCGCCGCTGAGCCCGTTGACCCAGTGCTCGTAGCGAACACCCATGAAGTCCGGGGTCCAGTCCAGCTCGGCGCCACGCGCGAGCAACCGCGCCCGCAGCTCGGGGTCGCGCCCCCCATTGCGGATGTACCACTGCCTGCTGGACACGATCTCGAGGGGGCGGTCGCCGTTCTCGTAGAACTTGACCGGGTGGGTTATGGGCCGGGGCTCACCGTCGAGATCGGCCGATTCGACCAGCAGGTCGGCGATGCGCTTCCGGGCCTGGTTGGGGTAGAGACCGCCTACCTGACGATACGCCGCCCGGCCCGACTCGCTCTCGATCCAATCCGGGACCTCCTGGCTGAGACGACCGCTCTGCTGGATGAGGGACCGCGTGGGGAGATCGAGCTCGCGCCACCAGGTGACGTCGGTGGTGTCGCCCCAAGTGCAGATCATGGCGATCCCACTCCCCTTCTCCGGATCGGCCAGCTCGTGGGAAAGGACGGGCAACTCGACATCGAACAGTGGCGAGGTGACCTTGGTTCCGAAGAGATCCCGGTAACGCTCGTCGTCGGGATGGGCGACCAGGGCGACACAGGCGGGGATCAGCTCCGGTCTCGTCGTCTCGATGTAGAGAGGTGACCCGTCGTGGTTGCGGAACGACACCCGGTAATAGGAGCCGGGCCGCTCCCTGTCTTCGAGCTCGGCTTGGGCCACCGCCGTCCTGAAGTCGACATCCCAGAGCACCGGCGCCTCCTGGGAGTAGGCCTCGCCCCGCGCCAGGTTGCGCAGGAATGCCCTCTGACTGGTGCGTCGGCTGTGGGCGTCGATGGTGGCGTATGTCTGGGTCCAGTCCACCGAGAGGCCGAGGGTCCGCCACAGGTCTTCGAAGACCTTCTCATCCTCTTCGGTCAGCCCGTGGCAAAGCTCGATGAAGTTGCGCCGGCTGACCGAGACCGGGGGTTCGACCGGCTGCTCCGGTGGTGTGAAACCGGGGTCGTACGGGAGCGAGGGGTCACACCGGATCCCGTAGTAGTTCTGGACCCTGCGCTCGGTGGGAAGGCCGTTGTCGTCCCACCCCATCGGGTAGAACACCTCCCGGCCCGCCATTCGCCGGTATCGGGCATTGGCGTCGGTTTGCACGTACCCGAACACCGATCCCATGTGCAACGACCCGGAGACGGTGGGTGGCGGGGTGTCGATGGCGAAGATGTCGCCCCGGTCCTTGGAACGGTCGAACCTATAGGTCTGATCGGTCTCCCAACCGGCCATCCATTTCGCCTCCAGACCCTCGAGGGCCGGCTTTTCTGGGACTCTTCTCGTCATTGGGACGAAGGGTAACGGTCGAGGGGGACGAGTCCGCCCCTGACATCACGGCCGTCGCAACGCTTGCGGAACGCCCTGCACTTCGGTACCGAGGCGGATCTGACCTAGAGCAGCAAATCGCTCGACGCGGTGGCGACGATCCCCTCGACGCTGCGCGCCAACTCCGTGTCCATGGTTACCAACAGATCGGCCTGCAGCTGGGTGAGGGCAACGTACTCGGCGTTGTAGGTCGAGGGCCATCCCAACTGATCCGCCACTTCCCAGGCCCGACGCCGGAGCACGGCGTCGCCGAGGAGCCTGATCGGCATCCGCCCGATGAAGGCGAGACGGTCGCGTGCGACGTCGGCCGGGATCTCGCCACGCGAGACGGCCTCGTGCAGAGCGGAGAGCGTTTGCGAACGAAGGAGCGTCGGTGCGAGGAGCTTATGCGCTTCCGGGACCTCGAAGCCCACACTGGCCAGGTGGAGAGCGGCAGCGGCGTCGACAACGTACTTGGTCATCGGGTACCTCACATCGGGGTGTGGAGCGTCACGACCCTAATGCGCTGACTGATTGAGCCCTGGGAGTTGCCATCCTCCCCCAAGCGGATATGCTCCTATCCGACATGAACCGGCTCTTCGCCCACGCCCACCATCATCACCACCCCTGCGCGGGTCGGATGACGATGGGCTGAAGGCAACAGAGCCACAACCCCAGACGCCGACCCGGAGCGGTCGGCGTTTCTCGTTTCCGAGGGCGACACCGGCCGCAGCGGCGGGAAGGAATGCCCCGATGAGACCCGAGCCCACGATTCACCTGGCCCTCCCCAAAGGGCGGATGGAACCCGGTGTGTTCAGCCTGCTCGCTGCGGCGGGCATCGAGCTCCACGTCGGTCAGCGCGGCTATCGCCCGGTGCTCTCCGAGCCGGGCTTCGAGGTGAAACTGCTCAAACCGCAGAACATCGTCGAGATGCTGGCCGCAGGCACCCGTGACATCGGCTTCGCCGGGGCCGACTGGGTGGCAGAGAAGCAGGCCGACCTGGTCGAGTTGCTCGACACGGGGCTCGACCCGGTGAAGATCGTGGCCGCCGCCGCCGAGACCCTGCTCGAGAGCGGCAGCCTCCCCGGCCGGCATCTGGTGGTGGCCAGCGAATACGAGCGGCTCACCGGCGACTGGATAGCCGACAAGGGCCTCGACGCCTCGTTCGTCCGCTCCTACGGCGCTACCGAGGTGTTCCCTCCTGAGGATGCCGACGTCATCGTGGACAACACGGCGACCGGGGAAACGCTCTCGGCAAACGGGCTGGCCGTCGTCGACGATCTGATGACTTCGTCGACCCGCCTCTACGCCAGCCCCGGGGCGATCGCGGACCCGGCGAAAAAGAGCGCGATCGACGGTCTGGTGCTCAGTCTCAGGTCGGTGATCGAAGCCAGGAACCGGGTCATGCTCGAGCTCAACGTCTCGCTCGATGATCTCGAGGTGGTGATCGACGCCCTGCCCAGCATGAGGGAGCCGACCGTGGCCATGCTCCACGGCGGCACCGGGATGGCGGTGAAAGCCGCCGTGCCCCGCAATGACCTGCCCCGCCTCATCCCCCGTCTCAAACAGCTGGGAGCCACCGACATCGCGGTGTCCCGACTCGACCAGATCGTGCCATGAGCAGGCCCGCCATCTATGCACCTCCGATGTACGACCCTTCGGTCGACCTCGACCTCTCCCGCAACGAAGGACGGACCAGGGCCGCCGAACTGATCGCCGCCGTCGATGATCCGGAGCGGGCGGTCTCCCGCTACCCGGACACCTCGGGTGTCCGATCCCGGCTCGCCGCGATCCACGGAATCGACTCGAGCAGGATCCTGGTCACCGCCGGTGGCGACGACGCCCTGAGCCGGTGCTTCCTCGCCTTGCTCGGTGAGGGCAAGAGCGCGGCGACAACTTATCCGACCTTCGAGATGATCTCCCGTTATGCAGAACAGACAGGCGTCGGCCTGGTGGAGGTGCCCTGGTGGAGCGGGCCGTTCCCCGTGGCCGAGGTCCTGGCCGCGGCCTCGGAGACCACGGACACGGTCTTCGTCGTCTCCCCCAACAACCCGACCGGGGCGGCGTTGACCTCCACCGACCTGAAGCGAATGGCCGCCGAGTTCCGCTATGTGGTGCTCGACGCCGCCTACGTCGAGTTCGCCGACGAAGACCTCACTCCGATCGCCCTCGGGATTGACAATGTGGTGATGATCCGCACCCTGTCCAAGGCCTACGGTCTGGCCGGGCTTCGGGTCGGCTATCTGCTCGGCCCGCCCGAGTTGGTGGGTCGGATCGCCGCATACGGGAGCCCGTACCCGGTCGCGGCTCTCTCCGCCGCGGTCGCCGAGTCCCGTCTCTCCTGGCCCGCTTCGGAGACCGAGCGATTCGTGGAGACGATCCGCTCGGAAAGGGCCCGACTCTCCGAGGTCCTGACCACGCTCGGGACCCGGCCCTTGGACTCCCAGGCCAATTTCGTGCTCACCGAGTGCGACGACGCCGACTGGTTGACGGCGGCGGCGAGGTCGCTGGGGGTGGGCTTTCGTCGTTTCGCCGACCGACCCGGAATGGAGGAGATGGTGCGAATCACCGCTCCAGGCGACGACTCCGACTTCGATCGGCTGGTGGCCACTCTCCACGCCGCCCTGGCTCCCCAAGCACTCGTCTTCGACCTCGACGGGGTCCTGGCCGACGTGAGCCGATCACAGACGATTGCCATCACCGAGACGGCCAAGCGCTTCGGCGTCGAAACCACCCCGGCCGATATCGAGCTGGCCAAAGCCAGGGGAAATGCAAGCGACGACTGGGCCCTGACCCGGGAGCTCTGTGCACGCCGGGGTGTCGAGGTCTCTCTCGAGGAGGTCACCGAGCGATACGAGAGTCTGTATCAGGGAGATGGGGGCACACCGGGTCTCAAGGAATTGGAACGGCCCCTCGTCGATGTCGGCACCTGGCGACGCTGGGCGGAAGAGCGGCCCCTGGCCGTCGTCACCGGGCGGCCGCGTTCCGACGCCGAGGAGTTCCTCGATCGGTTCGACCTGATGGAGGGCATCTCGGCCCTGATCACCAGGGACGAGGCGCCATTGAAGCCGGATCCGGCCCCGGTGCGGCTCGCATTGGAGGCACTGGCCGTGAAACGGGCCTGGATGCTCGGCGACACCCCCGACGACATCAACGCGGCACGGAGAGCCGGTGTCGTGCCCATCGGAGTCGTCGCCCCAGGAGACGACCCGACGCGGGTGAGAAAGACATTGCGGAATGCGGCGCGGGTACTCGACAAGATCACCGACATCGAGGAGATGTTGCCATGACACGAAGAGCCGAAATCGACCGCGAGACCACCGAGGTGACCATCACCGGGTATCTCGACCTGGACGGAGGCGGTCTCGCCGAGGTGAAGACCGGGCTCGGCTTCCTCGATCACATGCTGACCACCCTGGCCAGACACGGCCGGTTCGATCTGGAGCTGATGGCCAGCGGTGACCTCGGAGTCGACGATCACCACACGGTGGAAGACTGCGCCATCGTCCTCGGGCGCGCCCTTGACCGGGCACTTGGAGACCGGTTGGGGATCACCCGGTTCGGCTACGCCTACGCCCCACTTGACGAGGCACTGACCCGGGCGGTGGTTGACCTCTCGGGGCGCCCCTGGCCCGAGATCGCCATCGACTTCTCCCGGGACATGGTCGGTGAGGTGGCCACCGAGAACATCGTCCACTTCCTCAGGTCCTTTGCCGTCGAGGGGCGAATGGCGCTCCACGTCGACCTGATCCGAGGGGACAACGATCATCACAAGGCCGAGTCGGCGTTCAAGGCAATGGCGATGGCACTTCGGGCTGCGGTATCGGCATCGGGCGCCGACGTCCCCAGCACCAAGGGGACACTGACATGAGCCAGGTGGTGATGGTCCCGACCGGGACGGCCAACGTCGCCTCGGTGGCGGCCGCTTTCGCCCGTCTCGGCGCCGGGCTCGCCACGGCGGCAGGGCCGGACGACGTCTTGGGGGCGGCCGGGGTGGTGCTGCCCGGCGTCGGGGCCTTCGGTGCGGCGATGGGCCAGGTGGAGGCCCTGGGGCTGCGTCAGGCGCTTTGCGACCGGATCGAGCAGGGCAAACCGACACTGGCGGTCTGCGTCGGGATGCAGCTTCTCTGTCATGACAGCGAGGAGAGCCTGGGGGCGAAGGGACTTGCTGTGCTCGACGAGACGGTGACCAGGTTCGGTGGCGACACCCGGGTGCCCCAGCTGGGCTGGAACCGGGTCGAACCGGCGCCCGGCTCGAGGTTGCTCGAACCGGGATGGGCCTATTTCGCAAACTCCTACCACATCAACCGGGCTCCGCAAGGCTGGCGCGGCGCCACCACCGAATACGGGGGTACCTTCGTCTCCGCCCTCGAGCGGGGAGACATCCTCGCCTGCCAGTTCCATCCCGAGCTCTCCGGCTCCTGGGGATCGTCGCTTCTCGGGCGCTGGCTGGAGACGACGAGGGAGGCGGCATGACATTGGCCGCTCGTGTCGTCCCCTGTCTCGACATCAAAGAGGGTCGGGTGGTGAAAGGGGTCAAGTTCCAGGGTCTCCGTGACGCCGGGGACCCGGTGGAGTGCGCCGCCTCGTACGAGGCTCAGGGAGCAGACGAGATCGTGCTTCTCGATGTCTCGGCCACTCCGGAGGGCCGGGGTCACGCCCTCGACACGGTGCGTCGGGTGCGAGCCATTCTGTCCATACCACTCACCGTCGGGGGCGGGGTGCGCGGCGCAGACGACGCAGGGACACTCCTCGAGGCCGGGGCGGACAAGGTCGGGGTGAACACCGCCGCCGTGGCCAGGCCCGCCCTGGTGACCGAGATCGCCGAGAGATTCGGCGCCCAGTGCACCGTGCTCGCGGTGGATGCCGCGGCCGCCGGGGCCGGCTGGGAGGTGGTGGTCGAGAGCGGTGGCCGACGAACCGGGATAGACGTGGTCGAGTGGTGTGAGAAGGCGACGGCCATGGGAGCCGGCGAGATCCTGCTCACCAGCTGGGACCGGGACGGCACGGGTGAGGGGTACGACCTCGAGCTGATAGAGGCGGTCTCATCCGCGGTGACGGTTCCCGTGATCGCCTCGGGCGGCGCCGACGCCGCTCGGCATCTGGTCGATGCCCTGCTGTCGGGAGCCTCTGCCGCCCTGGTCGCCTCGATCCTGCATGACGGGGAGACCACCGTCTCCGAGTTGAAACGAGAGCTGGCATCGGCCGGGATCCTGGTCCGGCCATGATCATCCCTTCCATCGACATCTCGGCCGGGCGAACGGTGCAACTGGTCGGGGGCGAGACCCTGGCCATCGACGCCGGCGACCCGCTCCCCATCCTCGACCGATTCGGCGTGGTCGGCGAGGTCGCCGTCATCGACATCGACGCCGCCCGGGGCGATGGCAGCAACGCCGATGTCATCGCCGAGATGTGCCGTCGGGGCAGTGTCAGGGTGGGAGGCGGCATCCGAGACCTGGACACGGCCCTCCGCTGGCTCGATCTCGGGGCGGAGAAGATCGTCATCGGGACGGCGGCATCCCCCGAGTTGCTCACCAGGCTCCCGGCAGAGCGGGTGATCGTCGCCCTCGACTCCCGGGATGGTGAGGTCATGAGTCATGGCTGGCGAAAGACGACCGGGGTAGACCTCATGACCCGCATCGACCAGCTTCAGGGTCTTTGCGGCGGGTTCCTGATCACCTTTGTCGAGCGCGAAGGGCGTCTTCAGGGTACAGATCTCGATCGGGCCGGGACGGTGGTCGCCGCCGCCGCGACCGCCCGGGTCACCGTCGCCGGGGGCATCAACACGCCGGAGGAAGTGGCTGCCCTCGACCGGATCGGGGCAGACGCCCAGGTGGGGATGGCGCTCTACACCGGCCAGCTGACCCTAGGTGACGCGATGGCGGCGATGATGGGCTCCGACCGCCCCGACGGGCTCTGGCCAACCGTCGTCGTCGACGAGACGGGTGTGGCCCTGGGCCTTGCCTATTCGAGCACCCAGAGCCTGACCCGGTCGATCGAGGAGCGACGCGGCATCTACCAGAGCCGCTCGCGAGGGCTCTGGGTCAAAGGGGAAGCATCGGGCGCCACCCAGGAGCTGATAGGGGTAGGGCTCGACTGCGATCGGGACACACTTCGCTTCACGGTGCGCCAGCACGGGCCCGGCTTCTGTCACACGGGCAGCCGCAGCTGCTGGGGCGAGGACCACGGGCTGGGCCGTCTGCAACGTCGGCTGGCCCACATCGCCGAGTCGGACGATCCGGCGTCGAACACACGCAAGCTGTTGGGGGACCCCGCGCTGCTCGCCGCCAAGCTGGGCGAGGAGGCCTCTGAGTTGGGCGCGGCCGCCGGGAGCGGTCAGGTGATCCAGGAAGCCGCCGACCTCCTCTACTTCATCCTGGTCCGGTCCACCGCGGCCGGGGTCGGCCTCGATGAGATCGAGGCCGAGCTAGATCGCCGTGAGCGACGGGTGACCCGACGGCCGATGACCGCCAAGGACTCGAAGTGACCCTGCGACGTCTCGACGTCCTGCCTGCCAGGCGAGGCGGGCTGATCGACCCAGCCGTCCTCCGGCGGGCCGGGGAGATAGTCGAAGACGTACGGATGCGCGGCGAGACGGCGCTACGCGAGCACGGCGAGCGTCATGGCGACCTTTCCCCCGGTCAGGAGTTGGTGCTCGATCGTCCCCGGCTCGACCTGGCCGTGGAGGAGATCTCATCCACCGAGCTCGAGGTCCTGGAACGGGTGGCAGCGAGGATCCGGAGCTTCGCCACCGAGCAAAGGCGGACAGTTGCCGAGCTCGACATGGCGATCACCGGGGGTCGAGCCGGTCATCGCTGGATTCCGGTGGCGTCGGCCGGGGCCTACGCCCCGGGTGGCCGTCACCCCCTCCCCTCGTCGGCGCTGATGACGCTCATCCCAGCTGGCGTCGCGGGAGTGGGCACCGTGTGGGCCGCATCCCCCCGGCCCACCGAGGTGACGGTGGCCGCCGCCGCCGTTGCCGGCGCCGATGGGTTGCTCGCGGTGGGTGGGGCACAGGCCGTCGCCGCCCTCGCCTTTGGCACGGTCTCTCCGCCCTGTGACCTGATCGTCGGCCCGGGAAACAAGTGGGTCACCGCGGCCAAGAAACACCTCTACGGAGAGGTCGGGATCGACGGACTGGCCGGCCCCAGTGAGATTCTGGTCGTCGCCGACGACTCGGCCCACCCGGAACTGGTCGCCGCCGACCTCCTCGCCCAGGCAGAGCACGACACCGAGGCCATGCCCGTCCTTCTCAGCACCAGCTCCTCCCTCGTCGACGAGGTCGATCGAGCTCTTACCCGTCAGCTCGCCGATCTCCCCACCTCGGAGACGGCTTCGACCGCCCTGGGCAACGGGTTCGCCCTGGTCGTCTCAACGATTGCCGAAGCGGTCTCAGTCGCCGACCAGATGGCGCCGGAGCACTTGGCTCTGCATGTCGAGGACCCTGATCACATCGCCGGCACGCTGAGTTGCTATGGATCGCTGTTCGTAGGCAGTGGCAGCGCCGAGGTCTTCGCCGACTACGGCGTGGGGCCCAACCATGTGCTCCCGACCGGGGGTGGTGCCAGATTCCAGTCCGGGCTGTCGGTCCTCACCTTCCTCCGCTCCCCGACCTGGTCCCGACTCGACGACCCGGAAATGTTGATCGACGACACCGTGCATCTGGCCCGTCTCGAAGGACTCGAGGCCCACGCCCGGGCGGCTCAGCTCCGCTCGGCGGACTGAGGCCTATCCGAGGTTGGCCGCGGCGATGGTGGCCAGCTGGGTGGTTACCTCGTGGACGGTGCCCGGCCCGTTGGGGATGTAGGAAACCTGGAGGTAGCCGCGGTCTACCTGCATCCCGATGATGCTCCCCTCGCCGGTGGCAAACGCCGCGCTCACCCCAGGGATCTCCACATCGGTCACCTCCCCCGTGAACTCCTCGGTCGAGTCGCGATTGCCCTCGAAGGTGTCGACGTCGTGGAACAGCACCTGGACCAGGGCGAACTCCTCACTGCCCGTCCAGTCGCAGATCACCTGATCCTCCGACGAGATCTCTTCGTTGAAGATGCCATCGTCGAAGGGAACGCCGGTCGCGGACACGATTTCCTCGACGGTGAGCAGGGCACAAGGATCTGGCATGTCGCCGCCCGCACCGCCCGAAGCGCTGCTGGTGGCTTCCTCACCGGAGAGTGAAGTGGTGGTGGTCCCCATGTCCCGGTCGGCGGCCGTCGCTTCCGCTGAGGAAGCAGCCGTCGAGGTGCTTTCACTCGATTCCCCGGCGCACGCTCCCACCAGAAGCCCCACGACGATGATCGAGACGAGAAAGCGAGGGCTTCTCATCCCTCCATCATTCTCGATGCGAGTGAAGGTGGTCTTAGGGCAGCGGGCTGGGCGAGCTCTGATCGAGCCTCACGACAACCCTTCGAGGAACCCCGACACCTCCCTTCTCGACCTGAGCCGAACGACGTCGAGGTGACTCCAGGAGCCGTCGAGCAGCCTCTTCTCGTACTTGTCCCTGACGTGAGGCTGCCTGGTCCAAGCCCAGACGATGATGTTCCGCTCGGGTCTGGGGTCGAACAGATTGCTCCACGGCTCCCGATTCCCGTGCCACAACTCCTCGCGGGTGACCACTCGGCGCAACGTCCGGCGGACCACCTGGCCCATCACCGCGGCACGGGGCAGGTCCAACCAGATCAGAGTGTCGGCGCGCGGCCAAACGATGTCGGCTACACCGAGACTGGTGTAGTTCCCGTCGACCACCCATCGCTCACTCTTGACGAACTCCGCCACCATCTCCCTCATCTCCGGCTCGGGCCTGACCGTCCAGCCGGGCTGGTGATAGACCGCGTCCAGTTCGAGATGGGGCAGCCCGAACCGTTCGGAGATGGCACGAGCGATGAAGGTCTTCCCCGACCCGGAGTTCCCAACGACAGATACCCGACGCATCAGGGAAGCGGTCGCGCCCCTCGTCGTCTGATACGCCCCGGCGGCCGGGGCGATTCGACCCGCTCCTTGCGCAGGGACTCGAGTCGGCCCGGGACGAGGAGCTCGAATACGACGATCTTGGCCATGGCCGCGATGGGAAGCGCAAGGAGCGCACCCACCAGACCGGCCAGCGACCCGCCGACCAGGAGGGCGATGATCACGGTGGCCGGATTGAGGTCGATGGCGCGATTCATCACCCGCGGGGCGATGAGATAGTTCTCGACCTGCTGGTAGACGAGGAGCAGGACCAGCGCCCCGACCACCTGGGGCCCACCCTGGAATGCGGCCACCGCGGCTACCCCCGCAGCCCCGAGCAGGGCTCCCACCCCCGGGATGACATCGGTGAAGGCAACCCATGCAGCCAGGGCAAGGGCATAACGCACATCGAGGACGAGGAAGCCGATATAGGCAACGATCCCGGCGATGACGCTGACGACGAGGTTGCCGACCATGTAATTGGCGATGAGATCGATCGACGAGTTGAGCACGTAGAGGAAGTCCTCACGATGGTGCGGACGGAGCAGCCGGACGATCCAGGCCTTCAACGCGGGGAAGGAAATGGCGAAGTAGGGAGTCACCACCAGCACCGTGACCAGGTTGAACACCGTGCCCCCGATCCCGGACGCCACGCCGACCGGGTCGATGCCGGGCCCTTCGGCACCTGGCTCCCCCTCGAACATGGCGTTCACATCGAAGAAAGCGATGATTCGGTTGATGAACCCGGGCCCTTCCTCCATTCGAGCAACGAACTCGGGGAGACGTTCGACCAGCTCGGCGAGCTGACCGGCGATGAACGGTATGAGGATCACCGCCAGCCCCCCCATGACCACCAGCCCGGTGAGGAGCACGATTGCGAGACCCCAACCTCGCTTCAGGCCACGCCGCTCGAACCACCCGATGGCGGGTTGGAGCCCGGTGGCCAGAACCAGAGAGGCGATTATCACGAGGAAGACGCCGCGGAGCGACCAGACGATCGCAGCCGCGGCCACCACCACGGCGAAGAGGGCGAAGACGCGGGCCCAATAGGTGAGCGGGGGCCACTGGCCACTCGACTGAGCCGCTTCGCCCATGGCCTCGTCATCGGGGCGGGACTCCTCCTGGCTCACGACGGAGACAGTACCGTCGGGCCAGGTCGGTGGGTGGGCGTCTGGACTCGCTGTCTCTGCCAAGATTGTGCGATGCCTGGGCAAACGATGCTGTTGGATGTCCGGCTGTACCGGATTCGCCCCGGGAGCCGAGACGAGTTCCACGACTTGGTCCGCGACGAGACCATCCCGCTGGCTCGTCGCCACGGGCATGTTGTAGTCGACTTCGGGCCCTCCTCGCACGACGAGGAGACCTACTACCTGATCCGGGCATTTCCCGACGACGAGACTCGTCGTCGAGCACTCGAAGACCTTTACGGAAGCGAGAAGTGGCTTCGCGACTACGACGACCGGGTGATGGAGTACATCGAGTCATACCAGACCGCTGTCATCCCTTCCACCTCCGAGGCGGTTGATGGGCTGGTGGCAGCTGCCCGATCCTCCTGACCCCGCTGCGGCCCGTCACCCTCGGTAACTTGGGAGCAGTCACGAAGGAGTACGGATGCAAGGCGAGTTGGCCTTCGTCGAGATCGGAGTCGATGACGTCGAGAGTGGGCGTGTCTTCTACGAGTCCTTGTTCGGCTGGGTGTTCGAAGCCGGGCCATCCGGCGGTTACACGATGCGGCTGCCAAATATGCCGGGGGGGATACACGGCGGGGACAAGCAGGCGGCTCCTTACGTCTTCTTCCGGGTGGATGACATGGATGCGGCCCTGGAGCGAGTCGTCGAGCTGGGCGGAAGCGTCGGCGACATCGACGTCGAAGGAGACGAGGCCTCCGTGGCCCAGCACGGCCGATTCGAGTTGTGTCGCGACGACCAGGGGTCACCCTTCGGGTTGCATCAGCCGCCGACGCCGATGTGACGTCCGTCTACATGTTTCTCCGGTAGCGACCGCCGACTTCGTAGAGGGCATTGCTCATCTGCCCCAGTGAGGCGACCTTGGCCGTTTCCATGAGCTGGGCGAAGATGTTGCCACCGGACACCGCCACTCGCTGCAGGTCGGCCAAAGCCTCCTCGCCCGGCCCGCCATGTCGCACCTGGAAGTCCCGCACATTGGCGATCTGACGATCCTTGTCCTCGTTGGTGGAGCGGATCAGATGCTCGGGGGTGACGAAAGGCGAGCCTTCTTTGGAGATGAAGGTGTTGACCCCGATCACCGGGTAGGCGCCGCTCTCCTTCAGTTGCTCGTAATGGAGAGACTCCTCCTGGATCTTGGTGCGCTGGTATTGCCTTTCCATGGCGCCGAGCACTCCCCCCCGGCTGTTGATGCGCTCGAACTCGGCGAGGACCGCCTCCTCGACCAGGTCGGTCAGCTCGTCGATGATGAAGCTGCCCTGGAGCGGGTTCTGGTTCTTGGCGAGGCCGAGCTCCTGGTTGATGATCAGCTGGATGGCCAGTGCCCGGCGCACCGACTCTTCGGTGGGAGTGGTGATCGCCTCGTCGTAGGCGTTGGTGTGGAGGCTGTTGGTGTTGTCGTAGATGGCGTAGAGCGCCTGGAGTGTGGTCCTGATGTCATTGAACCCGATCTCCTGCGCGTGCAGCGACCGCCCGGACGTCTGCACGTGGTACTTCAGCTTCTGGGACCGCTCGTTGCCGCGGTACTTGTGCTTCATCGCCTTGGCCCAGATCCTCCTCGCCACCCGTCCGATCACCGCGTATTCGGCATCGATCCCATTGGAGAAGAAGAAGGAGAGATTGGGGGCGAAGTCGTCGATGTCCATCCCGCGAGCCAGGTAGTTCTCGACATAGGTGAAGCCGTTGGCCAGCGTGAAGGCGAGCTGGGTTATCGGGTTGGCCCCGGCCTCGGCCATGTGATAGCCGCTTATCGACACCGAGTAGAAGTTGCGCACGTCGTTGTCGACGAACCACTGTTGGATGTCGCCCATCATCTTCAGGGCGAACTCGGTGGAGAAGATGCAGGTGTTCTGCGCCTGGTCCTCTTTGAGGATGTCGGCCTGGACGGTGCCTCGCACCCGGGAAACCGTCTCCTCCCTGATCCGGGCATAGACCTCGGCGGGAAGCACCTGCTCGCCGGTCACTCCGAGGAGACGCAGCCCGAGCCCGTCGTGACCCTGCGGCAAGTCCCCCGAGTACATCGGTCGGGGACGCTCACCCAGGATCTGGTCGATCCTGGCGTCGACCTCGTCCCAGAGCCCGTTCTCGCTGATGTGCTTCTCGCACGCCTGGTCGATGGCGGTGTTCATGAAGAAGGCGAGGATCATCGGTGCCGGGCCGTTGATCGTCATCGATACCGAGGTGGCCGGATCGGAGAGGTCGAATCCCGAGTACAGCTTCTTGGCGTCCTCCAGAGTGGCGATCGAAACCCCCGAGTTGCCCACCTTGCCGTAGACATCGGGTCGTTCCTGAGGGTCTTCCCCGTAGAGGGTCACCGAGTCGAAGGCGGTGGATAGACGTATTGCCGGTTGACCGGCAGCCAGATAGTGAAATCGCCGGTTGGTCTGCTCTGGTGGCCCCTCACCGGCGAACATCCGGGCCGGATCCTCGAGGGCGCGCTTGAACGGGTAGACCCCGGCTGTGTATGGGAACTCCCCGGGCACGTTCTCTTGCAGGAGCCATTGCAGCCGGTCGCCCCAGGACCTGTAGCCGGGCAATGCCACCTTGGGGATGGGGGTATGGCTAAGTGTCTCCTGGTGAAGCGGGACCTTGACCTCCCGTCCCCGAACCAGGTAGACGAACTCCTCACCGGAGTACTCCGCGATCATCCCCTCCCAACGCTCCAGGGCCTTGAGGTTCGCCGGGTCGAGCCCCTCCCCCATCTCCTGGGCCAGCGCCCCGACGTCGGCTCCCGCCTCTCTGGCTCCCTCCAGGCGATATAGCGTGTCGGCGAGGGCCGACTGCTCCTCCGCCCAGGTGTCGTAGCCCCGGATCGTCTCCACGATCTCGGCCAGGTAGCGGGCCCGGTCTGCGGGGACCATATGCTGCTTGGCCGTGTCACTGAGGGGCAGATCGAGATTGGAGCCCAGGGCCAGCCCACGATCGGCCAGTGCAGCCAGGAATGCCCGGTAGAACCGGTTGGTCCCCGGATCGTTGAAGTCCGACGCCACGGTCAAATGCACCGGGAGCTCCTCGTCCGGGGCGGCGAAGGCAAGCCGGTTCCGCTTGTACTGCTTGCGCACGTCGCGCAGGGCGTCTTCGGCCCCCTCCTTGTCCGCCTTGTTGATCGTCACCAGGTCGGCGAAGTCCAGCATGTCGATCTTCTCCAGCTGGGTGGCCGCCCCGTACTCAGGCGTCATCACGTAGACGGAGAGATCGGAGAAGTCGACGATCTCGGTGTCGGACTGCCCTATCCCCGAAGTTTCCAAGATGACCAGGTCGAAGCCGGCCGCCTTGACCACGTTCAACGCATGTTGCACATGGGGTGAAAGGGCGAGATTTGGCTGGCGTGTGGCCAGTGAGCGCATGTAGGCGCGAGGATGAGGGAGCGAGTTGAGGCGGATCCGGTCGCCGAGCAATGCCCCTCCCGAGCGACGCTTCGAAGGGTCGACCGAGACCACGGCCACCCGCAGCTCCTCGAAGTCCAACAGGAACCTACGGAGCAACTCGTCGACGAGGCTCGACTTCCCCGAGCCTCCGGTCCCGGTGATCCCCACCACCGGTGCCGGGGAGGCGGCGGCCCGCTTCTCGATCTCCTCGAATACGTCCTGATACTTCTCGCCAAAGTTCTCCGCAGCCGAGATGAGCTTCGCCACGATCTTGGTGTTCCCCACGACCAATTGGTCGGGGTCGAAGTCGTCACCCAACTCGCCGCTGGCGAAATCGGATCGGGCCAGCATGTCGCTGACCATGCCCTGGAGCCCGAGCTCACGACCGTCGTCCGGGGAGTAGACCCTGGTGATTCCGTAGCGGGCCAACTCCTCTCCCTCGGCGGGGAGGATGGTGCCGCCCCCGCCCCCGAACAGCCTGATATGCCCCGCATCACGCTCCACGAGGAGGTCGCGCAAGTAGCGGTAGAACTCCATGTGACCCCCCTGATACGAGGTCACGGCGATGGCCTGGGCATCCTCCTCGATCGCGGTCTCCACGATGTCGAGCCCGGTTCGATTGTGACCGAGGTGGATCACCTCGGCGCCGGATGCCTGGAGGATGCGGCGAAAGATGTTGATGGAGGCGTCGTGACCGTCGAACAACGTGGTGGCGGTGACGAACCGGACCTTGTTGGTCAGGCCCGGCCTGTCCGCCGAGGCGTCCGTCATAGATCCCTTCCTCGGACTAGTTCAAACTGTAACCCCAGATTGGGCGTTCTTTCCTTGTCCCTCTCACTCCGCACCGTGTACATTGAAGGCGGGATGGCATTCTTTCAGGGGAGACTCAGGGCACATCGGCTGGAGCCGACTGCGGTCACAATCGAGATCGCCGAGGATCGATTTCGCGTCGTGGCGGGGAGAAGGCATCTCGGCTCATGGCCGTTGCCGAGCGTGGTAGTCAACAGGACGTCCGTATATCGCTTCGAATTCGAGATCGAGGGCGACAGATTCGAGTTCTTTCCCGAGGACCCGCAGGCTTTCTCCGATGCCGCCGGGGCGATCATCGACCTGACCGAGAAGAAGGGTCGATTCGGACTCAAAGAGAGGATTCAGAACGCCTCGACCGCCTGAGCCCGAACCCTGTCACAATTGAGTTCATGGTCCCGCGTCTTCTCATCCGTGGTGTCACTGCCGGAGCGGTCATACTTGGCGCAGAGGCGGTCTACGCCGTGCTCCGTCCTTATCCACGCATGGCCGAGTTCGACCCATCAGGGGTATTCGGAGATCCCGCCAGCCCACCGTTGCGTGTCGCCGTCCTCGGTGACTCTTCGGTGACGGCCCCGGGTGTGGACGGCCCAAATGAGATCTGGGTCAGCCTGGTCAGCAGCCGGATCGCCGAGACACATCACGTCACCCTTCGCTCGGTCGCGGTGAGCGGATCCCGGGCTGAGGACTTGCTCCGAGAACAACTGCAACCCACCCTCGAGTTCGCTCCCGATTTGGTCATCGTATCCGTCGGTGCCAACGACGTGATCAAGGGCGTGGGCCTCAAGATATTCGAACGTAACCTCGACAGGTTGGTCGCCGCTCTCACCGGCACCGGCGCCCTCGTCGTGCTCAGTGGGGTCGGTGACATCGGCACCATCCCGCGCTTGAAGCCACCGCTCCGAAACATGATGACGCGCCGTTCCGCCCGTTTCGACCGGGTGCATCACCTCGTAGCCGCCCGCCACGGTGCGCACGTGGTCGAGCACAGGGAGGACGACCCGACCATCTGGTACTCGGATCGGGCGTTGTGGTCTCCGGACCTGTTCCATGTCAGTGCCGCCGGCCACAGACGATGGGCAGACTCCACCTGGGATGTTGTGGCGCCGCTTCTCGGGCAGCATGGACCGGTCTGAGGCTCTCGATCGCCTCGCCTCGGCCCGGGTGGGCCGATTCGCCTCGATCACACCTGACGGACGCCCTCATGTGGTAGTGGTCACCTTCGCCGTGGTCAGCGATCACCTGGTCCACATGATCGATCAGAAGCCGAAGACGACACGCAGTCTGCAGCGACTGCAGAACGTGGAGACTCTCCCCCTCGCCTCGTTGCTGGTCGACCACTACGACGAGGACTGGTCCGAACTGTGGTGGGTGAGAGTCGACGGCGAGATCGAGATCGAGAAGGACGGCGATCGATGGTGGGAGGCACGGTCGTCGCTCAAGGAGAAGTACCGGCAGTATCGATACGCCCCACCGAGTGGGCCGGCCATCTTCCTCTCCATCGACCGGGTCACCCACTGGGAGAGCAGCTGACCACACCTTCCTCTGTGGCCAACCAACCAACGCGAACGTCGTGATCCTCGACGGGCACCTCTTCGATGATGAGCCGGCTGGGGGCCATCCCGACGGTTTCCGCGTCCGCCCGGGCCGAGGAGAGTAAGCGGTCATAGTGCCCGCCCCCATTGCCCAGACGCGAGCCCCCCGGGTCGAAGGCGAGACCGGGAACGAGGAACACGTCTATCTCATGGATGGGGACGATCGACCCGGAGTCGATCGGCTGTTCCATCCCGAAGCGGTGGGTCTCCCGAGGGACATCGGCGTCCCGAAAGGTGACCGAGCCGTCCGCCTCCAGTCGGGGCAGGACCCAGCGCCAGCCGGGCAGTCGGCCCATGACGTGCGTGAGATCCATCTCGCCCTCCATCGGGAGAAAGGCCGAGATCGTCCCCGGCAGACGCGGGGAGAGCCAGGCGAAAAGAGCGTCGTCGATGCGGGCATTCACCTCGGAGGGGAGCGGCCCGAGCCGCCGCATCCGATTTCGCAATGCAGCCTTGTCCATCGTCGGCCCAGGGTAAGGGACCGACCGGTACTCTCAGACGGTGCGATTGCTGATCGACGTGCCCCGGACCCTGATCACGGTGGTGGCGGGCGTGACCGCCACGATCGTCGCCGTCGCCTTCATCTCGGTGATCGTCCTCTTCAATGACTCGGCACCGGTGATCGATCGGATCATACGAGTCTGGAGCAGGGTGTGGCTGGTCGCCTCGAGGACGAAGCTCGAGGTGGAGGGGAGAGTCAACATCGATCCCGACCGCTCCTACATCGTGGTGGCCAACCACCTCTCCGCCCTCGACATCATGGCGTGCCTGCTCGCCGTCCCCATCCCGATCAGGTTCCTGGCGAAGAAGGAACTGTTCCGCATTCCCGTCCTCGCCCAAGGGATGAGGATGGTGGGAATCATCGAGGTCGATCGCGAGGCCCGAGGTGCGGTGCACACCGATGTGAATCGCCAGTCGAAGGAGCTGACCGAGAAGGGGCGCAGCTTGATCATCTACGCCGAGGGGACCAGGCCCCGCAACGGCGTGATGAAGCCATTCAAGAAGGGTGCCTTCACCATGGCGATCACTGCCGGGCTCCCGGTGCTCCCCCTCTCCATCCACGGGTCCTTCGCGGCCTGGCCGCCGGGAACTCCCCTGGCCAGGGGCGGTCTGATCAGGGTGGTCCTGGACAAGCCGATCGAGACCGATGGCCTCACCACGTCGGAGACCGGTGAGCTACGCGACCAGGTTCGCGAGGTCATCGCGGGTCGCGTCGCATCGATGGGGGGCGCAGTCGGAGGAGGTTGACAGGATCCGCATCGGTCCCCGGTCGGTCGGTCGAATCGACCCTCCATCCACTCGCTTGACTCCCGAACCTGACACACTGGGAGAGGATCCTCGGATCCGACACGCTCACAGGAAGGACCGACATGGCTAACAAGGACAAGGGTGGGAAGAGCACCAAGAAGGTCGCGGCCAAGGACCTGAAGGAGAAGCGGCAGGCGAAGAGGGACAAGAAGGCGGCCGCCGACTCGGCCAGCCGGGTGACCCGCTAGCCGATCACCGCCCATCGGCCTCAGTAGAGGAACATGGGCTTGCCCAGGACATGACGCACCTTGGGCAGATAGGTCTCCGCGTCGTACAGCTCGTCGATGTCGACCCGCTTCACCCCTTCCCGGGTGACCCCGATCGGGACATGGGTGTAGGTGCCGCCGCGTAGCGCCACCATCCGACCGTGCCCGTTCTCGACCGCAAGATCCGCCGCCATCACCGCGTAGTTGGTGGCAACCATCAGATCGAGCGAGTCCGGGGCACCCGACCTCATCAGGTAGGCGACCTGCTGATAGAGCACCGGCTCTCCGGTTCGCTCTTTGAGCAGCTCCCCCGTCAGCGACCCGATGCCGCCGAGCTTGCGGTGCCCGTAGGCGTCCTCCTCCCCGGCCAGCATCATGTCGCCCTCGTTGAGCCGCGCTCCTTCGGAAATGGTCATCATCGCGTAGTGGGACGGGTTGGACGCCCGGTCGGCGAGAAGCATCCCGGCGAGTCTCTCGATGTCGAAGGGCACTTCGGAGATGATGGCCCGATCCACCCCGGACAGGTAGGCCGTCACCAGCGACGTCTCGCCGCTGTAGCGGCCGAACAGCTCGACAACGGCGATCCTCTCGTGCGATCCCGCCGCGGTGCGGAGACTGTGGATGAACTGGACCCCTCGGCTGACCGCGGTGGAGAACCCGATGCAGTAGTCGGTGCCGTGCACATCGTTGTCCATCGTCTTTGGGATGGCGATCACCGGCACACCTTCCTCGTGGAGACGTAGACCGTATGACAGGGTGTCGTCGCCACCGATCGGGATCAGCACATCGATTCCGCGCTGGTCGAGAACCCGGAGCACGTGGTCGGTGATGTCGACGTAGCCCTCCTCGCCGGGCTCGCGGTCGAGAAAGTCGGGTAGCTCTGCCGGCCTCATCTTGGCCGGGTTGGTGCGAGAGGTGTGAAGGAACGTGCCCCCGGTCCGGTCGATCGTGCGGACCACCCCCGGGTCGAGTGGGATCAGCGTCTCTTCATCGGCATCGGGCTCATCCGGGTCGTAGTAGGCGAGCCCGCCCCAGCCCCGGCGAATGCCGACCACCTGGTGCCCCTCTTCTGCCACCCGATTGACCACGGCCTTGATGCATGCGTTCAGGCCGGGCACGTCTCCGCCCCCGGTGAGGATTCCGATGCGCATCTCTTCCTTTCAGTCGAGCTCGATTCCACATACTGGCTGATCCGTCTACCACTAGCCGACTATGGCCCGGGTCAGGTAGAAGGCGAGTGCGCCCAGGATCAGGACACCCCAGAGATTGCGGCGGAAGAGCATGCCACCCGCTGCGCCTCCGACTGCAGCCGCCAGCGCAGGGGTCACGGCCGGTGTTCCCGTCGGCGCCGCCAGCCCGGCAGTGGCGATCACGATGAACAGGGCCAGCGGGAACACGTCGAGGAAGCGCCCCAGGGCCCCGGATGGTGCCTGACGGGGCCGGAGGAGGAACGCAAGCCGGCTGGCATAGGTGATGACGGCGACCGCCAGCACCAGGACCAGGTCATTCACCGAAGCCAACCCCCAGCAGGGACGCCATGGCCGCCGCACCAGTGATCTGCCAGGCAGGAGGCAACACCATCGTGGCGATCAGCGCGGCGACGACTGCCGATCCGGCCACGATCCAGTCTCGTCGGCCCCGGATCATCGGTACTGCGAGGCCGAGAAAGAGGAGGGGGAGCATCACCCCGACCCCGGCGCCCTCAGGGTCGATCGACCCGCCGAACCAGGCCCCGAAGACCGTCCCGCCCACCCAGCCCGAGTAGAGCATCAGGTCGGCGGCCGACTTGTAGGCGACGATGTCCTCCACGCCTGCATCGACGGCGCGGACGGTCATGCCGAAGGTCTCGTCGACGAGAACCCATGCCAGCGCGAGACGGCGACCCAACCGCTGCGGCCCGATGACGCCGGCCAACGACGCCGACATGGGCAGGTGGCGCAAGCCGAGTCCGGTGGCGGCGAGGAGTACCGGGATTGCGCCCCCGGAGAGGAGCCCGATCATCGTGAACTGGGCGGCGCCGGACACGATCAGCACCGAGGAGACGGTGGCCAGCCATGGCGAGAAGCCGGCGTCGACGGCGAGAACGCCGAAGGCCACGCCAAAGGCGCCGACCGCGAACAGGATCACGACCGAGTCACGGAGCCCCTTGCGAAACGACGCGCTGTCGAGCATCGGACGACGCTAACGGCACGCGAGGCCGACTGAATCGGCCGAAGCCAATCCTGCGCGGTTGGCTCGATCAGGGGAAGGTGCGTGGCACCCGCTGCACGTTGATCCAGCGCAGCTCGGTGAACTCGTCGAGCGCGGCCTGCCCACCGAAACGGCCATAACCGCTCCCCTTGACGCCGCCGAACGGCGCCTGGGGCTCGTCGTTGACCGTCTGGTCCCCGATGTGGACCATCCCGGTCTCCAAACGCATCGCCATGTCGAGGGCCTGGGTGAAGTCATTGGTCAGGATGCCTGCAGACAACCCGTAGGTCGAGTTGTTGGCCACGGCCAGCGCCTCCTCCCGGTCCTCGACCACGACGATCGGCGCCACCGGCCCGAAGGTCTGCTCTTTGAACAGACGCATCTCGGGGGTGACATCGGTGACCACGGTGGGGTCGTAGACCAGGTTGTCGAACCGGCCCCCCGTGACCAGGGTGCCTCCGCCGGCAACCGCCTCTTCGACGTGGGCGTGGACCTTCTCCACGGCCCGCCTGTTGATCAGCGGACCAATTGCAGTGGCCGGATTGGTGGGATCGCCCTTGGGGAGGGCCTCGGCACGCTCCTTGAGCTTCTCGGTGAACTCCGCCGCGATCCCCTTCTCGATGATGATCCGCTCGGTCGACATGCAGATCTCGCCTTGATGGAGAAAGGCTCCCCATGTGGCTGCGTCGACGGCATAGTCGACGTCGGCATCACCGAGGATGATCAGCGGGTCCTTGCCCCCCAGCTCGAGCACGGCTCGCTTGAGATGACGGCCCGCCTTCTCGGCGATGATCCGCCCCACCTCGGTGGAGCCGGTGAAGGAGATTCGTCTGACCGCAGGATGCGAGATCAACTCGTCACCGGCCTCCTCTGCGGCCTCACGCGTGGTTGGCACCACATTCAGAACCCCGGGTGGTAGCCCCGCCTCCTCGAAGATCTCGGCGAGGAGGAGCCCACCGGTCACCGGAGCTTCCTCGGACGGCTTGAGCACCGCGGTGTTGCCGTAGGCGATGGGAAGTGTGAATGACCGGCTGCCCAGGATGTAGGGCACATTGAACGGGGCGAAGCAGGCGACCACACCTGCGGGCTGTCGCATCGCCATGAAGAACGAGTTGGCGTGGTCGGCGGGGATGATCTCGCCTTTCACGTCGTACCCAGCCGAGGCAGCCATGCGGTAGAGACCGGGGACGAAGCCCATCTGGAACATCGAGATACCGATGGTGCCTCCCACCTCCTCCATCATCGCCTTGACCAACTCGTCCTGACGGCTCTCCATCACGTCCGCTGCTTTGAGGAAGATCTGGCGTTTTGCCGCCGGCGGCGTGACCGCCCACTCCGGGAAGGCTGCTTGGGCCGCCTCGATCGCACTTCTCACATCCTCGGCCCCGCCCGCGGCGACATTTGCGTACACCTCGCCTGTGTACGGGTTCAGGTCCTCGAAAGTCCCCCCTCCGGAAGCGTCCACCCACTTTCCGTCGACGAACATCTTGTAGCTCTTGGCGGCCATCATGTTCCTCCTTGGACCGACTCGGCCGGAGACTAGGTGAACACAGGTAGGCGGCGTCTGGGCTCACAGCCAATAGGGCACAATGGGCCCCGATGGGCCAACCCGACGGCTCCGAGACCATCCCGGTGTCCAGTGACGCCGACTTCGACGCCTGGCTTCGGGAAAACGGTGATACCGGACAGGAGGTCTTCGTCGCCATCTTCAAGAAGTCTTCCGGCAAGCAGACGGTCACCGTCTCCGCCCTGCAGGAGACGGCCCTTTGTCATGGCTGGATCGACTCGCTAGGGGTGAGGATCGACGACGAGCGCTGGGCGATACGTTTCACGCCGCGTCGTCCCGGCTCGAACTGGTCGGACAAGAACCGTAGGAGTGCGCGCCGACTCTTGGAGGAGGGTCGGATGACGCCGGCTGGCCGGGCCGCCCTTCCCGACGACTTGTGACCGCGGGGCGTTTGCTGTCGCATCCCGACACACCACCCCACGAAGGCCCGGCATGTGGTCACCGGATCGCACGAGGAACCGGGCTCAGTCGTAGACCCCGGCCAGGAAGGCCCTCCCCTCCGCAACCACGCAGAGGAAGGCACCTACCGAGGTGACCAGCTGGTAGCGGTCGGCATCCTGCTCTCCGGCCCACCATCGGCCACTGAGCCGCCATGGCCCACTCCAGGTGAGGACGGGTTCCCACCGTGTGCCCAGTCGAACCCGGGCCGGCATGCCGCCGTCCCACTCCACCTCCAGCGGCTGGAGTCGGGGCGGGACCAGGGCCGGGCTGGGCGAGGGGGTGGCCCCGGGCCACGGTGCCGAGACATCCCGCTCCCGGTCGACGGGTGGCTCCCCCCAGCGGGACCAGGCCACCCGCTCCTGTGGCATCCGTCCGCCCTGGACACGTCCCTGCAAGACTCGATCGGGCCCGAGCAGTGCCTGGGCCCGGGCGAGGGCACGTTCCGCCTCGATCTTCGATGTCTCGTCCTGGAGCAGCCCGAGCTGTCTCCCCTCGTCGGAGAGGTCGGCGGGGGCGATGCGAATCCGGGCGATCCCTCCCCGGATGCCACCTGATTCGATCCAAGCCCTCAGCTGCCACCACACTCGATCGGACAGAGCCTTCTCGGTGAACGGGTCCGCCGAGCGCCAGATCCTCTCCCTCGCCTCTCCTTCGGCAGGCTCGGCCATGATCGAAACCCGGTGTGGGGCAACACCAGATGATCTCAGTCCCCTCAACAGCCTCTCGGCAAGGGCACGCGCCGCGAAGGCGGCTGCATCGAGGCTCTCCAGCGGGTCGTCGAACACGGCATCGACCGCGAGGTCGGGTGGGATCTGACGGGGATCGACGAATCGATCCTCACCGCTGGCGAGACGGTGCGCCAGCAGCCCGTGGTTCCCGAACCGGGTGGCAAGGGCATCACGGGGAAGACGTGCCAGCTCGCCCAATGTGGCCACTCCAAGCCAACGGAAAGTGTCGATCAGCTCGTCGGCGTCGAGACTCTCCCTGAGGGCAGTCAGGTCGAGCCTGGAGAGAAAGCCGATCGTGTCGGTCACGATCAAGGGGCGGCCGACGCTGGTGGTGGCGGCAGCCCAGCGAGCGGCAAAGGGCCCGTCGGCGACACCGATGAGTGCCTGCCCGCCCCGGGTCTGGCCGACGGCCCTGTCCAATTCCTCTGCCACCAACCCGGCCAGTGCATCTTCCCCGCCATAGAAGCGGACGGCACCTGCGATGGGAACGAACACCAGACCGGGGGCCACCACCTCCACCCGGGGGATGAGGCTCTCCATCCTCTCAACCACAGGCTCGAAACGTCGTGCTTCCTCTCCCGGATCACGGAGGAGGACGGTGGCGAAGGGGGCGAGGGCCTCTGCCTCCCGCCGGGGCATGCCCGGGCTCACTCCCGCCGCCAGCACATCGTCGGTGGCGGCCGTGACCCTGGCGTCGACGATCAGTAGCGGGTCATCCGGCGGCGCGTCCGGTCTCCCCAACGACCACATCGGAAACCACGCGCACAAAGTTCGAACCCTCATCCTCCACCTCGAATCGCCGGGTCACCCCGGAAGCCCCTTTTCCCGACGCCTCCAGCACCAGACGTCTCCTCCCCAATCGCCCATGACCCTGATCGGCCCCCTCCCAGGTGACACCGAGGGCTCTCAAACGGAGATGGGCCACACCAGAGGGGAGGCCTCTGCCCATGGGTCGCATCGCCACCTCCACCTTTCTCGCCCTGGCCAATGCGGCGAGCCGGCGAAGATCCTGGTCTTTGATCCCGGTCGGGACCTCGGCGTAGATGCCCCGAACCCCTTCGAGGAGGGCAGCGGCGACCTTGGCCCAGATCCCCGGCTCGTCACAACGCACGATCACCAGGCTCTCCGGGGCCACCCCCGTCTCCCAAGCCGCTTCGGGGGAGACCCATCCCCGGGTGTCGAGGACTACCACCGGGGCAATCTGTGACGGCTCGGCGAGGAGACGGAGACCGAGACGGGTCAACCCGGTGCCGGGGACACCGAGCAACTCGGTGATATGGCCGGGACGGAGACGCAAGAACCCCTCCTCTCGCATCTCCAGGTCGAGGAGAGGGGTGGCGATGACGTCTTCGATGCCCAAGCTGACTCCACGGTTGGGCAATCCATCATATCGAACGTATGTTCGAGAACGCAAGCCGTAAGCCACAGGAAACAAGCTGTAAGCCTCGGGCATCAGGCAACAAGCCAGAACCTGGCACTGGCCTGTGGCTTGTGGCCCTGTGGCCTATTCCCCAGCTAGCCCTCCTCCAACTCCTCCACGGTCTTGGGCCAGTCGTCTTTGAGCAGTCGGGAGAGCGAGCGGTCGGCGAGCAGCTTCCCCTCGGTCTGACATGCGGCGCAGTAATTGGTCTCGTTGTCGGCGTAGACGATCCTCTGCACCTTGGACCCACATCGGGGACAGGGCTGACCGAATTTGCCGTGGACGGCCATGTCGTCCCGAAAGGCGGTGACCTTGGTCGGCCAGCCCTCCCCCACCTCCTCGCGCAGACGACGGGTCCAATCGTCGAGCGACTCCACCACTGCCCGGTGCAGGTGCTCCACCTCGCTGTCAGTGAGTTGTCCGGTTCGCTTCACCGGGGACATCCGGGCCGCCCACAGGATCTCGTCCGAGTATGCGTTTCCGATGCCGGAGAAGATGCGCGGGTCGGTCAGGGCGCGCTTCAGTGTCCGGTTCTCCCTCTTCAGGGCAGCGCCGAACTCCCCGACCTCGACTTCGAGCGGTTCCACGCCGCCGCGATCCAGGGCGCTCACCCCATCGAAGCCGCGGGCGATCCAGATCCCCGCCCGCTTCTTCGTCCCCTGTTCGGTGAGGATCAACGAGCCCGCGTCGAAATCGATTGCGGCGAGACCAACCTTCTTGGGTATGGCCTTGCCCGGCTCATCCCAGCGGAGCCGGCCGGCGACCATGAGATGGATGACCAGGAAGAGGTCGCCCTCCAAACCGAAGACGATGCGCTTCCCCACTCGCTGCAGCGATTCGACCGTGCAGCCGACGGGTGCGTCGTACGGAGGGTCGTAGGTGCGAAGAACCGACGGGGATGCGATGCGAACACCCTTCACCACCTGGCCGAGGACGCGTCGCTCCAGCGCCTCCAGGTAGACCACGATGTCGGGCAGCTCGGGCATCCGCCGGAAGTTACCGACGGATGTCTCATAAGTGGTCCGACCGCTAGTCGTGCTCGCCGAGCAACCCCCCGAACAGGACGGCCACTCCGATCACGACGCCTCCGGCGATGAAACCGTAGGCGATCAAGAGGTCGGACTCCGGAGTGGAGTGTTGGGCGGCGTTGCCGAACACGATCACCAGGGCCACGACGGAGAGGACCGCGAGACCCCTGGCCACTCGCGCCCGGACGGCAAGAGCCAGGGCGGCGACGACCATGAGCAGTCCGCCCGCCCCGAATGCAGACCAGAAGTTCCCTGCCACCCCCAACCCTGCCTCGACCGATCTGTCGGCAAGCGCGGGGTCGGTGCGCAGGAGGAGGCTGCCGAACAGGACCAGCATCCCACCGAGGGCGATGGCGATTGCTGCCACATACGACCGAGGAGTCTCCGGGACGGGATCCGGCCAGGGCAGGTCCTTGGGACGCCGGGACGCGGCTACCCGTCGTGCCATCCGTGGCGACGCGGTCTGCAATCCCATCTCCCGGGCCAGTCCCACGTCGTTCTCGGTCTTGAGGACGAGCTCCTCCCCTTCGGCCCATATGGAGAATCCTTCTTGGAGCGCCTTGATGCCGAAGGAGCCGACCTCCCACTCCCCGATCAGCCCCGAGCCGGAGATCAGGCTGAGCCGCGCGTCGTCAGCCAAGACCTCGACCGCGATCCCCGGGCCCCGCTCTCCGCGCATGAGCACGATGCCACGCGTCTCAACCGCCAATCCCTGCCTCCCCTGACCGACAACGGCACCCACAAGTCTATGACGCCCCTCCAAAGACACCAGATGGCAAAAGGACGGGCTTGCGCCCGTCCTTTGCACCGTCGAATCGCTGAGGATTACTTCTCGCTGATCTCCTCGAAGACCTCGTCGAAGCTCTGAGCGGCTCGACGGCGGTCGCCGGTCTCCGTCTTCGGAGCTTCCGCGGCGGCGCCTCGATCACTGTCCCCCCGGGCCCGATCACGACCACCACGGTCACGGTCACGACCACCACGATCACCGCGGTCACGGTCACGACCACCACGATCACCACGGTCACGGTCACGACCACCACGATCACCACGGTCACGGTCACGACCACCACGATCACCGCTGTCCTGTCTCGGAGCCTCCGGTCCGGGCAATGTGGCTCCCTCCAGAGGCTCGACCAACTCGAGGCTGACCTTGCCCCGGTCGATCTCACGGACCCTCACCTTGAGCACCTGGCCGTCGGTCAGATAATCCTCGACCCGCTCCACCCGCTTCGATCCGTCGAGACGGGAGATGTGGAGCAATCCGTCGCGCCCGGGGAGGAGGTTGACGAATGCGCCGAACTTGGTGATGTTGACCACCTTGCCTTCGTACTCGGAACCGAGCTCCACCTCCGGCGGGAAGGCGATCTGCATGACCTTCTCCTTGGCGGCGGCAAGTACCGATCCGTCGTTCGAAGCGATCCTGACGATCCCCTTGCCGTCGGTCTCCTCGATCTCCAGCTTGGCCCCGGTCAGCTCCTCGAGCTCCCGGATCACGGCCCCCTTGGGACCGATCACCTCGCCGATCTTGTCCTTGGGGATCTCGATCGACTCGATGCGCGGTGCGAACTCGTTCATCTCCGCTCGTGGCTCCGATATGACGGCATTCATCTTGTCCAGGATGAAGAGACGAGCAACCCGTGCCTGATCGAGCGCGGTAGTCAACACGTCGGCGGGAAGACCTACCAGCTTGGTGTCGAGCTGCAAAGCAGTGATCACCTCGCTCGTGCCCGCCACCTTGAAGTCCATGTCTCCGAGGGCGTCCTCGGCTCCGAGTATGTCGGTGAGCGAGACGTACTTGCCCTCGCGGTATATCAATCCCATGGCGATGCCGGCAACGGCATCGGTGACCGGCACGCCAGCATCCATCAGTGACAGCGACGAGGAACAGATCGATGCCATCGATGTCGAGCCGTTCGAGGCCAGGACCTCGGAGACGAGCCGAATCGCGTAGGGGAACTCTTCCTCTGTGGGCACGATCGGGTGTATCGCCTTCTCGGCGAGGGCCCCGTGACCGATCTCACGCCGCTTCGGGCCGCGCATGAACCCGGCCTCCCCGGTGGAGAACGGAGGGAAGTTGTAGTGGTGCATGAACCTCTTGGAGTCCTCGAGGGCCAAGGTGTCCAGCATCTGCTCCATTCTGAGCATGCCCAGGGTGGTCAGGTTGAGCACCTGGGTCTCGCCACGCTGGAACAACGCCGAGCCATGGGTGCGATTGACCACGCCTACTTCCACCGAGATCGGGCGCACCTCGTCGGTGGCCCGGCCATCGAGACGGATCCCGTCCTCGACGACACGTTTCCGCATCATGTCCTTGGCGACCGACTTGAATGCCCGACCCGCCTGGGCCAGACCCTCCAGATCGTCCTCGGCCAGGCCCAGCTCGGCGACGCTCGCCTCGAGAGCCTCGTCCTGGGCGGTGTTGCGCTCCTGCTTGTCGGCGATGGTGACCACCCCGGCCAGCTTGGGCTCGGCGATGGCGCGCACCCTGTCGTAGATCTCGTCGGAATAGTCGACGACCACCGGCCACTCGACCTCCCGCTTGGTCACCTGGGCGGCCAGCTCGTTCTGCAGGTCGATCAACTCGCCGATGTAGGTCTTGGATTGCTCGAGGCCGGCAACGACCGCTGCCTCGTCGGAGGGAGAGTCACCGGCGGCGATCATCCGAAGACCGTTGGGTGTGGAACCGGCCTCCACCATGATGATGTCGATGCCACCTTCGTCGTTGCGGCCACCGGCCACAACGAGCTCGAAGACCGACTGGTCGAGGTCCTCCTGGGTGGGGAAGGGAACCCACTCGCCCTGCTTCAGCGCGAGACGGACTCCCCCGATCGGCCCTTCGAACGGGATCGGGCTGACCATGAGGGCAGCAGAGGCCCCGTTGAGGGCGACCACGTCGAAGGGGTTGATCTGGTCCACGGCCAGCGAGGTGACCACGACGTGGGTCTCGTTGCGATAGCCGTCTCGGAAGGACGGGCGGAGGGGACGGTCGATCAGTCGAGAGGTGAGGATGCCCTGTTCCGAAGGACGACCCTCCCGTCGAAAGAACGACCCGGGGATCTTGCCCACCGAGTACATACGCTCTTCGAAGTCGACGGTGAGTGGGAAGAAATCGACGCCTTCCCTCAGCTTCTTGTTGGCAGTGGCGGTGACCAGCATTTCGGTACCGCCCAACTTGGCGACCACGGCGCCGTGCGCCTGACCGGCCAGCTTGCCGGTGCTCAGGGCGAACTCTTTGCCGCCAATGGTCCCCTTCACGGAGATTTCGGGCACTAAGTGCTCCTTGTGTATGGGAGCCGAACCCGTTGGCAGTAGTCATGTCTCAGTTGGATCCCGAGACATCGCCACTGACAACCGGCAGGCTCAGTGTCTATTCGCCCCGACCTTCGTGGTCGAGGGCGTTCTCGTGCAGAACGATATCCGTTCCTCACGAAAGCAATGTCAGCGACGCAGCCCCAGCTTGGAGATGAGGCTTCGGTATCGCTCGACGTCCTCTCGGCGGAGGTAGTCGAGGAGTCGACGCCGCTTACCGACCAACATGAGGAGCCCGCGACGACTGTGATGGTCGTGTTTGTGCTCGCGCAGATGCTCGGTCAAATGGTTGATTCGCTCGCTGAGCAAGGCGACCTGCACTTCGGGGGAGCCTGTATCGCTCTCGTGCGTGCCGTACTCGGCGACGATCTCAGTAGTTGTTTTCATCACGCGTCAAACCTGGAATTTTCCGGGGGGATGGTGGAACTTTAGCAGTCCCGCCCCCGCTAACCACAACCGCCTCGATGCCGTCCACCCGGTCCTCCTTCACCTCACCTGGCCGTCACCATAGAGGACGTAGCGCTCCGAGGTCAGGGACTCCAGACCCATTGGTCCCCGCACATGGAGCTTCTGGGTCGAGTTCCCGATCTCGGCACCGAACCCGAACTCCTCTCCATCGGTGAACCGGGTCGACACGTTGACCGCCACCACCGCGGTGTCGACGGCACCCACGAACCGGTCGGCGGCAGCCAGGTCGTCGGTGACGATCGCTTCGGTGTGACCAGTCCCGTATCGTCTCACGTGCTCGATGGCGGTTTCCAGGTCGGGCACCACCCGCACCGCCATGATCAGGTCGAGGTACTCGGTCGCCCAGTCCGCCTCGGTGGCAGGGGAGATCTCCGGCACCAGCTCGCGGGTCCGCTCGTCGCCTCGGAGCTCGACACCTTCCGCCATCAGAGCCCTCGCCGCCTCTGCCACGAACTTCTCGGCCACCGCCTCGTGGACCAGGAGCGTCTCGGCGGAGTTGCAGACTCCGGGCCTCTGCACCTTGGCGTTCAGGACGATGCTCAGCGCCTTGTCCAGATCTGCCCCGGCGTCCACGTACACATGACAGTTGCCGGCACCGTCGATCACCGTGGGAACGGTTGCGTCCGCCTCGACAGCCGCGATCAGCCCCGGGCCCCCACGAGGGACGAGCAGGTCGACCCACTCGGTGGCCTGCATCAGGGCCTTCGCCCCGTCACGGGTGGTGTCCTCGAGCAGTTGCACCCCGTCCGCGGGGAGGCCGGAGCGGGACAGAGAGGCGCGTATGGATGCGGCGACGGCCTTGTTGGAGCCGAGTGCGTAGGAGGACCCGCGCAGGATCACGGCGTTTCCCGACCTGACGCAGAGACCGGCTGCGTCGGCGGTCACGTTGGGGCGGGCCTCGTAGATGACGGCAATCACACCGAGCGGGACACGGACCCGGTGCAGCTTCACCCCGTTGTCGAGCGCCCATCCTCCGGTCTCCCTACCCACCGGGTCGGGTAGCGACGCGACGCTGCGCAATCCCGCCGCCATCGCCGCCACCCTCGCCTCGTCCAGGCGAAGCCTGTCGATCAGCGCGCCGGTGATCCCCTCTTCCCTGGCCTGGGCCATGTCGGCCTCGTTGGCCTCGAGCACCGTCGCTTGCGCCGAGATCAGCCCTTCTGCCATCTCCAGCAGCGCGGTCTGCCTTGCCGACCCCGTCGACTGGCGCAGCTCATGGGAGGCGGAGCGGGCACGTCGGCCGGTCTCTTCGATCATCGGGCAAGCCTATCGACAGATCCACCGACGGCCAGCATGACCAGGTCGTCGCGGTGGACCACGACACCGACTTCGGAGCTGTGACGCCCGATGGAGGCGCGAACTTCGTCTGAGGTCATCGCCACCAGGCCTTTTCCGATGACGGAGTTGTCCGGCCCGGCGACCTCCACCGCGCCGTCAGCCTCGAATTCGCCCTCGACCGATGTGATCCCCACCGCCAGCAGCGACTTGCCCCCATCGAGGAGCGCCGTGGTCGCCCCTTGGTCCACGGTGAGTCTCCCCTGGACGGGAAGACCGAAAGCGATCCAGAGCTTTCGGGCCGGAAGCCGCGCCGGGTGCGGGCTCACCCAGGTGCCCACCGACTCACCTGCGACGGCGCGAGCCACTACCTGGCTCTCCCTGGCGTCTGCGATCACCGTGGGGATGCCCGACCAGGCTGCCATCCTGGCGGCGAGGACCTTGGTGCCCACTCCCCCGACGCCGAAAGGCCCCGGATCACCCCCGGCGAGGTAATCGAGGGCGACGTCGAGTGAATCGACGGCCGACAGCAGCTCGACGTCGTCCATGATCCTGGGATCTCCCGAGTAGATGCCCCCGGTGTCGGTGAGGATCACCAACAACCCGGCCGAGACCAGATGGGAGACGATCGCGGCGAGCTCGTCGTTGCCCCCGAGCCGGAGCTCGTCGACCACCACCGTGTCGTTCTCGTTGACGATCGGGACCACGCCCAGGGTCAGCATCCGCTCGAGGGCATTGCGGGCATTCAGGTACTGGGCCCGGTTGGCGAGGAGGTCCTTGGTGATCAGGACCTGGCCGACCACCCTGCCCCGATCCTGGAACATGGCGGCGTAGCGCTCCATGAGCAGACCCTGACCCACCGCTGCGGCGGCCTGGAGGCCGGGCACATCGCGGGGGCGCCCGGTCAGCCCGAGCGCGGGCAGACCGGCGGCTACGGCCCCCGAGGAGACGAGGAGTGCGGGATGCCCGGCGTCCCACAACCCGGCGACGTGATCGACCGCCCGATCGAGGCCCTCGGGATCGAGGGCGCCCGACTCGAGTACCAGGCTCGACGATCCCGCCTTCACAACGACCGGTCTCCCCGTGGGGACGGGAAACCGCCCCTCTATGTCCTTGGGCACATCCGACCTCCCACCTCAGGTCGCCAGTGCCGCGGTCTCCAGCACCTGCCGCACCTTTGCCACGTCCCGGGTCATCGCCTCGACGAGGGCCCCGGCGCTGACGAACTCGAGCTCGGGCCTGAGCCGTTCCACGAACTCGATTTCGATGACCGAGCCGTAGATCTCACGGTCGAAATCGAGGATGAAGGCCTCGATGAGCAACTGGTCGCCGCCGAAGGTCGGTCTCACGCCTACGTTGACCGCCGCGGCCAGAGTCTCCCCGCCCACCCCGGCAAAGGCGGCGTAGATACCGCGTCCGGGAATCACTTTGCGAGGTGGCGGCTCCAGGTTGGCGGTGGGAAAGCCCAGGGACTTCCCTCGCTGGTCTCCGGGTACGACGACGTTCGACAGCCGGTAGCGGGAGCCCAGCAGTGTCGCCGCGCCGGACACGTCACCCTCTTCGATGAGCCGTCGCACACGCGAGGAGGAGATGACACGACCCGACTCCACCAAGTCGACCACTTCGACCTCGAACCCGTGCTTCTCGCCCGCCTGCCGCAAGAAATCAGAGTCGCCGGCCCGGTCCCTGCCGAATTGGAAGTCGGATCCGGCCACCAGAAGGCGAACACCCAGCTTTCCCACCAACACCTCGGCAACGAACTCCTCCGGCTCTAGGTGCCGGATCTCTGCAAGGTCGAGAACTCCGACCGTGGCCACACCGAGCCCTTGCATCAGCTCGATTCGCTCCTCGACCGTGGTGATGAGCCGGGGATCGGTACCCGGGGAGAGGACCTCGGCGGGGTGCGGATCGAAGGTGAGCACGGTCGAGGGGAATGGGGCGTCCACGAGCCGGCCGAGGATCACCCGATGCCCGTGATGGACACCGTCGAAGACACCGACGGTCACCGACCGCGGCGGCTCCAGGGCTTCCCATCCCGCCAGTGGGCCACGAAGCACCTTCACGAGGCCAGCACCACCTCGGGCTTCGCCTGCTCCCCCTCCCGCCGGTACACCGCGAGCAGGTCGCCGGACCGGTCGAGAACGCGCACTGCCGAGTTGTCCGGAGCGGTGGACATCTCCCCGCCCACGAAACGCATGCCATGACAGACGCCACGGGCCGTCTCCTCGCTGACCGTGACCGCAGGAAGATCGCCGAGGGCGTCTGACGGCGCCAGGAGATGCGACTCCCAATCCTCGAGATCGTCGAGAGTGAGCCCGTGGGTGGCCAGGTCTAGAGAGCCGGTCCTGGTCCGCCGCAAAGCGGTCAGATGGGCGGCGCCGCCCAGCGCGGCAGCCATGTCGTCGGCCAGCGAGCGGACGTAGGTCCCCTTCCCGCACACCACCCGGAACTCGACCTCTGGATAGGGCCCCGAGCCGACTCCCTGGATCACGAGCTCCTGGATCTCGACCGGGCGGGCCTCACGCTCGACCACCTCGCCCTGACGAGCTAGCTCGTAGAGACGTCGACCCTGGTGCTTGAGGGCAGAGACCATCGGGGGAACCTGCAGGACGGTCCCTACGAACCGGGAGGCGACGGCGTCCAGCTCCTCGGGTGTGAACTCCATGGGCTCGCGGCTGATCACGGCTCCGTCGGAGTCGAGGGTGTCGGTGGCCACACCGAACAGGGCGGTGGCCAGATACTCCTTGGGCTGCTCCTGGATGAAGCGGATCAGCCTGGTCACCGGGCCCACCGCGATCACCACCACTCCTGTTGCCAGCGGGTCGAGGGTGCCGGCGTGACCCACTTTCTTGATGCCCGTCGCCCGTTTCACCCTGCTCACCAAGGCATTGCACGTCATGCCCTCTGGCTTGTCCACGACCAGGAAGCCACGGCTCACCGATGGGCCCCGATCCTCGTGCGCACCTCGTCGAGGGCGTCGTCGGGATCACCCTGAAAAATGAACCCGGAGGCGAGACGGTGGCCCCCGCCTCCGAGGTCGGCCGCCAGTGCACCGACATCGGTGGCGCCCCGGGAGCGAATGCTCACTTTGACCCTGTCGTCGGGCCCGGCTTTGGCCAGGACGGCCACGTCGGCCTCCTCGGCCAATCTCAGTGTGCTCATCAGGTTGTCGATGTCGCCCCAGTCCACCCCCGCTTCGTCCAGGTCATCCTGGGTTACCACGGTGGAGACCATGCTCAGTTCGGGGTCGAGGGTGGCCCGGCCCAGGGCGGCGCCGGCCACCTTCAGATAGCCGAAGGGCGCCTCTTCGTACACTTTCTGACTGATCAGCTCGGGTCTCGCACCTGCCGCCACCAGACGGGCCGCGAGCTCGAGGGCGGACGGGCTGGTGTTCGAGTATTGGAACCGGCCGGTGTCGGTGATCAGAGCGGTGAGGAGACAGGTGGCCACCTCCTCGGTTATGGGCCATCCCAACTCGTCGAGGACATCGACGACCACGACCGCGGTGGCAGCGGCTGTCGGATCGTTGAGCACGATGTGCCCGAAGCCCTCATTGGTGACGTGATGGTCGAAGACGATCAAGCTCTGGGCGTCCCCGGCCGGCGAGCCAAGCTCGGCGAGCCGATCCTGAGACCCGGCGTCGAACACGACCATCGTCTCCGGTCTCTCCGGGAAGCCGTCGGGGTCGACGAGAAGGTCGGTGGGGAGGAACGAGAGGTTGGCCGGCAGTGCGAAGGGCGAGCCGAAGCTGGCCACCACCTCCTTGCCGGCCGATCGAGCCGCCAAGCCGAATCCGAGCATCGAGCCCAGGGCGTCGCCATCGGGGCCCACGTGACAGGCGAGGGCCAAACGAGCGCTGCTCGCGATGGTCGCCACCGCTTTCTCGATGAGGCTGCGCTCAATCATCCGGCCCCGGTACCTCCCTCAACGAGCGGAGGATGGCATCGATGCGCTCCCCACCGGCGACGCCAGGATCGATCTCGAACTCCAGCGTCGGCGTGTACTTCATCCTCACCTGGCCGGCGATCGCCGACTGGAGGCGGTGCGAGGCCCGTTCGAGGGCGGCGAGTGCGGCCGTTGCGTCGGCGTCCAGGACATCGATGTAGACCACCGCGTGCCTGAGGTTGGGGCTGGTCTCCACTCCGGTGATCGAGACCATCTCGAGCCGTGAGTCGTTGAGACGCTCGACCTCCTCGGCGATCACTTCGCGCAGGGTCGAATTGACCTTGAGCATTCGTGGGCTGGTGCCTCTCACTCCGGATCCTCCAATTCGCTCATGAGCACGTCCAGCACCTCGACCTCCAGTTGCGCATCAAGGTAGCGACGCAACTTGGAAACTTGCAGGGCGAGGCTGTGGCCATCGGGAGCGGCGATGGCTACTCCGACGGACGCCCGCTGCCACAGATCGTGATGGTCGACCTCGGCGACGCTGTAGGAACCGAGACGGCGGATTCCCTCGATGAACGGACGAAGAATCGCCCTCTTCTCCTTGAGTGACTGTGGGGTGGGCAGATGCAGCTCGACCCTCAAGGCCGTGACCCGCATCAGGTCCGGGCAACCTCGCGAATCAGGTAGGCCTCGATGCTGTCGCCTTCCTTTATATCGTTGTAGTTCTCCAGGCCGATACCGCACTCGAACCCCGCGGCCACCTCGCGCACATCGTCCTTGAACCGCCTGAGTGACGCGATGACGCCGTCGTGGATGACCACGCCGTCGCGGAGAAGACGAGCGCGCGCTGCCCGTTGCACGACACCCTCGATCACGTAGCAACCGGCCACGGTCCCGGCGCGCGGGACCTTGAACACTGCTCTCACCTCGGCCGTTCCCAGGACCTGCTCATGCTCCTCGGGCGCCAGCTGGCCCACCAGCAGCTGCTCGATCTCGTCGAGCAGCTCGTAGATGATGCCGTACGTGCGGATCTGGACACCGGCGTCCTCGGCTGCTTTTCGGGCCTTGGGCTCGGGTCTGACGTTGAAGCCCACGATCACCGACTCGGTGACCTCGGCCAGGGTCACGTCGTTCTCGTTGATGCCACCCACGGCGCCGTGCAGCACCTGGATCTTCCCGCCTTCCCTCTCGATCTTCGCAATGGACCCACGCAGGGCCTCGAGGGAGCCTTGGGCGTCGGCCTTGATGATCAGATTCAAGGTCGCCTCTTCACTGCGTAGCTGATCGAGGAGGCCTTGGAGACGGTCACGAGCCGTCGGCATGGCCTGACTGACCGTCTTCAGCTCTTCCTGACGCTCGGCCGCGATCCGCCGGGCCTCCCGGTCGTTCTCGACCACGGTGAAGAAGTCGCCGGCGACGGGGACTTCGTCCCAACCACTGATTTGCACCGGCTGCGACGGCCCAGCTTCCTTGACCTGATTCCCATTCTCGTCCATCAGGGCGCGGGCTCTGCCGGATGCGGCGCCCGCAACGAACGAGTCTCCGGTGCGAAGGGTCCCGCGTTGGATGATGACCGACGCCACCGCTCCCTTCCCACGCTCGAGTTGGGCCTCGACCACGATCCCCGACGCCTCGGCATCGGGGTTCCCCCTGTAGTCCTCGAGCTGGGCGATCAGATCGACCACTTCGAGGAGGTCGTCGACGCCGTCGCCATTGAGAGCGGAGATCTCCACGCTGGGCACGTCGCCCCCGAGCTCCTCGGTGATGACGTCGTGCTCGGTGAGCTCGGTCCTCACCCGGAGCGGGTCCGCAGCCGGCAAGTCGACCTTGTTGACCGCGACGATCATCTTCACGTCTGCCGCCTTGGCATGCGAGATGGCTTCGACTGTCTGGGGCATCACCCCGTCGTTGGCGGCAACCACCAGGATGACGATGTCGGTGATGTTGGCCCCACGGGCGCGCAGCGTGGTGAACGCCTCGTGACCGGGGGTGTCGATGAACGTGATCGGGCGCCCGGCCACATCGACCCGGTAGGCGCCGATGTGCTGGGTGATCCCACCCTGCTCGCCCGAGACCACACTCGTCTTGCGAATGGTGTCGAGAAGGGTGGTCTTACCGTGGTCGACGTGTCCCATGACCGTCACCACGGGGGGCCGGGGCACCAGGTCCGATGCGTCGTCCTCGAACACCGGGCGGTCGGCCACGGCGGGCGGCGGTGGTGGCTCCTCCGCTTCGACCATGAACCCGAAAGACTCGGCTACCGGGTCGATCAGATCGGGGGGCATCAGCTGACCCACCCCAACCGGCTGTCCCCGGCTGAGGAGATCCGCCACCACGTCCTTGGCGGAAACGCCGAGGGCGTCGGCGAACTGGCTGACCGTCGCCCCCGAAGGGATGGAAACGATCTCGACCTCGGTCGGTTCGGGTGGAGCCAATACGGTCTCCGCGGCCGGGTCGACCGTCTCGGGCTCCACTGTGACCGTCTCGGGCTCGGCGGCTTCCGCCCCCGGCTCCTCGAGCTCGGGCTCGTCGCCGGCCACGGCGAGGCGCAGTAGCTCGGCGGCCTCGTCGTCGAGGCCCGAAGAGGCCGTCTTCACTTCGATTCCTAGGTCCAGGGCCTGTTGGAGTAACTCCTTGGAGTCCACCCCGAGATCCCGGGCCAGTTCATAAACCCTCACGCTGGAACTCTCTATTCGCTCTCTTCGTCCTCGTCTGCCGTGACCACTGCATCCTCGTCGTCGGACGCCGACTCGCCCAAGTCGACACTCGGAGCGACGGTCTCTTCGGCGTCAGCCGCATCCTCGTCGGGCTCGGCCTCGACCGTCTCGGTCTCCACCGTGACCACCTCGGTCACTTCCTCGGTGACCACGTCGGAGGCTTCCTCGGCGAGGGAGGTCTCGTCGCCCACCGCGTCCGTAGCCGCCGTCTCCTCGCTCGCTACATCCTCGATGACCTTTTCTTCGGGGACGACTTCTTCTGGGACGCCTTGGTTGTCGGAGCGAATGTCGACCTTGTACCCCGAGAGACGGGCGGCGAGACGTGCGTTCTGACCCTCCTTGCCGATGGCGAGGGAGAGCTGATGCTCGGAGACGACGACGTCTGCGGTCTTGGTCTCCTCGTCGATGTGCACTTCCTTGACCTTGGCCGGGCCCAACGCCTCGGCGATGAACTGGCCGATGTCGTCGCGCCACTGGACCACGTCGACCTTCTCCCCGCGCAACTCGTTGACCACCTGGCGGACGCGGGATCCCCGGGCTCCGACACAGGCGCCCTTGGGATCCACGTTGGGATCATGGGAGATGACGGCGATCTTGGTCCTGTGTCCTGGCTCGCGGGCGATGTTGACGATCTCGACAGTGCCGTCGGTCAGCTCCGGCACTTCGAGCTCGAGCAGCCTTCGCACCAGATCGGGGTGACTACGGGAGACCACGATCTGGGCACCCTTCGCCTCGTTGCGCACCTCCAGGATCAGGGCCTTGACCCGGTTTCCCCGCTCCAGCCTCTCGAACGGGATCCGCTCCGAGCCGGGCAGGATCGCCTCGGCATCGCCGAGGTCGAGGATGACTGACCGGTAGTCGACCTGTTGCACCAAGCCGGTGACCAAGTCGCCCTCGCGCCCTTCGTACATCTCGAAGACGTGCTCGCGCTTGGCCTCGCGCAGCTTGTGCTGCATCACCTGCTTGAACGACTGTGCCGCGATGCGGCCGAAGGCCTCGCCTTCGGGAGTGTCCTCCCACTCCTTCACCACGTTGCCTTCTTCGTCCAGCTCCTGGGCGTAGACGATGACCTCGCCGGAGTCGGGGTCGATGGTCACCCGCGCCTCCTCCGCCGCCCCGGGACTTCGCTTGTAGGCGGCCACCAGGGCGTTGGCGAACGCGTCGAGGATGGTGTCGATGGCCACGCCGCGTTCGCGGGCGAGGACCTCGATCGCCTCCATCATCGTGTCGAGCTTCATGATTCTCCTTCAGTGGCCCGGCTTCGCGGCCTTTTCCCACCTGAACACCGTCTTGGCGGTGAGCACGTCTTGGTAGTCCACGACTGTCTCTCCGCCCTCGGATTCGATCGTGAACGAGTCTTCTCCGGCATCGGCGAGCACCCCTCTGATGGTCGTCTTGGTGTCGCCGTCCGCGATCTTTACCACGACCTCCCGACCGACCGACTTGGCGTAGTGAGAAGGGCGGCGCAGGTCTCTCTCCAGACCGGGCGAGGTCACCTCGAGCCGGTAGGCGTCATCGAGCTCGGTCTCGTTGTCGAGCAACCGGGAGATCCCCCGGGAGACGTCGGCGAGACGATCGATGTCCACGTTCTCCCCATCGACGACCACCCGCAACAGTGTGCCCGGCCCGCGGCCACGTAGCTCGACGTCGTCGAGCTCCAGCCTCTCGGCGGCGAGAAAGGGCTCGACCACCGTCCAAATGTCGGAAACCGTCGTCAAAGTCGATGCTCCGGGCTTCGTTGCTACGCAAAAATTCAGGCGGGTGCCAAAGGCGCCCACCTGGAAATAGCGTCCTTGTTGTCGAAGGCGAGTATAGGCCGGGCTGAGGGCTGAGCTCAACGCGGCGATACCCCTCCGATAGGGGAATTTCCCCGAATTCGTCTCGTGGAAATGCGTTCTCGTCGCAGCCGGTGCTGGCTCGACACATGTATCAAGCGCTACTTGGATGCCCGGTCCTTTGTTTCTCGTATCGGTTTCTCGCCCGGTGGTGAGCCTCGGCGAGTAGGTCCTTCACCGTGCCTTCGGTGACCGGCCCCGGGTTGAGCACACTCAGCCACGATTGGGGTCCGTAGACGGGATGGGGAATCACCTTGTCCAAGACGGTGTAGTCCACCGACAAATCACCGGCCGGCGTCTGGCGCTGGTAGGTGTCTCGGCTCACCCAAACGTTCACCCGGTAGACCCCTGGTCGCTTCAGATTCGAAGCCTCATCAAAGCCCGGGTAGTCGTTGATCACGATCGTCGCGTACGGGAAACGCCTCTCCGGCACGGTGATGTGGTCAGGGTCGTAGAAGAAGAAGGTGTCGCCCCAAGCCACTTCGGGGGCACCGCCCTCCTCGGACGCGACCACAACGAGCGTGCCGTCCAGCACTCTTGTCACGTACTCGATGACCTCGTCTCGTGTCATGCGCAAGACGATAGGCCAGCTGCTTCCTCTCCTTCCCCGGCGCCGCAATGCAAGCGGGGCTGTCCGACATCGACGGGATTCGGCGGCGGCGACATACCGGACGCCCGCCGTCCGCCATCGGGTCTACGCTGCCGACGTGGCCGAGTACACGGTCAAACCGCTTCGCCCCGACACCTGGGACGCCTTTGCCCAGCTGGTCGAGCGGCACGATGGTGTCTGGGGCGGATGCTGGTGCCTCTGGTTCCACCCGAAGTCCCCTGAGTGGGGACAGAGCGTCGAGGGCAATCGCGCCCTGAAGCAGCGACTCGTCGAGGAGGGTCGAGCGCACGCCTCGGTGGTTTTCGACGGCGATCGCGCGGTGGGGTGGTGCCAGTACGGCACCCCGGAAGAGTTGCCCCGTATCTATCACCGCAAGGAGTACGACGCCGGACTGGTCGAGCTCCCCGACTACCGGCTCACTTGCTTCTTCGTGGACCGGGATTACCGGCGCGACGGGGTGTCGGCAGTCGCCCTGCGAGGAGCGTTGGACCTGATCGCAGAGGCGGGTGGTGGGGTCGTGGAGGCGTACCCGCAAGACACCCAGGGAAACAAGATCTCAGCCTCGTTCCTGTACAACGGCACCAAAAGCCTCTTCGAGCGGGCCGGCTTCGAGTACGAGCGGCCGAAAGGCAAGAACCACTGTGTGATGAGGACGATGATCGAACCGACCTGATCCGGGGCCCTCGATCCCCCCGCACCGGCTGGTCGGTGTCGCGGGATGGGAAGCTGGAGATCCGTGTCAGACGATCCTCACAGCACGGCGCATGACCGTGTCGTGCTCACGCTGTTCGATCGGCGCGAACCCTCGGGTGTCGTAGAGGTGTCTCGGCCCGCGGTAATGGCCGGCGTCGTCATCCTCGGGATCGGTGCGAGGGTAACCCTCGATCCACTCGGCACCACGGTCGGCTGCGTCGGCGATCACCCCGTCGAGCAGCATTGCGGCTATTCGGTGTCGCCGATACGGCGGGGCGATGATGAAGCATGACACGCCGATGACAGAGGCCGGATCGGGCCCGTCGGGATCGACCTGCCGATACATGCCGTACTCGGAGCGAGGCGAGGCGTTGACCCAGCCCGCCGGCGTCCCGTCGACGTGAGCGAGGTACCCGTACGCGCCTCCGTTGCCGACGCGCTCGATCATCGCTGCTCGGACTTCTCGCCATGGGCGCTCGTCGGCGACCGGTTCGTGAGGCTCGAGGCAGTAGCACGAGGCCCAATCCGGCTTACCTGCAAAGGCGTCGTGGTCGAAGAACCTGATCCAGTCGTCGATCCGGTCCTTCGTCACCGGGTGAACCGTGACCTCACCGATGGCACTGAGCCGGTGGGTATCCCCGGTGAGTCGGACGTTTGCCTCCGCGTAGTTGCGGGCGTAGTTGCGAAGGGCCTCTTCCGGATGAGGCAAGTCATGACTCTCCCCGGCGTGGGCCACGAATCGATCGGCCACGATCTCGGCGTCATCGCCTTCGATCCTCGCGTCACCGGCGAAGCACTCCATCCACATGTCGGCTCCATCCATGAAGTCACCGTATCGAGCTGCGGAATCGACTAGCCGCTGTGACGCCCGGCGAGGATCATCTCGGTGAGCCGGCTCACCACGACACCCAAGGGCAGCTCTTCGGTGCTCAGGTCGCTACGCGTGGTCAACTCCACGACTCCCTGTTCGACCCCGCGCGGGCCCACCGTCACCCGATAGGGGATCCCGATCAGCTCGGCGTCTGCGAATTTCACCCCGGGTCGCTCCTCCCGGTCGTCGAGCAGTACCTCGATCCCCAGCTCCTCCAGCTCTCGATAGAGACTCTGCGCCGCGGCGCGGATGCGCTCGTCATCGGCGCGGACCACGGTGATCACGACCTCGTAGGGGGCGACCGAGACCGGCCAGATGATCCCCTTCTCGTCGTGGGAGGTCTCGACCACGGCCGCCATCCCCCTCTCCAGCCCGATCCCGTAGGAGCCCATGATGATGGGATGACTAGCCCCCTCCTCGTCCTGGACGTAGGCCCCGAAGGTCTCGGAGTACTTGGTGCCCAGCTTGAAGATGTGCCCAACCTCGATCCCCTTCCACAACTCGAGAGGGCTGCCACAGACAGGGCAGGGCTCGCCAGAGGCGACCGACCTGAGATCGGCCCACTGGCCTACCACGATGTCACGCTCGACGTCGACCCCGGAATGGTGCCAATCGTCCTCATTGGCCCCGGTGACCAGATTGGCCCTGCCCCGTAGGGCCTCATCGGCGACGATCCTCACCTCCTCGACTCCCACCGCGCCCAGACTGCCTGGATCGGCCCCGAGCAGGGCACGAATCTCTTCCGGGGTGGCCGGTCGGGCCTCGACGGCGGCGGTTGCATCCAGCAGCTTCTGCTCTTGCAGGTCGTGGTCGCCCCTCAGCAGGACCAGGACCTGCTCCCCATCGAGCATGTAGACCAATGTCTTTATCTGACGGTCGGGCGCCGCGATCTCGGGATGTCCCTCGGCAAGGCTCTTGATGGTGCGAAGACCGGGGGTGGGGAAACGGTCCAGGGGGGTCGGATCCCCGTCGTCGACAGGCGAAGGCGCCGAAGTGGCCCGCTCGACGTTGGCGCTGTAACCACACTTGTCGCAGGTGACGATCCAGTCCTCCCCGGCCTCGCTTCTCACCATGAACTCGACCGACTCCGACCCACCCATCGCCCCCGAAGACGCCTCCACGCCGACCGCATCGAGCCCCATACGACCGAAGATCCGCTGGTACGCGCCGCGATGCTTCTCGAATCCCTTGTCCAGCCCCTCCTGGTCGATGTCCAGGGTATATGAGTCCTTCATGGTGAACTCGCGCACCCGAAGCAGACCCGACTTGGGCCGGGGCTCATCCCGGAACTTGGTATGCATCTGGTACCAGATCTGGGGAAGCTCCCGATAGGAGGACAGCTCGAGGGCGGTGAGGGCGAAGATCTCCTCTTCCGTCATCCCCAAGACCAGATCTGCGCCTTTCCGATCCACCAGCTTGAACAGGTTGTCCCCCATCGCCTCATAACGGCCGGACCGGCGCCAAATGTCTGCAGGGTGCAGGGTGGGCGGCACCATCTCCTGGCCGCCGATGGCGTTCATCTCCTCGCGGACGATCCGGCCCACCTTGAGCCGCACCCGCTGCCCGAGCGGGAGCACCGTGTAGGAGCCGGCGGCGAGTTGACGGATGAAACCTCCCCGAACCAAGAGCTTGTGACTGATCGCCTCTGCGTCGGCCGGCGGCTCTCTCAATGTGGGGATGAATGCTTGTGACCAGCGCATTTCGAATCGGGTTGACGGACGGCGACGGTAGTAGCTCGGCGAGGCGCTGCGAGTTCAGTCGGGCCGGGCCACCTCGGCGACCCGGGCGCGGCGGTCCGCGGACCGGTTGGCGTCACCCTGGATCTGGATCAACTCCTCGCGGGTGGCGGCGGCCAGTTCGGCGGCATTGGCTTCGGCATGGGCCAGCCTGCTCTCGACGCCTTCGGCCACGAGTTTGCGCGCCTCGTCGAGCAGGGCCTCCACCATCTCCGCCTCGGGCACCACCCGCACCACCTGTCCCTTGATGAAGAGGTGGCCTCTTCCCCGGCCCGCTGCGATGCCGATGTCTGCCTCCCTCGCCTCCCCCGGGCCGTTGACCACACAACCCATCACCGCCACCTGGATGGGCAGGTTCTCCGCTTCCAGGGCGGCCTGGGCTCGGGTAGCGACATCGATCACATCCACCTCGGCCCGGCCACACGACGGGCAGGCGATCAGGTCGAGCCCCTTTCGCTCGCGCAAGCCGAGATTCTCGAGGAGCTGACGCCCGGCCTTGGCCTCCTCCACCGGATCGGCGGTGAGGGAGAACCTGATCGTGTCCCCTATCCCCTCGTTGAGAAGGGTGGCGATACCTGCGACCGACTTGATCAGCCCCGCCGGCGGTGGCCCGGCCTCGGTCACACCGAGGTGGAGCGGATAGTCCACCGTCTCGGAGAGGAGCCGGTACGACTCGATCATCGATGGCACGTTGGAGTGCTTCACGGAGATCTTGATGTCATGGAAGTCCACTTCCTCGAGGTACCTGATCTCGGTGACGGCGGAGTCGACCAGGGCTTGGGGAAGCGCCCTCCCATACTTTTCCAGGAGATCCTTGTCCAGGGAGCCGGCGTTGACCCCGACCCGGATCGGCACCCCCCGATCCTTGGCCTCACGTGCCACCGTCTTGATCTGGTCTTCCTTGCGGATGTTGCCAGGGTTGAGACGAAGCCCCTGCACCCCGGCTTCCAAGGCCGCCAGTGCCAGCCGGTACTGGTAGTGGATGTCCGCGATGATCGGCACCGGGGACCGGGGCACGATCTCGGCCAGACCCTGCGCCGCCTCGACCTCGTTGCAGGTGATGCGGACGATGTCGGCGCCGGCACCGGCGAGGGCATAGACCTGGGCAAGGGTGCCATCCACGTCGGCAGTCTTGGTGGTGGTCATCGACTGCACCGAGACCGGTGCGCCACCACCCACCGGCACATTCCCCACATGCAGCTGTCTGGTCTGCCGCCGATTGATCATCATGAGGAACGGTATACGTCTCCGTCCGAATACCGAGCACCGATGACTGATTACGCCTCTAGCCGCTCCGCGGCTAGAGGCTTATCGGATTCACGATGTCGAGGATGATGGCGACGAACCCGAGGAAGGCGAAGAGACCGATGACGGCGGCCGCGACCGGGGCCAGCCTGCGCACATTGGCCTCGCGGCCGCTCACCTTCTCGTAGAGGGCCACGGCGAAATGCCCTCCGTCGAGGGGGAACAGGGGGAGGAGGTTGATGGTGGCCAGGATCACGTTGACGAACGCCAGGATGCCGAGGAAGGTGGCGGCCGACTCGGTTTGGGCGCCGATGTTGACGATCCCGATCGGGCTGACCGGCCTGATCTCGTCGTCGACCTCGGTGTCGCCGGCCAGGACGCCGACGTACTGGGCAAGGCTCGACGGCTTGACCATGTCACCGATCGCCTGGAAGGTGAACCCGATCCCCTGCCAGACCTGGCTGCCCGCCACCCCGACGGCCCCGAAGACGCCGGGATCGTAGGTGTCGACGACGGGTGTCAGACCGAGATACCTGGTGCCGGTGACACCGTCGACCATCTCCCGATCGATGAGATCCGCCTCGAGCCGGATGAGACCTCCGGCACGTTCCACTACGAGCTGGGTGGGTCCGGCGCTGACTTCGGCCAGGGCTTCCTCCACATCGGCCCAGGTCTCGATCCGGTGGGTTCCGATCGAGCGAATGACATCGTCGCCCTGCAAGCCTGCTCCCGCAGCCGGAGAGGGAACCGTGTCCTCGCCGACGGTCGTGGTCTCCACCACCTGATCCACTACGGGCACCGGCTCGGAGACGCCATTGACGAGGACGATTCCGTAGAAGAGAAGGAAGGCGATGAGGAAGTTCATGCCGACCCCGGCGAGCACGACCACACTCTTCTCCCAGAACTTCTTCTCCCGGTAGGTTCGGCCGATGTCGGCAGGCGCCACCTCCTCGAGGGGGTTCATCCCGATGATCCGGACGTAGCCGCCGAGCGGGAGCGCCTTGAACCCGTATTCGGTCTCCCCCCTGCGGGTGGACCAGAGCTTGGGGCCGAAACCGAAGAAGAACTCGGTCACCTTCATACCCGTCGCCTTGGCCGCGAAGAAATGGCCGGCCTCGTGAGCGGTGACGAAAAGGATGATGGCCGCGGCAGCAGCGAAGCCTCCGAGCATCAGGACACGCTACCTGCCGGCGCCGATTAGTCAGCAGGATCCCGCTACCAGGGAGGAGGCCACGGCCCGGGCCTCTCGGTCGGCGGCGACCACATCGTCGACGTTCTCCAGGAGCCGCCAGTCGACCGCGCCGAGAGTGGTCGACACGACCTCGGTGATCCCGAGGAACCCGAGCCGTCGCTGCAGGAACGCCTCGACCGCGATCTCGTCGGCGGCATTGAGCACCGCCGGAGACGAGCCGCCCTCGCGCCCCGCCCGATAGGCGATCTCGAGGGCGGGGAAGACGGCGAGGTCGGGCGCTTCGAAGGTGAGGGAGAGCCCGGGCAGATCGAAGGGTCTCACCGGTGAGGGGGCGCGGGCCGGTGCTGTGAGGGCGTACTGGATCGGAATCCGCATGTCCGGTTGACCCAGGTGACCCTTCCATGAGCCGTCGACGAACTCGACGGCCGAGTGGAGGACCGACTGGGGATGGATCACGACCGCGATGCGGTCGTAGCCGACGTCGAAGAGGTGGTGCGCCTCGATCACCTCCAGGCCCTTGTTGAACAACGTCGCCGAGTCGACGGTGATGCGCCGGCCCATCTCCCAAGTTGGGTGGGCCAGCGCCTCCTCCGGCGTGACATCGGCCAACGACTCCCGTGACCTGCCCCGGAACGGCCCCCCCGATGCGGTGAGGACCAGTCGGGCCACCGACTCGGGGTCTTCGCCGGCGAGACACTGGAGCAGGGCCGAGTGCTCGCTGTCGACGGGGATCAGCTCGCCGCCGTGCTCGTGGAGGGCTTGTTTCACCACCGGCCCACCGGCGACGAGGCTCTCCTTGTTGGCCAGGGCGACCCTGTTGCCCGTCTCCAATGCGGCGATCGTGGCTCTGAGACCGGCAGCTCCGACGATCCCGTTCACCACGACGGCTCCCGGGATCCGCGCCGCGTCGATCACCGCGTCGATGTCGAATTCGACCGGCCGATCGACCATCTTCTCGAATGCGGCACGCTCGTCGGACGATCCCCCGGCGGCGACGATCCGGGCCGAGGGGTGGGCGACGGCGAGTGCAGCCAACTTGGGCGACGGAGATCGGGCCGCCAGCGCCACTATCTCGAGCCCGAGCGAGTCGGCCACCTCGATTGTCTGAGACCCGATCGACCCGGTCGCCCCGAGAACGACCACGCTCCGGGTCACAGCAACCCGAAACCGCGGAAGAGGAAGTAGATGACGGGGACCGCGAACAGGAATCCGTCGATCCGGTCGAGCATCCCGCCATGGCCGGGAAGGACGGAGCCCATGTCCTTGACGCCGAGCGAGCGCTTGATCATCGATTCGGCTGCATCCCCGATGGGGGCGACCAGGCCGACCAGCGCCCCGGCGACCAGGCCCTTGGCGATGCCGATCGGCTCCCAGGCAGGGAAGGTGGTGAGAATCGAGGCCACGACCAGACTCGCCACCAGGCCACCGATGAGGCCCTCCCACGTCTTGGTCGGCGAGATGATCGGGGAGAGCTGGTGCCGACCGAAGGCTCGCCCCACGAAGTATGCGCCGATGTCGTTGGCCGCGACCAGGAACACCAGGAAGAGGATGAAGGCAACCGGGCGAGGACCGAGGGCGATGAGGATGGCGAAGGCGAGCAGACCCATCCAGACCATGCCGGCCACGGTGACCGCAGCATCCTCCAACGGATTGCGCCTTGGGGAGAGGGCGAGGTAGAGCACTGTGGCGACAGCGAAGGCGGCGGCCCACCCACCAATGGATGCGGCCCCCGACATGTGGGCGCCCAGGCCGATGAAGACCACGCCCAGCAAGCCGAACAGGGCGAGGGGGCGGGTCTCGTCGGAACGGACCGTGGCGTAGAACTCGCCGGTGGCAACGACCATCACCAGGATCACGAAGCCGGTGAACCACCAGTCCCCGAGGAGCAGGCTCCCCAGGAACATGCCGAATACCACAAGTGCGGAAGCCACCCTCATCGCCAGGTCGCTCGAGGCGGCCTGTTCCCTGGCCTCGTAATCCTCATCGGTGCCGCCCTTGGAGCCGGTGACATCGTCGAACCCGACCAGACCGCTGTCGACTCCGGGGACCGTGGCCGCCACCGCCTGCTGTTCCCATTCCTCGGTGGCAGCCCGGCTCACCTCTTCGGCCAGACCCTGGTATTCGTGGGTGGTGGACCCCGTGTACTGCTCCGCCTCGTAGTCGTCCAGGTTCCGGGGGAGGCTCAACCCCTCGTAGCCCTCCACATCCACCGGGTCGGAGACGTCGCCGTCACCTGGCCTCCCCTCCGGGTCCTCATCCGACTCCTCCTCATCGTCCGAGATCAAGGGGAGGGTGAACACCTCGGCGTCGTCGGGGGTGTCCCCCGAATGTACGGTCTTTTCCTCGTCCGGTGTCTGCTCGTCCAAATCAGACCTCCAGAAGCTCGTCTTCCTTGTTGCCGAGGAGGCTGTCGATCTTCTCCACGTAGCGATCGGTCAGCTTCTGCAACTCGTCTTCGCCCCGTCGGATGTCGTCGTCGGAGATCTCGCCGTGCATCGACTCCATGTCCGCTTTGGAGTGGCGACGGATGTTTCGGACTGCGACCCGACCCTCCTCGGCCATGTTCCTCACCACTTTGATCAGATCCTTGCGCCGCTCCTCGGTGAGGGGGGGAAAGGCGATGCGGATCACGCTTCCGTCGTTCGACGGGTTGAGGCTCAGGTCGGAGGTTTGCAGCGCCCGCTCGATGTCGTTGACCGTCGACTTGTCGAACGGGTGGACCACGAGCAGCCTCGGCTCGGGCACCGAGATCGAGGCCAGCTGCTGGAGCGGGGTCGGCGACCCGTAGTACTCGACAGTTATCCGTTGCAGGAGTTGTGGGTTGGCCCGCCCGGTGCGGACGGTGGAGAACTCGGAGGCCACGTGCTCGGTGGCCAGTTCCATCTTGTGCTCAGCCTCGGTCAGGAGGTCGCTGATCACTATTTATCTCCTCGTCAATGAATCACGGTGCCGATCTTCTCGCCGCTCACCGCTTTGACGATGTTGCCAGGCTTGAGCATGTCGAACACGACAATCGGCACACCGTGCTCCTTGCACATCGTAACGGCGGTGGTGTCCATGACCCTGAGCTCCCCGGAGATGAATTCCATGTAGGAGAGCTCTTCGAGACGTGTGGCGTCGCTATTCGACTTGGGATCGGAGTCGTAGATGCCGTCCACCTGACTTGCCTTGAGCAGGGCGTCCGCTCCGACCTCGATGGCACGCAGGGCGGCCGTGGTGTCGGTGGTGAAGAACGGATTCCCGGTGCCGGCGGCGAAGATGACGACGCGCCCCTTCTCCAAATGGCGGATCGCCCGAAGACGGATGTATGGCTCGGCCAGCTCCTGCATGGTGATCGCGCTCTGCACCCGGGTGGCCACCCCGGCCTTCTCCAATGCGTCACGGAGGGCGAGTGCGTTGATCACCGTGGCCAGCATCCCCATGTAGTCGGCCGAGGCGGGATCCATTCCCTTGGCCGCCTGGGACACACCCCGGAAGATGTTGCCACCGCCGACGACCACGGCGATCTGGACACCGCCGGCGTGAGCCTCGGCGATCTCCTCGGCGACATGGACGACAGTCTGGGGATCGATGCCGTAGCCGATCTTCGGATCGGCGAATGCCTCCCCGGACAGCTTGAGCAGCACCCTTCTCATCGGAGGTTGGGACACATCTGCCTCCTATTCGCCGACGGCGACCCGTGACACGCGGCGCACCGAGATGTTCTCGCCCATCTTGGCGGCGAGTTGGCCCACCATGTCGCCCACGGTGCCGTCGAACTTGTCCGAATTGACGAATTTCTGGTCGTAGAGGACGTTCTCCGCAAACCATGCCTCGATCCTGCCGTCGACGATCTTGTCGACGACGTTTTCGGGCTTGCCCTCGGTGGCCGCCTGACGTGCGATCAGATCTCGCTCCTTGGCCAAGGCATCCTGGTCGACGTCGTCACGGGTGACCCAGGTCGGACGTCCCCAGGAGGCGTGCATGGCGATGTCGTCCGCCACCTGGCGGAACTCCTCGCTCTTGGCGACGAAGTCGGTCTCGCAGACCAGCTCCACGAGCACACCCATCACCGGGCGATCGTTCTGGACGTGGATGTAGCTTCCGATGGCTCCCTGACTCGCCTCGCGGTCGGCCCGCTTCGCCATCTTGGCCTGGCCCCTCTCCCGCAGCAGCTCGAACGCCTGCTCCAGATCGCCTCCGGCGTCGGTGAGCGCCTGTTTGGCGTCCATCATCCCTACTCCGGCGTCGAGTCTCAGCTTTTGGACGTCCTTGGCGCCGAACTCAGCCACCGACGGTCTCCGACTCGGCATCGGTCGCGGTTTCCTCCGGCGCCGGCTCCTGCTCGAAATCCGCTTCCTGCCCTTCTCCGGCCGAGAGCTCCTCGGTGGCGGCCATGGGAAGGTCTATCTCCTCAAGGTCGGTTTCGCCCGGCTCGTCGCCCTTCCCGGCCTTCCCGCTGGCGAGCCGCCGGCCTTCGATGGCCGCGTCGGCGATGGCTCCCGCCACCAGGTCGGCGGCGCGGATGGCGTCGTCGTTGCCGGCGATCACGAAGTCGACCAGATCGGGGTCGCTATTCGAGTCGACGAGGGCGATGACCGGAAGACCGAGACGGGCAGCCTCGGCGACGGCGGTCGTCTCGGTGTTGACGTCGACGATGAACACCGCGTCCGGGGTCTTTTGCAGATCGACCACGCCTCCCAGATTCTGCTCCAGCTTGGCCAGCTCGCGGCGCAGCTTGAGCCGCTCCTTCTTGGGCAGGGCATTGATCTCTCCGCTCGCCTCGAGTCGACGCAGCTCGCGCATGTAGAAGATCCGCTTTTGGATCGTCTGGAAGTTGGTGAGCATCCCGCCGAGCCAGCGATAGTTGACAAACGGCATCGCGGAGCGGGTGGCGTGCTCGGCCACGGCGGCCTGAGCTTGCTTCTTGGTTCCCACGAAGAGGACCGTCCCCCCGTTCGAGGTGAGCTCCCTGACGTATTTGGTGGCGTCGGCGATCTGTTCCACCGTCTGGCGGAGGTCGATGATGTGGATCCCGTTTCGCTCCCCGAAGATGAAGGGACGCATCTTTGGGTTCCATCGCCGGGTCTGGTGCCCGAAATGGACACCCGCCTCCAGCAGTTGCTTCATCGTGACTGCAGCCACAACTATTCCTTTCTGGTTGTTCCTCCGCTTGCCGGCCGAAGCCAACCCGAGAACTCGAGTGACCCTCTTACGGGACGCGCCCGACCAGTGAGAGTCGACAAGCGTGTGTGATGGCCCCGATTGTACGGGCAGGGACCGCCGTTGGGTAATTGCGGGAGTCGGGGCCGGCCGCGCCTAGGCGGGGTCGAGCCTCGGACGCACCGCAGGGTCCTCGAGGAGGATCCTGTCCTCTAGCCGGCGAAGGTCCTCGGTGGGCTCCAACCCCACGTCGGCGAGGATCCGCCGGAGCCGGTCATAGGCGCGGAGGGCCTCGACCCGTCTCCCCGCCATCGAAAGGGCGGTGATAAGCAGGTACCAGAACGACTCCCGATAGGGATACTCCTCGGCCAGCGCCTCCAGCTCACCAACGATGATCTCGTGCCGGCCGAGCGCGATCTCGGCCCGGAGCCTGACCTCCATCACCAGGAGGCGCAGCTCGTCGAGTCGGATCGCCTCCAGCCGAAACGGCTCCTCGTCGGCGAAATCCCCAAAAGGGACACCCCTCCATAGGCCGAGAGCCGCGGCGCAGAGAGAGAGGCTCTCTTCGGCTTGCCGGCTGCCGGTAGCCCGGGACACGAGGTCCTCGAACACCAGGGCGTCGAGCTCGGCCCTGGTGATGTCGAGCCGGTAGCCGTGGTCCTCCCCGGTGATCCGGCCTCCCCCGAGGCGCCGTCTCAGCCTGGAGAGGTGGGTCTGCAAGGTGGCGGCCGCGGTTCGAGGCGCCTTGCCGGGCCACAAGATCTGGCTCATCTGGTCGGTAGTGACCAGGTGGTTGGCCGAGACGGCCAACGCGGCGAGGAGCTTCCTCTCCAGCGGCCCGCCGACTGCTACCACCCCTTCGGTAGTGAGCAGGTCCACCGGGCCGAGTACCCGGATCAAAACCAGTTCGGCGACCATCGACAGCTTCCAAGACAATCACGCCATGTCCTGCCGAAAAGGGGTAGGGCACAAAGTCAGGAAATCTCCCGTGCGCTGCAAGACCTCTGCAAGCGCGTCTACAGAGTTGGGGAGGATGATATAGCTGAGAGAAAGGAGACGGCATGACAACCGTCATCGAGCGGCGGACACCGGTGGTAGAGGGTCCGATCCTCCCCGAGCCCCCGGTTCGACCGACTCCAAGGTATGTCAGGTGGCTGGCGTGGCTGCTCGGCATCGCGTTGGTGGTCGGGGCCGGCATCGTGGTGTGGCGGGCCATCGACGAGCCGGTGACTCCTCCAATCGCCAGCATCGATCTGCACGACAGCCCTGAGGTGCATTGGGTGCTCAGCCCGATCACCCCACCCATAGGTGCCATCGACCCGCACGACAGCCCGGAGATCCTCCGGCTTGGTGAGAACGAGGTCTCCGCCCCGCAGGCGGCGACCATCGACCCTCACCAGAGCCCCGAGATCCTCAGGGTCGAGTCCTGACCTGATCCGACCAGAGCGATCCGGCTACTGGGGATGCGCAATAACAGATTCGGAGAGGGCCCCCCGGGGGCCCTCTCCGAGTCGACACTTGGAGCTTTCGGCGGTCAGCCCCAGGAAGGCTCCCCGAGACGGTTGCGCAAGGACATCATCGTCTTGGCGTGGATCTGGCACACCCGTGACTCGGTCACGCCGAGCACGTCCCCGATCTCGGCGAGAGTCATACCCTCGTAGTAGTACAGCGTCACCACCAGTCGCTCCCGCTGGGGAAGGCGGTTGATCGCATCGACCAACCCGTGTCTCGTCTCCTCGGCCTGGAAGACCGTCTCCGGAGACACCCCGGCGGGGTCGGCCAGCATGTCCCCGACCGAGGTCGAAGAGTCGGTGCCGACGAACTCGTCGAGTGCGGCGATCCCCGACCGCCCGATCTCGGCGAGCGCACTCTGCAGGTCATCGACCTCCATCTCCAGGGTCTCGGCCAGCTCCTGGTCGGTCGGCGCCCGCTGCAGGCTGTGCTCCATCTCGGCGATGGCGGTCTCTATCTGCCGTGCCCGGGATCGAACCGAGCGAGGAACCCAATCGAGGGCGCGCAACTCGTCGAGAATCGCCCCTTTGATCCGGTTGATGGCGTAGGTCTCGAACTTGAACCCTCGCTCCAACTCGAACTTGTCGATGGCGTCGATGAGGCCGAACAGCCCGTAGCTGGCCAGGTCGTTGTGATCGACCGACCGTGGCAGGCCGGCGCCGACCCGCCCAGCCACATACTTGACCAGCGGCGAGTAGTGGAGGATCAACCGCTCACGGGCGTTCTCGTCGGCGGACGCCTTGAAGCGCTCCCACAGGGCGTCGACCTGGTTGGTCTCAGGCCCTCGGGTGGCTTCGGTCATATGTCCCTCTCAGGTGTTGGCGGGTGACGGCAGTGTAGATCTGGGTCGTGGCCAGGTCGGTATGTCCGAGCAGATCTTGCACCGTGCGCAGGTCGGCGCCTCCCTCGAGCAGGTGCGTGGCGAAGCTGTGGCGCAGGGCGTGGGGGAAGGTGGCCACGTGCTTGCGAACCACCGAGCGAATGCCCCTGGTGCCGAGTGGACCGCCCCTGACCCCGACCCAAAGAGCGTTTCCCGACCCCGGCCCGGCCAGTTGCGGTCTCCCCTGGCTCAGATAGCGGCGTATGGACTCCTGAGCGGGCCGGCCGATGAGGACGCGGCGTGTCTTCCGGCCTTTACCGGTCACGGTGATCATGTCGGACCCGACGTCGTCGGCGCTCAGGGAGGCCAGCTCGGAGATGCGCAGACCGGTCGAGTACAGGGCATCCACCAGGGCCCGGTCGCGCAGCCCTTCGGCGGAGCCCGCATCGATCGCCTCGATGGCGTGGATAACCGTCCTCGTCGCCAGGGCATGGGGAAGGGGCTTGTCCAATCTGGGCCGGGAGACACCCTCGAAGGGGTTTACCGAGGCCGATCCACGCCGGCCGGCGTCGTTGTAGAAGGAGCGCACCGCCGATGCCTTCCTGGTCATCGATCGTTTCGAGTAGCGCCCAGCGGCGAGATGGGCCAGATAGCGGCGGGCATGCCGGCGTTCGACCGTCTGGATCGAGTCGATGCCCTCCCCTTCGCAATAGGCGAAGAACTGGGCCAGGTCGCGCCGGTAGGCGTCGATGGTGTGCGGTGACAGCTCGCGTTGATCGCGCATCCGATCGAGGAAGTCATCGACCGAGATGGACGCCCAGCCCGGCATCGGGGGAAGTCTCACAACGGAGATGCTATTGGCCGCGGGGTTGTGAGCCCGGCACCCGATCGGTACCTTCGCCGGGCGCATGACAGAGACGACGGCTCCGATCGATCTGGATTACGAATTGGCGTGCGCCGCCGACATCGCCTTCGCCACCTACGTCGACCGGATCGGCGAGTGGTGGGATCCCCGCTACACGGCCAACGAGCCGGGCCCGGGAGGTCGGGTCTACGCCACTCACTCGGATCTGTGATGCTCGACAGGTTCGCCGGTCTCGTCGCCTCCTGGGTCTAAATCGGCAGCACCACGTCTCCGGCCCGCCGCGCCTCTCCGGCGACCTCCATTCGCGCCAGCCGGGCCAATGCCTCGGCCGGTGAGCAACCCCACACGCCGGGCAGATCATCTATGGCCACACCTGTTGCCGGAATCGCATCCGAGACCCGGCTCGGCGGACGGGGCGGAGCGCCCAGGACCAGCTCGAGCTCCGCGATGAGGTCGTCCACGCCGAGAACGGGATGGGCACCATCGCGGATCAGGCGGTTGCATCCCATCGAAGCAGGGCGGTCCAGGTCACCCGGCACCACGAACACCGGGCGGCCCAGCTCCGCAGCGAGACGGGCGGTGATCAGCGCCCCGCCCTTCTCCCCGGCCTCGACCACGACCACGGCCGAGGCGATGGCGGCGATGATCCGATTGCGGGCCGGGAAGCGCCATCGATCGGGACGGGTCCCCGGCGGGTACTCGGACATGACAGCTCCCCGCCCGTCGAGGATGGCGTGATAGAGATCTGTGTTCTCGGCGGGATAGATCACGTCGACCCCCGACCCGAGCACCGCCACCGCGTCGCCCCGGCCACGGAGAGTGCCCCGGTGGGCGGCGGCGTCGATACCCCGTGCCAGCCCGCTCACCGTGGTCCATCCTGTCTCGGAAAGCGCAGATCCGAATGCCGATGCCAGGTTCAGCCCGTATCGGGTGCATCGCCTGGTGCCCACCACCGCAACCGCCGGCGCCATCGTCGTCTCCCCTCTGACGTACAACGGCGGCGGTTGCTCCAGATCGAGCAGCCCCACTGGGTACTCGTCGGCGCCCGGGGCGACGAGACGCTGCTCACTCATCGCGCCACTCGCCACGAAGACCGATCGCCTCCGCCACGTGGTGTTCCTCGACCCGGGTCGAGTCGTCGAGGTCTGCGATGGTTCGCGCCACCCGACGCACCCTGTCAGCCCCCCTCGCCGTGAGAAGTGCACCGGCCACCGCCGTCGCCACCAGGCGCCGGGCCTCCTCCGCTTCCGCCCATTCCTGGGACAACACGAGATGGCGATTGATCTGGCCCCGCTCCAGCTGTGCAGCCCTGGCCCGCTCCACCCGTGGTGCGATACGGGCCGTCTCCTCACCTTTCTCCCCCGCGTAGTCGCCCGCCTCAACCCGGCCGACATGGACGATCAGGTCGAACCGGTCGAGTAGAGGGCCCGAGATGCGGGCTCGATATCGACCCCGGATCGCAGGCCGACAATCACAAGGACGCCGGCCGTCACCATAGAACCCGCACGGACATGGGTTGGTAGCTGCGAGCAGCTGAAATGAGGCCGGGAAGTCGAGTGACATGCCCCGTCGAGCAACCGAGACCACACCCTCTTCCAACGGCTGGCGCAGCGTGTCGAGATGACCGCGGGGAAACTCGGCCAGCTCGTCGAGGAAGAGCACACCGCGATGAGCCAGGGATGCCTCTCCGGGCACAGGGTTCCCGCTTCCCCCACCGACCAGCGCCGCCTTCGAGGCGGTGTGATGGGGCGAACGAAACGGCGGGGTGGTATCGAGGCCGCGGCGTCGCCCGGCGGCGGCCCAGAGCATCGCCGACTCCACTGCCTCGGCGATCGTCAGCGGCGGGAGGATCCCGACCATGCGACGAGCCAGCATGGTCTTCCCCGATCCCGGCGGGCCGTGCATCAGTAGATGATGTGCACCGGCTGCCGCCACCTCTAGAGCGCGTCGCGCCAACGGCTGGCCTCGTATGTCGGACAGGTCGGGGAACGGAACCCGCGGCGGAGGTGGCCCCGGCTCGGCCGGGGCCACGCCCTCCAGTCCTCCCCGCAGCAGGTCGACAGCAGCTGCGAGACTTGCCACCCCGTAGGCCCTAGAGCCCGGTATCGACGCCGCCTCACCGGCAGATGCCGAGGCGACCAGGCAGGGGATGCCCTCCCGAGCGCTGACCACGCCTGCGCCGAGCGCGTTCGGGCCCGCCCTCACCTCGCCATCCAGGGCCAGCTCGCCGACGACCACCGCTCGGCGCAGATCGGGGATCTCGCGGCTCGCCGCGAGGACGCCGAGGGCGATGGGCAGGTCGTAGTCGCTGCCTGCCTTGGGCAGATCCGCCGGGGCCAGATTGACCGTCACCGTGCGATTCGGGAATCGGATCCCGGACGAGACCACTGCGGCACGCACCCGATCCTTGGCCTCCCGGACCGCGGTGTCGGGCAGACCGGACAACTTGAAGGCCTCGCCCTGTCGCCCGACGTGGGCCTCGACACGAACCGCTCGCGCCTCTCCCCCGACGAGCGCCACCGACGTGGTGGCCGCATACATGAGAGCGAAGGTACGGGGCGGACGAGGCGGTTTGAAGGGGTGTGTGCACGTCCGAGCGCGACTAACCGCGCTTCCAGGTTTACCGTCTTCTCGGCACCTGAGGGTGCCGATTCTCATGAGCCACGATTCCGCCCAATCCAGACCCGCACCTCGACCGGCACGTCGTCGTCGTTACAGCCGGGGACAGCGTCTGTTCCTCTGGATCCTGGCGATCCTGGTCATCGCCGCCGCCGGATTGCTCGCCGTAACGGTTCTTGCCGACTTCCAGATGGGAGATGCGGGGCCGGTCCCCTCGCTCGCCGATGGGGAAGGGGTCTATCTCATCGTCGGCACCGACAATCGGGAGAACCTCCCCGACGACCTCGATCAGGGGAACTTCGGCGACTTCGGCGGGTCGAGAGCCGACGTGATCATCCTGGCCCAGGTCGTCGATGGCCGTCGCCAGCTGCTATCGATCCCTCGCGACCTCCGGGTCGAGATCCCGGGGCAGGGAGTGAACAAGGTGAACGCCGCCTATGCCTTCGGCGGGCCCGATCTGCTCGTGGAGACAGTGGCCATCGCCACCGGCATCCGGCCCAACCACTACCTGGAGGTGGAGTTCGGGGGGTTCGCCGGGATCGTCGACGCGTTGGGCGGCATCGAGATCGAGTTCCCATATGCAGCCCGTGACGCAAAGTCGGGTCTCAATGTCGAGGCCGGGATCCATAACGTCGACGGTGCAACGGCTCTCGCCTATGCCCGCTCCCGCAGCTACGAGGAGTTCCGCGACGGTGCTTGGGTCGCCCAGGGGGGTGGTGACATCGCCCGCGCCGCCCGTCAGCGAGAGGTGTTGACCAAGATCATCGGCGAGGCGTCTTCGGTTTCGGGGATGGTGCGTAGCCCGCTGGTCGTCAGTGCGGTCGGGTCGCATCTCACCGCCGACTCCGACCTCTCCGTCTTCGTTCTCGCCAAGACCGGATGGTCGATGCGCTCGGCTGCAGAAACGGACTCGGTGACACTCCCGGTGGTCGGGTCCGAGGAGGGCGGAGTCTCCTACCTGGTGCGGTCCGAGCCGGCAGCCTCCGAGGTCCTGTCGGCTTTCAGCGCAGGCCAGCCCCTGCCCACTCCTTAGCAGGGAGGGCCGGACGAGATCCAGGTCAGGGTCTCGTCCACCGATTCACCCGACGGGTTGGGCCCGGCCAGGTACCAGGTGGCGCCGGCATCTCGCATCGCAGACACGTCGCCGTGCACGGGCCCACCGACCACCACCTCGAAGGGGTCGTCGGAGGTGCGATGTTGTTGCACGTACCGCACCACCCGGGCCACGTCGGTCGGGGTGAGATCCTCCATGTCGCTGCGGATCGGGAACACACCGTCATAACGGGCGGCCCGTCTGAAGGGACGCATGTTGGGCAGCATCCCGGCAACCCAGATCGGGATGCCTGGCTCCTGAACAGGTTTGGGGGCGAACCGATTGTGACGAACGCGGTAGTGCTCGCCTTTGAACTCGAAGGGCTCCCCCGACCACACCGCGGTGATGATCGACAGGCCCTCGTCGAGCATGTCGGCCCGGTGTCTCTCTCCGGTCGGTTCGTCAAACGTGGCGAACTCGACATCCGGCGGATACCCGATCCCCACCCCGAGGATCATCCGCCCGCCGGTGAGACGGTCCACGGTCACCGCCTGACGAGCCACCACCCACGGTCGGTGACGGGGCAGAGCGGCCACCATGGGGCCGATCTTTATCGAACCGGTTGCCTGGCCGATCGCACCCAGCAGCACCCAGGGGTCGGCGACCGGCATCCCATCGCTGATCACGATGTGATCCCAGACGAAGAAGCCGTCCCAGCCTGCGCTCTCGGCGGCCATGGCCAGCTCGACCATCGTCGCCGGTTCGGCATATGCGCCGAAGTTGGGGAAAGAGAGGCCGAAGCGCACCACATCGAGGCTATCCACCTCCCTACATCGATCGGGAAATCCGCCGGGCGTAGCATCGCCTGCTGTGCCCGACCCCTTTCTCGACGCCGCCATCGACGAAGCTGGACTTGGTCTCGCCGAGGGTGGGATCCCGATCGGCTCGGTGCTCGTCCTCGACGGTCACATCGCGGGTCGGGGTCACAACCGACGGGTCCAGAAGGGCAGCCCCATCCTCCATGGGGAGATGGACGCACTAGCGAATGCGGGGCGGCTGGTGGCCTCCGAGTACAGGAGATCGGTGATCTACACCACCCTCTCCCCATGCCAGATGTGCACCGGGGCGATCCTCCTCTACGCCATCCCCAAGGTCGTGATCGGAGAGAACCGCACCTTCCTCGGCGCCGAAGACCTGCTCCGGGCCAATGACGTAGAGGTGGTGGTGGTCGACGATCAGCGATGTGTCGACATGATGACCGGCTTCATCGAGGCTCGGCCCGATCTTTGGAACGAAGACATCGGAGAGCTATAGCGAGAGGTGGGGGCGGGTGCCCCTAAGTTCGGAGCCCGACCAGTTGGCGGAGTCTCGGGTCGAGCCCGGGACGTTCCGGCGGATACTCCCGCCCGTCGGGCCTGATGAACATCAGTGTTCGCTCGGGGCTGTCCTCGATGCCCCACCCGTGCTCATGGAGGAAACGGTGGTGATAACCGCACAACAGGACCAGATTGTTCAGATCGGTGGGGCCGCCGTCGGCCCAATGTCGCATGTGATGACCATGCACCCAGGTCTTCCGGCCACAACCGGGGAACCGGCAGCCACCGTCACGATGCCAGAGCTGACGTCTCAGCCAGCCCGGGATCAGCCTGGTCCGCCTCCCCACACCGAGAGCCCTGGCGTGGTCGTAGACGGCACATTCCACGATCGAATCACAGGCCAGTCTGCGGGCAGTCTCATTGGCGATCACCGGACCTGCTTCCAACTCGGCCACTCCGGTGGTCTCCGTGTTCTCGGTGAGGGCGTCGAGGTCGGCGTGGACCGTTATCTGAACCGGCCCGGGAGAGGCATCACCACTGGTGGCGGCAAGTTCCACCAGACCATCGGCCAGCCGTGCCGGATATGGGTCGAACAATCCCGTCTCGGGATTGGGAGGTATCGCATCGGCCCGCTCCCGGATCGCCGACTCCACAGTGTGCATCTCGGGGCCGGGAAGATGAGCGGTCAACCTCCCCTCCATACCGTCCAGAGAGTGCTGGATGAACAGAGCCCGCCGCTCCCACACATTCAGTTCATCCTCAGTGCTCGGGGGGTGGGCACGACGACCAGCCCGATCGAGGACAGCCATCGACAAACCAAGACACTCCTCGACCAACCCTTCCTCGGTCTCCGCAGTGGCCAGCTTGGAGATCGCATCCGCCTGATCGAGTGAGAGGACACCCTCGGCAAACCTGGAGCGGAGGACCGGAAGATCCTGGAGCCGGCGGGCCACCCGGACCAATTGGCCGGCGGTGGAATGCCGGACCCCAAAACGGGCCGACACCCACTGCACCAGATCAGGAGAACCGTCGGCCAAGAACCGTTGACCCCGATCCACCTCGATCAGCCATTCGCAGATACCGGCATGAAACACCGCCAGCCCAGAGAACAGATGACCAAGAACCTGATCCACCTGATCGTTGGAAAACCTCTCACTCTCCATACCGACAACGTACAAACCCGGTATGACAGAAAAGGCCAGAAAGGGACCGATCCAAAAAGAAATCTCAGATTTCTGAGACGGTCACTTCCCTTTCCATTCCGGGGGTCTCTTCTCGAGGAAGGCAAGCACCCCCTCGATGGCGTCCTCGGTGCCCAGGGCCACCGATTGCGCCTCGGCCTCCCAGGAGAGGGCGTCGGCGAGGCTGACCTGGAACGAGGCGTTGAGGGTCTGCTTGGCGAACATCTGCGCCACGGGGGCACCATCGAGGAACGTGCCGGCGATCTCGGCGACACGATCTTCGAGAGCCTCAACCGTCACGACCTCGGCGACCAGGCCGATACTCGCCGCCTCCTCCGCCTCCACCATCCGCCCGGAGAGGGCGAGCTCCTTGGCACGTTGCAACCCCACGATGCGGGGCAGGAGCCAGGAGCCCCCGAAGTCGACGGTGAGCCCTCGCCGCACGAAGATCTCGGAGAACCGGGCTCGCTCGGTAGCCACCACCACATCGCAACCCAGGGCGAGGTTCATCCCCGCGCCAACGGCTACCCCATCGACTGCGGCGATGCTGGGCTTGGTGAGCCGATGCAACGCCATCGCAGCCGCTCCGACCACCTTCATCCGGGCATGGCGGTCTTCGACTGACTGAAGCCGATCGAGACGGGAAGGATCGAGATCGGCGCCGGCACAGAACTCCCCACCGGCGCCGATGATCACCAATACTCGTTGATCGGAAGCCTGGAATGCCAGAAAGGCGGCTTCCAACTCGGGCCAGCCGTCGAACGGGATTGCGTTCTTGCGCTCGGGGCGGTCGATGGTCAGCCATCTGACCGGCCCCCGGTCCTCGGTGAGAAGCCAGGTCACGGCGATGACGGTAGACATCCCGGATCGGGGTTACCGTGCGTGCATGGGTTTCAACCCGTTTCGGGACCACGAGAGGAGCACCGCCGACCTGGTGGCCATGGTCGTGGCTCTCGTCGCCACCTTCGCGGTGCTGGCATGGGCGATCTTCTCGGGGTGACCGTCACCCCGGTGCAGGGCTATGCGGCACGCAAGGAGTACGTGTGTCCGGGCTGCGAGATGACGATCAGCCCCGGCACCTTCCATCTGGTGGTCGTGCCGGACATGGAGCCGGATCTGCGGCGTCACTGGCACCACGGGTGCTGGCACAAGGAGATGAGACGGCGCTTTGGCACCGGTCAGGCGTCACGTCGGTGAAGTCCCCACCAGGTCAGAAATAGCCCGAGAGCGGTCCAGCCCAGCACGATCGCCACCGCATGGATCAGGGATAAATCGCCGCCGGGCACAAAGGCCCCGAACCCGCCTCCGATGTCGATCTGAAACAGGGCATTGGTGGCGGCGGACAGGGAGACCGTCTCCCAAGGGCCCCACAAACCGAGTATCGGATCGACGAAGTAGAGGGCGAGAGCGGCTCCAATGGCCGGTCCCACCGACCTCAGCATGGCCACGGCACCGAGTCCGATCCCGGTCCAGGCCAGCTCGATCAGCCCCACCTTCCACACCAGGCCCAGCCAATCCCCGGCGGCAAGACCGCCGTCCCCGGGCACTGCGATGGCGGTGACCACCGACCAGCCGACGATGCCCAGCCCGATGGCCAGCCAGGAGGCAACAGCGAGGACACCGAACCGGGCCGCGATCTGACGGATACGACGGGGATCCCTGGTCAGCGCCGTGGCCCATACCGTGCTTCCGAACTCGCTTCCCAACATGACCACGGCCAGGATCAACGGGAACCATGTCTGGCCGGCGACCTGTTGGGCACCGAAGGTGTACGCCCCGGGCTTCTCCAGGAGGGGCACATCCTCGGCCAGTTCGGGGGCGATCTGGGCGAAGATGAGCAGGAAGAAGGCAAGCAGCCCCACCAGCGCAGCGAGGATGACCACCATCACCAGGTAGAGGCGGCGACGGCTCAGCTTCAGGTACTCGGCGTGGACCAAGCTCACGAGGAGCCCTCCCTGGTCATCCCCAGGAACACCGACTCCAAGGTGGATCGCGCCGGGCTCACCTCGCTCGGGTAGATCTCGGCCGCGGCCAGGACCCGGATCACCCTGCTGCCGTCGTCTTCGGCGACGAGGAGCCTGTCCCCGTCCTCCTGGACCCCGATCCCGGCTGCGGTGAGCGCCACGAGGGCCGCATGGGAGTCCGCGGTCACCACCCAGGTGGCGCCTGCGGAGAGCATCTCCTCCAGTGGGCCTTGGGTGATGACCTTGCCGTGGTTGAGCACGACCACGTAGTCGGCGAGCGCCTCGATATCGGCCAGGTCGTGGCTGGAGACGACCACCGTCTGCCCGCGGTCGGCGATGTCACGAAGCCGGGCACGGAACGCCATCTGCCCGGCCGGGTCGAGACCGTCCAGGGGCTCGTCGAGCAACAGCAGGTCGGGGTCGCCGATCAATGCCGCGGCCAGGGCGAGACGTTGCCGCATTCCCTTGGAGTAGTCGTCGATCTTCCGATCCGCGTCGGCTTCGAGCTCGACGAATCCGAGCAATTCCTCGATGCGCTCGTGGCCGAACCCCAACTGGTCGGCAGCCACCTTGAGATTGACCCGCCCGGTCAGAGCCCGGATCAGACCCGGCTCCTCGATGATCGCGCCGACCTTCTTGGTGACCTCGACCAGGCCCTGGGGGATCTCCCGGCCCATGATCTCGATCCGGCCGGCGTCGGTGCGTGTCAACCCGAGGAGGGAACGGAACATGGTGGTCTTGCCCGCTCCGTTGGGCCCGAGCAGCCCGGTGATGGCGCCCGACGGCACCACGCAGTCGAGACCGTCGAGAGCGATGACGCTCTTGTACCGCTTGACCAAACCCTGGACGCGGATCGCCGGTTCGGTCAGGTTCATGCACGGCGCGATTCAGAGGGCATAGGGGCGAGAGTCAACCACACCCGGGCACCCAGTGAACCACCACATCGTCATTGCCGAACCGGACGCCGAGGAAGTCGACGCGACCGGCGCCCGTTCGCGAGGCCAATCTGCGCACTCGTCTCCGTTTGGCCGGGTCGACCGCATCGACAGGGTCGCCGGCTCCGGTGATCGTCCTCACCTCGACCACGACCCGGGTTCCCGAGTCCAGAGCGAGGAGATCGAGCTCGCCGCCGTCCACGTCGACGTTCTCCGCCACAACAGTTAGACCGTGATCCTCGAGAAAGCGCGCGGCTATCAGCTCGCCGGCTCTCCCCACGCGGGCTCGATCGGTCAGATCGAGATCTCTTGCTGCTCCAGCTCTTCGACGTTGACGTCGCGGAAGGTCAGCACCTTGACGTGCTCCAGAAAGCGGGCCGGTCGGAACATGTCCCAAACCCATGCGTCCTTCATCTCGACCTCGAAGAAGACCGACCCGTTTGCCTCGCGCACCTCGAGGTTCACCTGGTTGGCCAGGTAGAACCTTCGCTCAGTCTCCACCACGTACCGGAACATCGGGAGGACGTCGTGGTACTCCTTGTAGATCTTGAGCTCAACCTCGGATTCGTAACGCTCCAGGTCCTCTTCCATCTTCTCCTCTTACGCGAGCCGACAAGCGATGATATGCACGACTCGTTGCCTAAGAGCTAACAAAAGGCGGTGACGTTTTCTCAGAAACCGCCAAAGTGCGAGATGGGCCAGATGGTGACGAATGCCTCCCCGACCAGGTCGTCGAGAGCGATCGGGCCGAACCGTCGGCTGTCGAATGATGCGTCCCGGTTGTCTCCCATGACGAAGACCTCGGCATCCCCCACGGTGATCGGAGGCTCGTCCGGCATGAACACATCGGGCAGATACGACTCGTCGAGCGGGCTCCCATCGACCACCACCTGATTGTCGCGCACCTCGATCGTCTCACCGGGGAGGCCCACCACCCGCTTTATCAGGTCCTCGTCACCCCTGGTTCGGATCCCGACCGCCTCCAGGACCGATCGTATGACCGCCTCGGGAATCGACTCCTCTGTCTCCTCGATGCGCGGGTCGCGAAAAACGACGACATCACCGCGCTGAGGCTCTCCCCATCTGTAGGCGAGCTTGTTGACCATCACCCGGTCGTTGACCTCGATGGTGGGAAGCATCGACTCGGAGGGGATCCAGAAGGGCTGGAGGAGAAAGGTCTTGATGACGACGGCGATGACCAGCGCGGTGAGCAGCAACCCGGGCAATTCGGCGATGAACGAGCGCCTGCGAGGCTCCTCAGGGGTTACAGGCGCCTGGTCTTCCTCCACAGGGCTCGGGATCGGCGAGGTCAGTCGCGCAGCTCCTTGATGCGAGCCGACTTCCCGACCCGGTCGCGCAGGTAGTACAGCTTCGAGCGACGCACGTCGCCGCGACGCACTACCTCGATCCGGGAGATGATCGGAGCGTGGAGGGGGAAGACCCGCTCCACACCGACGCCAAAGCTCAACTTGCGGACCGTGAACGAAGCTCGGGCGCCGGCGCCGTTGCGGGCGATCACGAGGCCTTCGAATATCTGGACGCGCTCACGGCCCCCCTCGACCACACGGACATGGACCTTGACCGTGTCTCCGGCCCGAAATTCGGGAATGTCGTCGCGAACGTGCGCGCTCTCAACTACGTGAAGATCGTTCATGGAGGACTCCTAGAGCGGACGGGAGAGGCCTTGATCGGTCCCGACCCGCCCGGAATTGTATCAGGTATCGGGAGTCTCGCCATCCGGGAGAAGGTCCGGTCGGCGCTCCCTGGTCCGGCGTAGCCGCTGTTCCCTTCTCCACTCATCGATGAGGCCATGGTTCCCGCTGAGCAGGATCTCGGGGACCTCCCATCCCCTGTAGTCGGCCGGTCTGGTGTACACCGGCTCTTCGAGCAGGCCATCACGAAACGACTCGCTCTCGGTCGACCTGGGATTGCCCACCACGCCTGGGAGGAGACGGGCGATCCCCTCGATGCAGAGGGCTGCCGCCACCTCGCCGCCGGCGAGGACGAAATCCCCGACGGAGACCTCTTCGTCGATGAAGTGGTCTACCACCCGCTGGTCGACACCTTCGAAGCGCCCGCAGACGAAGGTGATCTCGGGGAGATCGGCCCACCGGTCCAGGGTGTCCTGGGTGAGGGCGGCGCCAACCGGAGTGAACAGCACCCGATGAGTCCCGGCGAGCGGCTCGAGGGCGGAGGAGAGCGGCTCGATCATCATCACCATGCCCGGGCCCCCGCCGAACGGTGCATCGTCCAACTGACGATGCACCCCCAGGCCATGTTGGCGCAGATCGGCGAGATTCACCTCCAGCGCCCCCGACTCGATGGCGCGTCCCACGATCGACACCTGGAGGGGGCCGTCGAAGAACTCAGGGAACATGGTGACCACGTTGACGCGCATCGGGCAAGGGTAGAAGTGCCACCGTCTCGGGCGCACGGGATGACGTCGCAGGACCCGACATCCCGCGAAAAGGCCTGAGCCTGTTGGGTATCCTCCCGGTGCAGCCTCCCCTGCCCCTGCTGCCGAGGTGTTGACATGTCCAGCCCCCACGTCCCGTCACGATGACACTCGACCCGGTGCCGGTCGACGGTTTGATCCTGATCGCGGCGGGGCTGATGGTGATCGGCGTGCTCTTCGTCGGGGCCTCCGAGCGGCTTCGCGTCCCCGCCGCGTTGATATCCCTGGGCATCGGCATCGTCTTCGGAAGCGACGTGCTCGGGGTCGTCGACCTCGACGACATGGCCCTGGTCCGCGACCTGAGCGTCGTCGCCTTGATGATCATCCTGTTCGAAGGTGGCCTCACCACCAAGCCCTCGGTCTTGCGCGAGTCGGGTGTCCCCGGTTTTGTCCTGGCCAATGTCGGCGTCCTGGTGACCGCGGGTATCACTGCAGCAGGCATTCAGCTCTTGTTCCGCCCCGGGTGGGAGACTGCTCTCATCATCGGGGCTGTGGTCGCATCGACCGATGCGGCGGTGGTGTTCGACCTGGTGCGTCGGACACCGATCCCGAAACGACTGGCCGGCATCCTGGAGGTGGAGTCAGGGGTCAACGACCCGTTCGCCATCCTCCTCACCATCGGGCTCATCGAGATGACGCGAGCCCAGCCCAGCGTCGGCGACTGGCTTCTCCTCGGAGCGTTGCAACTGGTCGGGGGCCTTTCCATCGGCCTGCTCGGCGGCTGGATCGGCACACGTCTGCTCCGAACCCGTCTCCGTTCGTCGGGGCTCTACCCCCTTCTGGCCTTGGGGATGGCCGGGCTCACCTTCGCCGTTGCCTCCTCGCTGTCCAGCTCCGGTTTCCTGGCCGTATACGTGTGCGGCCTGATGATCGGCGCTCTCGCCCCGCGTCACCGACGCTCGATCCGCGGGTTCCACTCGAGTCTGGCCAATGGGGCCGACATCGCCCTGTTTCTCCTACTGGGATTGCTGGTCTTCCCGAGCGAGCTCCCCGCCGTCGCGGGGCGCGGCGTGGCCGTCATCGCCATCCTCTTTGTGGCGCGACCGATCGCCGTTGCGCTGGCGATGGTCTCCTTCGGAGTGACTTGGAGAGAGCTCATTCTCCTCTCTTGGGCGGGTCTGCGCGGAGCGGTGCCGATCGTCCTCGCCACATTCCCGGCGACGGCGGGGGTCCCCGCCGGGGAGACCATTTTCAACATCGTCTTCTTCGTAGTCATCGCCTCGGCCCTTCTCCAAGGCACCACCGTCAGCGCAGTCGCCCGACGTCTCGGGCTGGCGGTCAATGTGCCTGCTTGGCGCTCGATTGCAGAGGCGATCCCCCTTGAAGACGTCGACGTCGACCTGATCGAGATCGAGTTGACCGAGGACCTGCCCCTCGTCGGCAGCCGTCTCAGGGACAATCCCCCGCCCCCGGGAATGCTGGTCACCACGGTGATCCGGGACAACCGGGCCACTATCGCCAATGCGGAGACCGTCTTCGCAGCCGGGGATGTGCTCATGCTCGCTGTCGACAGCGAGGTGGAGCGCATCACCGAGGTCACCGCATGGGCTAGGGGCGAGACCGAGACCGAGCCGGAGCGCCCATGACGGTCTCGGTGCCACCGTCTCGGGGCGCATGGATCAAGAGGGACGTGGTAAGAAGGGACGGTGCCCGCCCAGCCGTTCCCTGGTCTGGACTTCTCCAAGTGGGAGGAGCCGGAGCCGACCACGGACATGCGTCGGACGCTGCAGGATTGGCTCCGCTATCAGCGCCATGAGTTCCATCGCAAGTTGCGTGACCTGAGCCCGGAGGCCCTGGTGCAATGGGCGATACCTACGGTCGAGCTCTCCGTGTTGGGACTGGTCCGTCACATGACCCAGATGGAGCACGTCTACCTGACCTGGGGCCTCGGCGGAGGTGACCGGATCATGGTCTACGGAGACGACGACTATGCCGGCGGCTCGGTGGGGACCATCGAAGAGGACCTGGGCCGATATCTCGCCGAGATGGAGAAGTCGGATCACGCCATCGCCGCCCTCCCCTCCCTCGACTCGGCGGGCGCCGGTCACGGGCTACCGCTGGGTGCGACCCTGGTGAAGATGCTCGACGAGTACGCCCTGCACAGTGGCCAGGCCCACATGCTTCGTTTGGCCGCCCTGGGAGAGATCATCCATTGACGGCATCCGGTTTGGGGGAGAGGGATTCGGGATGTGGTCGGGTCTTCAGCTGAGCCGTTCGACGATCATCGCCATCCCCTGGCCGCCTCCCACGCACATCGTCTCGAGGCCGATCGTCTTGTCCAGGGTGCGGAGGTCGTTGATCAGGGTTCCCATGATGCGGGCGCCGGTCATCCCGAACGGATGACCAAGCGCGATTGCCCCGCCGTGGGGGTTGAGCCGGTCCATGTCGATCCCCAGCTGATCGGCGCTGGCCAGCACCTGGGCGGCAAAAGCCTCGTTGATCTCGATGACATCGATGTCGTCGAGCTTCATCCCGGCCTGATCGAGCACGGCCTTCACGGCTCCGACCGGGCCCATGCCCATGAGCTCCGGCTCCAGGGCGACCACCGACGAGGCGACGATCCGGGCCAACGGCCGCAGCCCGAGACCGGTGGCCCGGTCCTCGGACATGACCAGTACCGCCGCCGAGCCGTCGTTCAAGGGGCAGGAGTTCCCGGCGGTGACCCGACCGCCGGGCCTGAAGGCGGGTGGCAGCTCGGCCAGCTTCTCCAGCGTGGTATTGGGGCGAGGGCCGTCGTCGCTGCTGATGGTTCGCCCGTCGGGGAGCACGATCGGGGTGATCTCCCAGTCGAAGAAGCCGTTCTTCTGCGACTCCACGGCCAGGTCCTGGGAGCGCTTGGCGAATTCGTCCATCCGCTCCCGCGTCACCCCGTGCTTCTCGGCTACGTTCTCGGCGGTCTCGCCCATCGGGATGTACACGTTGTCGATGAAGTCGTCCCTGCCCGGGTCGGTGAACCGGGGGTTCAGGTCTTCGGCGTCGAGGGCCTTGCCGTAGGTCCGTGTCACCGACTCGGAACCGGCAGCGACATAGGTGTCGCCCTCCCCCTGTCGGATGGCGTGAAACGCCATCCGGATCGTCTGGAGCGAGGAGGCGCAGAATCGGTTCACCGTGGTGGCGGGGACACTCTCGGGCATACCGGCGAGCAATGACGCCGGGCGAGCCAGATTGAATCCCTGCTCGTGGTGGGTGAGACCGCATCCCAGCATGACGTCTTCCACCGAGGCCCGGTCCACCTCGGGTACCTTGCCCATCAAGGCGTCGATGGCGAATCCGGCCAGATCGTCCGCACGCACGTCGATGAGCGAGCCCTTGTAGGCGCGGCCTATCGGGGACCGGGCGATGGCGACGATCACGGCTTCGGGCATCACAGGCACTCCTCGAGTCGGGGTAGACGAATCTTGATCACGCGTTCAAATCATACGACCGCCGTAGCCTTGCCGCGATGAGGTCGCCGGGATGGCTCGCCCTGGTCTTGATCGCCGCTTGCGTCGTCGACAGCGGGGGCAGCAGCACCAGCACCACGACGACCACACCCCCGCTCACCATCGGCACTGCGACAACGACCGTGTCCTTCCCGCCCGGCAACACCGAGGTCGCCGCGGGCTGCCCCGAGGTGCCCGAGTTCGTCGACGCAGGGAGGGTCCTCAGGCTCGACCAGCCCACTTCCGACACCACCACGATCGGGCTGATCTCGTGGCAGGCGGAGCAAGGCTGCGAGCGGTTCACGTTCCGCTTCGAGACCACCGAGGGCGCCCCGGCCACGACGCCCCCTACGATCGTGGTCGACTTCGCCGAATCGCGTCAGGTGCTGAGGATCTGGACCGCGGCCGACTCGACCGTCGTCACCGATCATCTCGTGGAGACACCCCTTGTCGACCGGATGTTCGTGGTGAGGGGCCTGGCCGGCGGAATGTACATCGACCTGCATCTGGAGGGACCGGCTCAGGCTCGGGGCGAGATATCGAACTCCCCGGCCAGCCTGACGATCGAGCTCCAGGGCGGGGTGCAGGCGTTCGACGGCGCGGCCGTGTACGCCGGGAACACCGTGCTGACCGCACCTTTCGACGGCAGCCAGGTCGCCTCGGCAACCCCGCTGGAAGTGGAAGGTTACGCCCGGGTCTTCGAGGCGAACGTGCACATCGTCGCCACGATCGACGGCGAGAAGGTGGTGGAGACCAGCACCACGGCCGCCGATTGGACCGAGACCTGGGGCGAGTTCACCTCATCGATCCAGCTTCCTCGCGGTGATGTGTCGCTCTTCGTCGGCGAGCAAAGCCCCGACGGCGGGGAGATGACCGGGGTCACGATCGACGTCACGGTTCGATGAGGCCGGGGATCGGGTCGACCTCGACCTCCCCCGCTCCGAGGTCTACACGGGGTACCAGCGCATCGACGAAAGGCAACTCGAATGTGGGGCCGCCCCCCGCCGGCTCGATGCGGAGGCGATCCTGACCGGGACCGAAGACGACGTCTGCCACAACCCCGACGACACGACCGTCAGGCTCCACGACGGCAAGCCCGATGAGGTCCTCCGGCCAAAACTCTCCTTCGCCGAGCTGACGCCGCTCCGAGACGGCGAGATCGAGGCCCCTGACCTCCTCGGCCGCCTCGCGATCGTCGATGCCCTCGAAAGCGACCTGGAATCCGCGGTCGACTCGCCGGATCGCACGCACGACCAGCAGACGCTCCTCGAGGAAGACTGTTGCACCGGGTTGGATGCTCACGACGTCTTCCTCGTCGATGTAGACACCGAGGAAGCCATCCAGGCCGTGGGGACGGCCCAGCCGCCCGATTACGAACCGCTGGCGCTCAGTCGAGGAACTCGACGCCAGCGTTGATGCCCTCTTCGTCTCCAGCGGCGCCGGCGGCGGCGCGGATGGCCTTGGCCACCCGGCCCCGGCGCCCGATGACACGGCCCATGTCCCCCTTGGCGGTGCGAACCTCGGCCACGACCTCATCGGGGCCCTGCTCGACCATGGTGACCGACACCTCGTCGGGCTCCTCCACGATGCTCTTCACGACGTAGGTGACGACGCGCTCGACGATTTCGCCTTTGGCCAAGATCACTCCTCCTCGGTGGCGGTGTCGGCGGCGATCTCGGCGCGGGCCGGCTCGGCGGCTTCCGGCTCGCTGGTCTCGGGTGTCGCCTCTTGCTCCACTGCGGAGGGAGGCTTGGCGCCGACGGTGTGGATCTGGCCGGTGCGCACCTTCATGGTGTTCAACGCACCCGAGATGTTGAGCAGCTTCTCCACCGCCTCGGTGGGCTGGGCGCCCTTGGAGAGCCAGGAGGTTGCCTTCTCATTGTCGATCTCGACCAATGACGGGTCTTGTTGCGGGTCGTACCGCCCGATCTGCTCGATGTAGCGGCCATCGCGCGGCGATCTGCCGTCGACTACCACCACGCGATAGGAAGGGGTCTTCTTCTTCCCCATCCGCATCAATCTCATCTTCACCGCCATCGATTCACCTCTTGGTTCGCTGTGCCGACAGGAGGCCCTGCAAAGAGGGCGTCCCCTTGCCTCCGGACAGCATCTTCATCATCTTCTGCGCCTCGCCGAACTGCTTGAGCACGCGATTCACATCCTGCGGCCTGGTGCCCGACCCGGAGGCGATCCGGCGCTTTCGGCTGCCGCCGATGACCTTTGGGTTCCGACGCTCCTCGGGTGTCATCGATTGGATGATTGCCTCGACCCGACGCAGGTCACGGTCGTCGACATCCACCTCGCGTAGGAGCGACCCGGAGCCGGGGAGCATAGCAAGGATGTCCTTCACGGGCCCCATTCGCTTCATGGCCTGGAACTGGCCGAGGAAGTCCTCGAGGGTGAATTCGCCCTTCTGGAGCTTCTTCGCCGCCTTCTCCGCCTCGGCCTCGTCGAACGTGGCCTCCGCCTTCTCGATGAGCGAGAGGACATCGCCCATGCCCAGGATGCGGGAGGCCATTCGGTCGGGGTGAAACGCCTCGATGTCGTCGAGGCCCTCCCCGACGCCGGCAAACTTGACCGGGGCCCCGGTGACCTCCCGAACCGAGATCACCGCCCCGCCGCGGGCGTCGCCATCGAGCTTGGTGAGCACCACGCCCGTTAGACCGATCCGCTCCTGGAACCCGGCTGCGACATTCACCGCGTCCTGGCCGGTCATGGAGTCGACCACCAGCAGAACCTCGTCCGGGTCGGCCGCCTTGCGCACATCGCCCAGCTCGCTCATGAGCTGATCGTCGATCTGGAGACGGCCGGCGGTGTCGACGATCACGACATCACGACCCGTCTTCGACGCCTCCTTCATCGCCGCCCTGACCAGCCGGGCGGGCTTTCCCTTGCGATCGGTGAACACCGGGATGCCGATGCGCCCCCCCAACGTCTCCAGCTGATCGATCGCCGCCGGTCGCTGCAGATCGGCTGCGACGAGCAGGGGCTTCCTGCCCTGTTGGGAGAGGAGCCGAGCCAGCTTCCCGGCGGTAGTGGTTTTCCCCGAGCCCTGCAGGCCGACCATGAGAATGGTCAGCGGAGGTGCCCCTTTTTCGAGTGGGGCCGTCTCCGACCCGAGAGTGGTGACCAACTCCTCGTGGACGATCTTGATCACCTGCTGCCCCGGTGAGAGCGACTTGGACACGTCTTCGCCCAGAGCTCGCTCCTTCACCCTCCCCAGGAAGTCCCTGACCACCTTGACGTTGACATCGGCCTCGAGAAGGGCGAGGCGTACCTCACGAAGGGCTCCGTCGATGTCTCTCTCCGACAACCGTCCCTTGCTCCGCAAGGAGGCGAAGACGGTCTCGAATCGTTGGGTCAGGCTGTCGAACATCGGGCGACAACGGTAGATGGGGGCAAGGTGCTATGAGCTAGCCCGACGCGACGTCGCGCCGTCGGAACGCGGCTAGACCGACTCCGACGAGGACCGCCGAGATCGCAACCAGGATCGCCAGCGGCAGGACTTCGAGGCCCTCGGCCGGGAAGAGCGGGACATGGCTGAACGGCGAGAGGTTGAGAGTCCACTGCGGGAACTGGAGTATCTGGCCCAACTGTCCCAGGATCAGGGACAGGACCAGGACACCCCAACTGAGACCGGTGCGGCTCGGAGCGAGCCCATAGAGCGCCATGGCCGTACCGGACAGCACCCAGACTGCGGGCACCTGGACCACGGCCGCGCCCAGCACCCTCGCCGCCTGACCGGCGACATCGCCCGTGATGGCCCCGTAGGTGGCGCCGGAGACGAGACCGGCCACAGCCAGGATCAGGACCGGGCCCAGGATGCCAAAGAGCAGATGGCTCCAAGCCCAGCCAACCCGTGGGGTGGCGGTGGCCAGTATCGGTTCGGCCCGGAGCCCTTCTTCCTCCACTTGCAGTCGGAGAATGGCTCGGATTGCATATGCCGAGGTCACGATGGCGATGATCCCGACCGCGGCCGAGAAGAAGGCGTCGGTGAGCCCCTGTTCCCCACCCAGCTGCTCGAAGATCTCCCTGAGCTGCGGATTCCCCTCGAGCATGTCGCCGACACTGTCTGCCGCGCCTCCGTAGACCCCGCCAAGCACCGCCAGGCCGGCGGTCCAGGCAAAGACCGAGCCGCGGTGAAGACGCCAGGCGAGGCCGAGCGCGCTGCCCAAACCCGCCCCGGCATCGGCCGGACCCGGGCGGGGCGGGAAAGCTCCTGCGCCTACGTCTCGTCGGGAGGCTATGGCGATTGCGGCGAGGATCGTGGTCGCTCCGAGAAAGACCCAGAGCGCCAGGACCCACCACTCCTCCCCGGCGAACGGCCGGAGCCGGCTGAACCAGCCGATTGGTGAGAGCCACGACATCCACTCCAGGCTCTCGCCCCCCGAATCTCCCCCCATCCTCAGGAGGAACGCAAACCCTGCGGCGCCGACGGCGAGCCCCCGGGCCGTGGAGGCGGCCTCGGTGAATTGTGCTGCCAGAGCGCCCACGCCGGCAAAGGCGACGGTCACACCCAAGAAACCGAGGCCGAAGGCGAGCGAGCCTTCCAAGGGGAGGCCGACACCGACCAGACCCGCGGTGAGGATCGCACCGAGGACCACGCCGGCCCCGACGGTCACGGTCAGGGCCGCTGCGAGCGGCGCATTGCGCCCCAGCACGGTGGATCCGAGCAACTCACGACGGCCGGTCTCCTCTTCTTCCCGCGTGTGACGGATCATGGTCAGCACCGCCATCAGCGCCACGATGAAGGCTCCCAGAGTTCCCGATCGCCACGTGGTCAGACCTCCGATGCTCGAGTCGTAGAGCGGGCCGAGCAGGGAGGTCAGAGCGGGGCTGGAGGCCACGGTTGCGGCCAAGCCCTGGCGCGAGGCCTCGTCGGGATAGAGCCCGATGAAGGCATTGGCGGTGGCGATCGGGACCAGGGCGAGGATGGAGACCCAAACGCCGAGTCGCAGCCGTTCCCGCCTGAGGATGAACCGGGTGAGCTTGCCGGTTCCGGTGAAGGTGCTCACTGGCGGATCTCCCCATCCTCGTAGTGACGCATGAACAGCTCTTCGAGCGTGGGCGGATGACTGACCAGGCTCCTCACGCCGAGCGGGGCCAGCGTCCGCACCACGTCGGCCAGCCGGTCGGAGTCGACCTCGAATTCCACGCGATGGTCGTGGAGGCGCAGGTCGTGGACACCGGGCACGGCCGCCACTGGGGCCGGATCGGAGCCGAGCTCGGCGATGATCGTGGTCCGGGTCAGATGACGCAGCTGGGCAAGGGTCCCGCTCTCCACGGTCTTGCCCTTGCGCACGATGCTGATCCGGTCGCACAGGGCCTCGACCTCGGCCAGGATGTGGCTGGCGAGGAGCACTGTCCGCCCATTGTCGCGGTCCTCCTCGATGCAAGCGCGAAACTGAGCCTCCATCAGCGGGTCGAGACCCGCGGTCGGCTCATCGAGGATGAGAAGCTCGACGTTGGAGGCGAGTGCCGCCACCAGGGCGACCTTCTGCCGGTTGCCCTTGGAATAGGTGCGGCCCTTCTTGGTCGGATCCAGGTCGAACTGCTCTAGAAGCCGGGCCTTCTTCTCGGAGTCGAGACCGCCGCGGAGACGGCCCAGGAGGTCGATGACCTCTCCCCCGGTGAGATTTGGCCACAACATGACATCGCCCGGAACGTAGGCGAGACGCCGGTGGAGCTCGGTGGCCTCGCTCCAGGGATCACCCCCGAGCAGCGAGGCAGAGCCGGCATCGTGGCGGAGGAGACCGAGAAGGACGCGGATGGTGGTGGTCTTGCCCGCCCCATTCGGGCCGAGGAAACCGTGGACCTCCCCGGTGGCCACCTCCAGGTCGAGCCCGTCGAGGGCGCGCACCTGGCCGAAGTTCTTCACCAGACCGGAGACCGATATCGAAGTGCTCATGACCGGCGATGATAGCACTAAGGCTGAACACGCGTTTAACATGCTGATCATGCGTTCAGCTTCAGGCAGCGAAGACCTCACCACCAGGGCACGGATCCGTGACGCCGCCCTGTCCCGATTTCCCCGAGACGGTTTCGGTGGGACGACCATCAGGGCGGTGGCCGCCGACGCCGGCGTCTCACCCGCTTTGGTGGTCCATCATTTCGGCTCCAAGGATGGGTTGCGGGAGGCGTGTGACCACTACGTCGTGCGTCTCTTTCGAGAGACGAAGGAGGCCGCACTGCAAGAAGAGAACCTGTTCAGCCGCTCTTTCGCCGCCACCGCCTATCAGATGGCCCAGCCGCTCCTCCGCTATCTGGGATGGGCCTTGTCCCGGGGCCATGAGGCGGCCGGGGAGCTGTTCGACGAGATGGTGCGCGAGGGGGTGGAAGTGTCCCGGATCGCCATCGCCAAGGGGCTGATCTACGACTCCCCCGATCTGGAGACCAGGGTGGCTGTCCAGATGGCGATGCAATTGGGAGCGGTGGTGATGCACTCGCATCTGCAGAGGGCCCTGGGCATCGACCTCCTCACCTCCGACGGCCTGGCCGCGGTCACCCCGGCAATGCTCGAGATCCTCGGTGGGCTGTTCAAGCCCGAGGTCCTGGAAGGGATCAAGGATGCCTACGTCGAGGGCATCCAGGATGGTGGATTGCTGACTAGGTAGGTCGTGGCGAACCACATCGGGCTCAGCGAACGTATTGGCTGACAGCCGACGCGAATGCGAACGATTGCGTAAGGTCAGATGAGGATTCCGGGCACCACCGGAATCCACGGAACGGAGGCGTCCATGTACCCGAGCAAGTTCGACTACCTCGTCCCAGAAACTCTCGACGACGCTCTCGGGGTACTCGCCGAGAAGGGGCCCGAGATCAAGATCCTGGCCGGCGGGCAGAGCTTGGTGCCGATGATGAAGCTGCGGCTGGCCAACCCGCCGGCACTGCTCGACATCAACCGGCTCCCCGACCTCGACTTCATCGAGTCCTCCAACGGCCACCTTCGAATCGGCGCCCTGGTGAGGCACAACCATGTGGTCAGGTCCGACGCAGTCAAAGCCGCCAATCACACGGTGGCCGCGGCCGCCCCTTGGGTCTCCGACCCCATCGTGCGCAACCTCGGAACCATATGCGGGTCGCTTGCCCATCACGACCCGGAGGGAGACTGGGCCTCGGTGATGCTGGCCACAGGTGCAGAAGTCGTACTACGAAGCACTCAGGGGGAACGGGTGCTCCCCATCACCGATTTCTGCGTCGACATGTTCCAGACCATGTGCCGGCCCGATGAGCTGGTGACAGAAGTCCGGGTCAACAAGCACAGCGCCCGGGGCGGCGGCGACTACCAGAAGCTGGAGCGCAAAGTCGGGGACTACGCCACAGTGGGTGTGGCCACATCGCTGGAACTGGGTGAGGACGGCTCGATCACGGACGCCGGGATCGCTCTCACCTCGGTCTACGCCCACAATCTCAAGGTCACGGAGGCCGAGGACCTGCTCCGGGGCAACCAGCCCGGCACCGAGCTCTTCAAGGAGGCTTCCGCCATCGCCGGAGCGGCGTGTGATCCGGCCGACGATCATCGGGGAACCGCCGCCTACAAGCGACATGTGGTCGGTGTGTTCACCGAGCGGGGTCTGGCAAAGTCGCTCGAGATCGCCCAGGGAGGCCAATCGTGAACGTCACTGTCAACATCAACGGGGCCGAGCGCTCGGCGGACGTGGAGCCGAGGCTGCTGCTCACCGACTTCATCCGGGTGACCCTGGGCCTCACCGGGACCCACATCGGCTGCGACACCACCAGCTGCGGCGTGTGCACCGTCCTCCTCGACGGGGTGCCGGTCAAGTCGTGCACCGTGTTCGCAGTCCAGGCCAACGGGCGCAGCATCACCACGGTCGAGGGCCTCAAGCAGAACGGCCAACTCTCCCCGATCCAGCAGGCGTTTCACCAGGAGCACGGTCTCCAGTGTGGATTCTGCACCCCGGCGATGATGCTGGTGGGGACCGCATTGCTCGAGGACAACCCCAACCCGACCGACGACGAGATCCGATGGGCGATATCGGGGAACCTGTGCCGATGCACCGGGTACATGAACATCGTCAAGTCGATCCAGGCAGCAGCCGCCATGAAGAGTGAGGAAGTCTCAGCATGACCACCACCGCCGAACCACACAGCCTGTTGACCACCCCCGAGGTGGGCGGGCTCGGGCACAGCCGCAAGCGGGTCGAAGACGCCCGATTCGTCGAAGGAAGAGGCAACTACGTCGACGACATAGTGCTCCCGGGGATGTTGCACATGGCCATCCACCGCAGCCCGCTCGCCCACGCCCGCATCGTCTCCATCGACACGTCGGAAGCGACGGCGATGGAAGGTGTGATCGCGGTGGTCACAGGCGAATTGTTGGCCGGATACAACCTGGCCTGGATGCCCACCCTGTCCGGGGACACCCAGGCGGTCCTGGCCACCGACAAGGTCCGATTCCAGGGCCAGGAGATCGCGGCGGTCATCGCCACCGACCGGTACCTGGCCCAGGACGCCGCGGACAGGATCGTGGTCGAATACGAGGAGCTGGAGCCGATCGTCACCCCGCAGCGGGCGCTGGAGCCCGACGCCCCCCTGATCCGTGACGACAAGGAGGGCCAGGCCAGCAACGAGTGCTACACCTGGGAGTCGGGCGACAAGGAAGCCACCGACGCCGCCTTCGCCCAGGCGGACAGGGTCGTATCCCTCGACACCTTCTACCCGCGCTCGCACCCCGCTCCATTGGAGACCTGCGCCATAGTGGCCGACGTCAACTCGGCGACCGGTCAGGCAACGCTGTACATGACGTCTCAGGCGCCCCACGCCCATCGAACCGTGTTCGCGTTGGTCGCCGGCCTCCCCGAGCAGAACATCCGGATCGTCTCCCCCGACATCGGTGGTGGGTTCGGGAACAAGGTGCCGGTTTACCCGGGGTACGTAGTGGCCACCGCCGCCTCATTGGTGATCGGCAAGCCCGTGAAGTGGGTCGAGACCAGGACCGAGAACCTGATCTCCACCGGTTTCGGCCGCGACTACCACATGCACGGGGAGCTCGCCGTCACCAATGAGGGAAAGATCCTCGGCCTGAAGGTCGACATGCTCTCCGACCAAGGGGCTTTCTTCTCCGACGCCCAGCCCACCAAGTTCAAGGCGGGGCTGTTCCACATTGTGACCGGCTCCTACGACTATCCGGTGGCCCACGTCACCACCCGCGGCGCCTACACGAACAAGGCGCCCGGTGGTGTCGCCTATCGCTGCTCGTTCCGGGTGACCGAGGCCTCATACATGATCGAGCGCCTGGTGCAGAACGCCGCCTACGAGCTTGGGATGGACCCGGCCGAGTTCCGGATGAAGAACTTCATCAAGAAGGACCAGTTCCCCTATCTCTCCCCGACCGGGTTCGTCTACGACTCCGGCGACTACGAGGGGGCGATGAGACTGGCCCTGGACATGGTGGGCTACGACGAGATCCAGAAAGAGAAGGAACAGGCTCGGGCCGAAGGACGTCTCGTCGGTATCGGGATCGCCTCGTTCACCGAGGTGGTCGGAGCGGGCCACGGCGACGACTACGACATCCTCGGTCTCCGAATGTTCGACTCGGCCGAGCTACGAGTGCACCCCACCGGGAAGGCGATCCTGAAGCTCGGGGTGCGCAGCCAGGGCCAGGGGCACGAGACCACCTTCGCCCAGATCGTGGCAGAGGAGCTGGGCATACCCGCCTCCGACATCAAGGTGGTGGAGGGCGATACCGACAACACGCCCTACGGTCTCGGCACCTATGCCTCCCGGTCGACGCCGGTGGCCGGAGCCGCCACAGCCGTCATCGCACGCAAGCTGAGGGACAAGGCCAAGAAGATCGCGGCCCATCTCCTCGAGGCATCCGAGGACGACCTGGAATGGGAGGTGGGCAAGTTCTCGGTCAAGGGCGACCCGGAGTCCTCGGTGACCATCCAGGACATTGCCTTCGCCGCCTACACCAATGTTCCCGAGAGCATCGAAGCCGGGCTCGAGGGCGTCCACTACTACGACCCGCCCAACATGACCTACCCATTCGGCACCTACGTCGTCGTGGTCGACATCGACCCCGGCACCGGGCAATGGAAGGTGCGCAGGATGGTGGCTGTCGACGACTGTGGGGTGAGGATCAACCCGATGATCGTCGAAGGGCAGATCCACGGTGGGCTCACCGAAGGGTATGCCATGTCCTCGATGCAGCACATCAGCTTCGACGAGCAGGGCAACTGCATCGGCTCCAATTTCCTCGACTATCTCATCCCGACCGCCTGGGAGACACCCCGGTTCGAGCTGGGGGCGACGGTGACCCCTTCGCCGCACCACCCGATCGGCGCCAAGGGGGTGGGTGAGTCGGCCACCGTCGGGTCCCCCGCCGCATTCGTCAACGCGGTCATCGACGCCTTGTGGCATCTGGGTATTCGCAACATCGACATGCCGGTGTCGGCGGACCGGGTGTGGGCAGCGATGGAAGAGGCCAAGAGCTGAGGTGTCGTAGATGAACCGCGAGCTTCTCAAGCTGGCCGCGGAGCTCAATCGCCGGCACCAGCCGTTCCTGGTGGCGACCGTGGTCTGGGCCCGCGGGCCCTCGTCGGGCAAACGCGGCTCGTCGGCCATCATCGACGCCGGGGGAAACGTCACCGGGTGGATCGGAGGTGCCTGCGCCGAGCCTGTGGTGAGACGCGAGGCCAGGGAAGCGATCGCCGATGGCAAGCCGAGGCTGCTCTTCCTGGGCACTCCCGAGGACATCCGGGAGATCGATCGCCCCGATGTGATCTCGGTGCCCATCTCCTGCACCAGCGAAGGCGCCCTGGAGGTGTTCTTGGAACCGATGCTCCCCCAACCCCATGTCGTAGCCGTGGGACGCACGCCGGCGGTGAAGACCCTCACCCATCTCGCCGCCGCCCTCGACTGGCGGGTGACCGTGGTCGACGACAACGGCGATCCCGCCGACCACCCCGGTGCCGGGGAGGTCATCACCTCGATGGCGATGCCCGACGAGGTCGATTCCCGCACCTCGATAGTGGTCGCCACCCAGGGCCATTACGACGAGCCGGCGCTGGAGGCAGCGCTGGGGACCGACGCCGGTTACATCGGCCTGGTGGCTTCGGCAAAGCGAGCCGAGACCGTTCTCGGCTATCTCCGCGACCGTGGCCTCCCCCAAGCGCAGCTCGACCGTATCACCGCCCCAGCCGGGATCGACCTCGGTCAGATCCAGCACCGGGAGATCGGCCTGGCCATCCTCGCCGAGCTGGTGGCCAAGCGCGCCGCGGGCGAGATGAGCAGCCGGGCCGGTCATCAGGAGCACGTGCATACCGCCGTCGACCCCGTCTGCCAGATGGAAGTGGAGGTGGCCTCCGCACGTTGGATCAGCGAGCACCAGGGCGAGACCTACTACTTCTGTGCCCCAGGCTGCAAGACGGCGTTCGAGAAGGAACCCCTTTCTTTCTTGGCACCCGAAGCCACTTAGGCTTTCGGCGTGATCCCCGACACGATCGAAGCCCTCGAGGAGCGTCTCGACGATCTCGACTACTTCGCCGATGAGAGCCTGCTCGTCGCAATCCATCTCGCTGTCCACCTGGGACGCCCCTTGTTCCTCGAGGGCGAGGCGGGTGTGGGCAAGACGGAGGTGGCCAAGGTCCTCGCAGCCATGACCGGTGCCGAGCTGATCAGACTGCAGTGCTACGAGGGGCTCGACGTCGGCCAGGCTCTCTACGAGTGGGACTACGCCCGCCAGATGATGGCCATCCGGCTCCTCGAGGCGCGCGGCGCCGGGGCAACGGCAACGCCCGAGGACATAATGAGTCGGGAGTATCTCATCGCCCGTCCCCTGCTCCAGGCGATCGAGGCCAGCAAGGACGGCCACCGCCCGGTCCTCTTGATCGACGAGCTCGACCGGGCCGACGAGGAGTTCGAGGCGTTCCTCCTCGAGCTCCTCTCCGACTTCCAGGTCACCATCCCGGAGATCGGCACGATCAAGGCGCAGAGCCGGCCCATCGTGGTCCTCACCTCGAACCGGACCCGAGAGATCCATGATGCCCTGAAACGTCGCTGCGTCTACCACTGGATCGACTATCCCACTCCGGCCCGCGAGTCCGAGATCATCACCCGCAAGGTCCCCGACGTCGAGGGCAAGCTCGCCGACTCGTTGGCCGATGCGATGCGACGGCTGCGGGAGATGGAGCTGTTCAAGCCGCCAGGTGTGGCAGAGACCCTCGACTGGGCCGAGTCTCTCCGTCTCCTCCAGGCGGGCGAGCTGACCGGGGCCACGATCGAGAGCACCCTCGGCGTGGTCCTCAAGTACAAAGACGACATCGACATGGTCCGCGCTGCCGGGGTCGACAGCCTGGTGGGATGAGCCGGCCCGGCCTGATCGACCAACTCGCCGTGTTCTCGGCGGCTCTTCGCAGCCGGGGCCTGACCATCACCGCAGACCAGACCGCCGACATGGCCCGCGCCCTCTCCCTGGTCGACCTGTCCCGGAGGTCCCGGGCCTCGGCATCGCTCCGGTCGCTGTCGGTCACCGATCCGGCTCAGATCCCGCTCTTCGACGAGGAGTTCGAGAAGTTCTTCGACCGGATAGGGGGCCCCGATCTCGTCGATCGCAACCCGGACGCCGAGAAGTCAGGTGGCGCCGGCTACACGCTCCAGGGAAGCGCAGGAAGCTCCTCGACCGAGGTGGCAGAGCAGGCGGGCGCCTCGGCGGTGGAGCGCATATCCACCCGAGACTTCGCCGACCTCGACGACGAGGACCTGCAGGAGGCGAGACGCCTGGTCATGAAGATGATGTGGCACCCGACCGACTACAAGACCCGCAGGTGGGCGGGCGGCGATGGGAGCCGCCTCGACGTGCGACGCACCTTGCACCGGGCGGTCGGGCCCACCGGCGACCTGATGCTGATCGACTGGAAGGAGAGGACGAGAAAGGAGCGCCCGCTGATCATCATCGCCGACATCTCGGGCTCCATGGAGAAGTACTCCGACATCTTCCTGGTATTCGCCCATGCCGCACAGCGCAGACTCCGGGAGGTGGAGATCTTCACATTCTCGACGCATCTGAGCCGGATAACCGACGACATGCGCCGCCGCGACACCAGGGCCGCCCTGGCCCGTGTCTCCCGGAGAGTCACCGATTGGTCGGGGGGAACTCAGATCGGAGAGGCGTTGGCCGAGTGGAACCGACGCTGGAGTCGACGGCTCGCCCGTGGAGGGCCCGTGGTGATGATCCTCTCCGACGGCTGGGACTGTGGCGACTCCGGGGTCCTGGCGACCGAGATGGCCCGATTGGCCCGGTCGGTCCACCAGGTGATCTGGCTGAACCCACTTGCCGCCAGGGCCTCGTACCAGCCGCTGACCCGGGGCATGCAGGCGGTCCTCCCTCATGTCGACCAGCTGTTGCCGGCAGCTAGCGTCGACGACTTCAGAGGGGTGATCCGGGTGCTCGATTCCGTGGCTGGAGCAAGACGATGAGAGGGCAAATCGAGGTGCGTAATCGCTGGGCCGGTGAGGGCAAGAAAGTCGCCGTGGCCACGGTGATCCGGGTGCACGGCAGCGCCCCGAGACCGGAGGGCTCCAAGTTCCTGGTCTCGGATGCCGGTGACATGGAAGGCTCGGTGAGCGGGGGCTGTGTGGAGAACGACGTCTTCCTCCACGCCCAGGAGGTAATCGAGACCGGCCAGCCGAAGACCGTCACCTACGGGATCGCCGACGACGACGCCTTCGAGGTGGGGATGGCCTGCGGGGGGACCATCGACGTCTTCATCGAGCCGTGGTGAGGCCTCTCCAGGCGATCCAGGGCATTCTCGACCGTGAGGAGTACGGCGCCGTCGTCACCTTTGTCGAGGGGCCACTGGTCGGCTCGAAGACGGTGATCGACTCACACGGAGAAGTGGTAGCGGGCGAGCTTCCCGCCGAGATCTCGGCCCATGTCACCGAAGACGCTCTCCAGCTGATGAACCACGAGCAGCACCGGGCGATGGAGTACCCGCCCCACACCGTGTTCGTCGAGTCGCTGGCCCCGCCCCAAGAGATGGTGATCGTCGGCGCCGTCCACATCGGGCAGGCCTTGGCCAGTTTCGCCGCCCAGATGGGTTACCGGGTCACCGTCATCGACTCCCGTGGAGCTTTCGCCACCGAAGAACGATTCCCCGGGGCGAGGATCCTGGTCGGCTGGCCCGCGGACGTCATCGACCAGGTCCCACTCGACCGACGAACCTGGCTGATCGTCTTGTCCCACGACAAGCGTTTCGAGGACCCGATCCTGGCCGCGGCGTTGAAGAGCCCGGTCCGCTACATCGGCTGCATGGGCAGCCGTCGCACCCAGGACCTCCGCGTCGAGCGGCTGGGTGACATGGGTTTCTCCGGGGAGGACATCGCCCGGGTGCGGGGGCCGGTCGGTCTCGACATCGGGGCGGAGAGCCCCCAGGAGGTGGCCGTCTCCATCCTGGCCGAGATGACCCTGGTCCGCTACGGCCACGGCACCGGGCTCTCTCTGCATGGCACCGAGGGCCGGGTCCACAAGCAGAGGCCCGAGGACGCTTGAGCAGCGGCGCCCAGGTCGCCGCGGCTCGGTGAATACCCTGTCCGGGTGACACAGAGCCCGGACGAGGCACTCCGAGCCGACATCAGACGGCTGGGAACCCAGCTCGGCGACGCCCTGGTGCGACAGCACGGCCCCGACTTGCTCGACCTGGTCGAGGAGGTCCGGGCCCTGGGCAAGTCGTCGCGTCGAGGTGGGAGCACCGAGGCGGCGGCCCGACTCGACGAGTTGCTCGCCGACCTGTCGATCGACGACGTCATCCCTCTGGTGAGGGCGTTCACCGCCTACTTCTACCTGGCCAACGTGGCCGAGCAGGTGCACCGGATCGATCAGCTCGGGGTCGCCCACTTGGGGCTGGCGGCGACCGTCGACCGGGTGCTCGAAGCCGGAGTGGACCCGGGGATCACGGCCGAGGTGATGGGCAGGCTCGAGATGCGACCGGTATTCACCGCTCACCCGACCGAGGCCGCCCGGCGCTCGATCCTGAGCAAGACCGTGAACCTGGCCGAGTTGATCGAAGAGCGTCTCGAGGCTCCCGACGACGAGCTGGACCGGATCGATCGCAGGACCGCCGAGCTGATCGACCTCATCTGGCAGACCGACGAGCTGCGTCTCGAGAAGCCGAGCCCGGTCGACGAGGCGCGGTCCGCCCTCTACTACCTGGTTCAGATCGCCTCCAACGTCATGCCCGATCTCGGTGAGCGGGTCGCAGTCGAGCTGACCCGGCTCGGGGTGACCCCGCGCCCCAACCCGATCCGGTTCGGCTCCTGGGTGGGCGGCGACCGTGACGGCAATCCGGAGGTGACGCCCGGGACCACAGCAGAGACGCTGCTCCTCCAACACGACCGCGGGCTCCGGCATCTCATCGAGCTGGTGGAGGACCTGTCCCGGGAGCTCTCGGTCTCCGAGCGTCTCGCCCCGGTCAGCGACTCTCTCCGGAGCTCATTGGAGAGGGACCGCGAGGCCCTGCCCGATGTCTGGCTGCGGGAGCGTCGTCGCACCGAGTCCGAGCCCTACCGGCTCAAGTGCTCCTATATCCACGCCCGCCTGATCAACACCAATCACCGCTTCCACAGTGGCTTGCCCCATGTCGAAGCCCGGGACTACGCCCATCCCGACCAACTGCTCGACGAGCTCGACATGATGAGCGAGTCCCTGATCGGGGCCAAAGGCGAGCTCATCGCCCACGGGGCGGTGGCCCGGCTTCGTCGTGCTGTGGAGACATTCGGGTTCCAGATGGCCACTCTCGACATCAGGGAGCACGCCTCCAAGCATCGGGAGGCCGTGGCCGAGCTGTTCTCCCTGGTCGGCGTCGACTATCAGACCATGGAGCCGGGGGCGCGGCGGCTCGCCCTCTCCACGGAGCTGGAGGGAACGCGGCCTTTGAGCGGTCTGACCACGACCCTGAGCGAGGCGTCGGACCGGACCCTGGAGACCTTCCATGCCATCAGGGAGGCCAAGAGGCGCTACGGAGACCAGGTGATAGAGAGCTACATCATCTCCATGACCGAAACCGCTGCCGACGTCCTGGAGACCGCGGTGCTGGCCCGAGAGGCCGGTCTCGTCGATCTCCACCGGGGAATCGCCCACATCGGGCTGGTCCCCCTGGTCGAGACCATCACCGATCTGCGCAACGCGGGGACCCTGCTCGAAGACTTGTTCACCGACAGCCAGTACCGGCAGATCCTGGCCCTGCGCGGCGACAGCCAGGAGGTGGTTCTCGGGTACTCCGACTCGAACAAGGAGGGGGGCATCACCACCAGCCAGTGGGAGATCTACAAGGCGCAGCGAGCGATGAGAAACGTGGCCGAGGCGCACGGGATCCATCTCCGTCTCTTCCACGGCCGAGGTGGGACGATCGGCCGCGGCGGCGGCCCCACCCATGCCGCCATCCTGGCCCAGCCCTATGGGACCATTGCCGGAGACCTCAAGGTCACCGAGCAGGGCGAGGTGATCTCTGAGAAATACGGCCACCCCGAGATCGCCGCCCGCAACCTGGAGCTTGCCCTGGCCTCGGTCCTGGAGTCGTCACTCCTCCACCGCCGCTCCCGCAAGCCCAAGGACGTGCTCGATCGGTGGACCGAGGCGATGGAGTGCTTCTCGACCGAGGCATACGCTTCCTACCGGGACTTCGTCGGCCACCCCAGCCTGGTCCCCTACTTCCTCTCCTCCACCCCGGTCGAGGAGCTGGGCCGACTCAACCTCGGGAGCAGACCCTCACGCCGACCGGGGGGTGTCGGGGGCATCGAGGACCTCCGTGCCATCCCCTGGGTGTTCGGCTGGACCCAGACCAGGCAGATCGTCCCGGGCTGGTTCGGAGTGGGCGCCGGGATCAGGGCGGCCCGAAAGGCCGGGTACGGGGAGGTGCTGGGCGAGATGGCCGCCGAGTGGGGCTTCTTCCAGACTTTTCTCTCCAATGTCGAGATGACCCTGGCCAAGACCGACCTCGACATCGCCGGGCGCTATGTGGCCAGTCTGGTCCCAGGCGAGCACCGAGGATTGCTGGACCTGGTCCGTTCCGAGTCCGAGCTGACCACCGAGGAGATCCTCGCCCTGCGGCGCGCTCCCGACCTCCTCGGCGATCTGCCGGTCCTGAAGAGGACCCTCGCCGTCCGCGACATCTACCTCGACCCGATCAACTACCTCCAGGTCTCTCTGTTGGGCCGAAGCCGCGCCGGGGAGTCGGGTGACGAGCTGAGCCGTGCCCTCCTGCTCACCGTGAACGGCATCGCGGCCGGAATGAGAAACACCGGCTGAGTTGTGCTCAGCCGGTGTACCAGCAGTCGGTGGTCGGAATTTCCGTATACCGAACACTGAGAACCGAATGCTGAGCATGGGCCCAACCAATAGGCTGGAGCGATGCTCACGCTTCTCGACCATCCCCTCGCCGCTGATCTGCTCTCGGTGCTGCGAAGCAAGGACACCGAGCCCCCCGAGTTCCGCCAGACGACCGAACGTCTCGGCTATCTCCTCATAGCGGAGGCCTTGTCCGACATGTCAACTGTGGACGTCGAGATCAACACGCCCCTGGAGATGACCACCGGCCGGCGGCTCCGCCGTCCGGTGGTGGCGGTGGCCGTGCTCAGGGCAGGTCTCGGTCTTCTCGAGTCGGTACTGACCCTCGTCCCCGATGCCGCCATCGGATTCGCCGGTGTCCAACGCAACGAGGAGACGGCCGAGCCCATCGAGTACTACAACAAATTCCCCGAGCTCTCCTCGGCCCGGGTCCTGATCCTCGAGCCCATGCTGGCCACGGGCGGTTCCCTCTCCTGGGCCATCGACAAGGTCAAGGAGAACGGCGCCAAGGACATCACCGCCGTCTGTGTCGTGACTGCACCCGAAGGCCTCTCGGTGATCGAGCACAATCATCCCGACGTCCGCATCGTCGCCGCTGCACTCGACCGCGAGCTCAACCCCTCCTTCTACATCGCCCCCGGCCTGGGCGATATGGGGGATCGGCTCTTCGGGACCCTGTGACCCGCTTCGAGGACACGGTCCTCGAAGTCATCTCGTCGCTCGGGCACGGCGAGGTGGTCACCTACGGCGAGGTCGCCGAGCAGGCTGGATTCCCCGGCGCAGCGCGCGCAGTGGGCAGCGTGCTCCGAAACTGCGACGACGGCGTTCCCTGGTGGCGGGTAGTTGGGGCAGGCGGCCATATCCGGACACCGCCTCGGGTGCGGCAGGCCAGATTGCTCAGGGACGAAGGCGTCCTCGTCGTCGGAGGAAAGGTGATGACGGTCAGGAACCGTTGAGCCCGTCGCCGCGTCCAATGGTTATGAACCGGAACACACGTCTGCAAACCATCGCAGCCATCGGCGGCCTGGCCGTCCTCCTGGCGGCCTGTGGCTCCACGCCCCAGGTCACAGTCAACAACTCGGAAGCCACGCCGACGGGCATCTCCGTCTCCGGCATGGGCGAGGTGACCGGCGCCCCGGACACGGTCGAGATCGACCTCGGCGTGTCGGTGCTCGGCGAAACAGTCGACGAGGCGACCGCCACCGCTGCGGAACGGGGGGAGGCCCTGATTGCGGCGCTGACCTCGAACGGCGTCGCCCGCGACGACATCACCACCACCGATTACTCGATCTACCCCGAATACGACTACTCGCGCAGCCAGGAGCGTCTCGTCGGCTATCGGGTCAACAACACGGTTCGAGCCAAAGTCAGGGACATGGGGAGCATCGGGTCGGTGCTCGACGCGGCCAGCGCCGCGGCCGGGGACGAAGCCCGCGTCAGCGGTTTGCGCTTCAGCATCGAGGACAACACCGAACTGGTCTCCGCCGCCCGGGAGGCCGCTTGGGAAGATGCCCTGGCCAAGGCGACCCAACTCGCTGAGCTTTCCGGGCAGACACTGGGGGCAGCTACCTCGATCACCGAAATGGTGAGCATGCCGCCGGTGCCTTTCCCCTACGAAGGCGACATTGCCGGCGAAGAGCGAGCCGTGACCCCGATCGAGCCGGGGACCTCGGCGGTGACGATCACCCTCCAGGTCCAATTCGCCCTGGAGGGCTGAGCCGGCCAAACGCCACGGGGGCGGAATATCCGGCCCGACCCTATCCTTTGCCTCTGATACGGGCCCCCTGATGAACGACCACTCACTCCGCATCTACGACTCGATGCTCGGCTTGCTCTCCAACGCGGACAACCCGACACCGCTGGTCCGACTCAACCGCGTCGTCCCGTTCCAACACACCGAGGTCTACGCCAAGCTCGAGTGGTACAACCCGTTCGGCTCGGTGAAAGACCGGGTCGCCTCCAACATGATCGAGAAAGCCCGGGAGCAGGGTGACCTGGTCGACGAGGATCTGGTCGAGCCCACCTCGGGAAACACCGGTCTCGGGCTGGCCATGATCGGAAACGCGCTCGGCTACAGCCTGACCACCCCGCTCTCCACCGGCATACCCCTCGAGAAGCGGACGATGCTCCGCTTCTTCGGGGCGGCCGTCGAGGAGCTCGAAGACGATCTCTGCCCCGCTCCCTGGGCCCCGGAGGGCGCCATCGCCCGGGCGATGGAGATCGCGGAGAAGCCCGACTTTTACATGCTCAACCAATACAAGAACCCGTCCAACCCCGAGGCCCACTACCGCACGACCGGGCCGGAGGTGTGGCGCCAGACAGCGGGGACCGTGACCCATTTCGTGGCGAGCATGGGCACCTGTGGAACCATCACCGGGACCGGGCGCTTCCTCAAGGAGAAAAGCCCCGAGGTCGAGGTGATCGGGATCCATCCTTCCGAGGGCCATGACATCCCCGGGGTGCGCAGCATTCGCCAGCTTCAGCAGACCGAGTTCTTCCTCCCCGACGAGTACGACGGGATGGTGGAGATCTCCAACGAGGAGGCCTACGCCCTGACCCGCCGGCTCAACCAGGAGGAGAGCATCCCGGCCGGGCCCAGCTCGGGCATGGCGCTGGCCGGGGCGCTGGCAGCCATCCCCGACCATCCCGGCAACCGGGTGGTGGTCATGTTCCCCGACAACGTCTTCAAGTACGCCTCCTCAATGGTCAGGCACATCGAGGGAATGGCCCCAGCGGTCATGCCCCGAGCCAAGAGCCGGCGGGAAGAGTTGTTCGACGCCATCATCGAGCACACCCGGCACAACCCACACCTCACCATCGAAGTCGATGCTGCCCACGACCGATGGCGAACGGGCAAGTCGTTCGTGGTGGATGTGCGCCAGCCGGAGGAGTTCGCCAGGGAGCACATCCCGGGCTCGGTGAACATCCCCCTGCTCGAGCTTCCCGATCGCCAGGACCTGCTTCCCGCCGACCTCGACACGCCGGTCCTAGCCATCTGCGCTCGAGGCAACATCTCGCTGCCGGGTGTCCTCTACCTAAACTCCCTGGGCTATCGGGACGCGCAAAGCGTCAACGGAGGTATCGGGGCGTGGGCGGACCAGGGGTTCGACACCGAGACAACCTCCTGACGCATCTTGGATTTGGCGTCGGGGCCAATCAAACTGCTGACTGTGCGGCACTTCCTCAACACCTTCGACTGGTCGACCCCGGAGCTCCAGGCGATGGTGGACGAGGCTCGCCGACTCAAGGCCTCCCCATTCGGCGACACCCTCGCCGGTAAGACCATCGCCCTGCTCTTCCTGAACAACTCGCTGCGGACCCGGACCTCGTTCGACGTCGGGGCGCGCCAACTCGGCGGGCATGCCGTCGTCCTCTCACCTTCCGGTGGGATGTGGCCTCTCGAGTTCGAGGACGGGGCGGTGATGCTGGGCGATGCGGAAGAGCATGTGAAGGAGGCGGCCAAGGTGCTCTCCCGGTATTGCGACCTCATCGGGATCCGGGCATTTCCCAGGTTCGAGGATTGGCAGGAGGACCGCAAGGATCGGATCCTGCAGGCTTTCGCGGCCCACTCCGAGGTACCGGTGATCAACATGGAGACCATCACCCATCCCTGTCAGGAGCTGGCCCACATCATGGCCCTCCAGGAGAGGCTGGGCTCTCTCCAGGGCAAGAAATACGTCCTGACCTGGAGTTATCACCCCAAGCCACTCAACACCGCTGTGGCCAACTCCGCGCTGGTCGCCGCAGCCAAGTTCGGGATGGACGTGACCCTGCTCTGCCCCGCCGAGGACTACATCCTCGACGATCGCTACATCGACATCGCCACCGAGGACGCTCGAGCGAACGGGCGGAGTGTGACCATCACCCACGACATCGAGGCCGCCTACGACGGGGCCGACGTGGTCTACGCCAAGAGTTGGGGCGCCATTCGCTTCTTCGGGCGTTGGGACGAGGAGAAGCCACTCCGTGACGAGTACCAGCACTTCATCGTCGACAAGGAGAAGATGTCGTTGAGCAACGGTGCACTGGTCTCGCACTGTCTCCCCATGCGTCGCAACGTGATCATGACCGACGAGGTCTTCGACAGCCCCAATTGCATCGCCTACGAAGAGGCGGAGAACCGGCTCCATGTGCAGAAGGCGATCATGACCAGACTGGTCGGGCAATGAACCAGGCACAGGTGCCGAGCCCGAACCGGGACGTGCGTCAAACCATCGTCCACCTCCTCTCCAACATGAGCGACGGGAAGGAGATTCGCTCCTATCTGCAGCGGTTCTCACAGGTTGACAGATCCCGTTTCGCAGTGATCAAGATCGGGGGCTCGGTGCTCGCACACCAACTCGAGGAGACGGCGGCCGCCCTTGCCTTCCTCCATACCGTGGGTCTCACCCCAATCGTCATCCACGGGGGAGGGAAACAGCTGGACGCGGCACTGAGCGAACGGAGCATCGAGACCAACAAGGTCGATGGTCTTCGGGTGACCGACGCCGACGTGCTCGACGCGGCCCGAAGCACTTTCATCGAGCAGAACATCCTCCTGGTCGAGGCGATCCGGGCCCAGGGGGTCTCCGCCCACGGGCTCACCGCCGGCGCATTCGAGGCCGAATACGTCGACCGGGACAAGTACGGCCTGGTCGGCGAGCCGACCGAAGTCCACATCGCCCTGATCCGGTCCATCGTCGACTCGGGGGCGATCCCGATCCTGACCTGTCTCGGAGTGGCCGCTGGGGGACAGATCGTCAACATGAACGCCGACTCGGCCACCCGAGCTCTGGTCCACGCCGTTCAGCCGATGAAGATCATCTTCCTCGCCGACGTCGGCGGCCTGATCGACGAGGACGGAAAGGTCATCGAATCGATCAACCTGGCCTCGGACTACGAGCATCTGATGACCCAGGAGTGGGTCCACTCCGGAATGCGGCTGAAGCTGGCCGAGATCAAACGTCTCCTCGACGACACCCCTCTCTCCACCTCGGTCTCCATCACCACGCCTTCCGGTCTGGTCAAGGAGCTATTCACCCACGGTGGCTCTGGCACCCTGGTGCGCAAGGGTGAGCTGATCGGCATCGAGAAGGACAAGGCCGCCATCGACGAAGGTCAGGTGGTCAAGCTCGTGGAAGAGGCATTCGGGAAGACGCTGCACGATGGTTGGTGGCAATCCCTCGACCTGGATACGGCCTACCTGTCAGGGAGCATGCGCGCCGGCGCCCTCGTCTCCCAGGTCGAGGACTTCGCCTACCTGGACAAATTCGCCATCCTCGAAGAGGCCCGCGGCGAAGGTCTGGCCCGCACCGTGTGGGCGAGTCTCATCGGCGATCACCCGGTCCTCTACTGGCGCTCCCGGACCGACAATGGATTCAACTCCTTCTATGTCGAAGAAGCCGACGGATCGGTGAAGCGAGGGCCTTGGACCATCTTCTGGAAGGGTGAGACCGACTTCGGCCGCGTCGACGCGGTGGTGGAGAGGATCGCCGGCATGCCCGCATCCTTCATCGGGGACGACGATGGCTGATGGGCACCGCGTCGGGGTGGTGGGGGCCAGGGGCTACACCGGCGCCGAGCTGCTGCGTCTGATCCGGGATCATCCCCGGCTGGAACTGGCCTTCGCCGGCTCCCGGGAGTTGGACGGCCGGCCGGTGCCCGGACAGGATGACATCCTGTTCGAATCGATCGGGCCAGATGACCTGGCGAGCAGCGACGTCGCAGCCGTGTTCCTCGCCCTGCCCGACGGCGCGGGCCAGGCCCACACACAGGCCGTCGGCGGGAACACCGTCGTCGTCGACATCTCGGCCGATCACCGTTTCGACGACACCTGGCAATACGGTCTGCCTGAGCTGTTCCGCGAAAAGCTGAGAGGTGCAACCCGCATCGCAAACCCGGGGTGCTACGCCACCGCCACCCAGATCGCGCTCGCCCCCCTCGTGGACGCCATCTCGGGTGTCCCCGCAGTCTTCGGTGTCTCGGGCCACTCGGGCGCAGGTTCCGCCCCCGGCCCCCGCAACGACCCGGAGCGGCTCGCCGACAACCTGATTCCCTACAAGCTGGTGGGGCACAACCACGAGCGTGAGGCAACCCGTCATCTCGGCATGCCGGTCCGCTTCATGCCCCATGTGCATCCCGCTTTCCGCGGCCTGCTGGTCACCGCCCACGTCCCGCTGGGCCAGGCGATGAGCCAGGACGAGATGAGGGCCAGGTTCGAGGTGCATTACGGAGACGAGCTGTTGATCGAGATCTGCGACGGTGTGCCGGAGCTCAAGGATGGGACCGGGCACCCGGGCGTGATCTTGGGTGGTTTCCAGACCAGCGCGGACGGGCTCAATGCCGTGGTGGTCGCCGCCGAGGACAACCTGCTCAAGGGTGCCGCGGTGCAAGCTGTCCAGAACCTGAACCTCGCCCTCGGGCTGCCCGAATTCGAAGGGCTCGTCGGCTGAAGCGCCCGCGTCCACATTGACTTCGCCCCGTCCGCCGCATATCTTTCCCGCCGTGTCACGTATGACGATGTGTTTGTGTCTCTGTGAGAGCTCTCGGGCGGGCAGCCCGGGCGCCGAGGCCACACGCCGTCTGCGCTCCTGAACGACGCCACCGCCCGAGAGCGACTCCCTTTCCCGGCGTCTCCACCCTTTCTCATCCCAAAGGAGCGATGAACACATGTCTTATGCAAATCCCGACGCCCTGGTCACCACCGACTGGCTCCAAGCGAATCTGAGCGACCCCAACATCCGGGTGGTCGAGGTCGACGAAGACGCCACCGTCTACGACAAGGACCACATTCCCGGTGCGATCGCCTGGAGCTGGTCCGATGATCTCCACCATCCGCTGCGACGTGACTATCTGGACCAGGAAGGGTTCAGCAGCTTGCTCTCCAACGCAGGCGTGGGACCCGAGACCACGGTGGTGCTCTACGGTGGCAACAACAACTGGTTCGCCGCCTACGCCTACTGGCTGCTCAAGTACCGCGGCTTCGACAACGTCAAGCTGCTCGACGGCGGCCGGAAGAAGTGGAACGTCGAGTCGTTGCCGCTCGAATCCGAGAAACCCCAGATCACACCGACTCGGTTCACGATCAGCGGCCCCGAGCGTCCCCAGGTCCGCGCTTTCCGCGACCATGTCCTCGAGACACTCGGCTCGGCCACACTCATCGACGTCCGGTCACCGGAGGAGTTCAGCGGCGAGAAGATCGCCCCCGATCATCTCCCCCAGGAGCAGCCATATGTAGCCGGTCACATTCCAGGGGCCCACAACATCCCCTGGGGCAAGGCAGCCAACGAGGACGGGACCTTCAAGTCCGCCGAGGAGTTGAGAGAGCTCTACGAGGGTGCCGGCGTGAACGGCGAGGAGATCATCGCCTATTGCCGTATCGGCGAGCGCTCGTCGCACACCTGGTTCGTCTTGACCGAGCTGCTCGGCCACAGCGACGTCAAGAACTACGACGGATCGTGGACCGAGTACGGATCCTTGGTCAACGTGCCGGTGGAACGGGGCTGAGTCAAGACAACGACGGGGCTTTCTGCTCAGGTGAGCGGGAAAGGCGACTGCATCCACCACGGGACCGGCGAAAGCTCGATCCTGGTGACCCACTTCACCCACCAGAAGCCCCGTCTCGCCGGGGCCACGATCCGGGCGGGAGAGCCGTTCCCACGGCTCAGAGGCTCCCCGCCCACCCGGGTCACCAGCCATGTGCTCTCGAGATCCCGGACGGGGAACCTGCGGGCATACCCGGTGTGAGACCAGGCGACGAAACTGCGGTGATCACCCGGGTCGAGAAGGTGATCGAGACGCACGCCGCTCCACTCCTGTTCCGAGTACCAGCCACCCGTGCAATCGAGTACCGCGGTGAAGGTGTCCTGAGGCATCGCTTCCAGGTCGGCCAGTGACATCCTGGTCCCGGCCACGGCGACGGTCCACGCCCCCGCCTCGATCGCGGGGACCCGATCGTCCAACCAGGAGGTGACGGGCAGTGCGCCGGGATCGTGCGACCCGCGTTGATGCGTCCCGGTGAAGCGTCGCTCCCGCCCCGGCGCCTCCAGTGCCTCCAGGGCCCCTTCCCAGAGGAGCCAGAGCCCGGCCGCGGCCGCGGTGAGAACCGAGCCCCTCAGGAAGGCCCTGCGATCGACGTCGAAGTGACGTGGTCTGACCGGGTGTCGCCGGAAGTGGTCAACGGCGAGACCCAGTGCGAGCAGCCCCCCACCGACGTGGATCTGCATCACGGTCACGGGGCCGATCCTGGAGATGTCGCCATGGGAATGGATGAGCCCCGAGACCAGGGCAATCACGACCAGACCGAGCAAGACCAACGAGAACAACCTTCCCGGCCGCCTCTTACCCAGCCCGCGGCGAACGACCGTGGTCTTCCACGGAGCGAGCACGAGGATGGCGAGAGCCGCCGCACCATGGATCGCGGCGGTGTCCAAAGGCCAATCGACCCCGATCGCCTGGCTGGCCAGACCGGTGGCCACTGCAGTCACCAACAAGGTGGCCAGTGCCAGATTGGTCCTACGTCCCACACCGGTCTCCGGAGCCGTCCATAGCGAGCGTTATACAGCAAGTGCGAGCTACCGGTCAGCTCATGACACGAGCGCACCGCGAGCCATTCCCTCCCAGCGGCGCCCGCGACGGCGCGGGTGGCGCCGGCTCAGCCGATAACGTCCCAAGGATGGCATTCACCGCAATCGAGTTGATCGAGACCAAACGGGATGGCGGAGCTCTATCGGCAGAGGCGATCGAGTGGCTGATCCGGGCCTACACCGATGGCACCGTGACCGACTACCAGATGGCAGCCATGGCCATGGCCATCCTCCTCAACGGGATGACCGTCGACGAGTTGGCCGCCTGGACCGAGGCGATGCTCTATTCCGGCGACGTCATGGACTTCTCCGACATACCGGCGCCGAAGGTAGACAAGCACTCCACCGGCGGAGTCGGCGACAAGATCTCGATCCCACTGGTCCCGCTGGTAGCGGCCTGTGGGATTGTGGTTCCGATGATTTCTGGGCGTGGTCTCGCCTATACCGGTGGGACTCTGGACAAACTGGAGTCGATACCGGGCTTCACCACCCGCCTCGAACCGAACCGGTTCCGCTCCATCCTCATCGAGCACGGGATGGTCCTTGCCGGGGCATCGGAGACGATGGTCCCGGCGGACCGCAAGCTCTACGAGTTGCGCGACGCAACCGGGACCGTGCCCTCCATCCCTCTGATCGCCTCCTCGATCATGTCCAAGAAGCTGGCCGAGGGTCTCGACGGGCTCCTCCTCGACGTGAAGACCGGGTCCGGGGCATCTATCAAGGACTTCGAGGACTCGCGCGCCCTGGCCCGGACCATGGTCGGTATAGGAATCAGACACGGAGTTGAGACGGTTGCCCTGATCACAGCCATGGATCAGCCTCTCGGGCGCGAGGTGGGAAACGCCAACGAGGTCAGGGAGTCTTTGGACGTGCTCCGCGGTGTGGGCCCCGAAGACGTCACCGAGCTCACCCTCGCCTTCGGCGAAGAGATGCTGGGATTGGCCGGTATCGACGGTGGGCGCGACCGCCTGCGGAAAGCCATTGATTCCGGTGCAGCACTGCAGAAGCTCATCGACGTCACTATCGCCCACGGCGGAGATCCTGCTGTGATCGAGAACCCTGACCTGCTCCCCAGCTGCGCCAACGAGACTGTCGTGGAGGCTGATCGAGACGGCTATGTCACCCGGTGCGACGCCCTCATCATCGGGGTAGCGGCCACCCGGCTCGGCGCCGGACGCGAGCGGAAGGAGGACAGCATCGATCCCGGCGTCGGCATAACACTCGAGGCCAAAGTCGGTGATCAGGTCACAGCCGGCATGCCCCTGGCCCGAGTCCGATACTCGGATCAAGGCAGATGGGAAGCCCAGAGGATTCTGCTCGCATCCGCCTGGTCGATCGAAGACCGCGCCGCCGCCGTCCCCGAGCTCATCATCGAGCGGGTTGCCGAGGCTGACGGAATTTGAGCGTTTACTCAAACGAATCTCCGCTCGTTACCATCGCCCGCACCGAGCCCATCAAGGAGTAACCGCGAATGAAGGTCGTCGTCTGCGTCAAGCAGATCCCCGACCCGGCCACCCCCTACCGTCTCGAGGAGGGGAGCAATTGGCTGATACGCCCCGAAGAGCAGATCCTCGACGACACCGACCGATACGGCGTGGAGATGGGCCTGCAACTCGCCCAGGATGGCGAGGGCACCGTGACCCTGGTCAGCATGGGCCCCGCCGGCAACGGTCAAGGCATTCGCCAGGCACTGGCCATGGGAGCCGACAAGGCGGTCCTCGTCGAGGACGACTCGCTCCGCGGGTCCGAGGCGCTGACCACTGCCCGAGTCCTGGCCGCGGCGATCGAGCGTGAAGGATTCGACCTGGTGATCGCGGGGACCGAGTCGACGGACGGCTACTCCGGGGTGGTTCCCCAGATGATCTCCGAAGTCCTGGGTGTCCCCGCCCTCACCTATGCCACCCAGGTCGAGATCGGCGACGGCAAAGTAACCATCCATCGTCAGACAATGGCCGGATACGACGTGGTCACGTCGAAACTACCCGCCGTGGTGAGTGTGACCGCCGGCGTCGTCGAGCCCCGCTATCCGACGTTCAAAGGGATCATGGATGCCAAGAAGAAGCCAGTCGAGACACTGTCACTCGGTGACCTCGGAGTCGAGCCCGCCCCCGAGCAGCAGGTCGTTTCGATCGTGGACGCTCCCGAGCGCGGCGCCGGCCAGAAGATCGAAGACGACGGCGAGGCGCATCTGGCCATTGTCTCGATGCTCGAACGGCGGAAGGTGATCTGATGGCCTCGGTGTGGGTCCTGGTGGAGCAGGAGGGGGAGAGCCCGACCACGGTCGGCCTCGAGCTGTTGGCCAAGGCGCGCCAGCTGGGCGTGGTCACTGCCATCCTCCTCGGCACGGGCTCCGATGCGGTGTTCGCCACCCTCGGCGAGCATGGGGCCGCGGACGTGCTGCACGTCGACGCAGGCGACCGGCTCCCTTCTGCCCCCGTCGCAGCCGCCCTGGCCGAACGGGCCGCATCCGATGGGCCCGATCTGATCCTCATGGGCCAGGCATACAACGACCGGGACATCGCCGGCCGGCTCGCTGCCCGGCTCGGAGTAGGCGTCCTCTCCAACGCCAGTGACGTCCGGCTCACCGGCGACGGCGTAGAGACCGACCACGAGATCCTCGGCGGTACCAGGATCGCCACTGCCCGGGCCGGAGCGGGCCCGTTCATCGTGCTCGCCCGTCCCAAGTCCTTCGTGGCCGAGCCGGTCGGCGGCGCGGCGCCGCCGGTCGAGACCATCGCCCTCCCCGATGCCGGAGACGCCGATGCCACGGTCGTCGAGTCGCAAATCGAAGAGCGGGAGGGCCCCCAGCTCGGCGAGGCCGCCATCGTCGTGTCCGGGGGACGCGGTCTCGGCGCCGCCGAGGCCTACGACCTCGTCGAACGACTCGGGAAGACGCTCAAAGCGGCCACCGGGGCCACCCGGGCCATCGTCGACGCGGGGTGGGTGCCCTATTCCAAGCAGGTAGGTCAGACCGGAAAGACGGTCAAGCCCGATGTGTACATCGCGGTTGGCATCTCCGGGGCAATGCAGCATCTGGTCGGGATGAAGGACTCCAAGACGATCATCGCCATCAACAAGGACCCGGACGCACCGATCTTCTCCATCGCAGACCTCGGTGTGGTGGGAGACGTGCACAAGGTCGTGCCCAAACTGATCGAGGCGTTGGAGGGACGGTAGGGGCGCCCGACGGAGCTCGTCCAGAGCGACAGGGGAACCCATCCCGAGGCTCGCCCGTAATACTGGGACACGATGCGCCGTGGACCCCATCTCGCGGCAGGTCTGCTGCTGGTTGCAGCCTGCACCTCGACGCCGACGCTGACAAACGACCAGTTTCGATCGACGGCTCCCAGCTTCCCTACAACCCTGCCAGAGGCCGAAACGGCGTCAACGCAGCACAGAGTCGCCTCGATCCCCGGCCAGCTCCTGGGTCCAGGCTCGACGCGCGGCGTCCTTCCCGACGGCACCAGCTTCGATGTGAGCTTTGAGCCATCCCGGGTCGAGTGGTTGACGGGCGTCTCGGGGACGATCCTCGTCGATCTGCCCGGCGGCACCTCCCCCTCTGCCGGCACTCTCACCTTCTCCCGTCGTCAAATCGAGAGCGGATGGGTCGGGGAGTCGTATCGGATCAGCGCCGGGTCCGACTCGGTCGAGCTCGAGGTCGACGACTCCATCGTCGACGCCCTCGGCGCCGGCTATCAGGCTGTGTTCGACACAGCCATAGAAGGGAAGCAGGTCTCCGGCTACCCGGTGTTGCAACTGTCCCCGCCGCTTCGTTGGGCCGAAGACGACGAGACCTCCGACCCGATGCAGGTCAGATTCGGGAGTTTCCTCGTCCGGCGAGGTTGTGGAGATCTGGCGGCGGCGTGCAGTCCCACCCACACTCTCCAGGTGATCCCGATCGAGTTGCTCTCTCCCGAGGCGCCTCCTTGGCCTCCGGGCCAGGTGGTGTCGATCGAATCATCGGGGACCAGATCGGTCTCGGACCCTTGATCGAATCGGTCGTACCATGACGTCCGGCAGCAAGGAGAACCGCATCCCTACCCAATCTGTGCTCGAGCTGGTCGAACTGGGATTTCCCTGGCACGGACTCGACCCGTTCATCTTCACCGTCCATCACGTCGACGCATACCCGGCCGGCAACGACCGGTTGGGGCCCGACGCATCGCTGGCCGCTCGCCAGATCGGGGCCGACTTCTCCTATCTCGACGGCTGGAGCATGTACCACGGAGATGTGGTCCCAGGGTTCCCCCAACATCCTCATCGCGGCTTCGAGACGGTCACCGTCGTCCGACGCGGCTATGTCGACCACTCAGACTCTCTCGGCGCCACCGCCCGATATGGCGAAGGCGACGTGCAATGGCTGACCACCGGGACCGGGATCATGCATGCCGAGATGTTCCCCCTCATCAATCCGGAGGGGCCCAACCCGATGGAGTTGTTCCAGATCTGGCTCAACCTCCCCCCGGAGTCGAAACTGGTTCCGGCCTACTTCGGGATGCTGTGGGGCGAGGACATCCCAACCATCACACCGGCACCCGGTGTCGGCGTCGACGTGATCGCCGGGCCTATCGACCAGGGCCGCCCGCCTTCTCCTCCGCCGGACTCCTGGGCCTCGAGACCCGATTCACATCTCGCTATCTGGCTGATCAGGTTGGCGCCCGAGGCGCGCTGGCGGTTGCCCGCCGCCCCTGCCGGCGTGAACCGGATGTTGCATTGCTTCCAGGGGAACGACGTCAGGATCGGCGCCGACCGGTTCGGAGCCCGGATCGGTGCACGGCTTCGCCCCGAGAGCGAGGCCGTTATCGAGAACCACGGTGACCCGGCCGAGCTCCTCCTCCTCCAGGGCAAGCCCATCGGCGCGCCCGTGTTCCAGATGGGCCCTTTCGTGATGAACTCGGCCGAGGAACTGCGACAGGCCGTCGAGGACTACCACCGCACCCAGTTCGGCGGCTGGCCCTGGTCCCGGCGTGACCCGGTCCACGATCGCAGTGAAGGTCGATTCGCCATCCACGCCGACGGGAGGATCGAGCACCGGGACATGATCCCGACCAGCTGATGGCGGGATACAGCGGCACGCCGCTAGCACAGAAGCTCGGGATCAAGGACGGCCTCACGGTGGGCCTCCTCAACATGCCCAACTATTACGAGCTCGAGCTGGGGGAGCTCCCTCCCGGTGTGGAGGTCCATCGCACCGAGTTGCCCGCCGACATCTTCGTCATCTTCGCCGATCGCTCCGATGAGGCTGAGCGCGGCTTTCAGCGGGCGGTCACCTATCTCCCCGCCGACGGTGCGATTTGGATGCTGTGGCCCAAGAAGAGCTCCGGGGTCGAGACGGACCTGACCGAGCAAACCCTGCGCGACCTGTTTCTCCCCACCGGAATGGTGGACAACAAGGTGATCGCAGTGGACGACACCTGGTCCGGGCTCCGCTTCGTAGTCCGAAAAGAGAACCGGGACACCTGGCCGCCCGGCAGCTGAGCGCAGGCTCAAACCAGAAACGCCCTTACACTGCAGGAGGACATCGAGAGGAGTCCTCCATGGGCTACGACCGAGAACTACTCCCTCCGGATCGAGACGAGCCCGAATCCCGTCTTTCCTGGAAGGGTGTCATCGTGACACTCGTCATGATCGCGGCATTGGTGGTGATATCGCTCTACGCCTTCTCGCGATGACGTACGCCAACCAGTGCTCAGAAGGTGAACCGGTGGGGCAGTAGCTCGTCGAGGGTGTGCTCCCTGACCTCGGAACCTGCACCGGCGGCGACCAACACGGTGTCGACGCCGAACTCGGACATGATCTGACGACAGCGCCCGCACGGATAAGCCCCCTGGACACTTGAGGCGTCGATGCAGGCAACGGCCAGCTGGTCGATCTTCCTGACCCCGGCTGCCACTGCGGTGTGGATGGCGGTCGCCTCCCCACAGTTCGAAGACGGATACGCGGCATTCTCGACGTTCGCACCGGTGAATACCTCGCCGCTCTCCGCAACCACCGCCGCCCCGACTCGGAAACGAGAGTACGGAGAGTAGGACATCTCGGCGGCGGCCCGCGCCGCACCGACCAGCTCATCTCGATTCACGACTGCTCCAAGAGATCGGCTACGAATTCGTCCGGGTCGAAGGGGACCAGGTCGTTGATCCCTTCGCCCAGCCCAACGAACTTAATCGGTGTCCCGAGCTGTCGTTCGACCGCGATCACGATCCCCCCCTTGGCAGTTCCGTCGAGCTTGGTGAGCACGACACCGCTGACCGGCACGGCAGCGGTGAACTCGCGAACCTGCGTCAGCCCATTCTGGCCACCCGTCGCATCGAGGACGAGAAGGACTTCGTCCACTTCGCCCCTCTCCCCGGCTGTGACCCGGTGGATCTTTCCCAACTCGGCCATCAGGTTCTTCTTGGCATGGAGACGCCCGGCGGTGTCCACGATCACCACGTCGATCCCTTTGGCTCGGGCCGACGCGATGGCATCGAACGCCACCGACGCCGGATCTGCTCCCTCCTGCCCTGACACGACTTCCAGGCCGAGGCGATCGGCCCAGGTCTCCAGCTGGGCTGCGGCGGCGGCGCGAAAGGTGTCACCGGCAGCGAGGACCACCCGCTTGCCCTCGGCAGCGAGACGGGCAGCGAGCTTGGCGATGGTGGTCGTCTTCCCGGTGCCGTTCACCCCGACCACCAAGACCACCGCAGGGTGCCCGTCGAGACGAAGTCGACGGTCCTTCTCACCCAAGTGTGCTCTGAGCTGTTGCCCCAGGACCTGGCGAGCCTCATCCGGGGTCTTCGGGTCGGAAGCCCGGACCCCTGCCACCACCGATGCGGTCGTCTCGAAGCCGACGTCGGCGCCGAGAAGTGCCTCCTCCAACCCGACCCAGGTTCCTTCCCCCACCCCTCCGCCCCAGGCCAGACGCAGGGACGCCCCGAGTGCGGCGGCACTGCGACCGATTCTCGACCCCCGATGCTCGATCGCGCCTGGAGAGGGCTCACCGAGAAGGCGTCGGCGGCTCGCGACGATCGCTGCCGTGAGCAGGACGAGCAGGACTGCGATGACGATCAGGACAACTGGGAGCACATCCATGAGCCAGCCAAACTACCGTCAGGCGGAGAGGTCGATCCCGACAGCGGACATGTCCTTACGGACCACCTGAGACGACCCTCCCGGCTCCATGGTGACCCCGTAGAGGACATCAGCGGCTTCCATCGTTTGTTGCTGGTGGGTGACGATCAGCAGCTGGGCCCTCTGACGGAACTCGTCGACGATGCGGAGGAAGCGACGAAGGTTGGAGTCGTCGAGGGCGGCCTCGACTTCGTCGAGCACGTAGAAGGGGCTGGGACGGGCCTCGAAGATGGCGAAGAGAAAGGCGAGAGCGGCCAGACTGCGCTCACCACCGGACAACAGTGTGAGCTGGCTCACCTTCTTCCCCAATGGTTGCGCCTCGATGAGCAATCCGGAGTGCGTGTCGCCGAGGTCGGTGAGCCGGATCCGCCCTCTCCCTCCCGGGAAGAGGATGGAGAAGTAACGCTGGTACGCCTCCGCAACTTCGGCGAATGCCCCTTGGAATCTCTGCTCGATCTCGTTCTCCAGCGCTGTGATGACCTTGCGCAGCTCGGAGCGTGAAGACTCAACATCGGCGAGCTGGTCGGCGAGGAAGGAGTGACGTTCGTCCAACTCGGCGAACTCCTGGGCGGCGAGCGGGTTTATCGGCCCGAGACGCCGGAGTTGAGCGGTCTTCTCCTCGAGCAGCCCGGCCAGATCAGCATCGTGGGGGTAGTCGGGCCGGGCGGCCCCTCGTGCCGCCTCCGGCTCGGAGTCGGCGTCGCGACGAACACTCTCGATGACGTTCTCGCGCAACATTCGAAGCTCGGTGAGCCGGACCTGCATCTCGGCGCCTGCATCCTTCGCCCTCGCCACGGCGTCATGCCGATGCTCGAGGTCGCCACGCGCCGCGGTGAGGTCGGCCAGGGTGACCTCGCTCTCCGAGCGCAGCTCTGCCTGACGTTCCCGGAGCCGGGCGAGTCTGGTCCGAAGTATCTCCACGGCCCGACCCGAGTACTGCTCGACCAGGTCCAACCGCTCGGTCTCCACCGTTTGCGAGCTGCCACTGTCTGTACGGGCCAGATCGGCTTGGATGCGGGCGGCGCGCTCCTCGAGAAGCCGTCGGCGCTCGGTGATCCCCCTCTGCAGCGAGGCCGCTTCCTGCCATTCGGAGCGGGCCATCTCACGATCGGCACCTATCTGGACCCGCCGCGTCTCGAGATCCTCCCAGAAGCGCATCCTCTCCGCCTCCTCGCCCTCGAGAGACTCGAGCCGCCGGGTGAGATCGGCGACCAAGCGGTCGCGCTCCTCCGACGCCTCCTGCAACGACGCCCACCGCTGCCGCAGTCGTTCTCGCTCGCCGTCGAGTACGTCGACCGACTTCTGGAGTCGACCCATCGCCTCGGACCGTCCGGCCAGACCGGCCTCGGCCGACTCGAGCCGCTCCAGCTCCAGCCGTTCTATCTCGCGGCTTCCCTCGAAGTCGCGTTTCGCCGCGTTGTGCAGCGACGTGGCGCGTGACAAAGAGGTGCGCGCCTTCTCCGCGTCGACCTCGGCGGCCTCGAGCATGGCGGGACCCGCCCCGTCGGGGTGGGCGATCTGAATACCCTCGGCGGAGACCAGATCTCCCTCGGGCGTCACTGCTCGCAGCGATGGGTGACGGGCGATCAGCGCGGAGGCGCTGGTCCATCCCTCCACCAAGAGGACATCACCGAGGAGCCGGCATGCGAGATCACGGTTGGCGCGGGGCCCGAGACGGTCTACCAGGGCGGGAACGCCCGACCGATGGGCCACATCGGCGGCAGGGGCCGGGCTCGCGCCCACCCCCGACACGACGTTGACGCCACCGCCGCCTTCTCTCTTCACCTTTTCGACCGCCTCCTCGAGCCGGTCGACACCGTGGAAGACAACCGCATCGACCCATCTGCCCAATGCCGCGTCGACCGCCTTCTCCAGACCGCTCGGGATATCGAGTCGCGAGACGAGAGTGCCCATCGCGCCTTCGGCCGTCTCGACGGTGCGACGGGCCTCCAAATCGAAGCGTCCGGCTAGCGCGGCCTCCACCGCCTCGATCCTGGCCTCTGCAGCCGCCACGGCCAGCCTCGCCTCGGCCAACGCGGTCTCGGCCGTCGCCCACTTCTCCTGATCGGACTCTCGCCGGCGCGTCGCCTTCTGATAGGCGGCCTGGAGACTGGACAGCTCCTGGTCCATCTCCCGAATCTCGTCGTTGATCCTCGAGATCTCCCCCGACTCGCTCCCGAGCTGAGAATCGACGACTTCGATGCGATGTTCGATCGCCTCCACTTCCCGTCTGTCGCGCACACCCGCCGCCCGCAATGCCGAGAGCTCGCCTCGAACCGCGGCCAGGGCCCCTTCCGGAGAAAGTGCGCTTTGGGTGGTGATGGCGCGTTCCTCGTCCTCGAGACGGCGGAACCGGGACTCCGTGGCCTCGGCCCTGGCCAATGCCTCGGTTTCGGCGTTGGACACCTCGGACAGCTCCCCGTCGATCTCGGCGAGCTCCATCTCGAGGTCGGAGCGGCGCTCGATAGTGGCCTCTCTACGGCCGGTCACGGCGCGTCTTCTCTCCTGGGCGACGGCTCCCAGCCGCCGCAGTCGCTCCACCGTTGTCTCGAGACGGGCCGCCGCCGCTTTGTCACGATCGAGGTCAGCGCCCACCGACGAGGCACGCGAGGTCAATTCCTCGACAGTGGCGAGCAAACCCTGGATCGCCACATCCCCGCTCTCGATCTCCGAGGTGAGGCGGTCCAGCCTCTGTTTCGTCGTCGTCGTCTCGGTCTCGTAGGCATCGAGGGCCACACCGGCCAAGTACAGACGCAGATCGCGGACCTCGGATCTCATTCCGTCGTAGCGCTCGGCCGCCCGGGCTTGCCGACGGAGCGGCCTGAGTTGTCGCTCGATCTCGCCGACCAGATCCTGAAGTCGCAACACGTCCTCGTCGGTGCGCTCCAGCCGCCGCTCCGCCTTCTCCTTGCGCCGGCGGTGCTTGAGGATTCCCGCCGCCTCCTCGACGACGGCGCGGTGCTCCTCGGGCGAGGCATTGAGCACCCCGTCGATCTGACCCTGGCCGATGATCACGTGTTGATGACGACCGACACCGGAGTCGCTGAGCAGCTCCTGCACGTCGAGCAGCCGACATCCGACTCCGTTGATCTCGTAGTCGGATGAGCCGTCTCGATACAGCCTGCGGGTCAAAGCCACCTCGTCGAGGTCGAGAGGGAGGATCCGCTCGGCGTTGTCGATGACCAGCGTGGCCTCGGCCCGGTTCAGAGAAGGTCGGGTGGCGGTCCCGGCGAATACCACATCCTCCATCTTCCCGGTGCGCAGCGCCCTGGTCGACTGCGAGCCCATCACCCAGGACAAGGCATCGACCAGATTGGACTTGCCTGATCCGTTGGGCCCGACGACGACCGTCACACCGGGGCGGAACTCGAGCCGGGTCCGGTCGGCGAACGACTTGAACCCGACCACCTTCAGTGACTTCAAATACACAGATAGATCCTGGCGAATGACAACGCTGTGATTACCCGGGGCAGGCTACCAGCGGTTCCCCGTCTCTATCGATCATCACATCGATCCCTCATCATCTCAATCGACCGCTCCCTTGCTCGGGTTGGGGTGGATGAAGAAGTCGCGCAGAGTGTTGTCAGGGGCCACCACGTCAGACTGCACCCCGGTCACCAGGGCCATGGCCGGCCCACCCCAGAGCCAGTCGACGAGACGGTCGACCTCCTCCCCCCCGCCCTGGGCAAACACTTCGACCCGGCCGTCGGGTGTGTTCCGCACCCAGCCCACCAGACCCAGCGACCGGGCCGTCTGCCGACAGCTCTGCCGATACCCCACCTGTTGCACGCGACCGGTGACGAATGCGTGCACGGCCTTGGCGCTCATCGAGGCCCCGGTTGACAGTTCGGGCAGAAGTGACTGGACCGGGATCGGATCACGACCCGGGCTATCGGCGTGCCGCAGGTGAGGCAGGGCAGCTCGTCCCGGCCGTACACGAGAAGCCTCTCCAGATTCTCCCCCGCCCTGCCGTCGGGCAGCAGGTAGGCGAGATCGTCGAGACTGGTCCCACCGTTGTCGATGGCGATGGCCAGCACGCTCCCAACCGCACTCAGGAGCCTCCCCAGCTCCTCGTCCGTGATCTCCCCGCCAGGACGAGTCGGGTGGATTCCGGCGATGTGGAGCGCCTCATCCGCGTAGATGTTGCCCAGCCCGGACACGACCCCCTGATCGAGCAGGAGCGCCTTGATGGGAGCAGTCCTGTTGGCCAGGGCACGGGCGAGGCCCTTCAGATCGGGCATCGCCTCCCATGCGTCGGGTCCGAGCCGGGAGAAGCCGGAATCGGCCATCTCGTCGTCGGTGAACACGCCCACGAAGCCAAATGTCCTCGGATCTATGAATCGGACCTCGCGGCCGTCGTCCAGAGTTGCCCGGAAATGGGTGTGGGTGGGCTCCCCATCGTGGGCATTACCGACCGAGAATCGTCCCGACATCCCGAGATGGGCGATGAGGGTCTGGTCGTCGTCCAGGGGTGCGACGAGGAACTTGCCCTTGCGCCCCACCTCGAGCACCCTCCGACCAGTGAGACGCGAGTCGACCTCGGCCGGGCCGCCGCGGTTGTGCCTCGCCGTCCGGGGATGACTGGTGCGGACGTCGGCGAGGACACGTCCAGCCATCGCCCCGTGGAGATGACGCCGGGTCAACTCGACTTCAGGAAGTTCTGGCATCCGGGCTCCGACTCGACGGCTGATTACCGTACCTCCGCCCATGGAGATAACCCCCCGCCCCTTCGGCGAGATCCTCGCCGAGGGCATGACGATGCTGGCCAGGGTCTGGCGTCGCCTGTTTGCACCTGCCTTCTGGGCATTCCTGGCCCTCGGCGGCCTCACCATCGCCACATTCGCCCTCACCGACTCCGACGAGTTCCTCGAACTCGTCCTGACCAATCCGGAGGCCATCGAGGCGATGACCGACGCCGAGCTGCTGGAGCCGGCCCTGCGCCTTCTTCAGACGGTCCTGATCGCGGTGATCTTCCAGCTCCTCGCCTCAGGATTCGTGACTCTCACGGCACATCTCCTCGTCGCATCGGAGCTCTCCGGGGCGCCCCTGAGCACTGGTGCCGCCGTCGCCCGATCCTTCGGCAGACTGCTCACCTTGGTGATCGCCGCAGTGCTTGGCTTCGTGGCGGTCGTGATAGGGCTGTTCGCCCTGATCGTCCCCGGCTTGTGGCTGGCCGGCCTTCTCACCATGGTGACGGCTGTGATCGCCCTCGAGGAGGTCGGGCCGGTTGAAGCCCTCCGCCGGAGCATCTCGCTGGTGCGCGGTCGCTGGTGGCCGACGGTCGGATTCCTTCTCCTGGTGGGGCTTCTCGGGTCGATCGCGGCACAACTCGTGCAGTTGGTGGCACTCCCGGTTCTCGGAGCCGGCGGAATCGGGATCGGAGACGGGCTCGGCTTCGTCGTGCTCGTCATCGTCCAGGGCATGGTTGTCGCCGCCATCGCGGTGATGACGACCCTGTGGTACGTCGACCTGAGGGCGCGCCGGGGGCCGCTGCTCAGATCGAGCTTGCCTTGAGCGTCTCCAGGGCTTGCTGGGCCGCCGCCTGCTCGGATTCCTTCTTGGAGCGACCCGATCCCATCCCGAGCAGGACGCCTTCAACCTCGACCCTGGCCACGAAGCTGGGCTCGTGATCAGGTCCTGAGCCCTCCGTCAGGTACTCGGGACGGCGGCCATCCTTGGCCAGCACCTCCTGGAGCCGGGTCTTGTAATCCTTCAGCCCGGGCCGCTTGGCCCGGTCGTCGATCCGGTCGCCCCAGAGCCGAAGCACGAGGTCGGTGGCGGCTTCCAGACCCGCGTCGAGGTACACCGCGCCGATCACCGCCTCCAGGGCATCGGCCATGATCGAGTCCTTCTCCCTTCCTCCGGTCCGGTCCTCGGCCGAGGTCAACTTGATGTGGCTGCTCAGACCGATGCTCCGGGCCACGTCGGCGAGTGTCGGCCGGCTCACCACGCCCGCCCGCACCTTGGCCAGCTTGCCCTCGGCCAGCTTGGGGAACTGGGCATACAGGTAATCGGTGACCGCCAGCTGCAACACCGCATCCCCCAGGAACTCGAGGCGCTCGTTATCGGCTGTGGTGTTGTCCTCGCTGCTCACGGAACGGTGGGTGAGAGCCAGAGCGAGCAAGTCCGGATCGCTGAAGGTGTAGCCCAGATCGCGTTCGAGGGTCATCAGGAGGCGAGTCTGGCCGCCAGACGGCCGGGAAGGTCGTGCTCTGCCCCTTCCGCAGCCATGACCAGGGCATTGGCCACGGCAACCCGGCTCGAAGTCCCGTGGGCGATGACGACGACACCCTTGACCCCGAGGAGCTGGCCTCCGCCGTAGGTCTCGTAGTCGAGCCGGCGCCTCACCTCGGCCAGAGCGGGCATCACCGACGCCTGGACTTCGGCGTCGAGTGCCGACATGGCCTCCATGGCGTAATGCACCATCACCTGGGCCGCTCCTTCCATCGTCTTGAGGAAGATGTTCCCGGTGAATCCGTCGGTGACGATGACATCGGACTTGTCCTCGGCGACGTCCCGCCCTTCGACGTTGCCGACGAATCGGATGGGCGCCTGTTCCAGGAGCTCGTAGGCAGCGCGCTCCAGATCCCGACCCTTGCCCTTCTCCTCCCCGATCGACAGCAGCCCCACACGGGGGTCCTCGATCCCGAGCAATGCCTGCGAGGCGACCGCGCCCATGATGGCGAACTGGACGAGTTGCTCCGGCTTCACGTCCGGGTTGGCGCCGGAGTCGAGCACGATCGTCGGGCTGCCCGGCGTGGGGAAGATGGAGGCGATCGATGGCCGCGTCACCCCTTTGACCCGCCCGATGATGATCGCCGAAGCCGCCATCGCCGCCCCGGTGGACCCCGCCGACACCATGCCCTCGGCTGCGCCCTCGGCCACCAGCTTGGCGGCGACGCTGATGGATGCACCCGGCTTCTCGCGCAGGGCTCGGGCCGGGTCATCGCTCATTTCGATCACTTCCGGCGCATCTACGATGGGGAGCCGCCGGCGGTGCTTGGCCAGCTCGGACTCGAGAACGGCATTGTTGCCGACGAGCACCACCTCCACCCCGCGCTCGGCCGCCTCGACCGCACCGGCGACGGTCTCGATCGGGGCGTTGTCGCCCCCCATAGCGTCGAGGGCGATCCGGGCCAAGACTCAGCTGGCCTCGATTACCTCGCGGCCGCCGTAGGTGCCGCACTCACGACAGGCGCGGTGGGGCAGCTTCGGCTTGCCGCACTGCTCGCAAGCGACGGCGCTCGGGCGGGAGACCTTCCATGCGGCCTTGCGCTGTCGGGTCCGCGAGCGCGACATTTTCTTCTTGGGCACCGCCATTGGTGCTCTCCTTGGTCAGGAATCGAATAGATCCTTCAGGGCGGCAAAGGGTGAGTCTGGGTCCTCTCCATGTCCGCCACAGGGCTCACTATTCAAGTCGGTTCCACACGTTGGGCAAAGTCCCAGGCAATCTTCTCTGCACAACGGGACCGCGGGGAGCGCCAGGGCGAGCTCGTCCCGAGCCGGCCCTGACACGTCCACTTCGTCCTTCACGATCGCGTAGCCGTCCTCGTCCGGGGTGTATCCGAAGTACTGCTCGGCTTCGACCTCTACCGGCGCGTCCCACTCGGTGAGACAACGAGTGCAGACGAAATGGGCGTTGGCGGAGGCGGTGAATTCGGCCTTGGCCGCGTCGATCATGCCCAGCACACGACCGGTCACCGTCATCGGGCCGTCGATGGTGGTGTCCCCGAGCCGGGCCGTCACCGGACGGATGCCCGAGAAGGGTCGTTCCTTGCCAGGCGAGCCGATGAGGTCCCCGACCGGGATCACGAGTGGTCCGGTCGCCGAATCGCGTGTCATCTCACATTGGTACGTCGGGCGGCTTGGGACGAGCCTCGTGCAGTTCGTCGCGAGCATCCTGGATCTGATCCAACAGCTGGTTGAGGATCAGCTCCACCCTCTGCAACTTTCGCTCGATCTCGTCCTCGGTCTCGAGCCGGAGCCGCCGGGCTTCCCCCTCGGCTCGGCGCACCAGGATATTGGCCTCCTCCACCGCCTCGGCCATGATGTTCGACTCCGAGACCAACCCGTCGGCCTCCGTGCGTGCGCGATCAACGATCTCGCGCGCCTTCTCGTTGGTTCGGGCGATGAATGCCTCCCGCTCCCGGACCATCCAGCGCGCCGCCCGCAGCTCGTCGGGCAGATCGGCCCGGATCTTCTCCAACAATCCGAGGAATTGCTCCCGATCGACCATGGCATTGCTCGACAGGGGGACGTTCTTGGCTTCGTGGAGGTAGACGATGAGGTCGTCGACCATGTCCTGGAGATCGCTCAGCTCGGCGCGGTGCTCGGGCTCGACCTGCCCCAGGGTCTCCTCGGCCTGGCCTCGTTGCTCGTCGGTCATGACAACCGCTCCTGGAGGGCCTCTTCCACCACGCTTGGTACCAGGCCGTCGACGGAACCGCCCAGTCGGGCCACCTCCTTGACCAGAGAGGAGGAGATGAAGCTCCAGTCCGACTTGGTGGGCATGAAGACCGTCTCCATCCCGGTGAGGTGGCGGTTCATCTGCGACATCTGCATCTCGTATTCGTAGTCGTCGACGGTGCGGAGGCCCTTCACCACCACATCGGCCCCGACACCGGCCGCATAGTCGACGAGGAGACCCGAGAAGGCGGCCACCCGGGCCCGGTCCCCGAAAAGCTCTTCGAGGATCGAGACCCGCTCGGCCGTGGTGAAGAGCGACTCTTTGGAAGGATTGTCCACGATGGCCACGACGACCTCGTCGAAAACCGCTATCGCCCGCTCGATCACGTCGACATGCCCGTTGGTGGGAGGGTCGAAGCTCCCTGGGCACAGTGCGGTGGTCATTTCGCCTCTGCTTCCTTCACGTATCTGAGGATTCTGGTATCCCCGTAACGCCTATCGGTGGCAACCTGCCATCGCAAAGGCGACACCGGCGTGTCGTCGCCGTGGCGACGGGAGAGAATGACCTCGCCATCGGGTGCGACGAGACGGTCGAGCTCGGCCAGATCCGAGCCGAGATCCGCAGAGGCCATGTCCCATGGCGGGTCGATGAACACCAGGTCGAACGAGGCGCCGGAGCGCTCGAGGAAATCCTGAACCGAAGAGGTGACCACGGTGCCCCCGAGCGAGGCCGATTCGATGTTCGTCCGCAGCGCCGCCAGAGCCTGTTGCCCCTGCTCGACGAAAATGGCCGAGGTCGCTCCCCGGGAGAGAGCCTCCAGCCCGAACGCACCGGACCCTGCGTAGAGATCGAGAACCCTCGCCCCCTCGACCCAGGCCCCGATGATGGAGAACACGGCCTCACGCACCCTGTCGGTAACCGGCCGGGTGGTCGGAGTGTCGGGGGCGACGAGGCGACGGCCCTTGGCCACGCCGGTGATGATGCGCATGGCTCAGCTCTTGAACAGCCATTCGACCGAGTCGCCGAGAAGCGCACGTATCTCCTCGGCGAGCTCGGGATGCCGGCTCAGATCGGGATCGTGGTCGACCAGGGTGAACGCATCATGGCGAGCATTCGACAAGAGCTCGAAGTCCTTGATGATGTCGGCCAGCCTCAAGTCTGCCATGCCCGATTGCCGTGCCCCGAACACGGTCCCCTGCCCGCGAATCATCAGGTCCACGTTGGCCAGCTCGAATCCGTCATTGGTCGCCGCCATCGCAGCCAGACGCTCTTCTGCCTCGTCGGTGGCGGCGTCGGCGATGAGCAGGCAGACTCCTGGGTGCTCCCCTCGCCCAACCCGGCCTCGCAACTGGTGCAGCTGGCTGAGACCGAACCTATCGGCGTCCTCGATGACCATGACGGTGGCATTGGGGACGTCGATTCCAACCTCGATCACCGTCGTCGAGACCAGGACGTCGATCTCCTGCGATCGGAAGGCGCTCATCACTGCATCTTTGTCGGCCGCCTTCAGCTGGCCATGGATCAGACCCACCCGGAGGCCGGGCATCAGGGCGGAGAGGCGCTGGTGCTCGGCGGTGGCCGAGGCGGCCTCGATCTTCGGGCTGTCTTCCACGAGGGGGCACACGACGAATGCCTGACGGCCTGACGCCACTTCCTCCTCGATCTTCTTCCAGGCGCGCGCCTCGTGGCCCCGCCCCAGGACCGTGGTCTCCACCGGGATGCGGCCCGGAGGCATCTCGTCGAGCCCCGACACGTCGAGATCGCCGTACAGCGTCATCGAGAGGGTCCGCGGGATGGGAGTAGCGGTCATGATCAGGAGATCGGGCTCGATCGACTCTGCCTTCTCTTTCAGCATCACTCTTTGGGCGACTCCGAACCGATGCTGCTCGTCGACCACGACCACGCCGAGCCTGGAGAAGTGGACGCCTTCCTGGATCAAGGCGTGGGTCCCCACCAGGATGTCGACCTGGCCCGAGGCAATGTCTTCGAGCAGGCCCGACCGGGTCATGTCGGAGCGGTAGTTGGCGGCGGCGGTCGACCCGGTGAGGATCCCGATGTGCACCGCCGGCTCATCCGACCCGAAGAGGCTGTCCATCCCGAGCTGGCTGCTCACCCCGAATGGCTCGGGCGAGAGCCCGGACTCGGCAAGAAGGCCGGTGACCCCCAGGTAATGCTGGTCGGCGAGGACCTCGGTCGGCGCCATGATCGCTCCCTGCCAGCCGCCCTCCACGCCATGGAGGAGAGTCACGACGGCGACCACGGTCTTCCCCGATCCCACCTCCCCGTGGAGGAGGCGATGCATGGGATGGGCCTCCCTCAGATCGGAGACGATCTCGCCGATCACGCGTCTCTGCGCGCCGGTCATCTGGTAGGGGAGCCCTGACACGAAGCGGTCGACCAGCTCCCCCGTCGGGGTGTGGGCGAATCCGGTCGCTTCCTCGGTCTGGCGACGTTTGCGCAGGGCCAGGGCCATCTCGAGACGAAAGAGCTCGTCGTAGACCAGCCGATTGCGTGCGATATCCGCCCGGTCCAGGGACTCGGGGAAGTGGATCTCCGCATATGCGTGATCCCTGGACATCAGCCCACGCTCGGCGAGCAGCACATCGGGGAGCGGGTCGAGGACGGGACGGGCCCGGGTCAGTGCGTTGTGGATCGAGGATCTGAACTGACCGGTCTTGACCTCGCCCACCTGGGAGTAGATGGGCACGATGCGCCCCGTGCGGAGCTGCTCGCCATCGTGGTCGAGGATGTCGACCTCGGGGTGGGTCATTTGGAGCTTGCCCCGAAACGATTCCACGCTGCCGGAAAAGGCCACCTCCGTGCCGGGAGGGAGCTGTTTCTCCCGGAATCGCTGGTTGAACCAGACTGCGGTGATCGAGGCGGTGTCATCGGCGATCCTGGCCTCGGTTATGACCAGCTTCGGCTTGGGCCGCCTGCTGCTGATCGACTTGACCTCGCCGATCACGGTGATCTCGGAGCCGAGGGGGACCTGGGAGAGCGGAGGGGTGTCGGTCCGGTCCACGTAGGTCCGGGGGACATGATGGAGCAGGTCGGCGACACTCCTGATCCCTGCCTTGGTGAGTATCGGCACGGCCTTGCCGCCCATGCCCTTCACCTGGGATACCGGAAGCCCGGCCAGATGGCTCAACGAAGAGGCCACAACCGGTCCCTCTGACGCTTCGTTCCCACCATGCCACGGTACCGCCCGGCTGGGACTTGGCCCGGATCACAGCTATCCTTTCGGTCGGTCGGATCGGGCCCTCGCCCGTATCCCCTTCCAGACCGTCCCAGGAGTCTTCGAGATGTCTTATCGCTGCGAGATCTGTGGCAAGGAGCCGAGCTTCGGCAAGACCGTGAGCTTCTCCCACAAGCGCAACAACCGCCGCTGGCTTCCCAACATCCAGAACGTTCGGGTGCGCCACGGATCCAACACGCGTCGGGCCCGGGTGTGCACCTCCTGCATCCGCGCCGGCAAGGTCGAGAAGGCCTGAGCATGCCCCAGGGTGTGGTCAAGACCTACGACCCGGTGACCGGCGCCGGGATAGTCGTCCGCGACGACGACCGGTCCGAGGTCTTCCTCAGGCCTGGTTCTCTCAGAGGATCGATCTTCCGCACCCTCCGTCAGGGCCAGCGTCTCGTGTTCGACATGGTCGAGGAAGAGGGAACCTCATACGTCACCGAGATCCGTGTCGGCCAGGAGGGTTACTAGTACCTGGTACTTGGTACTACCGCCGGGCCGGCGGATCTACTCCCAGCGGAAGAAGCGAACGGAAGCTGCTGCGCTGACCAGGGTCAGCAGCGCCACCACCAGCCACGAGTAGCCGGCATCGAGCCCGAGCCACCCATCCTGCATGGCGCGAATCGCATGGCGGAGCGGGGTCAGATCACCGATGGTTCCCATCGCACCGGTGAGGACCTCGGGAGGCGGTCCGGCGCCACCCACCATCAGCATCACGAACCAGAGCATCACGCCGAGCGCCTGAGCCGATCGGGGAGATGGAAGCAGGGCTCCCAGGAGCACCCCGAGCGATGAAAAGGCGAGGGCGACGAGAGCGAACCCGGCGATGACCAGGAGCGGTCGATCCGCGCCTCTGACGTCGTAGGCCGACATGGCGGCGACCACCAAAGTGACGCCACTCACGGTGGAGATGACGAAGGTCACGGCCACCTGTGCGCCGACCACCGCCCACGAGGGCATCGACGAGGCGCGGTACCGCTTCAGGACACCTCGTTCCCGGTTGCCCGCCAGGTGTGTGGGGAGGCTGATCAGGCCGACAGATGCCGCCACCAGGGCGATGTAGGCGGGCACGTAGTAGTTCATGGCGCCTACTCCCCGATAGACGTCGGCATCCGCCTCGTTGCCGAAGACCCCGCCCATCACGAAAAGCACCATCAGGGGAAGCACCAGGGCAAAGAGCACGGTGAGAGGCTCACGCAGGAACAGTTTCAGCTCGAGCCAGGTCATCTTGGCCAGGATCTTCACGAGTCCGCCCCCTCCCCCGACGTGAGATTGAGGAAGACCTCTTCGAGAGTCGCCCGCTCCTGGCGGAGATCGATCGGGGCCAGCTCGTGATCGACCAGCGCGGAAGCGACGTAGGCCAGGACGGGGCCGGTGCCGCTCACCTCGTAGCGATTGCGCTCACGGGCGACCCCAGTCACATGAGGCACCGATGAGAGCCAGCCGACGTCCTGTCCGTCCAGGGTGAACCTCACCCGGACTCCGCCACCGAAGCGATCGATGAGCGCTGCCGGGGTCCCCTCGGCGGCCACGATGCCTCTGGTCATTACGACGAGACGATCGCAGAGAGCCTCGGCCTCGTCCATGAAGTGCGTGACGAGGACGACGGTGGTCCCTCGCTCCCTGATGCGACGGATCAGATCCCATGCCACCCGCCGGGAGGCAGGGTCGAGCCCTGTGGTCATCTCATCGAAGAAGACCAGTCGCGGGTCGTTGACCAGGGCGAGAGCCACGAGCAGCCTCTGCTGCTGGCCGCCGGAGAGACTACCGAAACGGGCATTTCTCTTCTCGGAGAGCCCCCAATCGGCCAGCAACTCCGACACGGGCGGGCCCTGATCGCTGAGCGCGCCGAAGAGGTCGAGCGCTTCCCATACCTTGACACGATCAGGTAGAGCCGACTCTTGCAGCTGGGACCCGATGCGACGCCGGATCTGGTCCGCCTGGGTAGACGGATCGAACCCGAGCACCGAAACCGAACCGGAGTCGATCGCCCGCAGCCCCTGAAGGCTCTCCACTGTCGTGGTCTTCCCCGAACCGTTGGGCCCGAGGATCCCGAAGATCTCTCCCTCCTCGACCGAGAAGGAGACATCGCGCACCGCGATCGTGTCCCGATAGCCTTTGACCAAGTGGTGGACGTCGATGGCGTGGGTCACACCGACTCCGGACCATGCGCCAGGCTCATGGCTCGATTATGTCCCCTGCTCCGACTGCGCATAGGGCCAAAAGTGGGTTCCCCCGGTGACCCTGCCAAAGCACGGTGCACCGTGCAAAGTGCATTCACTAGGGTCGGGCCGACCCGAGACCCTAAGGAGGCTCAGTTGGTCCAGGCCTATGTCCTGATCCAGACCGAGGTAGGAAAAGCTGCCCTGGTCGCAGAGGAAGTGCGAGATATCCCGGGTGTCGACTCGGCCGACGACGTGACCGGCCCCTATGACGTGATCGTCAAGGCCACCAGCGACGATGTCGATTCACTGGGCAAGCTGGTCGTGGCCAAGATTCAGGCCATCGACGGCATCACCCGCACCCTCACCTGCCCGGTGGTGCATCTCTGATCCGGGCTCGAGCCGACTGAGAAAGGACCGGCAATCGCCGGTCCTTTCTGGTTAGCCCAGCTTGGAGGCGATGGTCCCGGCACTGCGCAGGGCGGTCCCGTCGGCGCCTGCAACCGAGAACACCCTCACCGGCCCGCTGCGTGCCTCGTCCACCATGTCGCCGAAGAGCTGTTCCCGGCTGAGCGGAGGGTCGATCCAGAGGTATGCCGCCATCGATCCCGGGATGGTGTTCACCTCGTTCACCACTATCTCGCCGTCCCGCTCAAGAAAATCGATGCGGGTCATGCCCCTGAGACCCGCCACCTCGGTCACACGGGCCGAGAGACGGCGGATCTCCTCCTCCATTCCGGGCTCGAGCGCGGCGGGGAGCTCCCTTGCCGAACCGACCTCACCTCCCCAGGCGAGGTATTTCTGGTCGTAGGAGTAGATGCCTCCGGCAGCAGCGCGGATAGGTGCCTCGATCGCCGAAAGCTCCCACTTGGGGTAGGTGCGCACGGCCACCTGGAGATCACGGCTATCCGTCAGGAACGGCTCGACCACTGCCCCCTGGTCGAAAAACGAAGAGCCTCCCCGAAGGGCGAGGACCGTGGGCCAGTCCTCGGCGATCTCAATCCCGATCGATGAACCCCCGAATCGGGGTTTGACGATGAATGGGCCGGGGAAGGCCGGAGCGGGCTCCGTCCCGGTGGTGACCAGTGTGCGGGGCAGAGTGGGCAGACCCGCCGCCGCCATCGCCGCTCCGAAGGCGAGCTTGTCCATGCCCAGGGCGGACGCCGCCTGGCCAGGGCCGCTGTAGCGGATGCCGGCTACATCGAGGAGCCCTTGGAGGGTCCCATCTTCCCCCGGGCCGCCATGACAGGCGATCAGCACCGCGTCGATGTCGAGTGGTCGCTTCTTGGCTATGAGCCCCTGGCCCGGGGCCGCGACGAAGGTGAGCTCCCGGGACTTTCGGGGCACACCGTCGGCGAAGTCTGCCGCCTCGAGCAAGGAGTCGACCTCATACCAATCCCCCACCTTCGCCCAGTAGACGGCGTGCACATCGCCGAGTGCCCTGGTCACCTGGAGCCCGGTGAGTATGGAGATGTCGTGCTCGTCGGACGGACCGCCGAAGATCACCGCCGGCTTCGCCATTCAAACTCCTCACGGATAGTGATCGGGAAGATCGTTCTCGTACAGGACAGCGTCTCCCGGGCCCAGGTTCTCCCTGGCCCATTCGACTGCCGCCTCGCGAGACGAGACGACGCTAACCGACGCCCGGCCCTTCCCGGAGCCATCCAGGAGAGCCCGCCGATTCGTTTCACCCACGATGATCAGATGGTCGACGAGCGCCGCCGCCTCGGCAGCGAAGTCGCGGTTCTCGACGTACTGGACGGGACCCAATTCGATCATTCCCGGGGTCGCCACCGCGGTCCGGCTCCCCTCCCCCAGGTTTCTCAACAGTCTCAGTCCCGCCCTGGCCCCGGCCGGGTTGGAGTTGAAGGTGTCGTCGATCACGGTGAAGCCGCGCTCAGATGTCGAGACATTCTGGCGGTGCTCGACGACGGGAAGCCCGTCGAGCCGGGAGGTGAGCTCGGAGAGAGGAAGGTCGAGGGCCAGGCCAATCCCCATCGCCACCGCCAGATTCACCTCGAATACGCCTTGGGGTGCCTTGCCAACCTCGACACCATCGAGGCGGATGACCCCATCGCCGACCATGACCCGCGCCGGCGAGCCCTGCCCCGAGACGGTGATCACCTCCATTTCTGGGGCCCGCTCTGCGGCCAAGGCGGCGAGGAGCGGATGATCGACTGCGATGACCGCCGTCCCGGCCCGATCGAGGATCTCGGCCTTGGCCGCCACGATCCTCTCCTCGGTCTTGAATCGCTCGAGATGGACCGGACCCACCGAGACCAGAGCGGACACGTCGGGAGGGATCCAGGTGGTCAGGTCGGCGATCTCGCCGGGGCCGTAGGTCCCCATCTCGGCGACGAACACCTCGGTGCCCGGGACCAGGTGCTCGTTGATGGCCCGGGCCAAGCCCATCCGGTTGTTGAACGAGGCGGGACTGGCCACGGTGCGAAACGATCCGGCGAGGAGATGGGCGACGTAGAGCTTGGTGGTCGTCTTCCCGTAGGACCCGGTGATCGCCACGACCTTGGCCCGCGATGCCTCCAGCCGAGCCGATGCCTGGTCGACCCAGCGTTTCCCCAGTCTTCGCTCGATCGGGGCGAGGGCGAGCAGGGCCAGATCGATCGACATCGGGAGGAGGAACAGGCCAAGGGCGACCACGAACCCCGATCCGAGGGCTGCTCCCGCCACGTACACGGCAAGCACCATCGCCCCGGCGAGGATGGCGACGCGTCGTAGCCGGCCCGTCCACACCAACGGCGAGGTCCGCCCCCTGACCGTGAGACCAACCGGTCCCCACTGGGCGAACGCCACGAGTGAGCCCCACCACGGGCTCCACCACGAGCCGACCAGCCCGATGAACATGACGAGGAGCAGGATCGGGTTCACCGGCCCGCTGCTCCACCAGCGGCGGGCGAAGGTCGCCACCGCGAAGGGCAAGTAGTGCTCCCTTTGGGCCACCCGCAGCCAACGGAGCCCTGCAGGGGCGGTGGCAAGCCCGCTGACCACGGCCAGAAGCCAGATCAAGAGCGCAGCACTCCCTCGACCGCCCTGGTGATCGCATCAGGCGACTGGATCGGCACCAGGTGGCCCACGCCGGGCAGGATCTCCAGTTCGGCTGCCACCCCGGCCTGTCTCATGACCCGCAGGGCCTTCTCCGCGACCACCGGCGGCACTTCCAAGTCCTCCTCCCCCCAGATCAGGTGCACACGAGACCGGATCTGGCGCAACTGTTCTTCGTAATCCTCGTTGATCACCTTGACCAAGATGTCACGCATCACACCGCTGGCCGCGCGATAGTCAGCCGAGCCGCGGCGGCTCCGGATCTGCTCCATCCGCACGTCGGTCAGCAGGCCGAGACGATTCATGAAGCGCAGCGCCCGGAAGACGAACGGGGGCCTGCGGGCCGGAGCCAGCCGGACCAGGGGCGATCCGGTCAGGACCAGCGGACCCACCCGATCGGGATGAGCGGCCGCCAGGCAAACCGCCACCCTGCCCCCGAAGGAGTGCCCGATCACGACGGGCGGCTCATCGAACTCGGCGAGGACGGGGAGGATCATGCGGGCATAACCTTCGGCACCGATCGGCTCCGACGGCGCCGGAGAGGCGCCGAAACCGGGCAGATCGAGCGCCAGAGCGTCGAAATCGGCGAGGGAGCGCCCGAAATCGCTGCCCCGCCGGGCCCAACCGTGGAGGGCAAGGACCCGGGGGGGCGCCTCACCGAACGCCTCTGCGAACAGTGCGCCGTCTGCAAGCGCGCGCAAAGCCACGTATCTAGTCCTCGGTCGGAGATGCCGAGAATACAGTCGATAGGCATCCATCGAGGGATATGGACGGGATTACACCGACAACGCACCAGGCGATGGCGCGGTTCCGGGCGTCACTGATTCGACGCGCCTCGGCCGTGGCCTGGGTGGTCCTGATCATCATCGCCGCCCAGGCGGTTCGACAGGAGGTGTACACCGAGGACGGCTTCTGGATACCGATGGCGGGGCTCTCCGCCATGTTGATCGTCTCTGCCGTGGTGCGCTGGGATCGGACCATGTCGACCCGGCAAGCCCCGTGGATCGCCGTCGTCTGGCTGACCGGTCTCATCCTCGGCATCGGTGGCTTCGCCCTCGTCGACGAGTTGGAGGCGACCGCGACCCCGATCCTCTACGGCATCGCAGCAGTGTCGGGTCTCCTCCTCACCTGGTGGGCACACGCTTTCATGACCGTCCTCATCGGTCTCGCCATCTCCTTCGTCGCCTTCAGCGGCGGCGCCAATCCCATCGAGGACGTGGTCGCTCCGGTGCTGACGGTGATGGTCGTCGCCGCCGCCACCGCCCTGGTCGGGATGGAATTCGAGCGGGAGGCGGTCCAATCGGCCTCGCGTGAGGACCAGATCGACCAGCAGAGGCTCGACTTCGAGCGTCTCTACGCGGTGAGCGCCACCCTGGCCCGAGCCGAGTCGCTGGCCGAGATCGTCCCCCATCTGGTGGGGACCATCTGCAAGTACCTGGACGCCCAGGTGGGAGTGGTCCTCCTCTACAACGCCGAGCGCCACCGCCTCGAGGTGATGAGCCCGATCTGGGTCAACGGCTATCCCCTCGATACCGACCCGATCGTGCTCGACGTGGCCTCGCCGGCGATCGTGGCCCAGGTGTACAGGTCGGGCAGGCCCTTTTTCGTGAGGGAGATCGACCAAGAGACCGACGCCCATGTCCTGCTCAGTGATCTGGGTCTGAGCCAGGCCTTGGTCGCACCGCTCAAGGTCGAGAACCTTCGGGTCGGCGCGATCATCGTCGGCGACCCCTACGTGGGCAGCTTCAACGAGAGCCAGCTCGACCAGCTCGGGTCGCTGGCCGCCCCGGCCGGTCTGGTCCTCTCTCAGATCGGCAGGTACGAGGCCCAAGCCGAGATGGCGAGGCGACTCGAAGAAGTAGCGCAGATGAAGACGGACTTCGTCTCCACGGTCAGCCACGAGCTGCGCACACCGCTCACCTCGATCATCGGGTCATTGGACACGGTCAACCGACCCGAGTTGGCTCCGACCGAGGCGACGGCCCAGCAACTCCTCTCCACGGCGCGGCGCCAGGCGGGCCGCCTGCAGCGGCTCATCGACGACCTCTTGGTCGTCTCCAGGATCGACCGTGGGGCCATCCCGGTCCACCTGGAGCCGGTCAGCTTGAAGCAGGCCTTCGAAGAGGTGGATCGTGTCGTCTCGGTGCAACCCAGCTTCACCATCGAGCCCGACGACCTCGAGGTCGAGGCGGACCGCGACCATCTCAGCCGGATCCTGATCAACCTGGTGGAGAATGCCGCCAAGTACGCAGTGGGCAGCCCGGTGGAGCTGTATGCGTGGGAGCGTCCCAGCAAGGCGGTGATCGCGGTGGTGGACCACGGTCCCGGCATCCCCGAGGACGAGAAGGACCGCGTCTTCGAGCGCTTCACCCAGATCGACCAGTCGGACACCAGGTCGAAGGGCGGCACCGGTCTCGGTCTCTCCATCGTCAAGAGCCTGGCCGAAGTGATGCGGGGAGCGGTCAGGGTCGAGGCAACCGAAGGCGGCGGAGCGACCTTCGTGGTCGAACTCCCCCTGGCACCCTCCATGTTGAGGGCGGGGAGACGCTGAGAGTCAGGCGGTCTCGTCGGAGCCCACGGCGACAGCGTGGAACCCGCCGTCGACGTGGACGACCTCACCCGAGGTCATCGGCGCCCAATCGCTGAGCAGCACACAGACCATCCGGGCCACGGGGTCGGGATCGCTCCCGTCCCAGGCGAGGGGGGCCCGCTCCTGCCAGACACGGTCGAAGGCGTCGAATCCGGGGATCGACTTGGCAGCAACCGTGCTCAGCGGGCCCGCCGAAACGGCGTTCACCCTGATCCGATGCGACCCGAGATCCCGGGCCAGGTAGCGGGTGACGCTCACCAGAGCGGACTTGGCCACCCCCATCCAGTCGTAGGCCGGCCACGCCTGGGTGTTGTCGAAGTCGAGGGTGACCAGGGCTCCCCCGCCTGCCTCCATCAGCGGGAGGAGCGACACCGCCAGTGTCTTGTAGGAGAAGGCAGAGGTCATGAAGGCGGTCTGTGCCGACTCGGGCGGCGTGGTCAAGAAGTTCCCTCCCAGAGCGTCGTCGGGGGCGAAGGCGATGGCATGGAGCGCCCCGTCGACCCGACCCCATCGCTCGGTCAAGGCGTCCACGAGCGAGGCGACCTGGGCCGGGTCGTTGATGTCGAGCTCCAGGACTGGACAGGGGTTGGGCAGACGCTGAACCGATCTCTCGGTGATGCGGAGGCCGCGCCCGAAGCCGGTGGCAACGATCTCGGCGCCCTCCTCTTGGGCGATCCTGGCCACGTGCCAGGCGATGGAGTCGTCGGTGAGGATCCCGGTTATGAGCAGTCTCTTGTCCTCGAGCAGCATCGCCACCTCCTAGTGGCCGGTCGGAAGGATGTTCGTATTCAAGCGACAGACCTCAGAAGTTGCCTCCAAAGGTCAGTATCCCCCTGATACCGAGGCCCATCGCGAACAGGAGAAGCAGTCCGTAGTAGAGAGCGGGCCGCTTTCGGAATTGGGCGCGGTAGATATAGGCGAAGGTGAACGTCACCGCGATTACGACTCCGTAGAAAACGTGCTGGTTACCCGGGTCCACCCCGCTGTTGGCCACGATCACCCCGACCACGATCTGGAGCAGGAGGCCGCCGATGGCAACGCCGACTCCGTAGTAGAACGCCTTGGGCGGAACCTGACGACGTCTGATCAGCACCCCCCAGAGCCCTACCAGCCCACTGATCCCGGCCGCGACGTAACCCCAGGTCGTGTGGAGCTCTGACACGCCAATGAGCTTAGGGACTCAGCGACTTTCCCCCGGCGACCGCTATACACTCGCGATGAGGAGGCTGGTACATGTTCGAGGCGGTGCAGTTCGTGGAGGTGCGCGACCGCGACGAGCCCGATCAGATGGTGATCGGCACGTTCCCCGATGAGGTCGGCGCGGTGGAGGCGACGAGGGCGGCGAAGGCCGCCTATGCCGAGTTGGGATCAGAGGACTTCGCCTGGTGGGTGGTCCGTCAACCGGGGGCTCGTCTGGCCCAGTTCATCGCGGATTCGAGAAGTGACAAGGAGTTCGTGCTCGACCTGGCCACGGGTCAACTGATCGAGGTCTAGGTACAGGTCACCCCGTGACCTGGGATATCTCGACGATGTTCCCATCGGGGTCCTTGAACCAGGCGGCCTTGTAGGGCCCAGAGGTGAAGAGCCCTTCTTCGGTCTTCATGCCGGGAAGGTCGTACTCCTCGAACACGACCCCGCGGTGGCGGAGATCGTCGATGACGGACTCGATGTCGACCACCTGGAAGCTGGCCGCCGTGTTCTGCGCCGTGCCGGCGTACGAGCTCATCGCCACGACGAACCAGGTTCCGTCGGCACACTGGTACCAGAGCCCCCCCGGCTCCTCCTTCGTGGGCAGCATCCCCATCTTCTCCTCGTACCAATCCCGGGCACGTCCCAGATCGGATGAAGGGAGCACGGCGTAGACCGGGAATCGACTCAACATCTCGCACCTCCAATGCGATCAGGCGTCGTCCATCAGGAGGTCGGCGTAGTCGCTTCGCACTACCTTCTTGTCGAACTTGCCGGTTCCCGTCTTCGGGATCTCCTCGACGAACACCACTCGGTCCGGCAGCCACCACTTGGCCACCCGCTCCTCGAGAAAGGCGAGCAGATCCTGCTCTCCGAGCGTCGACCCCTCTCGAACGACGACGAAGGCCACCGGGCGCTCTTGCCACTTGACGTGTTTCAGTCCGACCACGGTGGCCTCGCTCACTTCGGGATGGGCCATCAAGGCGTTCTCGAGATCGATGGACGAGATCCACTCGCCGCCCGACTTGATCACGTCCTTGGCCCGGTCGGTGATCTTGATGTAACCCTCGGGTGTGATCTTGCACACGTCGCCGGTGCGCAGCCATCCGTCCGCAAACGATTCGGCTGAACGGTTGTCCCGGTAGTACTCGGCTGCGATCCAGGGGCCACGGATCAGCAACTCGCCGAATGCCTCGCCGTCGTGGGGCAACTCCTCCCCGATCTCGTCCACGATCTTGATCTGGAGGCCGGGGACGGGCACGCCCGCGGTCTCCAGGAAGTCGAGCTGGCGTTGCAGGTCCCAACCCTCCATCTCCGGCTTGAGCAGACTGGTCGATGCCACCGGGTTGGTCTCGGTCATCCCCCACCCCTGGACGACCCGGATGCCTCGAGCCGTCCAATACCACTCGATCATCGCCCTGGGCACGGCCGAGCCGCCACAGAGAAAGGCGCGGATCGAGGACAGGTCGACCTCCGGGTGCGCCTCCAGGTACTGCTTGATCCCCAGCCACACGGTGGGAACGCCAGCGCTGAAGGTCACCTTCTCCTCCTCCAGCAGGGCGACGAGGCCCTGAGGGCTGAGATCCGGGCCCGGGTAGGTGAGCTTGGCCCCCTGAGTCACCGCCATGAACGGGTATCCCCAGGCGGCTGCGTGGAACATGGGCACCACGGGCAGGACGTTGTCGCTGGGGAGCATGGCGTAGTTGGCCAGGTTGGAGATGGTGTGGAGGTAGGTGGAACGCTGGGTGTAGGCGACGCCTTTGGGGTTGCCAGTCGTGCCCGACGAGTAGCAGAACATCATGGGCGACCGCTCGTCGAGCCGGGGCCAGGAACCGTGCTCGTCGGCATGGTCGATGAGGTCCTCATAGGCGATCGAGCCGGGAAGGGCATTGGCGGGCTCCTCGCCCATGACCACGTAGGTCCGCACCGTCTCCAGACGGTCGGTGATCGGTGCGAGCAGCGGAACGAGATCGGGATCGACGAACATGACCCGGTCGCCGGCGTGGTTGACGATGTAGGCGATCTGGTCGGCGAAGAGGCGGATGTTGACCGTATGGCATACCACGCCGGTGTTCGCCGTTGCCCAATACAGCTCGTGGTGACGCCGGTTGTTCCAGGCGAAGGTGCCCACCGGGTCACCCGGGGAGAGACCCAGCCCGTGGAGAACCGTAGCCAGGCGCCGCACCCGGGAATCGGTCTCACCGTAAGTGGTGCGGACCTGGGAGCGATCCGACTCCACCGAAACGATCTCCTGGTCAGGGTGAAGCCAAACCGCCCGGTCGTACAGCGTCGA
>Ga0299913_10000001_pt1 | contig 163499 bp, 281 predicted proteins | sample RVTome_9_FD_201360 | JGI IMG/M metagenome (GOLD analysis project Ga0299913, IMG submission 201360) | Soil microbial communities from uranium-contaminated site in the Upper Colorado River Basin, Wyoming, United States - RVT155D38 (version 2) ... | reverse complement strand
AAATATTCCAAACAGCGTATGAGTCAGCACAGCAAGGGAAGTAAAAGCCAGGAGCGCATACAGCAAGGCGCTCAGCGCAATGCCGGCACGCGCCGCATTAAGTGATCGCTCGAGATGAGCGCGCATCGACAGGGCGTGACGCGCGGCCGAGGATCCACCTTCCGCGCGGGCGGCGAGACTGACGGCGTTGGCCTTGACTAAGGCCACCTCGCTCGCCGCAAAGATGCCGGCTATAAAAAGTGTAACGAGCGCAGTCGCAAGACCGAGCTCGAAGGGTAAGGGTGGATTCATCTTAAGTGCGGCTGAAAGTTCTCGCGAACGCCAGCCGCTGGGGTCCTTCTTCTGCGACCTGGACATCAATGTTCCAGTGATCGAGTACAGTATCGGCAAACAAGGCAGCGTCAAGGTCAGCCCGCGCAGATAGACCGCTCCCTGCACCTTGTGGCGGGGAGAAATTATGATATTTGCCCCGGGGCTGAGTGAGAGACAAACAGGCCTTGTACTTGACCTTCGTTATGGATGAATCACTATTTCGTTCCGACAACGAGGATGAGTCATGTACTCCGATCACGATTTTGAAAGTGATGTAGCCCCAGGCACCAATCAAGGCCGATGTGTGTCCCCGGTGATGGTATACAACCAAGCCTTTGATCACGACTTCCCCCACGATGAGCAATATTGCACCCGCTGCAAGGCAAGCGTGAGGTTCATCACTGAGTCGTGGTACGAGGGTGAGCCCGCGTCTGGCCGTTCAGAGTGTGATTGTCCCGAATTTCCTGGCCCGATTACCGAGGAGATTTGGGTGTGTGCCCATTGCAAGCAAGATCGCTTCGCCCCGCAACATATGCGACGCAAGGAAGCGCCGTGTGGCGCTCCGGCTTCAAGCGTTTTGCATCCGCCGGACCAGTTTCGTCACTGGTGCGAGGCTCTCGAGGCAGGCTACGACTGCATGCATTTTGAAGATGATGGCAGCTGACCTGTCGAGCTCATCGCAGTTACGCTATATCGTTACCGACGACAATAATCGCTTCAATCTTGCTGTCGGCACCTTGCTCGAGCAACAATACTCATTTGAGGCGTGGGATAATCATGGCTGCATCGAATCTACTCGTTCGCTGATGGGCCAGATGCGCATCCTTAACGGCCCGCGCGAAGGGGGCCGGATCGAAGTCATCCTCGAATCAACCTATGGATCATCTCCGACTGAGCCCGCCCGTTGGCTGAGTGCCCTGCCGCGATAGGCTCATCTATATCGTTGGGCAGCCTCTTCGTTTGTTCAAAACAGCCTGATTAAAGAGCTGGCAGCAGGAACAAGGAGTGGTTAGATAAGTGAGGCTGCGGACGCTTCCTGCTCTAAGCTAATGGCGCTTTTTTGACTTGACTGGGGGCCACGGTGAAACTGGATATCGCAGTTACCCCATCCCCGGCCGTGACTCGTTGGGTCGACGAGTCGATGAGATCATTAGCGTGATCTCACCGGCCCCCAGCAGGAGCAAACCAATTATGACCCTCAGTTCCAAGGGATTTAGTTCCAAGGGCTTTAGTTCCAAGGGCTTCTAACCCTAACCCCGAAGAGGGAGTGTGCCGACTTGGTACGCTCCCTTTTCTTATGCCTAAAATACGGCGGCGAAAAAGGTTGTCTACCCCTATTTCTGATTTTGAGTACCTTCGCCGATCGGAATAGTACCTTTTACCTATTCGGTCGGCATTGGCAGATGGCCCTCAAGGGGCGTAATATGAATAGGTACTCGTATATCCCTTGAGGTCCCATGGATCGTAGCCGGCGCGATATGTTCATAGCGATTGGCGTTGTCTCCAGCCTGGCGGTTGGCGCAACGGTCTTTATGCTGCTCGTGCATGGCCTGCGTCCAGATATCGGGGGTGTGCCGGGACTTTTGTTCTGGATCGGCGTCACCCTTCTGGCTGGGTTTGTTCCAATTAAGCTTTCTCAGGGCACGGTTATTGCGCCCATCAGCGCACCGATTCTGGCCGCCCTGATGCTCGGCGGCCCTGCCGCTGCAGCCGTTGTTGCCTTTGCGGGCGCCTTCGATCGGCGCGAGCTAAAGGGCGAGGTGGCGTGGTACGGCACACTCTACAATCATTCCGTCTTAGCCTTGTCGATTATTATCGCTGGCGTCGTCTTCGATGGTGCCACTTCTCTCATCGCACTCTTCCTCGGGCCTCTAGAGACTAGCCTTATTAATCCCGCGGTCGTTGACTTGGCCCTATCACTATTTTGCCTGCTGCTGGCGGGCGGCGTTGATTACTCCGTTAACAGCTACCTGACCTCAATGATCGTCGCCATTCGTGGTAATAAGCCTATTCGTCAGGTCTGGTCGCGCGACCAAAGCGCCATAGCCATTCCCGAACTGAGCCTGACGCCGCTTGGCTGGCTGATGGCTGTTCTCTTCACCCAGCCTACCGGCTGGCTGTTGACGGTGGTATTCCTTACCCCTCTGCTGGCAACGCGCGTCGCTTATAACCGCTATGCTGAGACGCGCCAACACTTCCTCGAGACAATCTCGACCCTGGCCAATGCCGTGGACGCGCGTGACACTTACACGCACGGTCATTCCAACCGTGTCAGTCGCATTGCGGCAGCCTTGGCACGACGCATGGGCCTGCCCGAGAAGACGATTGAAAGTATCGAATGGGCAGGGACGCTGCACGACATCGGCAAGATCGGCATCCGCGATAATATTCTACTCAAGCAGTCGCATCTGACCGAGGGTGAACGTAAGTTGATGAACGAACATCCCATCATCGGCGCTAATATCCTTTCACCTTCAGCGCAGTTGCGCGATGAAGCTCCGATCGTCCGCGCCCACCACGAGTGGTTCAACGGCTCTGGCTACCCCGACGGCTTGGCGGGGGAGGATATTCCGCTTGGCGCCCGCCTAATGGCCGTTGCCGACGCCTATGAGGCCATGACGGCAGCCCGGCCATATCGCAAGGTGCCGCTGACTCACGAAGAGGCCGTTGCCCAGCTGGTGGCATACGCCGGCACACAATTCGATCCGGACGTCGTTGAAGTTTTCCTCGAGCTGCCACGCAGCGTGGTTGACCCCGAAGAGGGTGCCGAAAAGGACGTCTTGACCATGTGGTCGCGCATCCCCGACAACGCCCCGGTCATGGAGGGGATGAGCGTGACAGAGCTGATGAAGCTGGCTAGGCCGCAATTTGACGCCTCGCCGCATGAGCAGCTGGACGACTTCCACCAGCACCTGGGGGCCCCTCGGCGCCCCGAGCCTAAGCTAATCGGCAGTAGCGAAAGCCACGGGCATTCACACGCCCCTCACGCCTAAGCATAATCGGCTAGTAGGCTCCTTCGCCACGGACAACCGTGGTCAGCGTGCGCAGTAGAATCGTCGTATCGCGCTTCCAACTGTGATTCATGACATAGGCTTCATCAAGCGCCAGTCGCTGCTCGAAGGTGAGATTTGACCGTCCGCTGACCTGCCACAATCCGGTGATGCCTGGACGTACACTCAAAATCGACTCGGCTTGGACGTTCCCGGCCAACTCGTGGCGAAAGTAGGGGCGCGGTCCAACCAGGCTCATTTGGCCAGCTAGTACATTTACTAACTGAGGCAACTCATCAAGCGACAGGCGGCGCAGAAAGCCCCCGATGCGCGTACGGCGAGGATCGTCACGCAGTTTCTTCGTTTGGCGATACTGCAAAAGCCTCTCCTCGTTATCGGTGAGTAATTCTTGCAAGTGATGGTGGCTGCCGTCATGCATGCTACGAAATTTGAGGATGGTAATCGTACGACCATGAAGCCCCACACGTTGGCAGCGATAGATGATCGGCAAGCCCGAATCGGCCCAAATGGCAACGGCCACCAGCGCCAACAGGGGCGACAGCAACACCAGTAGGAAGAGTGAGCCGACAATGTCGATCAGACGTTTGGCTGCGCCTCCGCTCAACGCGCTTGTGGGCTGCGCGCCTCTCGAGCGAGCTGAGAGCCTCGCCAGTTGCGCTAAGTCAGTCTCCCACTCAAATAAGTCATCGGGCGAATAGCCTTCGTCTGCACGGCCCCATTGCAACGTTCGTCTAGCGCGCACAGGAAGCATCCTTTATCCTCACTTTGACTAGTCAGCTGCGGAGCTTACCTAAAAGATCCTTCCGCGCGACAGAACTTTAACCGGCCCCGGCTCAATGTTCGTGAACTACTTCGATCTGGTTGACGTCGGTGCTCGTCAGCTCTATTGCCGACTGCATCAACTCCAATTGCAGGGTGTCGGCCAAGGAGCCATACTCTTCCCACAGCCCTTCTAGCCTATCGTCTCCGCGACAATGCCCGGTTAAGCTGTGAGAGCGGACGGTTAACATATACTCGAGCAAGGCAGATGCCAGCTGATCACGGCTTGGCGAGCCTTCACGGACGCTCATGCCAAGAAGTCCTGGTAAGTATCGCTGACGTAGACGCCCGCATCGGCGTGCGCCTGGGCAGTCATTCCGCATTGCCCGCATTCGTCAATGTCATCGACGTCGGGGCGGAAGTTATCGCAAGGACGCCCCTCATCGGGGTCTTCGAAAACGCTGTTCATTCCATCTCCTGCTGGTTCGAGAGGGGTAGTGCCTAAATACTGGGCATGTCCTAGCTGGCGTCAACTGGAAGTAAGCCGACTGTCTATATTTAAGCTTAACGAGGCATTGACGAGTTCTCCTCACAAGTCATTCTATGAGTCCAAGATATCCGAAGGATCACTCATGAGTGTACTAGATCAGCTCCAGGCAGATTTGCGACAGGCGATGCTCGATCGTGATGAGGTACGACGTTCGACCCTGCGCATGGCCTTGTCCGCCATTCACAACCGCCAGATTGAACTGCGGCGCGAGCCCAACGAAGGCGAAGTAATTGAAATCATCGGGCGACAAGTAAAGCAGCGTCACGAGAGCATTGTCGCCTTCCGCGCGGGGGATCGCGAACAGATGGCGCAAGCCGAGGAGGCTGAAGCGAAAATTCTCCAAGCTTATCTACCTGCGCAGGTCGAGTCCGCCGAAGTCGAGCGCATCGTCAGCGAGGCTATTGCCGCCAGTGGAGCCAGCAGTCCGCAGGAGATGGGCAAGGTAATGGCGTTGGTTATGCCTCAGCTCAAGGGTCGCGCAGACGGTAAGCTTATTTCTGAGACGGCACGAAGGCTGTTGGGCTAGGAATTTTTCCCGCACCGCGCTTATTCGCGGGGCAACGCCGACCTACTCTGATTACTAGTCAACAGCATCGTAATGGCTTTCATTGTCGAACAAGTCGAGCGATAATTGCGCCAGTTGTTCTAAATCGAGGCGCAGTATCCAGGCCCCGCCCGTCGTCTCCTCGGGCGGATGCCAGGTATAGGGATCATCGAGAATAACTCTGCGCACTCGCCCGTCACGGAGAGCATCGAAGACAGCCAGGACCTCGTCGCTGTCTCCAGCAGGAAAGTTGGTATTAACGACACGCGAAGCGGCCGATAGTAAGGATGGCAGCTGGGTCAGGGCATCGCCGTCAAGCAGTTTTTCGCGTAGAGCCAGTACGACTTGCTGCTGTCGCGCGGCGCGAGTGAAGTCGCTGTCGCCCTCTCCCTTGCGACTACGAACATACAGCAACGCCAGGTCGCCATCCAAATGAAGTGGCCCAGCCGGTAGAGTAAATCCGCCATTCAAGGCCGGGTCGTCGATTGGGCGTGGATTGACGACATCTACGCCACCGACGAGATCAATCATTCGTTCAAAGCCGCTTAGATTAAGGCTGGCGTGATAGTTGATATCGATACCCAATAAGAAGCTTAGCTGTTGCCGTAGAGCGTCCATGCCGCCGTCAGGGTAACGTTCGCGGTGGTTCTCGGCATAAGTGTAGAAGCTATTGATCTTGCCCGTATAAATGCCGCCGTCATAAAGCGGGAATTCGGCAATGTCGCGCGGGAAGCTAACCATGACCCCGGTTCCCTCGTCGGGGTCGACGCTGAACACCAGCAGAGTATCGGTCAACGTTGCCTCCCGGCCAGGTGCTGAGTCCAGCCCCACCAGAAGCCATGTCATACGGTCCGTGGGCATTTGCGAAGGGCGTGGACTGACGGTCGTGTTGGGCTCGCCGGTGATTCCCGGTCGCGGATCTCCAGAAAGAAACGGCTGCGCACCTGCCGCAGCAGCGGGGGCATCTCCAAAGATGCGGCTACCAGCATCATAGAACGACCACGCATAGGACAATAAGGCTAGATGAAGTACGCAAATAACGACAGCGCCTATCGCCAACAGCCAGGTTTGACGCAACTGCAAAGGAACATGACGCACGATCAAGCCAGCCGCAGCCAGCCGCCACAACAAGGAAAAGGCGATCAGAGCCATGGCCCATAATGCGACTATCGGATCAAGAAGACGCAGAGCAACAGAAATGGCGTCACCTGTGACTGCCGGCAGAATCAGGCTGAAGAGGCCGGCCATAATTAGCAGGGTCGGCAGGAAGAAGATGGCGCCGATCCGCCAGTGGCGCAATTGAAAATGACCAACGCCAGGCCAAAGCAACGACAACGCCGAAGCAATGAGCAGACGACTGGCGGGGGGCGAGATCACATTAATTCTCCGGCGCGGTGCGTAACTTGGCACTCATAAAGGATATTGCCAACCGCGAGTCGCCCGTCAAGCCTGTGTGGCGTGGACGAACAAATGTTAATTGTCAGTCGTCTTGAGAGATGTCGCGAGCTCGTTGATTCAACTCGTCGTCGGTCGCCAGAGCCGAGTTAAGACGCACGAAGTGACCCTGCTCGATCTGTTCAGCGATGTCAGCGGCGGTCGCATCCTCGGCGGCGTTAACTAGAACAGCGCCTTCGCACGCGGCGAATGATAGCTCGGCAGCATCAGGCACAAGAATCACAAACGGAATGATGCGCACCACGCTATCGTCGTCGCGCACTTCCCAATCTTGGCCGTCCTTATCCATAAAAGCGGTAACTGGCTTTGTCATCGGTTTTCCCTCGTTCCCAGAGCTATCTGTTCATCAATAGGCGCCAGTGCGTTTAGCGCAGCATGCATACGCAACACCTGTTCGCGGTTCCAATTATCGGGTCCGCGCAGGTCGGCAAGGGCTCCTGAAGTCCCCGCCAGTAGGCGCGCGGCCCGCCACACTTCGCGCAAAGCAGCGTACTCGTCTTTGCCGATGGTGATGGTTTCGTTTGCTGCGCTAATGTCTGAGGTCGTCATCAAGAAGGGACCTCGGCAAGACGTTGAATGGTGAAATCACGCGCTCCCCGACCGCCAGAAACGCTGTCAGCCACATCTTCAAAATGTAGGAAATCAAATACACGCAAATGACTCTGCCCCAGGGGATTGGGGTCCAACGACTGAATAGCTTTTAACGTGCCCTCGAAGTCGGCATTGCCAAATTCATGCGAGCGCACGACAACGAGATAGCGAGTTCCGACCTTCGCCCTGACTGGGCCGGATTGAGTATAGACCAGCTTAGAAGCGACCTCGGGTTGATCCATTATCTTTAACTCCTATCCGTGGCCGCGAATCGCACGCCACAGATGCCAAAAACGGGCAGCGTCTCGCTCAACCGCCTCAAATACATCTACCGCTTGCATGGCGTCGTCGGAGCTGGCGAATTCAGTAGCCCCCGGAGCGACATTGGCTCCGTCTCGCAGCATAAACCAATTGCCTCGAGCGTTACGTCGAATCGTATAGCCCACGTATTCGTACTCTGTTTGATCTTCGTTCACAATGACCTCCTTGATCTAGCATGTCGCTGCGCACGGCTAACGTCGAATATTGCCACTCCGCCCGCGGCGCGATGCGGGCTCAATGGGAAGCGTTACCGTGAAGATGGCACCCCCGTCGCTGGCACGATCAACGCGAATATCCCCTCCTTGTTCAAGCGCAATGTGCTTAGTGATATATAGACCCAAACCCAACTTGCCGACGCGGTCATCATTGCCTTGCAAGCTGCGCTCAAAGATGCGTTGTCCTAATTCAGGAGGGACGCCAGGGCCGTGATCACGAACGCTCAACGAGAACGAATTGCCGTCTGGCGCCAGCTGTAACGAAACCTCTACTGGCGGACCATCTCCGTTATAGCGAATGGCGTTCTCGACAAGATTACTGACTAGTTGTCCAAAGCGAATCGGATCCAATCGTGCGGGACATACATCAGGCATCGATTGCTGGATGCGACCAGGGTAAGCGGTCAGCAGAGGCTCGAGGGCCTGCTGTAGAATAGTTACAGCATCAACGTCTTCCATTTCCAGACCCAGACCACCGGCATCAATTCGCGAAACGTCTAAGAGTCGGTCGATCATTCCATTCATCCGCCGGCCATGCCGTTCAATTTCAGACAGGGCCTCGACCGCCTCCTCAAGATCGGCTCGTTCGCCCGTCAGGCGACGGTTGGTCATTTGAGCTCGCAGCAATAACCCGGTCAACGGTGTTTTCAAGTCATGCGCCGCGATGGCGATGAAGTCGTCGCGGGCGGCGATTGCGGCTGCTGCTACGGCGCGATCGATGCGCCGCTCGGCTCGTCGGTGCAACAGCCCGACCAGTGCAGCCATGCCGATGCCAACAATGATGGAACTGATCATGCGGGCGCCGTTTTCCGGTGTGAACTGCAGCCAGCCGGCAGGACTGGAAAGTTCAAACGAAGTATAGCCGATGGCGACGGCCATCGAAGCAAAGGCTGCCAGGATCCCGCCGCTCACCCCCACATAAATAACCAAAAACAGCAAGATCAGGCTGAGGTTAGGTACGGCAATGCCCAACCTCTCCAGCAGTTCGAACAGTAAAATGACAGAGCCCACCAGCAAAACTGAGGCAACTGCTGCAGGCAGAGGAGGGAAACGTCGCGGCAGCTGAGTGTGGCTGTGAGCTTCGCTCTCCAGCTTTTCTAGCTGTTGGAGGGGGTCGATAGGCACGGTTGGTATTCTCAAGGGGAAAGACAGAGATCGATCCTGTCTCTAGAAAGGCAAACGTCAAGCCTGGCAGGAGAATCCCAGCATTCATGGTTATCATCTTGCCACTTGCTTGACGCGATGTCTGGAGCAGTTGACAATCGCGGCTGCTTCTGTTGCGATTGTTGAAGGAAAATATCGGTATGACACCTATCTCCAGACGTTTGCTGGTCACAATCCTAGCGGCGCTGTTGTTGGTCGGATGTGGCCAACCCAAACTAGCGGATCCGCGGCAGATCATCACCGACAGCCTGGCTGCCATGTCCGAGGTGGACTCTTTCCATGCCCTCTTGTCGGTGGACGGAGAAATAAGTCTGACAGGCCGGGCCAGCATGCGCGTCAGCGATGCTACCTTAGAGGGCGACTTTGACATTTCCCGGCGCCAGGCGCAGATGACCTTTGCTTTGCCATCATTGCTGGGGTTGGTAGGCGAACTGCGTTTGTTGAACGAAGTTGGATTCGCCAAAACTAGTTTGACCGGATCTGATTGGGTGCGCTTCCCGCTCGAGGACAAACCTGCCCCCACCGCCTCGGCCAGCCCAGCCGTATCGGCTGCGCAGTTTGAAGAGCTGCTCAATGACGGCACCATTAGCCTACAGATGAACGATGACGCGCGTTGCGGTGATGCTGATTGCTATAGCATTGATGTCACCATTGCAAACGAAGCTGTGCCTGACAATGGCGCTCTGCCAAGCGGATTACCTTTTACCGAAGATTTTGTCGTCACCTTGTTGATTCACCAAGACTCTCTACTGGTGGCTGGGGCCTCGATGGAGCTGGATATGGGGACCAGCGGGCAGCTGTCATTGACTGCCACTTTGAGTGATTACGGCGTGGAAGTGAACGTTGTCGAACCGGATCCCAGCGAAGTGACTGATCAATTTACGGGCCCCGCCTTCCCGCTGGACTTCCCTTCCTTGCCCTAGCTGATCAGATCCGGCCTTTATCCGTTAGTTTGTCGGCAAGCATGCCCTCGGCTGCGGCTAGCAAATACTCGAGCTCACGACGGATATCCTGCCGCCTAAAAGCATGATCAGGAGGCGTGCTGGGCGCACACAGTTGCTGCAGCTGCGGAGCCTTGACCCCAGCCAGATATAGTGCGCGCGCAAGGGCCTTATGGCGTTCATCAAGCCGCTCGCCAGTCATCTTGAGTATCGCCCAGGCGATGGTGTAGGCAACTTGGTCTAACCCATCGGCATCATATGAATGTAGTAACCAGCGAATGGCCTGTTCGTCCGCCTCAAGCCCGATGTCAATGACGTTAAGTTGCTGTCGCGCGATGGCTAGCTGTTCATGGGCGCGATGTTGCCTCGCCAGCTCCTCGTCCAGCGGCCTAGTTAAGAAGCGCAGCAAATCGGCCTCGAAGACGTCTTCCAATCTACCATGTAAGACAACGCCTCTCGCCAACCATAGTCGCCAGCGGCGCGGTTCAGATAAGACGCTTTCAGCTACTTGGGCGAGCGTCTGAAAATGAATAGAAAAATGATGGCCACTTTCATCTCCTAGCGTGCGCAGCAGGCTGCGAACGTAACGTTGCGAAAAGGGACGCTTGACACTACCCCGCGCTGCTTTCGAGCTCTCGCCGCGAGAAGGGTCAATGAAGGCAACGATGTCAATGCCATTATCCAGCGAGGTGGGATCGACACCCTCCCCGGCGGCCAGAAGAGAGACGAGATTAGGTACCGGCAGACAGAGGCGCGTCACTTCTTGCAATAGCGCGCGCTGCGAAATTTCGAGGGTTGCCAATGCTGGCCGGCGGGGATGGCTCGATTCGCCTACCGGTATATTGGCCTCGGTCAAAAGAGGAGGTTCGATAAAGCTACGCTTATGCATAACCAAATCGTGTCTCGAGCAGGTCGACTGTCCAACATCCGCGCGTCCGGTGCGGCAAAATAAGGTTCCGGGTACGCGCTTAAACTCTGTTTAAAAGCGCGAATTTTGCATCTGCAAGGCGCAAATTATCTTAGTTAATGTGCTCTGATGCGTAGCCAGCGCGAACGCCAAGCGCCTCGGCTAAGGCGGCTAAGCCCATGTGAAGCTCTTCGCCATTCCGGGTGCGAGCAATAGTATAGCCGTTGCGCCCACCAACGAACTTCATGGTATCGTCATCGCCAACATATGCCTGGCAGGCAACATACACGGTGCCCCTGCTGGTGGTGATGTAAAATCGCCCATCTTTCATTGAAACCGCGAAGGCCCGACCATCCGCATAAACCATAGGTTCAGTCGTCTTATTCATGAGCTAATTATAGCTGTTCGCCAGAAAGCGCCAAGGCTGTGCGCACATCCTGTTCCCGTATGCCTGGCGGCAATGGCTGCCTCACTATCTTAGGATGTAAAGCGAGCGATTAAGATCCGCTGTCGGCGGGACGACGGCGCCGTCGAGCGCGCTGTAAATTTTCGCCCAGCTCTTGCTCTAGGCCGCGATCGCTGGGCTGGTAGTAATGTCGGTCGCGCAGGGCAGTAGGCAGATACAGCTGTTCGTTCTCGGCACCCTCGGCCTCATGCGGGTTGCGATACGTCTTGGCTGTGGCATACAAATGCCCCGGAACTGGCTGCGAGCCGCCTTCTTGTAAATCTGCTAAGGCTGCATAGTAGGCTGCGCCAGCGCGATTGGACTTGGGCAAGCCGGCAAGCAAGGTGGTGGCTTGGGATAGAATATAAACAATTTCTGGCATACCCACCTGCTCGGTAGCCGTCATGGCTGCGGCGGCCGTCCACAGTCCGCGCGGATCAGCGTTGCCGATGTCTTCGCTGGCGCTGATCAATAGGCGACGAGCAATAACGCGCGGATCTTCACCGGCCTCGAGCATGGTGGCGAGCCAAAACAGGGCTGCATCAGGATCAGTACCGCGAATACTCTTGATAAATGCGCTTAGAGTGGATGATTGATTGTAGTCGAAAGCCGCCGTCTGCTGTGCGGCGCGGGCAATATCGCTCCGTGAAGGATTGATAATTTCGCCACCTTCGGCCCAGTCCCACGGGGCCAGGCTGCCTGCCACCGCTTCAAGCAGCGTTAACATGCGGCGCGCATCGCCGGAGCCATAGCCAATCAAAGCACGGCTGGCTTCTTCGTCCAGCTGAACGCGTCCGCCATAACCGCGCTCGTCGCTTAGTGCACGCGTCAGAATCAACGCCAGACCTTCGTCGTCCAGTGCCTGCAGACGAAAGAGGCGCATGCGACTCATGAGGGCGGGGTTGACCATCCGATACGGATTTTCGGTTGTGGCGCCGATCAGCGTAATTGTCCCTTCTTCCACATGCGGCAGTAGCGCATCTTGCTGGGCCTTATTGAAGCGGTGTATCTCATCGAGGAAGATGATAGTCCGTCCGCCAGCCTTGCGTCGTTGAGCAGCCAGCAAAAACAACTTGCGCAACTCCGGCACGCCGGTAGTCACCGCTGATAATGATTCAAAATGAGCGTCGATGGCATTAGCCAACAATTGAGCCAGGGTAGTCTTGCCGGTTCCGGGTGGGCCCCACAGCAGTAGCGATGGCAATTGGCCACGCTCAACCATTTGCCGCAGAGCTGTTCCGCTGCCAATCAGCTTTTCCTGCCCAATCAGCTCATCTAAGGTGCGCGGGCGCAGACGAGCCGCCAGAGGCGAAGCAGAAGCAAGGGCTGATTCATCGATCGACATGTCAGGCAACATGCGGTGGCGGTGGCTGGCGTCAAGCTTGCAGCTGCGAAGCCCACGATCAGTAGGATTCGGAGATTGACGGCCGAGCTAGGCATCCCTACCTTTATTGTTATGGAACAAGACTTCTCACACCTAACCGGACGCCGTGTTCGCATTCCTGCTGGGGCTACCGTCAGCAGTATGCATGGCGAAACGATCGTCACCAAGCGCAGTCAGACCGTGCGCATCGACCATATCATTGGTGGCTACGATGTCCGCGGCTATGAGCCGCGCAAAACGCAGGCCCGCTGGGCCGGCAGCGGCGGCTACTGGCGCGCCGTAGATGCCGACCTTGTGGAGCTGATTGATTAGACCATGATCAGTAAACTGTTGCTCGACGACCCGCACTATGTATATGAGGGCTATTTCGGCCACGAATCCTGGTGTAAGCTGCGCGTCTTGCGAAGGCAAGATGGCACTATCGTCGCTGTTGCTTCAGATCCTGATGTCGAAGATTCTGGGACAAGCATTACTAATGCGGCAGAGATGCTGGCTACTCAGATTTGGCGGGAGCAGGGCGAACCGCGTCAGTTTATCTTTATTGAGCATTACCCCGCCAATCGTTATGGTGGCAAGGAGCCGGAGACCTTCGCGCAAACAATCTTTCAGCTTGGCAGCGACGGCCGCTACAAGCTAGTCAATCCCGGCTGGTCCCATCTGGATCGCGCCGGCGCGGAATTGATCGCCGGCGCAGAGCTGTTGTAGGCCGTCCGCTTGCAGAGCCGACGGCAGGTGATTAAGCTACTTGGCAATCGTAAGCAGCCATTCTAGAGGAATCGCCATGACTCGTCCGCGAGTGTACTTATCTTTCCTGCCCTACCTGCTGTGGCCCGCAGCTATCGTTATTTTAGCAACCGGCTGGCGTCTATTGGCGAACGCTGCCGCACCGGAAAGTATTTGGTCTCAGGCCTTTACGCTGACCGGCTTTTTGCTGGCCTGGCTGATACACCTAGGAACAATCATCGCCATTGTGATGGTGGCCTATTTGATGGCTTTTATTGAATCTGACGGCGAGCGCCCAATCCAGCCAGGGCGGGCGCGTAGTCTGGCAATTTGGCTCAGTGGCCTACTGATGACAATGCTGGCGGGGCGCATGATATTCGGCGATGCAATAGTCCAGGGGCTGATCTTCTTCGTCAGCTCAATTCTTCCAGCTTCATTACTCAGCGATTGGCTGCGGTCGCGCCTGAGCCAGACGGCCATCGAAGACGGCACGCCAGGCAGCGAGGCATAAAGCCTGCTGAAGAGGTGGGCATTACTCCCTACTGAGGAAGAGATGCCCACGACTGGCGAGGACAAAAACCCAACGACGCGCTATCCGCGTCCGCCTTTTCCTGAGCAAAAACAGCAGCCGCCCGGGGTGGAGGGCAAACTGCAGCCGCTGGCCGACCATGGATTCGATAGCTATCGAGGCGCCGAACAGCTGACGGGGAAGGTTGCCTTGATCACCGGTGGCGATTCTGGCATTGGCCGCGCCGTAGCCATCGCCTTTGCTCGAGAAGGGGCTGATGTTGTCATTAATTACCTGGCTGGCCTGCAGGATACCGAAGGGAAAGACGCCGCCGAAACAGCGCGCATGGTCGAAGCGGCAGGCCGGCGCTGCGTAGTTGTTGGTGGTGATCTGCGCGACAGTGCGTTTTGCGAAGTGCTGGTGGAGCGTGTTATCGCTGAATTCGGGCGCTTGGACATCCTCGTCAATAATGCAGCCTGGCAAGATTGCGGGGACAGCATTGAGCAAGTTAGCACCGATGAATGGCGGCGCATCTTTGCCACTAATATCGACGCCATGTTTCATCTTTGTAAAGCGGCCCTGCCGCACATGAAAGTTGGCGGCAGCATTATTAATACAACCTCGATTCAGGCATTCTCCCCCTCCCCTGAATTGTTGCCCTATGCGGCCAGCAAGGGCGCAATCGTCACTTTTACCAAAGGCCTGGCGGCCGACCCCGGCGTCCTGAAGCGCGGCCTGCGCGTCAACGCCGTAGCCCCCGGACCAATCTGGACGCCATTGATTCCATCGACCATGTCGGTCGCTAAGACAGCTCACTTCGGTGAAAATACGCCTCTCGGTCGCCCGGGGCAACCGGCGGAGGTTGCGCCTCTGTTCGTATTTCTGGCTAGTGCAGCATCTAGTTATATCACCGGCGAAGTAGTGGGCATTACCGGCGGCCGACCTTTAAGCTGACAAGGGTGGGCATTGACGAAGTGCCCCTATAGGTGGCATCTTTAGTACAACCGCTATCAGACTTGGCATGGATCTACCGGCACCGCGCAAACTAACACTCGCCTCATACCGCTATTTAGCTGGCTACCTGCTGGGAGCCACTACTCCATCGGTGTTGATGCTGCTGGCTGGCTTGGCGATCCCGGCTGGCGCCAGCCTGGTTGCGGCCATGACGATAGCTGCCTTTTATTTACGATATTGGCGCGGCCACAAGCTAGCCACTCGCCATCTCGGCTCCGCTCCGGTGGAAATCGTAGAAGCCCCAGATCTTCATCTGGAGGTATTGGCACTGGTAGAAAAATCCGGTCAGCGACTACCCGAAATTTGGTCTTATCGCGGAGCCGGCGCTAGTGGCGTTTCTTATCCAGGCGGCCGCATTATCGTGTTGGGGCAGGCTTTGGTGGCTCCTTTCTGGCGACTCAACGAAACGGCCAATGATTTTTGGCGAGCTCGCTTGCGTGCCGCGGTGGCTCATGAGTTGGGGCATCTGCGCTATAACGATGCCCTGATAGGCTGTGCCTTCGCTTGCGCTGTTGTTGCTCTGGAATCGTTGCTATTGGCGAGCCTCCTAGCGGCAGGAGCTTGGCCCGTCGCCGTCGCAATCGCCATTAGCGGAGGGGTGGTCTTGGGGCTGGCCCAGATCAAACTTCAGCGCCTAATGGAAGACCGCGCCGATGATTACGCCCTGGCACTGACGGACGAGCCGCAAGCGTTGGCTGACTTGTTGATCGAGATGGAAGAGGGCGCCAGTCGTGCCGAGCGATATCGAGGATGGGCTCTGCCTAACTTGGGACACCCACCCTTACGCCACCGTCTGGCGCGTATTGCTCGAGATCGCAATTAGCGTGGCACGCTTCCTGCGCATCAGTCCAATATCGGCGATCTACCCATTCAGTGATAGGTCGCGGCTAATGCAAAAGGAGAGGCAACCGTGAATAAGGATCAGATCGAAGGCACCGTCAAGGAGCAGGTAGGCAAGGTCAAGGAAGGCTATGGCGACCTGACCGATGACGCGTCGACTCAGTTCGAGGGCACGCGCGACCAAGTCGAAGGCAAGATCCAGAGCGGGTATGGAGATGCTCGCGATACCCTGGAAGACACCTTCGACGACACGGATGACACGCCCGCCTAAGTCGTCGCTTCCCACTATGCCAGGGCCGGTCCGCAGGGGCCGGCCCTATTTCTATGACCCGCCTACGGCATAATCGGAAATTTCGTAACACTCTTCATCGTCGATGGCATTGCTGAGCCAATCGATTTCGACCGAAACGGGATGACCATCATCAGGATCGATGCGGATCTTAACCTCGCCTCCGCCTTGAGCTTCGGCCGTGGCCGCGCGAGCCAATATTTCCGCCAATGTTAACGCAGACGCCAGCGAGGCCGATGGGCGATCGGCGGGACCTACTACGCTGACCGCTCTCCCGTCTTTGACGTCGACACGGAAGCGCCCGCCCGCCTGCCAGCCACAATAGCCTTCGACAACAAAGGAGTAAGAATCTGGCTCTTGCCAGGCGGCCGAGGAGCCGGCCGCTGACGATGGCGAAGCTGAGGCGGGGTGCTCAAGCGAGCAGGCTGAAAGGAAAAGTGCGATCGTCATGACGGCCAGGCCGAAGGGGTGTTTGAACATGCTTAATCAGACGCGGGCCGATCGTGATTAGTTCCGCCTCCGAAATTAGGCGCGGATTGGCCGGAACCAGCGTCGTTGAGCGACAAGCGCAAACATCAGGAAGCTGTTCAGCAGCACGCCAATAGCTCCTAATAATGGCTCTTGGCCGAAGGACATCGAGGCGCTGGCAATCCCTAGGCCTGCCAAGGCTAGCCCGGAAATCCAACTCCATCCGGCCCCCGCCAATAGGCGCATTCCCACAACCACGTGGAGGGTGCCAAACACAGCATAGGCGATGGCTACTGCCGCCAAGGCGCCACCGGTAATATCGCCGCCGGGCCCGAGTCGCGCGCCAATGACGGCAACCCCCAAGATGGCACTCAGCATGGCGCCTATGATGATAACGACGCCGGCGACCATCAAGATCAAGGCGGCCAGGGTTACCAGCAGCGGTCGCGAGTCGCGAGGGGTGTCAGACTCCATCAACTACTCCTACTTTAATAAGATGCTAAACGGTGTCATGAAGAGCAAAGCTGGTCAAGCTTACGGGCGGCAGATGCCATATCGTTCCGCAGTGCCCCTTGACGGTGAGGCTGGCTTTATTTATCTTACATAGCACCGGCGCCTGCCGGATCGCCAGCGGAGGAATCATGGGCAGTCGCAGCACACAGATCATCGGCCTCAACGAGCGAGCTCGGCGGCTAGTCGCCGGTCATATCGAGCGCCCCTCGACCGATACATATAGCGGCATGTTCGGCGAGCCTTACCCTTTGTACGATTATGTGGCGCCGGCTGACCAACTTGCCAAGCTAGTCGATGAGCGAGCAGCTCTGCTTGTGCAGCTTGAGGAGCTCGAGGGCCGCATCGCCGCCGCCGCTGCCAATCGTCCTGTGGCGTATCGCGAGTACCAGCAAGAAGTGCTCTGGTCTTCAGGTCCGTGCATCTTTTTGGCTCTGCGTGATGCTGATGGAAATCCGGTAGAAGATAGCCTCTGGCAACCGGCCGAGATCGAGGCCTCTGTCTAAAGACTACTGCTCGACATCGTGCAGCCAGCGAACATTATTCGACAGCGGATAGACCAGCTGGCCGAATTGCATAGGAAACATGCGCGGATCTAACGATGCCGTGGCCAGTATGGCGCGGTAGGCAATCTGCGAAACAAGCGATACTTCTTCGTCAGACCCACTTCGCCCCACGTGGACGGCCCAGGCGGCCTGGGCGCGATTCATGCCCGCCTCAATTGCCTGTTCCAGATGAGGCTCATAGCCATTCAGTTGAGCCCGAGTTCGCGCCAACTCGCCGGCGGCATCTTCGACAATCGTCAACTCCGGAGGCAGGTTTCGCATAACCTCTATAAGCTCAAGCCATTCGGTGACTGACGAGATGTCGGACAGTAAACGCTCGACCAGTGACGTATGCGGCCCATAACGGCCCATTGCGGGCAGCGGCATAGCCATCAGCCTCGGTTCACGGCAGGATTCGGCTCAGTGATCCGTCGGGGTCGAGGTCGATCAGCGCCGTAGAGCCATCTTCGAGATTATCAACGCGGAAGGCAGTGGCCACTGATCCCGGATCGCGGTGAATGCCAAGCGCCTGCTGGGCAGCGTCAACCATATCGTCAGCCTCAATTGGCATGCTCCAGGTGACCAGAAACTCTGTGCTCATTTGAACCTCTTTTGCATTAGTGGGCGGTATCGAGCATCTATTGTTCGTAAGCTGCGCAATATGCGCAAGTGCAGTGCGTAGCTTGCATGTGATCAATGGAATGTTCTTGACGGCGTCTGCCGCGGTTATCACACTTAAATTCAGCCAACGAGATGAAAGATGCTTTCCTTTAATAGTATTATGTTTCGTTCATAAGTTGTGATCATCCAATGAAAATTAGACAAGAGACCTTCGTCAGCGTGGATGTCGAATGTTCCGGGCCCACGCCCAGCACCGGCAGCCTCATTTCGATTGGCGCCTGCCTGGTTGACGATCCTGCGCGCGGCTTCTACATAGAACTACAGCCTGAACCCGATCGCCCTTGGAGCGATGACGCCGAGCAGGTCCATCGCCTATCGCGCCAGCATTTGGCTCAAAGCGGCCTGCCGCCGCACGAGGCAATGGAGCAGTTTGAGCGGTGGCTACAGGAAAACTGTGACCACCGCGCCATCTTTGTTGGCTTCAACGCTCCCTTCGACTGGATGTTCGTGGCTGATGCCTTTTGGAAGTACCTGGGCCGAAATCCGTTTGGCATCTCTGGCATGGACCTGAAGTCGTATGCCATGGGACGACTACAGCTTGAAAGCTGGGGCCAGACCAACAAACGCGACTTACGAAAGAAATTTCCCACCGATCTGGTTCATACGCACAATGCTCTAGACGATGCATGTGAACAGGCTCAATTACTGCGCGCCTTGCGCGCGGCACGATAAAGGAGATAAACGTGAACCAGGTGAATGAGCAACTGGCAGCCGACATGGCCGAGGCGGCGGCTGCCGGCACACCGTTATGGGAATTATCCAGCGAGCTGTATGAATATGTTGATCCGGATTTATATCTGGAAGCTCTGGAGGCCTACGGTCACGCCAACGCGTCAGCACTCGTCTATGTTGTCTGTCTTGTCTGCCAGGCGAAGATAGGAGCTGGTGCAGAAATTGAGCGCCACCTGGCGATACATGATGCGATTGAGGCGCTAAGCGTGGGCATGGCCTATGACAATCTTGAGGAAGAGGTTCGTATGTACGTTAGCGAAGCGAAGTACGAAGATTTGCGTCGAGACATGCAGGCGGCAGACTGATGAATAAAAAGTTGGCCTTTGACGCTTCTGCGGCCTTGAGCTTGGCCTTAGATGACGATCGCTGCGAAGCGGCGGCTAGCAGCGATACTAACTATGGCCAGCCCTTTATGCGCTGTCCGCGGCCAGCTATTGACCTGGTCGTATTGGAAAACTTTCCGCGTGCTGAACTGGCGCCACGCTTACATTACGTCCGCGTTTGCCGCAGCCATGCCGAAGCTGACGCTGACGTAGAGCACTGGCTGCGGCCAGTGTGGCCGTCGGTTGGATCTGAAGCCCGTCTTTGCCCTTGTCGTCGCTGGCTAGGGAAATTAGAAATTCGCGAGTAGTAGGACGATTGCCATCATGATTATCAGCTTGCATGGGGTCCATGCCAATCCTCCGGATCCCGCCATAGCCGCCAAGAAAGCCTTGGAGTTTTTGCGTCAACACGGACTCGAGCCGGTGTACATCGTCGATGCCAGTCAGTCGTGGGGCGACAAGTTCGTGGTTGATGTGGAGTGCAATATCAGCTTGGATAAGTCGGACTAGCGCGACGAAGCGCGATTGACCGAAACGCCGCGGAGCCAAATCAGAAAGCCATGATCGCCATCTTCGGCTAGTATGACAGGATCTGGGCCTAGTGCCACCTGGCGCGGGTGTTGCCCGTAACGTCGCGCCTGCTGCTCTGTCTCGGTGACCCAGATGACCGCTTCGGCCGGCTCCTGCGCCAGGACAACCAATACGGCAGGGGGCGGATTAATATCATCGTTGCCAAGTTCGTCTCGCTCAAAAAGGACAACATCGGCAGCAGTCGTTCCGCGCTCTTGCCAAAAGCCGGAGTCGCAGCGCCAGCCGGTGGGGCCGAAGCGTGGCATGCGTGCCAGAACTGTTTCAAGCTCTTGGCTCATCGAGCGCGAGCGGGGTCGTAGTTATTGATAAAGGCGGCGACCAGAGTGGCGCCGGGGCCGTTGCCGTGGATGCTGCCTTGTGGATGTTGCTGACGTAGAGCTGAAGCCAGTGCCGAGATGACGTCACGGCCGCGATGTCGCGGGTCAATCCAGGCTGACTGCAAGTAAACGTAACCCTGCTTTAGCCATGATTGTGGGCCTTCATGAGCGCGATATTCACGCCACACCAGAGCCGCAATCGGCTCTTCGTCTCGATAGGCAACTACTCCGCGTTCAGTATCTTGTAGCTGATGATCTGGAAGATTCCAGGTATGAACGCGGTCACCCTGCGCGCATATTGCAATGCGGAGTTGATCGGCGTCGTTGGTCTGCAAGATTTCTCTCCAGTCGCTTTTATTGGCCAGTAGTAAGATGGGCGCAGACGCTCGGCCTTGCAATGATCCGGGCTTCTTTTTGTTTAGCCGTGCTCAATCGGTCTTGCGAAGTGTTCTCAAGCGACTATGCTTCGCCATATTCTTATAGATTGGAGGTTGCCATGGTAGATATAACCATCTTTGCGCGCGAGCTGACCTATGCCCAGCTGCAGCAGCTTTGGCAGGAAGCAAATTTGCGCGTCGGGGATCGGGCATTGGAGCAAGATTCGTTCGCCTACGGCTATTTGCAGGGGCGTCGTGATCAACTGCTCTATGCCCTCGAGGCGCGCCAGGAGGCAACTATGCGGGCAACCGCAAAGGGCGTCGATGCACAAGATGCATCTTGACTGATCGCTGGCCAGACGGATAGTCGCCTTCTGTTTGATATTCCGCCCACACTGCGAATGAGTTTATGAAAACCCTGACCCCCGCCGAACTGAAGATGTTTTTGCTAAACGTAGCGCCAGTGCGTCCGGTTTACATCTGGGGCGCGCCCGGCATTGGCAAGACGGCCATCGTCAATGCCTTTGCGGCTGAGGTGGGCATGGAAGCGGTCAGCATGCTTGGCTCGCAGCTGGCCCCTGAAGATCTGATCGGGGTGCCGCGCATTGAGAATGGGCACTCCGTCTTCGCCCCGCCGCGCACGCTCGCCGGTCGCAGCGAGGCATTTGTACTCTTTATTGACGAGTTCAACGCCTCCAGTCCGGAGGTGCAAAAGAGCTTCTATTCACTGATCTTGGAACAGCGCCTGGGCGAGTACCAGTTACCCTCTGGCAGCATTGTCATTCTGGCCGGCAACCGCGCTGCCGACAATGCCATCGTCCGCAGCGTCAGTAGTGCTCTGATGAACCGCGTCGTGCATGTAGAGCTGAAGGCTAATCATCGCGATTGGCTGGAGTGGGCTTATGCAGCCGGCATTCATTCTGTGGTCATCCGCTATATTGAGACTCGCCCTGATCATCTCTTTATTAATCCGCCCAAGACAGAAGAGCCATTTAGCACACCGCGTAGCTGGCATATGCTATCTGATGCGCTGACCGCCTATGGGAATGACGTCAACGAGCAGGTGATTGCCGTTTTAGCGGCCGGCACCGTCAGTCCTTCGCACGCACTGAGCTTCACGGCTTTCGCCAAGCAGCTGACTATGGGCCTGGAGATCAGCGACATTCTCGCTGGCCGATCGCCGCTGCCGCTGGCCCCCGACCAGCGCGATTTGCTTTTCTTTGTGGTGCAGGGGATTCGTGCCCAGCTGACCAAGTCTTTGCCTGAGCATAAAAATGAGCTCAGTGGCGATGTGAAGGAGCTGGTACATAATGCGCGCAGAATCATTGCCGAGTTAGCCCGCGCCGACGAAGAATTGGTCTTGGTGTTGTTGGCCCGCGAGGACGGAGACGGAGCTCGCAATTACCCAAATTGGTTCTTGGTGGAGGTCGTAAAGACCCTACCGCGTCTGAAGCAGCTCATCGAGCAGGAGGAAAATTAATGAATGAAGTGTTGCGCTGGCCCGCCCCCTTCGATCCAGAGCGACTGGCCGGCTATGAGCCATTGGCTGCCGCCCTTCGAGAGCGTGGCTTTGACGCCACCGCCGACGATGGCGGACATGCTAATTATGGTATCTTTATTAAGCTGACATCCAATCCGGTACTCGATAACGTTTTCCTAGGTTGCGCCGAAGGTAGTTGGGGCATGGACATCACTGACCAGGAAGGATATGCCGCCGGCGGCGAGGGGCTAGATCTAAACGAAGATGCCGAACTAGGCGACGTGCTCGAGCAAACTATCCGCATCATCCGCGGCATTAACGCAGTCGATTGATTTATTATGCCCGCTGCCGTCTGTAGTAATGGACACGTTGGCTATTGGCGTAATACGCGCGGCTCTCGCCTGGCGAGTGTCCGCTGTTGGTGCGGCGCGACAGTCAAGGGCACTTCAGGTAAGCCTGGGCGACGTATGACCAAATGCGTTCGCTGTAACGCGCGTTGCGAGGCTGGATTACGCGTGGCGACAACTGAATGGTTTTTTGCTCCACGCCCCGGGAGTATATTCTCCGCGACAACCAAGCCTATCGAGATTGAGGGGCCATTTTCAGTTGGCTCGTTGTGCGCCAAGTGCGACAATGGACGCTGGTACCACGAACGTCTTCAGAAGCTTGGCCATGAATAAGTTGGCTGAAGTTGAGACCGTCGAGGAGTTGGAGGCCCCTTCGTTTGAATGTGTTGCCTGTGGCGCGCGCCTGCTATGCTTGCGTTCTGCCTGTCTGGTGATAGCATTGTGCCCTGGTTGTGGCCTCACCAATACCTGCGGCCACCACGATTAGAGGACAAAATAATGGGGACCTGGGGCGTAGGCATTCTCGACAGTGATGAGGCTTGCGATTATCGCGATGATTACCTGATGCATCGTTCCGATCAGAACCTGGATCCCGCTGCGGCTCGAGCAGCAGTTAAAGCCAATTACGATTATGATGTCTCCGAGCGTGTTGTTTACTGGCTAGCCCTGGCTGCCATTCAGCTGGAACGCGGCGAGCTTGAAGAGGAAGTGCGCGTCCAGGCCCTACAGGCGATTGAGGCCGGCGGCGACCTAGAGGAGTGGCGACAAACTGCGTTCAGGCCCGAAGACATTGCCAAGCGGCAGGCGGTCTTGAATCAGCTGGCGGCTGAACTACGCGGCGCGTACTGATGGACTCGGGCCGAACTCGTCAATTATGGCGGTTGATCCACCTGGCTCGACGCCTGGAGGGCGGCATGATCGAAGCGAGTGTCGACCGAGTTAACTGCCTCGAACGGCGTCAGCGAGTAGTCATCGAGGCCATTTTAATCCGCATGGACGAACTGGATCAAACGCTCAACGTGCCGCGTGTTATCGTTGAGCGCGTGGTGCGCGGCTACCCGTGGACTCCTGATGCCAGTCAATGGCAGTCCGACTTGCGTCGCGCGCTGCGTAGTCGTAAACTAGTTGAAGAGCGCCCCGTCCTGCGCATGGTTATGCTAATGGCGAATGCACAAGCGGCCGACTTGGTAATGGAATAGTCGGACAAACCAACAGCGAAGAGGAAATTACTGATGAACTTGAATATCACCTGCCCCACCGATCCGGAGCACAACAGCTTCGAGACGACCGCTACCGTGCTTGAATCATGGGAAGTTGACCGCGAAGGCAATTGGCAAACCACGCTGTCGGCGCTGGAGACTGTGCACGGACCTGACCCGGATAACATCTTTACCTGCCTGATCTGCGATACCGTCGCTGTCGTCGCGCGATAAGACCAAAAGTCCCATCGATAAGCGGTGATTATCCGGCAAACGCGGTTAAATTTAAGGTCTGTTGTCGAACCATCGCCTAAAAGTACCATGTCGTCCTAGTCGAATTTCCCCCTGGCTCGTATTGCAATTATGCCCACTCTTGGATGTGAGACCTGCGTTATAGGTACAGTTACACTCCATACTGAGAAGGGCGCCGAGCCTTGTCGTCAACAGAAAGCGGAATAAAGTCTCGCATCGCGCGAGTGTTGTTCCCCGCCAGCTATGCAAAATCGCGATTCGAAACGCTGACAGAAAATTTGTCAGACGTCTTCGCGCTTCTGCATGCCGATGGCCGAATCGTTTATGAGAGCCCCGGCGTTGAGCGCGTTCTTGGATATCGTGCTCCGCAGCGGGTTCACACACGTTCATTTGCGGCTGAAGAATTCCACGAGGAAGATCGCGAAGCCGTTGAGGCCTTCTGGCAGGAGCTGTTCGCCCATCCGGGGCGCGAGTTCAAGGTTGAGGCTCGCCAACCCAATATCACTGGCGATTGGTGTTGGTTGGAGATTACCGGCAAAAACCTGCTCAAGGACAATGTTCTTAAGGCCATTCTGCTCAGCTATCGCGATATTTCATCTCGTAAGCGCCTTGAAGAGCAGCTTCGCCAGCTGGCTTACCACGATCCGCTGACCGGACTGGCCAACCGCAACTTATTCCAACAGCGCATTCACGAGTCGCTATCGCAGCCAGAAACAAAGTCTCTGGCCGTATTGCTGCTTGACCTTGACGACTTCAAGCTAGTCAACGATGGCCTGGGGCACGTTGCGGGCGATCAGTTGTTAATGGCCGCTGCGCGTCGGCTAGAGAATTGCGTTCGCCCTGGCGACACGGTCGCGCGAATGGGCGGTGATGAATTCTCGCTGCTACTGCCCGGCGCCGACGAAGCCAGTGCCGTCGCAGCCGCCAAGCGTGTGCTGGCTAGCCTTAACGACCCCTTCCGCGCTGTCGATCGCGATATCTTCGTGCATGGCAGTGTCGGCGTCGCGGTGGCAGGTATTGAAACCATTAATCTCGACGAACTGATGCGTGATGTGGATATCGCCATGTACCAGGCCAAGCGACGCGGCAAGGGCTGCTTCGCCATCTTTGACCCAAGCATGCATGATGAGGCTCTGCGCCGACTGGCATTGAAGGAAGACCTTCGTGTGGCGGTTGCCAACAATGAAGTGGCTGTGCAATACCAGCCGATCTTTAATCTAAAAACCAATCGTATCGTTTCCTTCCAGGCGCAGCCGTATTGGAAGCATGACCAACAGGGCGAGATCCCGGTCAACGAATTGATGACGCTGGCAGTCGAGGCCGGACTAGTATCCGAGCTCACCGGCTGGTTAATCAGCGAGTCGTGCCGACAGGCGCAGGAATGGAGCGGGCAGGTTTCCCAAGCGCCGTCAGTGTCGATTAGCATTGAGCCGCGCGCTCTGCGTCATCCGGATTTTATTATCAACGTTGAGGCCGCTCTGGCGGACGTCAGTTTGCCTGCCGGACAATTGACGCTTGAGTTTGGCGAGCGTGCCCTGCTTGATGATAGCAGCGTCACTGCCAATAACCTAACCCGCCTACGCGAGCTGGGAGTTAAGCTGGGGCTGTCAGACTTCGGCTCTGGCTACGGCGCCCTGTCTTGCCTGCGCACCAGCCACACCAGCGTCATGAAGCTTTCGTCTTCTTTGACATCGGTGGCGTCCATGCATGGGGAAGAGGCTCAGCTGCTGCAGGCAATCGTACAGCTGGCGCATGCGCTCAGCAATGTCGCCGTTGCCAAGGATATTCAAACGGCCGATGAGGCCGAAGCCCTGCGCGAGTTGGGTGTCGACTGGGGCAAGGGCCCGCATTTCATCGGCAATCTATCTGGTGTCGAAAGCGTGTCGGTACTGACCGCCATCGACCGCCTGCAAAAGAATGCCAGCACTACTGCCCCCTCCCTGGCTGGGATCGAGCGACGCGCCGACGCGCCCGCTCGAGAACGCCGTCGAACGCAATCATAGCCTCTAGCATTTCCACCCCCGCCTGTTGTACTATAGATGGATGAACTCAATGACTGCAATCGCTAACACCCAAGAATCTGCCGTCAGCCAAAGCAACGACAGCCTGCGCACTGCGCGTTGGCGGCTGGCGCTGTGTATGTTTGCCATGTTTATCCTGCCATTGATCTTGGCCGCCCCGCTCGTTGGCGGTCTGATCAATATGGCTCAAAGCGGAGACTTCTCCGTCGAGCCCTCCTGGTTGGCGGTTAACGGCAGCCTGACGCTGGGGCTGGTTGTGATTGTACGCTGGATGATGAAGAAGGTTCTGCAGCCGGCCGAAGCATTGGCGCAGTCGCACACACAGCTGGGCGAGCAGTATGAGGGTGTTGTTCAAGCATCACTGCAAGACTATCTGACTGGGCTTGGCAATCACCGCCACTTCCAGGAAGAAATGCAGCGTTTGCTATCAGTCGCCAAGCGCGAAGAGACGCCACTGTCATTGCTGCTGTTTGATCTGGACGATTTCAAGCTAGTTAATGATGGACGTGGTCACGCCGTCGGCGATCAGCTCTTGGCAACAGTTGGTCGCCTGGTCCATACTTCCATGCGCCATGCCGACCGTGCCTTCCGCATTGGTGGCGATGAGTTTGCCATCTTGATGCCGAATACTGGCCCGGAAGCTGCTCACACCGCCGGACGTCGCTTGCTGGCGCAGACGCTGCAGCCGGCCGAGCGCGAAATGACTTTCGATAAGCGAGGACAGGTCAAGGTGACTGGCTCCGAGTCGAAGCTGCCGCCTGTTTCCTTCTCCGGCGGAGTCTCCACCTTCCCGGCGTTAGCTGCCTCGCACGGCGATCTCTATCAGCAGGCCGACAAGGCTCTCTATCGAGCCAAGCAGCACGGACGGACCGAGGTTGAGGTTTACGATCCCGTACGCGACGTATCTGAAGAGCGAGAGATCACCGCAGAGCTTACTGCTGCAGTGGCACGCACGGCTTCCGATCGCCTTTTGCGGCCGGTATACCAGCCTATCGTCGATGTTGCCACGCGTGAGATTATCGGCTTCGAAGGCCTGGTGCGACCGACTGAGGCATCCGACTTCTCCAATCCCAGTCAGCTGTTCGAGGCGGCTGAACAGGTGGGCAAGACCACACAACTCGATCGTGCCTGCCTTGACGTGGTGGCTGCTGCCTTCACGCCGCCGCGCCCGGAACACTACCTGACTCTGAACGTGTCGCCGCGAACGATCGAGTCGCCCGAGTTCACTACTGCTTCGATTACAAGCCTGTTGGCCAAGCATCAGCTTGATCCGACCCGCGTCGTGATCGAGCTGACCGAACGAGAGGCTGTCGGAGACGTCAACGTTCTACGTCGCAATCTGCAGAGCCTGCAGAGCGCAGGGATGCGCATCGCCGCCGACGACGTCGGCGCCGGCAACGCAGGCCTGCGTCTATTGAGCCAGATCAAGTTTGACATCGTTAAGATTGATCTGTCGCTGGTGCAACAGGGTCCATTCCAGGAGTCGTCGTTGGCGGTTCTGCGGGCACTGATGGACCTGGCCACTCGGTGGGGCTCCAAGATCGTGGCTGAAGGCATCGAAACCGAAGAGCAGCTGGAAATGGTGCGCGAATTAGGAATCGGCGCCGCGCAGGGCTACCTGTTCGGTCGTCCCGACACCCTGCAGAACGCCGTTTCAACTGTGGACGCCTTTAATCTGCGCATGGCGGCTATCCGCGAAATGACAACGGCTCGCCAGAGCTCAGAAAACCTTCTCGCCTTCCTGGATTAGTAATGAACGGAGAACTGATGGATAACGTGATCAATAACCTGTTTGCCGGCAGCAATCCGCGTCTCGAGCAGGTTGAGTTGGTCGGCCCCACGCTCAGGCTGGAGGCGACCTTCGATCTTCGTCACTGTTCGCGTTTGACCGACTTCCTCAACGCCCAGGAACGCTATGCCCAAGCCAGCGACGTTCGCATCATTGGTCCGCAAGGCACCCCGATCAGCGAAGAGATTGCCTCCATGCAGGTGTCGTTGGCAGATATCAACTTCGTGGCTCAGCGCGTGGCTTCGCCGCTTCCTCGAGCGAGCGGTGATGTTTTCGTGCCCAAGACCAGCAAGCGCATCCTGGCCACCACTTCGGGGCACATGATCAATGGCCTCATCAGCCTCTACGAAGGCGCTGACCTGGATGGCTTCATCCGCGCCCGCGATCCTCAGTTCGTTCCTCTGCGCCATGCCACCGTGCATCGGCTGTCGTCTCCCGACGAGGGCACCTACTATGACTTGGTGCTGGTCAACCGTTCTTACCTGACTTCGGCGGGCGAATACCCCGTTGCCTCACCGGAGCAGGACGAGGCCGACATCAATGAGCAGTTGCCTCTATTTTCTGACTTGACGGTAATTGCGGTCGGCACAGCCGCCTGATCTAGGCCATGGAATCGGAGCCGCCCCAGCGTCAACCGGCCTGGGGCGATTTCTTTGCCACTCATGCCTTGACGGATAATGCGACGAGCCTGTGTGGCTTGAGCCAGATGCGCTGGTATCCGTTCCCTTGGTTATTGACCTGCCGACGCTGTCGCAATATCCAAGCTGTCGAAAGACTGCAGAGTCGATGAAGACCTTACGGGCACTTGGCCATGGCGCTTATTTGGCACTGGATGTAAGTCTCAGCGTGCTATTTGTTCTCGCCGGCACAATCGTTTTCTTTTTACGCGAGGTTGATCTAAGGCTGGCCGCTCATGGTAGGGCGCAGAGTCTAGTGCGCGTGCTATTTTTGAGCGGCCTTATATGGTTAGGCTGGCAGGCGGGGCTATTCGGTGTTGTGGTTAATATGCTTGGATGGCTGGGGCTGGGCATCTTGGTCGCAATCGCTGTTTTGTCGGCGATCTTCACGGTTCTGTTGGTAAAATATCGGCTCCGCGATGCATGGCGACTACGCACCGACTGGTACAATGACGGCTTCGTGGCCGGGGTCGGAGGAGTCGCACCCGCCGAAATGGGTGAATGGTACGTCCCCGCCTATCCAATTTTAGTCAGTAAGTCGCCGCCCGCTCCTTCCGATTGGGATGGTCCTGTATACCGCATTGATAAGGTTGATGGTCTTCTCGAGCGTTACGACCAGGGCTGTCGGGCAAGAAGGGTACGAGTGGGCGAAGTTATTGAGGCCAGCACTCGCTATGGTCCTCATGGAGAGGCGGTGCTGACGGTATTGCGGGCTGCACGCGACGAAGTGACTCTTGCCCAAATTCAAGCCGCTGCGGGCGATAAAGCGCCGAAACGGGTCTTGGCCCCTTCGGATCAGCCACTTGGGAAACGCATCGAACTTGCTGCTGAGCAGATCTTTATAAGACGCGCCTGGCAGGAGCAGCCAGGCGCCATATATGTTGATCAGAACGACCATCAGTACAGCTCCTACTGGTTAAGTGATGCGTCATGGCTGGCCGCGAAACGCATCGTCATTGATGCAGCATTGATGGCCGGGGCTCCTCATATTTTTGCTTCCGCCGAACAGGCCAGCGTTCAGCAAGCCTGGGCGAGGCTGATGAACACTTCGCTTGTCGGTATTGCCTCGGCCGCATAGACTTTATGCTCAACCACCGCACAGGAGCTCCAAACATGAAGGCAAAGCTTTCTTTCTCGCTTGAATCCGATGAATGGGAAGTAGATGTCTATGACGGTGACATCGACGCCATGAAGGAAGAGTTTCTAACTGGCCTGGCCAAGCATCTGGCCGAGCAGCATCCGGACGATCGTGCCTGGCTGCGAGATCACATCGCCGTTGAACTTCACGAAGATTAATAGGAGACCTTCTCATGTCGATCGGCATTCCCTACGCCACTAAGGAGCAAGACGAGCATGGTTGGTACGCCATCTGCCCGGTGTGCGATATTCATATTTACCTTACCGAGCGTAAGGATTTTGAATCGTTTTCCGCGCGCGAGTACGCCGACCACTATGCCGCCGAACACGCGGGGCAAGAAGAGGCCTCGTAGGGCTATTGAAATCGCCAACGCGGTGCGCTATATTGATAAGACACCACCACTGAGGACTTATTTTGTGACTGCCCGCCGCCCATTCCTCCCCCTTGCCGGACTACTTGCTCTGGCGCTGATCGTCCCTTCGATCGCTGCCGCCGACAGCTCCATTCTCGATACTGCCGAACTGAATCTTTCTTCGGTCGGTCGCGATCTTAACATCGAAGTTGTGCTGGCCGACGATCTCTTCGTCATTACTTCCGTCACCGTTGTCCTGGAGAGCCAGGCTAGTGAGGATACGCTTCTGGACGTGAGTCCTAATAGCAATTCTTTCAGCCAGACGTTGGCCCCGCGCACCCTCTTTCCGAGCACCTATGTCGTTCATCTGACGTTCACTTATGAAAACGAGGATGGCACCGCGGCAGGAGCAGAGAAGATTGATGAGGAGGTCACTATCGTCCCCGAGTCGCCTCAGTCGCAGGACAACACCACTTCGCCGCCGGTGATCGCCCCCGTCGCCCCTCCGACCGTCATGCCTGACACGGCAATGACCCCGACAGCCACCCGGCCGCCGATGGTGTTAACGGTGCTGGTGGGCCTGATTGCCTTTGCCCTGGGAGCCTTGGCTGTAGCTACGGTCGGTTCTCGCCGGCGCTAATCGTTCAGGCACTAAAAAGGCGGAGCCATTTCGGCTCCGCCTTTTGTTATGGTGCGCTTGGTAGCGGAAGGGCATCGGCTGGGGGCAGGCAGAATCTGTGCTGCCATCCAGTCTCACCCCGCAGAGGAGCGATGAGATAGCGAGCATTGGGATTAGTTTCATCCGGGTCGTCGGGGTTACCGATTGCGCCCCATTGACCGCTAACAACGCGATTGACCCATACTGCATCGGCCTCGGCCCATTCTTCGGGATGATCAAATTGGCGTTCATAGCCGACCAAGTCCAGACAACCACGAGCGAGCATGTCCGAATCGATAGGTTCCGTATCAAGCAGGAAGGGCATGCTTACGGTTCGCCCGCAGGCCGGAACTGCCTTGCTGCCGGTAAAGCGACACACATCGTGGAAGCGGATGCTGTTGGGAACGGTGAAATTGCGATTCGGCACAGGCTCCTCGTTATTCCAGGCCGATGGCGTATTGAGCGCCTGTTGCATGAAGTCTTGCCATAAAAGCAACGGCCCATCGGCACTGAATAAACCACGCCCCAATTCGCTCGATAGAGGCTCCTGGTTATTGTTGCCCATCCAAACGCCCGTCACCAGGCTATCTGGCACATAGCCGAAGCCCGAGACATCACGAAAGTTGTCGGTTGTTCCGGTCTTGAAGCCTGCTGGCCGACGTTGTCCCTCTGTATCCGTCAGGCGCGCGGGCTGGCCCCAAAGCAGGTTTTTCTCCGGATCAGTATTGCCCTCTAATATCCAATTGGTTAGATAGGCTTCTCCGGCAGTCAGGGGCTCTGAAGCTAAGGGACCATCAGCAGCGTAATCGTAGATAAGTCTATTGTTGCGATCGCGGATTTCTAGAATAGTCGTGGCGGGGTGTAAGCTGCCGGCGGCGGCAAAGACGCTGTAGGCTTGCGTCATTTCCAATAAACTAACTGGCACTGTGCCAAGAGCCAGTGTCAGGCCAGGCGTGGGCGAGACTAAATCGGTAGCAATTCCCATACGTGCTGCCAATTGCGCCGTCCGCTCTGGCCCTACCAGCCTTTGCATGCGGACGGATGGGATATTCAAGGAGTAACGCAGGGCATCAACTGCCAGCAAGGGCCCGTGCTCCGTTACGTCCGCGTTGCTAGGAGTATAAGAGCGTTCTTCAGTGCCGAACTCAGTGTGTGCATCGACTAACAATGTCGCCGGCGAGGCAACTCGATCGACAAAGGCTGAGGTGTAGGTGATTGGCTTAAAAGCGGATCCTGGCTGACGACGGCCCAAGCCTGCCACGTCAAATTGCCCTTGCACATGCGGGTCTTCACGATTGTAGTAATCCACGCTGCCCACATAAGCGATAATTTGTCCCGTGGCAGCATCAATGGACACCAAGGCGCCATTGTGGACATTCTTGTCAGCCACCTTGGCTACCCAAAATTTCACCCGATCGTGAGCCAATGCCTGCAGCTGCAAATCGATTGTTGTGGTAATACGATAGCCGCCGGTGTAAATCTTACTGGCCGCGTCTTCTACGCCTAGTTGGGTGAGAATGTTGGCCGCTTCCGCTCGAGCGCGAAAAGTAAAATGAGGCTCGAGCAGAGGCGGGCCGCTAAAGGATGCAAACTGCATCTGTTCGTCGTCGGTGCTGATTGCATCGCCGTATTCGGTGGCGGTAATGTATCCATCACGCAGCATCGAGCTTAATACTAAATTACGCTCTTGCATGGCGGCTCCGAGGCCACTGGGGTTGTTGAACGGATCATACGCGCTTGGCGCCTGGGGTAGAGCCACTAAGAAGGCGGATTGAGCCAAGGTAAGCTTGTCCAGATCGGTGACGCCAAAATAATTCGCGGCCGCGGCGGCCACGCCGTACGAGCGGTTGCCGTAGAAGATCAAATTCACATACGTCTCTAGTATCTTCTGCTTGCCCTCGCGCCCCGGATACGCTTCCGTCACTTTCCAGGCCATGATTGCTTCGCGTGCCTTGTCTTCGTAGCTGCGTCCAGCCAAAAAGCCCGCCGCTGGATCAGGGCACGGATTAGCGAAGGGATCCCCGATTGTCGCCGACTCTTCGGCTGCCGTATCGGTAACGCCGCTGCCAGCAACGCCATCGGGGCCGATTTGATCAACTCGCTGTTGAGAAAGGAAGCCGGCATATTTAATTACTTGCTGGGTAATGGTGGATCCGCCCTGCACTACTTCGCCAGCATCAAGATTAGCAAAGAAAGCACGCCCAATAGCGCCGAGATCGACGCCATCATTTTCCCAAAAGGTGCGATCTTCACTGGCTACCGTGGCATCAACGATATAGTCAGGTAATTCAGCGAAGGGGACGAAGCGTCGATTTTCGCACTCAAAGCGCGCCAGCAAAACGTCGCCGGTACGATCATAAACGTAGCTAGGCTGCGGCAGGACGACGTCATCGAAGATGCGCGGGTCGGGTAAATTTGATGAGTAGTAATTGTAAGCGCCCCAGCCAGCCGCATACGTTATACCCAAAGAGCCGCCGACCAACGCCAGTGGCAGACTGAATAGTAGCAGCATGACCATCACCGCTCCGCTGCGTCGCCCGGGGCGAGAGCGGTGACGATAGCGGCCACGGACGAGTCTCCGGCGGCGAATGGAGGCGTAACGCATTGAGCTCAACTATCCATAGAGTGAAAAGATGCTTCATCTTGTCTACGGGACGGCGTGTCGTCAATCGCTTAACTTAGTTGAGGCGATTAAATTGCGGCAAATACCAAAGTTGTCTTGGGCCCCTTGTCTAATCGAGGTGCTGCTTTATAGTCCTGCCGAAGGAGCCTTCTTTGAGCCGCCAACGCCAGCCCAAGCAAAATAAGAAAAATCTCGAGCAAGAGCGCATTGAAGCCAACATCCAGGCGGCCAATAGCGCCTTTAGTTCGCTGCGCTCCGCGCGTCGCTGGGGCGGCGGTAGCACATCTCCTTCGGCTAAGCTGCTGACGCCCCTGCTGCAGGAGATGCAGCTGGTCACCAAGCCCGGCTCGCGCTTTGCCGGTAACGTGCGCTACGGCGCCATCGATCCAATCTCCAAGCAGGTATTCCTGAGCCCCTTCGTGCGCGAGAAAATGAGCGTGGATAACTACATCTTTGTCCTAGGTCACCTGGCCCTGCACCTAGGCTTGGGTCATCAACAGTCGGAGGCCGATGCGGCGCTGACGGTGGCGCGCGAACGCGTGGTTGACACAATGCTAATCGGCCTGGGGTTGGGGACGCCGCCGGCCAATTACGCCTTTATCGTTAGCTCGGGCGATACTGACGAAGAGCGCCTGGCAGCAAGTATTTCTGCCGAAGCAGGAAAGTCGCCTCTTGTCGCCGCGACTATTGCCGGCGATGGCGTACGCGACATTGAGCCGGCGCCGGGGCTCGACTACAGCGAGCAGATGGCTGAGGGCATGCAGCAGTTACTGGTATCACGCCTCGAAGAGCTGCGTCCCGCCGAGGTGGGGAAGCGACGCCAATCACTGGCAGAAGAGGCGCGTCGTTACGTCATCAATCATTATCCGCTGCTCGGCGCCATGGCCTCGCGCATCAAGATCGTCACCGATGCGGCCATCTGCAATCGCGAACAAATTCATATCGCCGCCGTCAATCCCACGTTGGGCGAGATCTATCTCAATCTCCACAGCCAGCTATCGCTGCGCGAGGCGGTGTACGTCTTGGCTCACGAGCTGCTGCATCTGGGCCTGCGCCATGCGGACCGCCTGCGCGGGCGTGATCCTTTCATTTGGAATTTAGCAGCCGACTTTGCCATCGCCGGCTGGCTCAACAAGATGGCTGTCGGCGTTGCGCCGCAAGATGGCCTGATGTATGATCCGACGCTCGAAGGCCTGAGCGCCGAGGCGATCTATGATCTGCTGACCACGCAGCCGGCCAAATTGCGTCGCATCCGCACCCTGCGTGGCATGGAGCTCGGCGACATCATTCTCACCGGCCCACGCACATTGCTGCGTGGTGATGTATCGACTTTTGAAGACGCCTATGCCGAGGCTCTACAGCGCGGCCTGGAAGCTTGTCGACTGCGCTATGGCGCCAGCCGCGGCCTGATCCCCGCCGATCTGATTGAAGAAATTGATGCGCTCGATGTGGATCCTATTCCCTGGGACGTGGCACTGGCGCATTGGTTCGAAGAGTTCGTGCCGGCCGCACAGGCGCGCCGCACCTACGCTCGCGCCAGTCGCCGACAATCGGCAACCCCGGACATTCCGCGCCCTCGTTACTATTATCCTGAAGAATCGATCGCATCTTCCACCTTCGGCGTTATCTTGGATACGTCGGCTTCCATGGATCGTACCTTGTTAGCTAAATCACTCGGCGCGATTGCATCCTATGCCGAAGCACGTGGTGTACGAAGATTGCGCCTAGTGCATTGCGATGCCATGCCATATGACGATGGTTACGTGGAGCCTGAAGAACTACGGCACAGCTACCCAGTCAAGGGGCGAGGCGGTACGGTGTTGCAGATGGCCGTTAATTATCTGCTGGCTCAAGCCGACTTTCCGCCCACGGCGCCGGTGCTGCTGGTCAGTGATGGTTATTTCGAGTCAGACTTGTATGTGCCCCGCGAGCACGCCTTTATGCTGCCGACGGCGGATCCATATCAAGTCGCGCCGACAGGGACCGTCTTCCGTCCGCTGTAAGGGTTGGGGCGAAGCTCGGCTAATCGAGTTGGTTCGAGGCCCTTGTTTGCGTCTATGCAAGTCGCCCAGACAGCGCAATGGAGTGGCTCGCCGAAGCCACTCCATTGCGCCGAAGGGAGGAAGACAGCAGCTGGAGCCCGACCGGCGCAGTTTGGCTCAAGCTGCTGTAGTAGTAACACTATAGGTTGGCGATCTACTTTTGGCCTGTGCCATTAGTCCCCTATAAGCAGGGCTATTAGGCCTTTATAGGGGAAGGCGTAAATCGTCGCGTATCTGTTCGTTGCCGACAACACGAGCAAGAGCCTCACTCTCTTCGTCGGTCAAGCGATCGCGATAACGATCAGCAGGTAAGATTTCATCGCCATCAAGCGCCATCCATAATTCACTGCCATAGCCGGTCTCAATGATGCGGATGGAGGCCTGCCACTGCTGCCGCAAAGCCCAGGCGACGCCATTGAAAGCTTGTGCCAATTCTCGATTATCTGTCTCCTCGCGGGCGCGCTCTTCTATCTCGTCCTGGTTCAAGATGCGACCGGTGAGGAATAAACGGCCGCTGACACGTTGCTGGGCGGGGTGAAGATCAAAGGCCACAACCCGTTCATTTTCGGCCAATGATAATGCGCTCAAGGCGCGGACCGCCTCGAGCACCGAACAGACCGGCAACGTCAGCCGGTGGCGACGTAAGCCACTGCCATTGGTGTAATAGACACAGACACTCCCGCTGCGCGGAGCTCGGCGCAGGGCATGACGGCGAGTGATTTTCAAGCTTTCAAGCATTGCTTTAGCATGGGCAAGACGCCACTGCCGTCAACTCTGGCACGAACTGTGCGGACGAACGCGACAAACGCGTTCCTCTAGAGTCGCGCTTTATTCTATAGAGGGAGAAGAGATGGGACAGGTTAATGTGAATGCTGGTGGTCCTACCAGGACGCCAGAGGATCGCGGCGGTATGGGGTTACTATTGGGAATCGTGGTCGCCGCGGTCGTCGTGTTATTTCTAGTCTGGCTGTTATTCATCAGCCCCAACAATCCGCCTCCACAACCGCCCGACAATGAAGGCACCCAAGCCAGCCAATCCTTGCCACCGGCGTCTGAAGCAGAAGAGTCGCTACCCGCGGAAAGCGAACCCGCTGAGACTGAGCCTGCCTCAGTTGAGCCTTCACCCAGCGGTTAATCCAGCTGTGCAATGATCCGACCGCCCTCTGTGAGGCTCAACCGTCCCGCGGAAGGGTGGTCGGGCTGCGCTCTTTTCGACGGCCTCAGCTATTCGTGGCCGTTTATTAAGGCCGCACACCTGCCATGCCGCTTAGTGCGCCTGAAATGGAGCAGGTGCAGCGACAGGGTCCTTCTGAGCGTAGCACTGGCGCGGCACGATTGACGTTTGTAATGGTCTAACACACGCTATAGGCATGGACGACAATCAATATTATCGCGTCATTGCTCCCTTCCCGCTCCTAGTCCGCGACGGCGTCGAGCCTGCGCAGGTGTATATCGGCACTAGCCAGGCCATGCAGCAACTATGGCGTTCGCAGATGGCCCAACCCGGTGATGAGATTCACCTATTGGTCGGTGGCAATTTCATTGTTCGCGATGGTCGAGCTGACGAGTTCGATTTTGAGACACATCGCGCCAGTGACGTCATGCTCCATCCAGCCCCGCGCCCCAGGCGCAGAGAACTGCCGGCAGACAAAGTGCAGGCGATTGTGCAATCAGAAGCGCATCGTCCAGGCCACTATCGCAATAGTGCAAGATAGAAAGAGGCGAGAAATTGAGCAGCGAGTTAGATGGTAGCGATTTGGCAATGCGCAGCCTTGAGCGAAGCGAATTAGACGCCGCTGATATCAAACGTGCCGAGGCTGCCGGCGTTCCGGTTGACGAACGCTATCCCAAGACTTGGTGGATTGCCTGCTTGGATGTGCGCTCCCTGCCACCGACCGAGCAAGAGCTTCGCATGCTGCGTTCTTACATTGAATACATCACCCGCGATCTTTATAACGAGACTTGGCAGCGTAAGATCCTCGAGGCGCCGTTGCCTATCTGCAACGGGCACAACACCATCACCTTCTACAAGGACGAGGCCAGCTGGCGCTACCGCCGCTCGACTTGGACCATTGGGCCGCCCATGGTGCCGGCCTTCCTCGGCTCCGATCACTGGAATCTGGAGCAACTATTAGATCACATCAACGATGAATGGCGTGCGTCCAAGTGGACGCAATGGAAAGTGCAATATCCGGAAATTTTCGAATCGGTTTAGCAGGAATTACTTCATCAAGGAGATGTCGTCATGAGCATAAGCACCGAGGAAACTGAAACTGTTAACGCGCCCCTACTTATGAACTTCGCCTCTCGCAAGCGCGCCGTTGGCGCCCTGCGCGTGCTGGGCCTGATGGGCGAAGAACGAGATGGTCTTATTGCGTCGGCGATGGGAAGTGAACAAAGGCTGGAAATTGAAGAGGGTCTTCTCAGCGACGAGGTCCATGAAGAAGTGCACGAATTGGCGCGTCTCCTACTGGACGTCCCCGCCAACGATGAGGCTTTCCGTTTTATGTTGTCATACGATGGCTGAAACAGCGAAGAATATCATGTGCCGCTGGCAGGCCTGTGGCGAAAAGGATGCGGTGCGTGATATAGAACTCGAGTGGGACGGTGCACGACTGGCCGTGCAGCTTTGTCGCTCTCATCGTTTACTGGCTTCTGATCGCTATGGTAACGGCGAACAATTATGCCTGGTCTTCAGCCGCTTTGGTGTCTGGGTTCAAAACAAGGAGAGAGCGTTATGAGCGAGAATAAGTTTTACCGTACCGTGCTCGAGGTGGAGATTCTCACCGATCGTGACGTCGATTTTGGTGCCTGGACCTTGGCCGATATCGGCTATGAGATTACCGAGGGTGATTCGAGTGGCGAATGGGAGGTCAAGCAGCACGAAGAACTAACGCCGGTCGAGATGGCCAAGGCGTTGATGGAGCAAGGATCCGACCCGGGCTTCTTTGGCCTAGCCGAGGATGGTAGCCTTGAACAAGACTGAAGAAGCGCCTTTTGATCCCGCCGATGCACGCGCCTGTAAGCGCCTGATTGCCACCGCCTTGGCCGAGCGCGGCCTTAATAATCGTCTCACCGCCAAAACCATCGATTTTACTGATCTGGCACGTATGAAGATGGTTTTTGTGTCCATCCATGATTGGCAACCATCGCCGCTCTTCCCCGAGCTTGATCAACTGGCAAGACGCCATGGCTTTCGCGTTGAGGGGCGTTGATCCAGCGCGTTGACAAGGACGAATACGGCCGCCACCCTCTTAGCCTAAGCCCTTAAGGAAGCCATCATGGCTCGCGACATCAACGATCTTTTGGACGACTTGCGCGATTGCGACTCGCTAAATGCGCAGCTAGGACTGCTGCTGCAACAAGACGTCAGTGCTGACGAGATTGAGCAAATGGACGTTGCCGCTTCCTCCTACCGCGTCGGCAGCGATCATGAAGAAAGGCCGAATGGGTCCGAGTCTCTTTGCCATTATTGCGGCAATGTCGATAGCAATAATAACCAGGCCATTGATCTTTACTGGCACCCCATGAGCGCCTTTAATTTTCTCGCTCCGGATGAAGCGGGAGAATAACGACCGTGACGAATCGCTTTGCCGCAGAGCATCACGAACTAGCTGAAGCAGTTCGCGCCGCTCTGAGTGACGAGTTGCGTAATCCACCCTGGCGCGGGGATGCCAACCGATTTGCGGGGCATTGCTATGTGGCCTCCGAGGCTTTCTTCCATCTGGCAGGAGGCAAGGCCGCAGGCTGGAAGCCGATGAACTTACGTCACGAAGATTCGCCTCACTGGTGGCTACTCGATGCCGAAGGTCGCATTGTCGACTTGACTGCCGAACAGTTCAAAACTCCCGTGCCATATGCCGCCGGGGTTGGCAAGGGCTTCTTAACCCGCGAGCCTTCCAGACGAGCGCAAGTCATCATCGACCGCGTAAAAAATAATCGCCCCGTACTTCGCTAATATGCGTCACGAAGTATGAGTTTGACAGCTCTTTCATCGCCGCCCATTGTGCTCGCCAGTAACGGCCTTGATCATCTAATCTTGATAAATATTCGCGAAGTGAAGTGAAATTGTGGCTCTCAGGAAAACTCCAGGCCGGTTTTTGCGCTTAATCTTCCCTGCAGCCACTGAACGCAGGCAGATTCGCCATCTTCTAACTCTGGCCATCAGCGTTGCGCGCGTTCTGCTCGTGTCTATTTTGCTGATAACAATCCCCTGGGTTGTTGATAGTGCCATACGAGGCGGCCCCCTAGTCGAAGATCCAGACCGCATTAATACGACGGTGGCTCTTCTCACCACCGTTATCGGCTTTCTAGGCGTAGCCACTCTAGCCATTAGCATCTCGCTAACCCTGGTCGATGCAGCTATGAATCGTTACTTAGCTCATATTGCTGAACCACTGGTTGAAGACGAAGACCGCGACAATCTATTGAAGTTATTATTCTTGGGTTTCGTGGTTACTATTTCCAACATTAGCCTGCTGGGACTTGCCTTCATCAGCACCACTGCTGCGCTGCTTGTGCCCATGTTATTGGCCATCCTGGCCTTCGCTTTGTTGATCGGCTACACCATGAGCCGAATTCGCTTCTTCGATCCGCGTCACCTGGCGCGTCATTTTGTCTCAGACCTACGGCATAAACGCCAAGCTGCCATGGCCAAAGTGCCGCACGATAAGGCTGCCTCTGAAATGAATGATACTATCCTGGCTCAAATGGAGACGGCGCAAACTTATTCTCGCTTATTAGCTCTCTGTCGGGCTAATATCGAAGACCATCGCGGCGGCGATGCCATGCACATTCTGGAACAGTTGATTGAATGTCTGATAGAGCATGCCCGTGCTCGATTGTCGAGCCGGGAGTTAATTAACGGCCTCTCTGGCAAGATTACTTTTATAGATTTTGCTACTGTGGCGAAGCGCCCCTCCACCGATGTTCGGCGTTGGATCTTGCGAGAACGCACTACTGGACCGGGGCTAGTTCGTAATCTTGATCAAACTCATGCGGCCCTCTGGCTAGAGCCAATGGCCCTGCAGCTACTTCCCAGCCTCCTTGTCGTGGCGCAAGCAAATGATGAGGAGGAGTTTGCGGAAGCATGGTTCTCCTATACTTTTGGCTCGCCGGGAATTCTCGATACTATTGAGGAAGGCGACTTGGTTTTTGGAGAACTGATCTTAACAATGATCGAACACATAAGTAGCTTAGAGCTAACTGAATTTGGCCGCAACTCGTTATTGAGGGCCGTCAGCAATGCTGCTGTTGGCGCCAACTATATTGATCAAGGCTTGGGGATTCAAGCTGAATATCATGCTGCTTTTATGGAACGCGCGGCGGCGCTAGCTAGCAAATTGATCAAAAAGGGCACTTCAGCTAGCCTGTTGCATGATGAGCTACGTAACCAGTCGCAGTTTTTGACATTATTTTCACCGATAGAGGAGACTTCTCTCGCTCATGGATAATCTTGTATGTCCGGTTTGTCGTCGGCGAGCGGGCTTGATAGTTCTCGATGGCGGCCCCTGCATGGATTGTGTTTCTGCCCGTCATCGAGCGGCCATAACGCACCGCTGCGCTTGCCCTAAATCTCTTCGCCAGCCCAGTGAAGAGCACTCCATTGGCTCGCGTCGTTGGATTAGTTGCGAACGTTGCCTGGGCACGATTAGGCAACTGTCATGACGGACCGCCTTGTTCAATCTGTTTATATCGAAGGCGTCGGCGCCGTTGCGGCGCTGCCGGCCGCACGTACCCACGTTGGTTCCAAGGTTTTATTAAAGGACAACGTCACCGCTATCGTCGAGAACAAGCGGTCACGATATCTGGGGCTGTCTATCGAGTTGACCTTCAAGACCGAGACTGGCGAGACGCGCAAGCAAACGTTTGCCCCGGCCGACTTGATTGCGCTCGGCTAGTCATGGAAACCAAGTATTTCGAATGTGCCCAGTGCAGCGGCCGTTGGCCGATTGGCAACATGGTTCAGCGTTATGACGATGCCGGACAGCCATATTATCTTTGCGAAACATGTGATGCAGCTCTCGACGAAAACGACGCTGCTGATACCAACAATCTAGGCGACTGACCCTGCCAGACTTGCGAGCATTACGATTCAAGGGCGCATGAGTGAGTACGAATTGACACTCCTGTCTCATTTGTGCATGGTGAGGGCATGATCGGTTATCTTCATGTTCGCCTCCCGCAGCGCCAAATGCGCTCGGCCTTGCGCGATCTCGAGCAGGAGCAGGGATTTGATGTCCCTTTATCTCTGGTGCGCCGGGTCGCAGCATCGCGCCTCGCCCTCGAGGAGGCATTGCCCGGAGCTAAGATTGATCTAGTCAGCGACGAGGCTGATAAGCTGCAGCTGGAAGTGTACGGTTTCGCTGACGCGGCCGCGGCCGAGCGAATCGCGCGCGATGTTCTATCCACGGTTGACGAAAACCTGCAGTTCCTGGCCTTCAAGCAAGAAGATGCTGTCGCGACCGCCCCGGCCGCTGTCGAGGATGCCCCCGCGGTATCTATGCCTGCGCAGGAGCTTGATTCCAGTGCAGAGGCCGATCTGGCGGTTGAAGATACGGATGGCGAGGAGATTGTCCTTGAAAACGCCGGGTTGGCTGAAGAGCCGGCCGGCCAAGAGGTAGCAGTCGATGAAGATGAACTGTTGGCGGACGTCGTCGAAGACGATGAGTTTATCGAGACCGGCGAGGTCGTTGAGACAGAGGAGGTAGTGGATACCGCCCTGGCTGTCATTCCTGCTTCTACGGCGATTGACACCGCTTCATCACTCCAATCGTCACGACCTAGCGAAATGTCGATGCTGGCCGGCAGTCTCGCCAACGATAGCCCACTGATGGCCATCGCTGAAGCTTTGTTGCGTGGCCGCAGCAGCGAACATACGCGACGAACGTATGCTAAGGATCTACGCCACTTTCTGCGCTGGTGCAGCGAGCACGGCATTTCGCCGCAGCATGCCAACCGCGACCACTTGATTGCCTACAAGGACTTTGTCATGGGCAAGTATGCTGGCGCCAGCCCCAAGCGCATGATGAGCGTGGTGCGCACGCTATATTCTGAGCTTGAGGTGCGTGATATGCTCCCTGGGCGCAACCCGGCCCTGCGTCTTCCCAAGGTCGAAACCAAGCCATCCGAACTGCCGCCTGCGCTAACTTTGTCGCAAGCTAAAGAAATGCTGCGCCTGATCGCTGCCGAGCGACATCTCGATGACCTTGATTCACGGGAATTGCTTACCTTGCGCGATATCGCCATCATCAAATTGCTGTTGACGACCGGAGCTCGCCGCGGCGCCATCGTCGGCAGCAAGGTCGGCGATCTTCAAATCAAGCGTGGCTATCCGATCATCTTCATTCGCACCAAGGGCAATAAGGCCTTTGACGCGAAGATGCCGGTCGACACCTATCAGGCCATTCAAGACTATCTCGAAGCAATGGAAAATCACGGCCTACCCCTGCAGGAAGAGGATCCGCTGTTTGTCGAATTGGGTGTACATGTACCCAGCAAGATCGGACAGCTCGAGGCGACCGGTCTATGGGCTATGGTCCGTCGTCGCTTGCGCATGATCGGCGTTGATGCACCCGGGACAGGCGTCCACTACTTCCGTGCTAGCCACATTACGCTGGCCCACGAGGGCGGCGCCGATCTATATACGATTGCCGAAAGCGTCGGCCATTCTGATACGCGCATGACCCAACATTACATTCGCCGCGCCGACCGGCTCAAGCATGGCTCTTCGGACCACGTCAACCTCTAGTGGAGCAAGGTAGATTGACGGCTCACCATTGCTGAGCAAGATGCGCCATGGCCACCTTTGACGCTAGTACACTTTTAGCTGCCTATCTTCACCCGCGCGTTTGTGCTGGACACGAAACGTTGATCGAGCCTGCAGACTGCCTGGCAGTGCAGAGAGCCCTACCCCAATGGCTCGATGAATTGCACGCTTCCGGCATGGGCTTGGTGCCTTTATCGTCGATTTCTTTGTTGGAGCGACTTTTTGATCGCTTCACTGCTCAGATGGAGCCCGAGCCAGAACAGGCCGTTGTTCCTAATACGACTGCCTCGCGCGCTCTGGCAGCAACCTTTATCCAAATCACTTATCGCGACGGGCAGGTAAAGCGCGAAGGTCCGTATGCGCGCTGGATGGCAGAGATGCTGATTGGAGAACTTAATTTCCAGCATTCGCCTGATATGCATAGCTCGATCCTGATTCCCGAGCCGGCCTGGATTGACAGCATTATCAGCTCACTTGCTCTCGGTAATGCCGACGATATGGCTGCGAGCTGATGGAGAACCGCAAGCGATTCAGTCGCAACAGGCGGGGCCGGTAATGATTATTGTCTTACGTAGTGATGCCAGTTTTGAGCAGATCGAGCAAATCCAAGCTCGCGTTCGCGAACTTGATCTTGAGCCTTTTGTTTTGGCCGGAGCCGAGCGCACCATCATTGGCATCATTGGTAGTGATGTAGAACGCGTTCGCGCACTGGCGAGCCTGCCAGGCGTCGATCAGCTAGTTCCCATCAGCCATCCGTATAAGTTGGCTAGTAGTGACCATCATCCTCAACGCAGCGCGATCGAAGTCGGCAACGTTGTCATTGGAAACGATGCGCCATTAGTATTAATCGCCGGTCCCTGCGCGGTTGAGTCGCGCGAGCAGCTAATGGCTACTGCTGCCGCAGTTCGCAGTGCCGGGGCTTCCATGCTTCGGGGCGGCGCATTCAAGCCACGAACGAGTCCTTACAAATTTCAAGGTCACGGGTATGCCGCTCTGGAATGGCTAGCTGAAGCTGCCGCCACATATGGTCTGCCAGTCACCAGCGAAATCACCGATCCGGCCGATGTGGAGATTTTTGAACGCCACGTAGATATGCTTCAAGTCGGTGCTCGCAACATGCAGAACTTCGTACTGCTCAAGGCCGTGGGGCAAAGCCGTAAACCTGTCATGCTCAAGCGAGGCTTGGCTGCCACGATCGAAGAATGGCTATTGGCCGCCGAATACATCATGTCCTGTGGCAATCCCAATGTCGTTTTGTGCGAACGCGGCATTCGCACGTTTGAGACGGCCACTCGCAATACGCTGGATTTGTCTGCTGTCCCGGTATTGCGTGGCCGCACACACTTGCCGGTATTGGTTGACCCCAGTCACGGAACGGGGCAGCGACCCTTGGTGGGTCCAATGGCCCTGGCTGGCGCAGCGGTTGGCGCAGATGGATTAATAATTGAAGTTCATCCCGATCCGCCCAGCGCCCTTTCAGATGGAGAGCAATCGCTTTCTTTTGGTGAATTTGGTACGCTCACTGACGACCTGCGCCGCCACCGGCACCTGGAAGACCGCGCGCCCACACCTGTGCCGAGTCAGATTAATCCGGTGCGGGGGCGCATCGACGAGGTAGACGCGCAATTAATTGCCCTGCTAGAGCAGCGTGCCGCCCTGGCGCTCGAAGCGATCGCCGCGCGCAAAGATAATCATCATGGCCATGATATGACCCGCGAAAGTCAAATCGTGGCTCGCGCCGTCGATGCGGCTAATTATATCTCCGCCCATGACATGCGGCTCATTTACGGCGCCATCTTGCGGGCCTGTCGAGAGACACAGCGTCGTAATAACGAGGGCTCTCGGACGTAATCTCATCGTCGCACGCTGGTAGGTCTCCTCGACTTGCTCCCCGCCCCGACGTTGCCCGCCACGCGCTCGCAGGAGGGCTCCAGGGAGCGTCGATGGTGTTTAGCGCGAGGTTGGCCACAAAGCTAGTATGAGGCCCTTAAAAGGGCGCACATGACCTGGCAGCGACTTCGCTAGCGGTGACTTCGCCCTTCACGATGACGACGGTCGATCGTCTCCAGCTGAAAGGTTGAATGTTCGATGTCGAAATAGTCAGATAGGCAGTCGCACAGGGCATCGAGCGTCCGGGCCGGATCTGCTCCCTCAGCCAAGGTGACGTGTGCAGAGACAACATTCATGCCTGACGTAATGGTCCAAGCGTGCAGGTCGTGACAGTCGACGACACCTGGAGCTTCAAGGATATGCTCGCGAACTTGGTCCATGTTCAAACCTCGAGGGCTTGCCTCCAGCAAAACGTCGGTTGCCTCGCGTAGAAGGCCAAAGGTTCGCGGCAGAATGGCGAGGGCGATCAACACCGATGCGGCGGCATCGGCCTGTGTCCAGCCAACAATGACGATCAACAAGGCCGCGACGATAACAGCACCCGAACCAGCCAAATCTGCCATCACTTCTAAATATGCGCCCCGCATATTGAGGCTGTCGCGCTGAGCATGGCGAAGCAGGTAGAGAGAAATTGCATTTGCAGCCAGACCAATGAATGCGATGGCCAACATCAGCCCCGATGCCACCTCCGGAGGCTCCGACAGGCGCTGCCAGGCTTCGAAGAGAATAAAGCCGGCGACGCCAAACAAGAGAACGGCATTTATGACCGCGGCGATAATCTCGAGGCGTAAATAGCCGAAGGTTCGATCATTGGTGGGCCGACGGCTAGCAAACCAGATGGCAACCAGCACCAGAGTGATTCCCGATACGTCCGCCAACATGTGTCCGGCATCGGCGAGAAGCGCCAAGCTGTTAGAGGCGAGAGCGCCGATGACTTCGACGACCAACACCGCTACGGTCAACCCCAGGACAACCAGCAGACGATTACGATTCGCTGTTGCCGCAGAGGCATGAGCGTGCGGCATCAGACGGCCTCATTCAGCGAGGTTAAATCGTTCAGGGGCAAGACAAATAATTGAGCCACGCTGCAAACATACGCCTGCATACTTCACCGTCAAGGACGGCTAGACAGCATCGGCAACTAACGAGCCATCAGCGCCGACATCGAGGAACATCCAGCTGTCGGTATCAGAATCGTCATGGATGACGATATCGTGGTCGACGAAATTCCCCTTAAGCCGAGCGTGCTCGTCGGCTCTTTCTTCTTCGCTATCGTAGGGGCCAAGTTGCGTTAAAATCGTACCGCGATGCAGGTGAAGCATGTAGTAATGCATGATGATCGCTCCCGCTATGTTAACTTTCCAAACAAGCCTAGCTCGGCACAGAAGAAGGTCAATTTAGCATGAGGTCAGATGTATCTACTCGTGAGTGAATGACGATAATACAAATGCACTCGCGCGCTGGGCGTGGGAACTGATTGACGCACAATGACGTCTTGCGAATACGTGCGGTTGTAATATGCGCCGCCGCAAGGAGTATATTTGAGATGAACAAGCGCATAGGGTTAGTTTTGGTTTTATTGATGCTGCTGACCGCCGCCTGCGGCTCCGGGGCTTCCCAGCCCCAGGATATGAACTTGACTGGCGAGAACCCCGCTCCGGAAGTGCCGGCAGCTGACGAGGCGGCCCGCGGAGCGGGCGAAGATGGCGGCGCGACCACCGGCGGCGGAGGCGACCTGGTCGCTCAGCTCGTAGATGACCGTGAAATCATCAAGACCGGACAGATTAGCATTGAGGTTCCTGATGTGGCGGTGGCCGCGGCCGAAGTTCGCACCATGACCACTGCTCTGGGCGGCTATATCGGCAGCTCCCAGGCCGGCACGCTCGACGAGCGCACCACGCTGACGTTGCGCGTTCCTGCCGACGCCTTTGAAGAAACTCTGTCACGCCTGCGCGAGCTGGAAGGCACATTGCAGACCGAAAGCACATCTGAAGAGGATGTCAGTGCCATCGCGATTGATCTAGAGGCAAGACTGAAGAACCTGCGCGCCTCTGAGGCTCAATATCGAACCTTGCTCGAGCGTGCCACGGACATTGAAGACGTGCTGGCCGTTCAGACTCGCCTTGATGGCGTTCGCGGTGAGATCGAGCAATATCAAGCCCAACTTGATAATCTGAATCGCCAGACAGACATGGCCACCCTAACTGTCGCCCTTTCTCCGGAACCTTCGCCAGCAACCGCTGAGGTTGATGAATGGAATCCTGGCCGCACCGTCAATGAGGCATTGAGCTCACTGCTCGAGGTGGGCCAGAGCCTGGCGAACGGAGCCATTTGGTTCGTGATTGTTTGGTTGCCAATCCTGCTGGTGCTGGCGATCATCACCATTGTCGCCCTGCGTGGCCTGCTGGGGGCGCGTCGTCGCCTGGTGCCGCCAACTCAGGAATAGTCTAATTTAGTGGCCCGAGCTCATCTGCCCGGGTCACTAAATTCCCCCTACAATTCGCGCGGCCAGCCTTCACCGGCTCGTTCGCGCAGAGGACTATCTTCAGGGATCACGCGGACCGCCTGACTGGCCGGATCGAGGAACATGTTGGTATAAATAACCAATCGTTCGTGTTCGTCTTCTCCCCATAGCGCATCAGGGAAGTGCTCGGTTACATACTTAACGAACGCTTCTAAATCATCAAACTCCACGATTTGTTCCCTTCATTATCTTTGCTGTATAGATCCTAACGCCGATCGAGTAGTCGACAAGCTTCTTCAAGGGCGCCGCGGGCAGCATGTTGCCCGGCCGTAACGATCGCCTCGCGTTTGGCTTTGGCCGGCACCTGCGTGTGCTCTTGGGTGTTCATGGCCTGATCGTCAGTGGTAATGGTGACACTGACCGTAATTCTCATTTCGCCGTTCATGGTCGCCTCCTGCGCAATAATCGTAGCTTGCCCTAGCCCCCGTCAAGTGGGGGCCTATACGCCAAAGAGACGCTTGGCCTGGGCGATACCATCAACCAGGCGATCGATGTCATCGACATCGGTATAGACATAGAAACTAGCCCGAGTTGTAGCGACCAGATTGTAGCACAGCATCACCGGCTGGGCGCAATGGTGCCCAGCGCGCACGGCGATGCCTTCAGCGTCTAGCATGCTGGCCATATCGTGGGGGTGGATGCCCGCCACATCAAAACTGATAACGCCGGCGTGCTCTTGTGCCGATGCCGGACCCAACAGCCGCAGGCCGTCGATTTGGCTCAGTGCTGCCCAGGCGTAGGCGACTAAGCGTTGTTCATGGTCGTGAACGCGAGATAATGAAAGATGCTCGAGATAGTCAATCGCGGTTGCCAGTGCCATGGCCTCAACGATGGCGGGAGTTCCCGCCTCGAACTTGGCTGGCACCTCATTCCATTCGGCCTTCTCGAGCGAGACGCGAGTAATCATGCTGCCGCCAGTTAAAAACGGTGGCATTGCTTCCAGCAATTCGCGCCGGGCCCAGAGCGCACCAATTCCGGAAGGGCCGAGCATCTTATGTCCAGACAGGGCCAGAAAATCAACGCCCAAGGCTGTGACATCAATCGGCATATGCGGAACGCTTTGCGCCGCATCGAGAACCACCAACGCGCCGGCATCGTGTGCTAATTTGGTGATTTCCGTAACTGGATTGATCGTTCCCAGGGCGTTACTGATATGGGTTAATGCCAGCAACTTTGGCCTTCGCGCCAGAAGCATGCGCAGGCTATCAAGATCAAGCTTGCCGTCTTCGGTCAGGCGTACATATTCAAGCGTGGCCCCTGTAGCTAATGCCAGTTGTTGCCAGGGCACCAAGTTGGCGTGATGCTCCATTTCAGTGGAGACGATTAAATCGCCAGGCCCTATATTGGCACGTCCCCAGCTATAAGCAATCAGATTTAATGCCTCGGTGGCATTGCGTACAAAAACGATTTCCTGCGCGCTGGGGGCGCCAATGAAACGCGCCAGTGCGCGACGCGATGCCTCATAGCGCGCATCGGCATCAACGCTAAGCTCGTAAATACCACGGTGTACATTGGCATAATGATACGCATAGGCGTCTGCAATAGCATCGATGACCTGCTGTGGCTTCTGCGAAGTCGAGGCCGAATCAAGATACGCCAATGGCCTGCCGGAGGCTGTGAGGCGCTTGAAAACTGGGAAGTCTCCTCGAAGGTCAGCTCCAAGCGCGATGGGCGATACATCTGTGGTCATATCGTGATGATAGCCGCGGCGAGACGGCGGCATAGGAAAATGGCGGGCAAGTTGCTCTTTCCTCGTCGCTTGACGGCACTCCGCCCACCGATCAGGCTCTTGTTGCAGACATTCATTCTTCGTATCGGAGCAACAACTAATGCGCAGTGCGGCCGACATCAAACGACGGTGCCAAGTTGGCACTAAGCTGGAAATGATTTATCACGTTTCGCCCGCGACTCCTCTGCCGCTCGAGCGAGAGGTGATGGTTGTCCAGAGCAACGCCATCGGCATGAGTCCCTGGCCCGGTCGTACGGCCGTCTCGTGGCTATACTGGGGTAAGGCCTCGGAGCTACGTGTTGATGACGAAAACACCTTCAGCGTACTTGACCCCGACAGTGGCGAGGTCGAAATGACCTATCGGTTTTTGCAAGATGAGTAACGTCATTCTTGACTACCCGACTCTTTGCGAGCCATGCGGACAGGCTCTGCCGCCGCATGAGCAGATGCGCGATGGCGACGTCATCTGGTGGCAGATGGCGACCGATAAGCCGGGGCAGACGAAGATGGTTTATTATCACCGTCAATGCGGTCTGAATCTTCTAGCTGCTAATGGCTGGGAAGTATGCTGGGCCGGCTGCCAGCGAGTCATCGATGCCGACACCGAGCGTATCTGGACGGACCCTGACGGCGATGGTGACTTTTCGTGGATGCACAGCAAGTGCGCCGGCGAGCGAGCGGTAGTGCTGCTGGACATCGTAGATACGATCGATGGCAATCGCAGCTAGGCGTAATCGAAAAAATGAGCGTGTTCGCCTTCTTGAGTCAGATGCGCTGTCGCCATGATTATCGACATGACCACTTTGGCGAGGACACCGTTGGCCGTCCGTTCGTCAACTATCGTTACCCAGCCGAGTGGTTTGCCTGCAGCAAGTGCCAGCGCAAGTGTGCGCGTTCCACGATCCATTCGGTATTATGGGGTGCCGGCCTCGACCCTGATGATCTGATTTTTAGCGGTCGTCTCAATAAGCCCGGCAGCTTGGGTCGAGGCGACCCGGGCGCGCTTGTTGGTCGACGAGCCTGACAAGCTTGACAGTTGCAACGAACGAATGCAGCAAGAGGCATGAGTCCACCACTTCGCTTTGGCCCCAGTACAGTCCGGCTCTGTTTGCTGCTGGCTGATCTGGAAGATTTAGACTTGACTACTGACCTGCGGCTCAGCGTGGCTTGGCGCGAGCAGCGCGATCACGACAATAAAGCTTGGAACCGAGCCTTGATCGAGATTGGCAATGCCGATCGTGAGGAGGTCTGGGTGGAGATCAGTGGCTATGTGCAGGCCATTTTTGAACGGGGCGCCATCAATGAAGAGGTTCGCAATGCTGCCTATGATGCAACTACCGCTCTGTTAGTGCGCGATCGACTGAGCCGGGTGGACTTTGAAACGCTGTACAAGCCCTGGGGCACCGCCGTCGATAACGCTCACAATTGGCGACCGTTATAGGCTTACTGTCCGAGCTCAGTGACGAAGCGTGCAAAGCGGCGATTATGCAGGGCCTCGCTGCCACGTCGGGCACGAATGAGTGCTACGATTTCGGCTCCCGACAGGTGAGGTTGAAGTTCATGCACAATAAGGCCAACCAGCACTCCACTGCGATCATGACCATGGCCGCAACTAACGTATACGCGCTGGCCAGCCCGCCACAGGTCTGCCGCCTGGCGCGCGCCGGCATATAGTGGCGCGAGATCCTTGGGCAGAGAGATGTCTAAAAATGGCGCCCGGGTCAGAGTAATTCCAGGAACCGCCGGACGATCATAGGTGGCACTTAAAATATGATCGATCCCCAACTGCGACAACAGGGATAGAATCGGACCCCCGGGGCGCGGGAAGCCGCCCATAAACAGGCCAGGCATAATTTCATCGAGCGTGTTGCGACCACGCCACCACTGGCGCAGGCCGAGTATGGAGGGGCGAGCATCGAACAGAGCTTTAGGTGTGATCATGGACTAGCGAGACGCGCAATCATAGCAGCGCGCGCCCAGGACCCCATCAAGCGGCTGTCCGCAATCCATACAGCTGCGCTCGTCGCTGTCGCCGCTTTTATCCTCGCGCTCGCTGGAGCCGCTCGAGTCGTCACGCTCAGCCAGCTTCTCGCGGGCCGCGTTGGCGGCGGAGCCGCCGACGATGCGGCGGAATAATTCTTTATTCATGCTACTGGCTCCCTGACGTTAGCGGATCGATCTATTGGATTCATGAATGATCCCGCGCACGGCGGCTTGCGTCAAGCGGTACTATCGTCGCCGGAAGCTGACGCCGATAAAGTGCGTTCGCGCTGCGCATACCAAAAAGTGGAGACAAGCTGCAAGATCGTCAACAGGAAGCCGCCAATCATCATTGCCCGCAACCAAAGATGCGCTGCCAGCGCCATGCTAATGAACGGAGAGGCCAAAGTTAGGGTAACCATGACAATCGGAGTCAGGCCAACTAAGATGGTAATGAATAGACGCTCCTGGGATAGAATATCTTCAGCGACACCACTGCGCCTGCGCAGAGCGAGCATGACCATGGCAATGGCCACCAAGGCGGACGTTGCAACGTAGATAACGGTTACATCCAGTAACAAGGCCACCAATAGGGGCGCAGCCCAGCGCAGCGGCGCACGACTAGTTAGATTGCCCCAATTATTGGGCAATCGGCGCCAAATATTAACGATAAGTTGCAGTGCCAATACCACCGCAGCCCCCGCCAAGATGTGAAAAATCAGCCACACCATGTGACATTCCTTGAACGTACTTCTCGTTTCTATGGTCTTAAGTAGGCTGTCCGTCAAGAATGAACGGCTCTAAAGGCCCGTCAGCTTGCGATCCAGCGAAACCAAATCACCCTCTAGAGCGTTACAGTTTTACTCTAAGCAACATGGAAAAATATGCCCACTCGTAATTTAGCCCCTCCGCCCCGCTCGCGCCCGACGACACGGCGAACGCACAAATGGTCCCTGCGTTCGGGATCAGTCGGCTTTGTTGCTGGCTTTTTGATGATTATGGCCACGGGGAGCGCGGTCAGTGCTGGCCTATTGGCCATCCATGGCGAACGCACATTGCCCGGGGTTCATGTGGACTCGGTTGATATCAGCAGCCTTAGTGTTGATGACGCCACCGCTCGTTTGAAGGAGACGTTGCCAGCCAACGAGGCCTGGTTGCGGCTTGAGGTAGATGACGAACGAGAAGCAACCATCAACCTGGCCGACGTAGGTTGGCAATATGACTACGAAGCAATGCTCGAGCACGCCATGGCCGTTGGCCGCGAAGATGGACCACTGTCCGAGCTGGCCTCTTTGCTGAGAGGCTATTTTGCCCCGGTCGTGGTGGAGGCCAATCTGCAGAGATACGATCAACGGCTTGAAGAAGTAGCTGCAAGCTTGTCGCAGCAGCTTTCGCTGCCGGCTGTTAACGCGCAGATAATGCCTGAGGGCGATATTTATCGTGTTGAGCGTCGCAGCGAACCAGGTAGCCTCCTAGCGACAGATCGACTGGTTGATGTTTTGCGAACACGCCTCGACGCCCTTGTCTTGGATGCAGTTCGCCTCGATACCCACCTTGAGCTGGACGGAGAGCCGGTGCCGCCAACTTTCGATACGACCGCTGCTGCCGACTTGGCGCGCACTGCAAATGCTGCCAGTGCCGAATTGGAGCTAACGACAGACGGCGAAAGCTACATTCTAACCCGCGCTCAATTGCGACCTGCCATCAGCATCGAAGCGGATGGCGATGGCTATATAGCGCAGCTAGACGAGAGTGCCCTGCGCGAATTAGTCGCTCAACTGACCGATGAATTGCAGCGTGAAGCGAGCGATGCCAAATATGCGCGTAATGATAGCGGAGGCATCGTTGTCACCGCCGGAGTTGAGGCTCGTCAATTGGAGGTTGATAAGAGTCTGTCGGCATTGACTGACCTTCTGACCTCACGCCTGGATGATCCAGATACTACACCAGCCACAATGGCTCTGGCTGTCACGCTAACACCGCCAGCCTTCAGCACCAAAGAAGCGACGCAGGCATTGGAGCGGATGCAGGTCATCTCGAGCTGGACGACTTATTTCGTGCCGGGGCCTGGTAATTTCAATGGCCTTAATATCTCCATTCCGGCAGCCGCGGTTGACGGCCATGTGGTATTGCCAGGAGAAACGTTTGACTTCTGGCAAGCCATTGGCGAAGTCAGCGAAGCTGCCGGCTATGGTCCTGGCGGCGCGATCATCGATGGTCGCAGCGTTGCTAATGGCGCCTTGGCTGGCGGCATCTGCTCAACTTCGACTACACTTTTTAACACAGCCTTGCGCGGCGGCTTTGAAATGGGCGAACGGCTCAACCACTTCTATTATATCGACCGCTATCCAATGGGCCTGGACGCCACTGTCTACCAGGTTGATAGCAATATTCAAACGATGACCTTCCGTAATGATACTGCTTACCCGCTTATTATTCGCAGTTACAACGCGACCGGGTCGGTGCGCTTCGATATCGTCAGCGTTCCCAATGGTCGCACTGTCGCCTTTAGCGATCCCGCCATCAGTGGGCGGATTGCGGCAGGCGATACGATCGAGTACACCGACGAGCTGCCTGATGGAACCAGCCAGCGCGTCGAGTGGCCCCATGACGGCTTCCAGGTGACAGTCGAGCGCATCGTGCGCGATGCGGATGGAGCGACGATTCACCACAACACGTATTCCAGTAATTATCGTGCCGTGGATGGCGTGGTGTTGGTAGGCCGCTCTTAATGGCGCAGGCGCTGACCGCTTTGATATTTCCCGGACAAGGGTCGCAATATGTGGGCATGGATCACCCCGTACGACAACACCCCGCAGCGCAGGCCGTATTGACGCGCGCCGGCGCCGTCTTGGGCGAAGAAGCTATGGACCGCATCGGTCGCGGACCGGCTGCAGAATTGAATCAGACGCTTCACGCTCAGCCGGCGTTGCTGGCGATGAGCATAGCTCATCTGGCTGCCTGGCGTGAAATTGATCAGACGCCAGTGGCCATGCTGGCGGGGCACTCGGCCGGACAATATGCAGCTGCCGTAGCAGCTGAAGCTATCGAATTTGAAGATGCGCTACTGTTGATACAGGCCCGTGCACGATTGATGAGCCAGGCCGTTGCTGGCGGCATGGTCGCCGTATTAGGTTTGCCACAGACACAACTCAAGCCTCTAATCTCAGCCGCGCGCGAGTACGGAGAAATTGGGTTAGCAAACGACAATAGCCCGGGGCAAATTGTACTGGCTGGCATCGTCGAAGCAGTGGCTGCCGTACCGCAGCTGGCCACCGCCGCCGGCGCACGCCGGACGGTCGTCTTACCAATCAACGTCGCCAGCCATTCGCCATTAATGCGCCGGGTGCGTATCGAGCTGGCCGCGCAGCTTGAGTCGGTTGCAATACAATCTCCGCGGCTGCCCATCATGAGCAACTTGCGGGCAGAGTTGGTCAGCGACGCCGATCGCTTGCGCTTCGAGCTGGCGCAACACCTGGTACGGCCGGTGCGTTGGCGATCAGCGGTTGAAAAGATGATCAAGCTAGGCATAGGGCACTTCATCGAAGTTGGCCCCGGCCGCGTGCTAACCGGCCTGGTGCGGCGCATAGATGGAGCCTCGGACGTCCGCGCGCTTGATCAGGAAGCCTAGTCGGTAGGATCAAACTCAGCGTCGCCGTCGCGGCTCATGACATCCAATACAGCCTCAGCTAAAGCTCGCTCCGCGGCAGCATTATCGGCGGAACGCTTAGGCCCGCCCGCAGCCAAGATTGTTTGTGAATCTACATACGCCAAAGCGTGAGTCAGGCGTTGGCTATCTACAAGTCGTTTTCGTTCGTTGTTCATCGGTTATCCTTCGCTAGCCTTGGCGGCTGCTCTGCCGGTCATCGGAACGCGCCGAAGTGGCGCCGCATGTAATCGCGCGCTTGGTCCGCGCTCAGCTCGGGGCCGGGGCCCAGGACGAACGTGTCGTCTTCGTGGCCGTCAATCCAGTCTAGCACTTCCTCCGCGCCGATACTGCCGTGATTCTCAATCGTCGAGCCTTCGTGCAGCACGTCGAAGTCGTTCTCGGCGTAGTTAATAATCTGGTACATGCTCATCTTGTCTTATCCTTACTTGCGTCGGCCGCCTCTGTCAGGGCTCCTTCGAGCCATTGCAATAAAATATTACTCTCGGGTTGCTTGCTCATCCATAGCAACAGGCGCGCTGTATCGCTTTTGGCCCTATCTAAATATGGGTGGGAAAGTAGATACTCGTCCATCTCTGTCCGTTCGCTCATCGCAATGCCTCCCGCGCCTCCCTGGCGCGCTTCCAGGTAGCAAGATATTGCTCAGTAGGTACTTGCTCCGGGTGATCGTCCAGCATATCGAATAATGCGATAAGCGCATCTAGCGCATCTTTCATCTGAATGATGAGCTCTGATCGCAACAGGTCTCGGTCGCTAAGCTCGCTCAATGATTCGTCCCCGCCCTTCATTCGTGCTTTCCGCCTATCTTCCATTGGCAGTGAGTTCTGGCATCATCAGCGTGGCGGTTGCACACTCGGTGCGGAGCCTCATATCCTTTGCAGGGAATCTCAGTCGTGGTAGGAGCACCACACTGGGATCGGTCCTTGAGCCACCACTCGCACGCAAAGTCAGCAGTCATGACGCCCTCATCGCGTCCATCAAATCGCCCCTACCAAGGAGAGCTCCAGCGGACGCAGTTGATCTGAGTGCGATTGGACCATTATCGTCCATCCTCGCTCGGCACCGGCACTCGATCATCGATTGCTTTCAATGCGGCCGCCAACTCAGTCACCGTTTCTCGATGCTCTTGCTCACGCACTTTGCCGTCAAGTGCTTCATAACTACTCAACAGCGCCCAGGCTCGATCGGCAGCCTCGACCAAGGATACTACTTCGTCATCCAATAATGGCTTTTGCAAAATCTCCTCTCGCCCGCCGGTGCCCTCGAGAGTAACGCTGCCATCGGCGCGTTCGACCAGTCGACGATAGACTCCCACGCGCGGACGTTGAGCGGGGTTAGTTGTCATTGCGCTTCTCCTCGCTTTGCCGCTGACAAATTGAGCAACACCACGGACCGCAACCGGATCCGTTGTCATCAATTCCCTGCCAGCACGGAACATGTTCGTGGTCCGCCGGCTGACGCGCGGACTCCGGACTACTGGGCTGAGCCATCAGACTTCCTTCTGTTCTTTGGCTTCGACGTCTAAGTCTTTAATGCGAATCGTCAGTTGCACAAGTCGCCAGTCATCTTCCAGCTCTCGAACTTGGGCGTACGTTTCAGCCATCGCTATCGATGGGAAGATCTGCCCGTATAATTGCTCTGCCCGCATAAAGCCATAAACAGTCAGATCCTTGTCTGGCGTCCGTTCTGCGATACTCACTGCGTCGCCTCGCGCGCGCTATCGGCAGCGGCATTATCATCAAGCCATTCCTTGGCTTTGACCCACTCGCAATCACGATAGTGCGCCTTGCTGCTGGCGATGCTGTAGTCGTGGCGACAGAATTTACAGATTTCTACGGGCATCTCTTCATGGCCATCACTGATCCAGGGGTCACTGATGAGCGACTCGAGCAGGTCAAGTAACTCGTTGACTTCTTCGCGAGTCAGTGAGCCATCAGGCAGCTTGCGTAGATTACGAGACATCAAATTCCTCGATTTCGTAATAGCCAAAGGTGACTGGCGTTTCTTCAACATAGCGGTCGGCATCTTCACGACTGGCAAAGACTTTCTCAATACCCCAGCCATTATCGCCGTAGTCTTTGGCCTCGACAATGTACACCTTCGACAAAGGCGACTGCTGGAGACGATCTTCATTAACCATGAACGTACTCCCTTATCTGTCGCCATATGCAATCGGACAAAGTGAGTTGATTTTCAGTCATTGGAAGCGGTGAACTTTCGACCCAGCAGCGCCAGGTCGCGCATGCGACGCTCGGCCATCTCCTGGCGCTCGCGCTCGTAGGCTTCGTCTTCGAATTCTTCGCCGCTAGCTGACTGGTAGATGTCGCTTGAAAAAGCTTGGATCGCCTGCCGAGTCAAGGCTGCCTCTTCCTCGCTTAGCTCTACCACGATCTTGCCTTTACTCAGGTTCATCATCTGCCTCTCTGACAAAATCCGGGCAACCGCATTCACATGATACCGGGTCGCCTTCGATGGAAAATGCCTCGCTATCGTGAGCGGTATCAAGATGACCGCAGGCTGCACAGATATCTGATTCGCCAACAGAAACGTCAATTTGATTCATATTCCTCACCTCTTGCCCACTTTCCTTTGGTTTTCAGTGAACGCAACAGCTCACGCACCCCGCATGTGCAGGGCTTGGAGTTGAGTGTATAAGCATTGCAGTCAATGCGATGCTGCAGATAGTCGCCAATGTTTTCTTCAGCCCAGGCCCCGAACTTCGCATACCAAGTTGCCAGCTCAATTTCGGCCTCTCCGGAACTTCCTAGGGCGGCAATTCGATGACGCTCGTCGACGAGCTCTTCGATGACGGTTCGCGGCTTAACCACCGAGGGCCTCGATTCGCATACCAAGCTCCTTGAGATCGCTGCCCTCGAGCTCAATCAGGGCGCGATTTTCTGAATGCGGCCGGCCATCGTCAATTTCCAAATATTCAGCCATGCCGAATTCCGGCCCAGTCTCACGCACAAAGGTTAAGGTGACGCCATTACGCTCGAGCAAGACTCGCTCTTCGCGTCCGCGCAGTTCATTTGTCTTCATTTTACCGCTCACTTTCTCAGCTCCTTGATAATACGCATGGCCGACTCAAAGGCAATCACTGCAGCTCCACCGATCTGCGTATTGGCCTGTAATTGTAGCTCAATTTCATCAAGCACGACATTTCGCATCTCTCGTTCAATACGTTCTCGCCACTGGTCTTGCCACATATCGCTTTGCTCTGCCGCTGCCTGGGCGTAGGCCGCGAAAAGATCGTCGAGCGATTCTCGCCTCACTTTGGTCGCTATGCTGTGCTGGACAGCAGGTCGTCGCGGCACGCTGCGTCCGTCATAGTGGTGAATGGGGTCGTTCTTCATCTTTTTACAATGCAGGCACGGCTCGGCATCGTGCTTGCCGACGAAATAATGATTCTCCATCCTCTCATCGTTCATCGATTGTGCTCCATCGCGTGGCGGCGACATTCCCATCGTTCATCGCGTGAGCACCACCGCTTGGTGCCAGGGAAGACCCAGCCCTTTTCCGTCAGCGACGCAGCTTCACGGCGCGCGTGTCGCCCCGCAGGGCACATGAATGTCCGCGTCAATGGGACTGGGTGGCGCATCTGCGAACTTGGCTGCGTCATGTCGTGGGGAATCCGTCCTTTGCCCACTTGGCATCGGCGATCGCTTCCTTAATCAGGAGATCGCGCATCTCGTCGGGCATCTGTGGCGCCCTCAACTTGAAGAGAGCGGTCAATTTAGTACGGATGTCTGGATCGTCAGGGTCGATGCCGGGAGATCCGTTCCAGCCTTCTAGAATAAGGCGGGCGTATGCCTTGTCATGAACACCTCGAGGTCGACCATCCGCTCGCTTCTTAGATATCTTGCCGGCAGTCATTGTGCAATCTCGAGGAGAGGACAGTCGCGTTCCGTGGCCGACCCATAAACGGGACCGCCAGCCCACAAAATCGCATCGCCACAGCTACAAGTCCAGCGATCAGCGCCGCCTACGGTGGGGCCGTCATACTCGACGACATGGCCGCGCAAATCGCGCCCTCGGGAGGTCAACAACTCATGCAGCCTTTGGGAAGACTGGTCTGCTGATCTCATTCGTCATCTTCCTCGGCTTCAATGTCATCATATCGAAAGCCGACGACGGCCCCGAGCGGGCCGGCCGCTTCTTCTAATGCCTTATCGAGCGGGCGGAAGTCCACCAGGTTTTTGGCTTCGTCTTCGTCCTCGGCCTCCACGAACAGTGAGACCGGGTAGTCCATGGTGACCTTGAATCGTCGCTTACTCATCTTACTCCTTCGGGGGCATCCCCTGCATCAATTCCTTCTTCAGCGTCGCGCGTTCGTATATCTTCAATGATGCTCAACACGGTAGCAGCAAAATCGTCGCTGTCATGGCTGCGGATTTCCATTCTCCGCACGCGCCTTTTGAGTTCGTCCAATACATCGTCGCGGGCATTGGCTAGCTGCTCGCGCAACCGATTGTTGGGCTCACTGGCGAGCGGGTAGGCGACCTCAATCTCCAGGCGGTCGGCCAGCCGCTGGATGACCCAGCGGGCATGATTGGAATCGAGATCATCAGCCTCTCGATACGCCTGGGCAATGGCATCGGCTACAGACGCGTTATCGGTCATCGCCCTCTCCTCCGACAAACAGGCGCATGGCATGCTGTAAATGAATAACACCCTGCTCACGAAATGCTGGGTCTGCATCCACCATCCAGCGATCGAGGAAAGATTCCGCCTCTGCCAGTTCGTCGCGGACAAGCTTGCCAATCCTATAGGCCTGCTCCTGAGCTTTCAAGTTGAGCGCAGGTGAACGGTCAGCTTGTGTCATCGTCTGATCACCTCGATGTCGTCCGCCGCGATAAATGTGGAGTGTGGATCTTCGCCATTGTACTGCCACACATCGCCGGTTTCTAAGTCCACGAAACGCCACTTGCCCGGCACATGGGTGCGAATCGTCAGCTCAGTCAATGCGCCGCCGGCGCGACGGTTCGCTTCGCGCTGTTGCTCGAAGGTGGAAATATCGCCATCGCTACCCCGTGTCGCCTCATTGCTCACCGACGTAATCCTCCGGGTGTTCCAAACGATCGAGCGCATCTAAGGCTGCGAACCTACGGTCGCGCAGGTCAGCTGACGCCTGCTTGAAGAAGCGATAGCGAGGGGTATCGGCGGCAGCGTCGACGTGTATGGCGGCCGTAAAGGCTAGACTTGAGGCCATCTCGAACAAGTCGGCCGCCAACTTGAACTGGCCATTGGCCATGGCACTTTCGCCATCGACCGCCACGGCCAAGGCCTGCCGATGGATTCGATCAGGACTAACGGCGGTCATCGGTCTTATTTTCTTCGCTCAGGCCAAAGGCGGCGGCCACCTGGTGAGTCAGCTCATTGAGCGTCTCGTCTTCATGCTCTTCGCTTCTCCAGCGCACACCCAGCTCACTGGCCAGGGCCGTCAGCACATCATTGATTCGGTAAAGCGTATTCATATCGTTCATTGGTTGTTCTCCTTAGCGAATCTGCTCGAGCTTGGCCTTTTCCTCATCGCCAGCCTCGTGGCCGTTGGCGCAAGTCCATTCGCTCAAAGGCTTGGTCTCAATCGTCTCTTCGTCACGGAATTCCGCGAACACCATGGCTGCGTCTGGCTGTGAGGTCTCGATGTAGGCCGTGTCTTGGACAACACGCTCTTCTTCACGCGACCAGTAAGTGTCTTGGCAGGTCGGACATTGTACGGGCTCGCTCATGATGCCGATTCCTCGTCCAGTAATAGCGTGCCGACGTACTCATCATCCCAATCGGGATCGTTGGCGGTTTCTGCTTCGCCCCAGGCGGTAGAGATGAAAAGGCCGGGGCCGACGTCTCCGTAGGCAAGGATGTTGCCGACCGCATCGTGGATGGCCGCGGCCGTCTCATCTGAATCGTCTTCATTTTGGCTGTAAAGAATAAATGTACGCTTGTAGACCTTCACTGCTCTTCTCCTTCGAACTCGATCTCTATTTCGTCTAAGATATCGCCGATAGCTTTGACCACCACGACTCCGTAATCATGCATGCGGGTTCTTTTTTCATCCTTGAACTCGTCGAAATGCTTTTGTAAGGTTGTGCCTACTAAGCCGGCGGTCACTTGGGAGCGTACTTCGCGAATGATCTCATGACGAGCGCGTTGAATATCGCCCATACGCACCAGACCTGCGGCGGGCCGAGGGTCACGACACTCGTCCGGATCATTGGCGCCGCAGATAGCACAGCGACTATGACCGCTGCCGTTACGATGCAGCAAAATCAGCTCGTCGCAATCGAGGCACGCCTCTGGCTCGTAGGCATGGCTCACGACTTGGTCGCCTTGCCCGCTTCGTCTTTCGCTTCGATCAACTCGCGCAAGTGATCTACAAATTCGTAGTATCCTTCGATGATCACCTTGCAGTGGCATTCGCGATACATACCAATGTATTCGCCGAAGCCGTAACGATCTAGCTTGGTCGCCTCGTAACGATCCGGGTCAGCTTCTTCGGCTCTGTCGGTAATTGATGGCGTATGGGCGGCCAAAATAGCCAGCACCCGCGTTCGTTCGGCGAGCGTATCGGCAGAGGCGGTCATTGGGGACTCTCTGGTAATTCGATGAAATGATCAAACAACTGCTCGAGACGATCGATGGCGCGGAGCATTTCTTGCGGCCACCATTTATCTTCGACCCAGGAGGAAAGGGTTTCTCGATCCCCCTCAGGCAGATCATCGAGCGCGTCAGCCATCTGCTGTGCAGTCATGTTGTGACGTGTGGCAATTGCATCAATGACTGCGTCAGTCATTAGTCCAAAGCCGTATGGGCTTTGGTAGTTATCGTAAGACATCAGTGATCTTCCTTTGGGATGTGGCGGTTGCAATAGCCACGTTCATCGGCCATATCTTCGTCGTCAGAAAATTCATGAATGACTCCTCAGCTCAACTAATCTTCGCACGCGATGCTTCAGGCATTCGCGCGTCTGTGAGCAGTCGCACTCTTCGTCGTCGACATTCAGTCGGAGTAAGACTTCATCAAGCAGGTCGTCGCGAGCCTGGGCCTGCAGTTGGGCGATCTCCTCGGGCGTAGCGCCCAATGCCAATAACCGTTGCGCAGTCGTGGTGTTTACTTCTTCCATCAGCTGCCGGCCTCCTGGCTCATCGCCTCGAGCTCGACGGCGGCCACCAGCTCATTAATCGGACAATCGCATTCATCAACGCCGTTATTGCAGTGTAGGTCGTGCAGGGCGACATCCGAAAATAGAAGATCTCGCGCCGCCGTGCCAGAAGTGATCTGGTCGCCGTTGGCCGCTGCTGCCTCTGCTTCGGCCTCTATATTGGCCACTAGCTGCTGAGATTCGCAACTACAGCTATCAACTCCGTTGTCGCAGTGCAGGTCATGCATGATCCAATCTCCGAAGAGCAGCTCTCGTCCGGCGGCAGTATGAATGTTCATGATTCGTCCTCCCCTTCTTCTTCCGCGTCGCGCCAGGCCTCGAAGACAATCTCGGCCGCCTGAACAGACTCAAATGATTCGTAAGTAAAGAACCCCTGCGAATCCTCGTGAACCACAAAAGCGGCCGTGGTTGGCTCAAAGCCATCGACGGTTGATAATTCCTGCACAGCCATCTCGCCCAGTACGATCAGCCCGTGCCAAGCGCCTGTTGTTGATTCGCCACATTGATCATCGACAAAGCCGTTCTGCACCCAGGCGAACAGGTATTCACTGACTTCTTGCGAATCATTGCCTTCAAATTTTCCAAAGCTTGGTCGAGTCATGTTATCTCCTGGCAGTGACATTCTAGAGGATGTTGGACGGGCAGATTAAGCGCCTCGCCATATTCGTCAGCCCAATCCACCGCTACTTCCATGTTAGCAAACACGGCTACCGGATTGGTGAAACTACTATCGCATACAGCCCAATCTCCTTGCTGCTGCAGCACATTGACGAAGCGACCATCAATTGTCTCGCTCAGCTCGTTGGCAAAGGCCTCGCCCATGAGGCCGTTCTCAGCCCGGAAGCGAAGCATGAGTCCCGTTTCGGCCCGATCGTACTTATCAGGATGCAGCGGGCCCAATACCGTTACCCAGCCGCCACTGACGGCGCGATATTCGGGCTTATCCTGGCCACTGTAAGTGAAGCGCCGAATGCGGACCGGAGAGCCGTCGTCAGTTAAATGAACAGGGTGGTCTTCGCTCTCCGTGCACTCCAAACAACCTTCGATACGACTCGCCTCTGGTACCGGACCAAGCTTATTCTCCGGATCCAAATCGTCGGCAACGAATTGGTGACGTTCAAGGTCGGTAATCACGGTCATGATCGATCTCCTCTCGGCTGCGCGTCGTCAGGGCCGTCAGCTAAGATGTCTCGCATCCAACAGCCACCATCACAGGCCGCATAGTGTTGACAGCAACGCCATTGCCCGTCTTCGAGAACGTGATAACCCTTCATGCCACAGTCAGATTCGACCCGCGTTGTGCGAAAGCCAATCGCCATGCGCGTAGTGCAATGACCTTCGGGGTAGAAGCGTAGAGTGTAGTCGCGCATGGAGTGAATCATCAGTCTACTGCCAGCTTTTCTTTCATCTCGGCCAAGATAGCCTCGACATCAAAAGGATTAAGCGCCTCGCCCATACCCTGTTGCAATAGACGCTTGCCAATCTCATCAATGATCGTGGCTCGCTCGCCGGCCGCTGCATTGACCTTTTCCAGCGCCGCCAATAATTGCGGATCTGCCCAGCCGCTGCGGCCGACCATGATATTGTCGGTGATACGCTGGCGCGCCTGTTCAATGGTCATGGTGGCACGATAATGGTTAAGCAACGCTTGGGCGTGGCTAAACGACGGATCTACACCTGTCTGGCGTGCATTGATCGTGGCCAAGTAGACGTCACACTGTTCCTCTTGCCCTTCCGAGCAAGCATCCCAGCCGAGGCTGTCGCTATGGTAATCACACAGGGCCATCTTTGTTCCTTCGGTAATTGGAGAAATTAATTATACCATAAATCACGCGAGGGTATTGTTTACGCCTTCTCCGTCACGTCCAGCAGTCTACTTCGTCTCATCTCCAGCATCGTCTTCGGCCGCCTCGTCCGAATCACGCCCGGGCAGGAACGAAACGCCTCCCCCCCGCAGCGGCCACATTCGTAGCCGATCAGACCGTTGCGGACGTCAACGGGGGCATGATCGCTCTCCGTGGCCGGGTTGCGATGACGAAGTCGACTATTGTTGTCATTCATGACTATCGCTCCTGCTTCGCGCGGCGAATGGCCTGCGGCGAGGGGAATGATGGATTAGTCATGTAATTGTCGCCAGGCGCTTCGTCGAGGGTGACATCAACCTGCTTGATTTCTCGCATCCACTCATCGATCGGATAATCTGAGGCCAGCTCTTCCGCCTCTTCTTCATTGCTTGCTTCAACGCTGATAAATTCCTCCACCTCGCGGCGAATGCTGTACTTGCGCAAACTCATTACTTACTCCTTTTTAGCCGGCTATATAAATGGGTTATGAATGAATGCCAATCCGCTTCAGAAAATCGCGAGCTTCATTGGCCAGGCCTTCGTAATTGGCTTCTCCGTAATAGTCAGATTCGTAGGTGCTTACTAACGAATCGAGCAGATCAAGGGCTTCCTTGACGGTTTCGGTGATATCCAGGTCCTGCCCAGGAGTGTAATTGGTCAGCACCAGGCGTTGATCAGGATCATCTAGGCGCTCTCGCAGACCCTTCATCGCCCCGCCTCAATGTCTTCCCGGCGAGCCGCGTCGCGCTCACTCTTGCGCACATTTTGAGCGGAAATCATCGGATCATAGATGTGCTTGATGTACAGAGGAGCAGTATCTGGCGCGCCTTCACGATCAGCACGCGCTTCAGCGGCAGTGTCATACACAACGTACGCCTCGACACCGTAATTCTCCGGCAGTCTTAACTTGGGACTGGCGTCTTCGTTCAACATGCCGGCGGCAATCGCCGCATCAACATAGGAAGTAAAGAGACCTAAAACTCGAAAATCGTCGTAGTCCATATAAGTTGCTGCGTATACCGTCTTGCGCGCCATGTCGTTCTCCGCCGCTTGTTTGATTAGCTATGATGGTCTCAAGCACAAGGAAGATCAAGCAGCCTGTTATGGTCGAGCTCGTGCAGGGGGATTACTCGTTATCACGATCCTCGATTACCATGGTAGCCAGCAGATGGCTGATATTAACCATGGCCGTCTCATAGCCCGCAAAGTAGTCGGCATGGACGTTGTAAGCATGTCCATCGAGCTTTTGCAATCGCTCAGCGAGGGTGGCTAGCAGGCGCCTTCGCACCAGGCGCGCGTGGCGTTCGCTGCATACCGCACACAGCTGACAATCGTGCCCCTTGGCACCAATGTACCCTTCAGAAGTGTACCCTTCAGGAGTCATGTTATCCATCAGCTCTTTGCAGCTGGACGCGTCCCTCTTCGATGTCGCTGAGAAGGCGCAGTAGTAGATCGACTGCCGCCAGGCGCTCAGGCAAGGGTGACTTGTCGTCGCCCTGAACCAGCCGTGCCACGATCGTCTTGCGAACCGCTGCCAGGGTCTCGGCGCGGACCTTCCTAGTCCGATCGTCGTCATACTCTTCCATGTAACGCGCAATGAAGTCCTTGCTCTTGCGCGACAGATCATCGGCGACCTGCATTGAACGGAGTCTCATCGAATAGTTCCTCTTACTGGTGGTTTTGTTTAGGCGCCATCGTCGCGCGTCTCTTCGGCCAGAAATCTTTCCAGCTCGTCTGCTGCTGCGCGTAGAACAAAATCAATATTGCCCGAGGCGTTCGGATTGAGTTTTGGCGCTCGCCAGGATGCAATGATCTGCTCGCGGATGCGGTCTGCCAGCTCGCGCTGTGCGCGTACATCACGATCCGGCTGCGCATCGCGCAGATCGAAGCTTTGAGGTTCTTCGCTCATTTGTCTTACTCTCCTTGGGTGTTGTCGTGATGCGGGCAATCAGGGCGATGCCAACCAAAATGACAGTTGCCGCGGTGCGGCTGATCGTCAATGGCTCCACACACACACGCTCCGACGGAATCCTCGTCACGTCTCGAGTCAGCCGTCAACCCTGCAATATCGGTCTCAGATAGCCCGGCGCTGCGGCTCCACGCTGTCCCCATAGGGTCAGCCAAATAACCACGCCCGGAGGCTTCCTTCCCACTCGAGCCTCGTTCAATCGCTCGCTGTAGTCGCCGTTCGACTTCGCCATCTTCGATTTCCCAGGTATCCGCTGACTTCATCTCAGGGAAGACGAGGTTTTCCAATAGCTGCCCCAAACGCTGGTCGGGGGCTGCCAGCCAAATCGCCTTTAGCATGCGCGTGATGCGCTCGATGCGGGCGGGGTCTCTCATGATGTCCATTCCTCTTCGATCGCGCTCAAAACGTGGCTGATCCAATCTTGCGGACTGTCCACCTCATTCCAGTTGCCGCAACGACAGTATTCTACTTCATTGGCTGGCGAGGTCCACGCCCGATGCTGATTCAGCAAACGCGTCAATAGCGCCTTTTGTTCGGCTGTTAACTGACTCATAGCCCTTCAGCCTCGCGCCGCAGTTGCGCCAGATCATCGTCGATTTCTTCGGGGTGAAAGAGGTAATCGACGATATCATCGCTGATAGCTTTGATCAGGCCGCTAGCGCCTGTATCGCCCTCTTCCAAGTCAAGCCGAGACCGCCACTCACCCAGAGTGGTAATGACCGCGCGACGAACCTGTTCTTCGTTGGGATTGGCTGGCATCGAAAGATTATTCCTTCCATTTAGCTGCCTTCCTCGACGCAGCTTGGGCGCAGGGAAAGATTAGTTGAATAGGGATGATGCTGTGGCAATGTCCGCCGTCAAGAGGGTTGGATGTCATCTTCGCCGTAGACGGGAGAGGAATGCTATTTAGCGCCACGCGGTAAAGCGACCAAGGCGGCACGCGCACCGTTGCGAGCCTCCTCCACACGCTGCATCCAATTGTGGGCTAATGTGGTATGTTCGCACATCTCGCCATCATCGCCGACTGGGCAATCACAACTGAAGCCAGTCAAGGGCAGCTCATCTTCCGCGGTCACCCACTCGCGTAAGGCCGTCTCCACCAACTCGAGTTGACTGCGCAGAGTATTGGCGACACTGATATAGCCGCCCACGGTGGCGGCGTGGTTGTTAACCAGGTGACGCTCTAATATCTCCAACTGATCACCTGCCATCGTCTCGAGACCATACTTGGCCATGATTGGATGCGGCTTGGTATTACTCATTGACTAAGGTTCCTATTCGTTACTGGGCCGCTCAAAGCGTGGCATAGCCTGTCTGTATAGCTCGGCAATGTCCTCAGCACAGCCGGCGCCATGGTTTGCGCCGACATGTCGGTGCTGGCGCAGGGCAATAGCCAGACCCTCTGGATTGATTTCCCCGGTAGGTGTCGCCGGCGAAGCGGCTCGAATATAGTCTTGCATCTTCAAAATACCCTCCAGCATCGGCCCGTAGAAGCCTTCGCCCCATAGCTTCTCTTGTTCTGGCGTCAGATGCTCGGCCAATTGCGACCAGATTACATCGGCCTGGGCCCACACTTCGCCAAAGACATATTCCATCTGCTGCTTGGCATCTGGCGTCTCGTTCATCGTTTGCGCTCGGCTCGCTGCGATGGTTCTAGCGGCAGGTATTCACACCCGCAGTATTCATCCAACGGGTCGTCGATGTGGCCTACATGTCGTCGGCAGCCAGTCATGTCATCATGCAAAGATAATTCATGATGACACCAAGGACAAATGGTCGATTTACCCATTACGCTTCTCCTTGTCCGGTTCGTGCGGCATCGTAGCGCGCCAGCAACTGACGCATGCGCTCCAAGTCAGGAATGCCTAGATTAACAGCGCGGAATGGTGGAATTTTTTCAACATTACGTAATGGGTGCAAATCAGCCCAGTCGAGCAGCTCCTCGAGGCCGGCGGCGACTGCTTCGGCTGTCTCCAATCCTTCGGCCCGCGCCTCTTCCTCGGCTTTGGCAATTAAAGCAGCGAAATCGTCTTCCGATAGCGAATATCCTCCTGCGGATACGGCCGCCACAAAGCGATCGCGCATCTCCGTCTCGAGCAAGGCCTGGCCGGCTGCCGTGTGCGGCTTAGTCATCGCTATTGCCATCGGCGGCTAAGGCATCTTCCGCCACACGGCCGGCTTGCATTACTTCGTCCAGCTCCAGCCAGCGCGGATCGGCCAGGGCGTCGCGGAAATAAGCGCGTAAATTCTTTAACGCTGCCAGGTGACGCTCTGCTCGTTGGCGCGGAATTAATTGCTGCCCCTGATTGTGGAGGACGTCGAGTAACCAGCGCGCTTCAGGTTCATGCTCGGCGGGCGTGCAACCGGGAGAATCCTCTCGTTGGATGCAATTCTGGCCGATGGCGTAATGCATGGCCTGTGCTAGGGCGCGTAGCTGCGCAGCATCGCCTGTCATTACCATAGCTGCCACCAGGGTCGTACAACAAACGGCCGATAGTCATCTAGTGTTGGCGTTGGCAACTGCTGAAGGGTCGGGCAGTCCCAGGCATGTAGCCAATAGGCCTGAGCGCCACATTGGGCGCAATCAGGTACTGCTACGGCACGATGCTGTAGTAAGTTTTCAAGCGTAAGCTCGTCAGCGCGCGTCGGCATGTTCTTTATTCTGCACTGAAGAAACGTGCCATGATGACCGTCGCCAGGTGATCATTGAAGTACCGCTCAGCATGGTTGGGCCAGCGACCGCAGCAGCACCGGGCGCCTCCGGCAAACTCAAAGCGATGGCCGTCAAGCAGTTCAGTTAACTCTTGGCGCAGACCAAGAACTTCGTTGATGGGCTCGGCCTGTGTGCTATCGGACATCATCACTCTTTAAACCTTCGCTGAGGCGGGCATATATTCTACGCGCCTGCCCTTTGTGCGGACAATCTTCCGACGCATACGGATAATTTAGCTCACAATTGCACAAAGCGTCCAGAACCATCTCATAAGTTAGTGTTGGCAGCGTCGCTTTCGCAGCCAGATCCGCCTTATGCGCCAGATCACGCGCAATCGAAAGATCGATGGCATCGGCAGTCGACATGACATGCCCTTCGTCGTCCTCATGGATCCAGGCGTCTTGCCCCCAAGCAAAGAAGCCATGCAGTTGCAGCCAGCGACGCACTGTATCGTTAGCGGTGTGCTCAATCATCTTGCCCACTTCGCCTTTCGTTCTCGCTCAATAGTTCCAAATCGTGCGCCAAGATCAGTTGCTGGGCGCGAGTCAGGACCTCATTAAGTTCGAACAGCAGCCCTGGCGCGCGACTGCTGCCGAGCATAAAGCCGTAGGCCACGTTGCCTGCATCGACCAAAGCCTCGAGTACAGTCCACACTTCAGTATCGAGATTCCTCTGCTCGGTCATCGTTCTTGTCTCGCGTTTATCAGGCGGCCCTGCTCAGCCAGAATGTCGATCACTTTGCGCGCCCAAAAACGATCATGCTCTTTAGTTGTCTCGTCGAGCTGGGCATATGGCACCCACTGCCTGCGCCAGCGAGTCAGCTGCTCGTCGTCGAGTCCGCTGCGTGCAATATTCTGCGACCAAAATATCCATTGTTCATGCTCGAGGGCTGACAGCGCATCCATCAGTTGCTGCGTGGCACGGTACTGATCTACCGTCGGTTCACGATGGCGAGGGCAAACGCAGGTGCAAGTCGCCTCATTCACGGCCTTGATTTCTCCGCTCTATGATCTGGGCGGCAACGTTACGGCGCTCTGGCTCGGTCAGGGCTACCGCCAAATCTCGAAAAAGATCATCTTCGGCGCGCGTTGCTCCAGAGATGCGATATTCCTTCCACGCCGTCAACAGAGCTTCCGCAGTGGTGCGCAGGCGATCCGCTTCATCGGGATCCATCGGCGGCAGAGGAGCTAGAGGAATTGGATGAGAGGCATCGCCATGGCCCCAGGGCTCTTCCTCATGGGAGGTGCGATGCAAGCGCAGAGCTTCATCCTCGTCCAAAAAAGCCGCGAAGCCGTGACCGTTAACGTGGGCCTGGATTGGCGTTTGCAACTTATCGTCTTTCATCGTCGAGCTCCAGAGAAATACGCTACAATCGCCTCTGCCAAGGCGCCGGCGCCGAGAGAATTGTCACCATCAACGATGCGAATGACCTGCGCCAGTTGATCTACCCCCGGGAGCTCCTGTTCGGCTAAGTCGGCGAACAGATCCTCGGCACATTCGGGCATGCAGCCATCGTGATCGTCTTCACTATGACCACGGACTCTGTGTGTCTGCCAGGCATTATATAGTTCGTCAGCGGTCAGCCCGCCGCTTGTCATAGTCATGATTTATCCTCTTGTCGATTCGTTGCTTCTGACGTTGTCAGTATTGCTATAGCTTAGAAGTAGCGAACTTCACCATCGCCGCATCGAGAATGGCGTCCATCTGAGTAAGCGGAATGATGCGGATGATTTCGTTGTCAACCTCGCCCAAACGATCAGCGCGATCACGAATGATGCGTTCGCTGATGTAATGCAATACTTCGCGGGCTGTGTCTGCCGCCTGTGCGTCACGCAGGTAATCAAGCCCACTGCATAGGTCAGGATCTACGCAGCGACCTTCCACGTGGGCAGCAATGCGCTCGGCGATCTCGTCTGCTGAAATAACCTTCATAGTCCACCACTTTCGTCGCCGCGTGCCTCATGCTCAATCTTGCGAACCGAGGTGATCAAAGCGTCAATTCCAAAGGGGCGGTCTGGCCACATCTCGCGAGTGTGAGATCCGATGCCAGTTAGAGGGTCTAGTAGGGCGCGTCCGGTCTTGGTGCTGACGGCTGCGGCGATGCGCTGGCGCAGACGTTCCTCGCGCTCACGAACCGGCAGGGCCGCGAATGCCCTGCGTTCGGCGTCATCGGCCTTTAACTGTTCAAAGGCGCTCAGCATCGTCTTGCCGTCGAGCGAGCTCAGCTGGTCCATGCCGCAGTCTCCTCCAGCACTAAGCGCGCCTGTTCGGCCGCCTCGTCCAACGATGGACCATGAGCATAAAAGTGTTCCATTTTATGCTCATGGCATACGTGTTCGGTTCCGTCTTGATCGCTCCACTCCCAGACGCCGATCTCGCCACAGTGGCAGCGCGGCACCATATCGTTCAGCGCCCCGCGCAAACGATCGATCAGATCATGCTCTACGGTCATCAGTCAGACTCTTCGTCTAGCTTCTCAATGAAGCCTGTCCAGACGTTGAATTCAGGCCTTCGCCATGGCCCCAAGTCCCAGGTGGTTTCAATATCTCGCGCATCGAGCCCATCAATCAGCACATCGCACTGGTAGCCGCCGCCATTGGATGTGGCGTGCGAGACTTGGCTAACGCCGCTAATGGTGCCGGTTCGTCCGGTCAGGGTAGCCGAAAAATGTTGCGGATGCGCGGTGCCGAACTGGCCCACCTTGGCGACCAGTCGCACGCGATCACCAACGACAAACGGGTTCATGTGTTATCCTTCCAACTCTTGCTCGAATAGATTGGTACCACGCACCACGACGCGATACTCGCCCCAATTGCCGTGGAGCTGCCCGGCATTGGAGCGTACCAGAACTTCGTGCTCGAGGACTTCAAATTCTCCTTCGGGATGATCGAGATGGCATCGTTCCCAGGCCATGTCGCGCGCCATTTTGACGCTGGCGGCACGCCCTTCCCAGACGAAATCGCGTTCTGTGCGCCAGGCAGGAGTCTGATTGCGTAGTTTGGACGAGACAACCATGCCTGACATCAGCGACTCTCCTCGTGCTCGGCGCATAAGCCAGAGCGGCGACCTTCGCGGCGGTCGGCTGGCGCGGGCTCGCCACACTGGCGACAGATGCTCGCCGCCTGGTCGCACAGTGCCTGAAGATCTATCTGTAGAGCCTTACGGTCACGGGACGAGGTCATGAGTTCCAAGCGGCCTTCTCGCTCGCGAATGAGGGTGATGGCGACGTTTTCGCCGGCACGCTGATTGTGCCGCTCGAGTCGTTCATAAATGGTCTGCAACAGAGGCCTCCACCCAGATGGCAGCTGTTGTTGCGCGCTAGAAAGCGAAATCTCGGTATGCATTTCTTTATCATGGCTGTCTCGCCGCGGGCCGTCAACCGCAGGCTATGCCGACTGTGCGTGAGACGCATTCATTTTGTCCATCACCCTCCCTGCCGGTGCTTCTGTTTGACGTGCTAGCCAGACACGATGCACACTCAAATAGATAAGCAAGAAGAGGCGAACCGTGGCTAAAACAAATCTAGAAGTGATTATGCTGATGAATGGCCCTAGCGGCGATCGTCGCCTGGCACTGGATGAGCACGGCGTGCTGTTTACCGATGCGCCTCGCCGGCGGCAAGTTTATCATTGTTCGGAGGGTGAAGCGCACCTACGCTATTGGCGTTCACATCGCGCGCCGTGGCGTTTCTATTGTGAACACGAAGTAACCGAAAGCGTCGATCCGCGCCTGGAGAAGATCGACACTCTCTAGACCAAAAAATGAGAAGAAGTAACGCATGTTTTCCTGGAAAGTAACACCGCGCGGTAGCCCATACGACACGCTTGACGTGCATGCCGATGAATGGCTGGAAAGTGTCATGGCCCTTGACGCCAGGTCGTTGATTGAATTAGAAAAGATCTTCTTCGATCTCGACGACAAACATGTGTATTCGCCTATGTGGCATGCCGGCGTGCGCGAGCTGGCCCAGTTGTATGGTGGCCTATTGTCACTTAATAATGAATTGCGTACGGTTCGCGATCAGGTATTGCCAGTTGTCAGTACCGGTGCCATTAAGAACTCGCCGATGTTGGCTCATAATATTGCCCTGACGTATTTAGGGTTGCTTGAACGCCCGCGTCTGTCGGCCAAGGCTCGTTACGGTCTGCTCCAGCCTCTGTTGTAACCGACGCTAATTGCCCTGACTCATGACGCCGATGTCACGAGTTACCTGCGGTAACTTATCAGGCGCCAGCGGCGTATGCCCGCGCGCGTTATTGCACCTGCTGTGGGCCAAGGCGATGTTGTGCCAGACCGTCTTGCCGCCGGCGACTCTTGGCCGAAGGTGATCGCGTGAAGCCTCCTCGTACGCAACGGGCTGTCGGCAAATATGGCATATTCCCTGGTCCCGTTCGTAAATGGCTCGCAGAGGCACCTTCAGCGAGGCATAATAGCAGTCACGTGAGCAAAAGCGGCGGCTAGAAGGGACACCGGCAGTACGCTCGTAGGGCTGATCGCAGATCTGGCAGATGAGCATGGTTAATTCTCGATACGAACAGGTCTTTAGTATACCCGCCATCGCCTCATCTCGCAACCGGCATCCCCCGCGCCGGCGGCGGAAGTACCGCGAAAGGATGAAAAATCCGTCGACTCCTTGACGAGCTGCCCGATTGAGCTTCACGCTTACAACTCATAACGCGGGGCAAGCAACGCTAACCCCACAGTTTCATGCAAGCGTCATCACTCCCTGGCACTAGGAAGAGGTACATCGTGAGTCAAAGCAGCATGGTCGCTACCGTCGAAGAAGTGGCTTCTGAGACGAGATCTGCTTCTATCGATCAGCCTCGCATCGCGATGTATCGAGAGGTATATAAGCGTCTGGCTGATAGCTGCCGCGATCACGCGCAACGCCCCGCTGTAGTTGATGAGATCTGGACTCACTACGACGCCCGCCTGGCGCAGCTCGCCGAAGTCACCGCCGAACCAGTCATCATCACCGCCCTTGATGGCTTATCTGATAGCGTACGCGAAATCATGAATGGCGGCGGCGCCAGTGACGAAGATCGACTGGAGTGGCTGGATCTGTATCCGCGCAATGTGCTGATGCTGCTTGAACCGCGCTCAGGGGTCTCGTCATTTGCCGATCCCGAAGAGGACGACGAAGATGAGCAGCAGCACAGCGCACGCAACGAGGATGACGATCTCGACGATTGATCGCTCCTTGCTATGATAAATTTCAAGGAGGCAGAGATCTCATGAGTTATGAAATTATTCGCATTGTCTTTACCGACGAAGATGTTCGCTCCATGGCCGAGGCGGCTGGCATCGATGTGCAAGTGGCACTCGATCGCGCCGAAGACTGGGCCAAGCACGTCAGCGAGGCGGCAATTACCAATATCAGCGAGCAGCTGGTCTCGATTGTCGTCCATGATCAACCCTAGTCTGCCTCGGCGGCTATAGACTTATGCCAGATCCAAATTGCACTCTTGCCGGCTGCATCCACGCACCTGGCTTTGTTATCGCCTGTGGTTATGACGAAGAACTGGCGCTTGCCAGCGTCGGCCGCGGCTGGTCAGGTCTTGTGCGTGAAGGACTCGCTGTTGTAGAGGGCGTCGGTTATCTCGATCAGGTCAAGGAGAAGTATGGCGAGCTGTGCCTGTACGCCTCGACTCTGCCGAACACTTCGGACGAGGAATCTGACGCGATGTGGTCGGCCTTAAACGCCATTGAACAACGCTCCGCAGACATCTGTGAGCAGTGTGGTGAGCCTGGGCAGCTCGTCGTTCGTGGTGGCTGGTATCGTACCGCCTGTCCGCCGCATGCTAATGCTGATGGTTTCGTGCTGGCCAAAACGACAGAATGATCGGACGGATCAAGCCTGCCCAGGCGGCATAACGACAAAGCCTGGCGCAAAGCAGCGCAGCATGGCCGCTAAACGATCGGCACTAGCCTGGTCGAGGCGCGTATTGTGGTTGGCATTATAAAATTCCATAAAGCTCGAGACGATCTTGTTCACCTTCCAACGGTCGAGGTGCTCGTTAATCTGACGCTCCAAGCGTGCCACATCCACGCTGCTGCCGCCCGGGCCTGCTTCTCCAAGCCAGCGTTGCATGCGCGACAGGAAGCGACGAATGCCGGCAATGCCCGCCTCGTTCCAGTCGCCTCCTTCAGTGTATGGTCCTAGAAACATCAGGAACATCCGCAGTTCGTCAGGGTCGAAGCGATCGGGATTGACGGCGTTTCCCTTGCTCTTGCCCATCTTGGCGCCGCCGGCGGTAATGATGCCTTGATGGATCACCTTGCGAAACGGCTCCTCGACTGGCACGATGCCGATGTCGTATAGAAACATGTGAATGAAGCGTGCATAGATCAGATGCATGCAGGCGTGCTCGGCTCCACCCACGTATAGATCCACCTGCTGATAATCGGCCGCCGGCAGGAATTCATCTTGGCTGTCAGTCAAGTAGCGCAGGTAATAAAAGCTTGAATCGACAAACGTGTCGAGCGTGTCAGTTTCCCCAGCCACTGGGATCGGACAGCCCCAGGCTCGCTGGCGACTGACGCACCAATCGCGCAAATCAGCCAGCCAGACGCGCTGCATCTTTTTGGTGCTTTCTGGATAATCTAGCCGATCAAGGTTGCGCAGCAAACGATCGCGATAAGCGGTGATGCGGAAGAACCACTGTTCTAGACTCTTGAGCTCGACATGACTTTCGCAGCGGTCGCAACGGCCGTCGTGCACCTGCTCGTTGGCCAGCACGGTCTCGCAGCCTGGGCAGTAGTTAACCTCACCCACTGCCTTGTAAGCCAAATCGTGCGCCAGAAGCTGGCTAAATAGCCACTGCGTCCATCGTACGTAAGAAGGATCACTAGTGACCAGCCGTTCCGTATATTGCGTATTCATCTGCGCCATCTGGCGACGAAAATTAACGATATTATCCTCGGTTACCCGAAGCGGATCACCGCCGATACTGCGCGCATAGTTTTCTGCCGGTAGGCCAAACGCGTCGTAACCAAAGGGTTGAAAGACACTCTGGCCGTCCAGGCGCAGCCAACGACAATATGAATCAACGATGGCGTAGTTGTAGTAGTGTCCCAGATGCAGGCCCGCGCCGGACGGATAGGGAAACATCACGGCGCAGTAGAAATCACTCTTCATAACTTCTGGAGTGTGCTTGGCGCGTACGTTGCGTCAAGCGTCATGGCATGAGCCGATAACAAAGACGCTTGACGAAGGGCAGGGCGTGAGACGAAGATGAGGGCGACAAAAATTTACCTTCCAAAGGAATCTGATGAATCGGCAGTATATTACCACCCTCCGCGTGGGCGAGTTGCAGTCATGAACGAGGCGACGGAACTCGTCGACGATGGCAAGCTGCGTTATTGCGAGCTGTACATCTACTGCGTTGACTCCCAACAGACGGCGGCTGCCGCTAACCTGCTGTCGCCGTTTGTCGCCCAACAGACGGCCCTTATCGGCGACGAGGTGTTTTCTCTCGAAGACGTCAATGACGTTGATGACCTTGAAAGTCACGAGTCTTGGGTGACCATTTGCTTCTTCGCGCGACGACCAACACTCGAGCGCCTGATGCGGGTTCTCCACTCACAGTTGCCCGGCGCCAGCATGGAGGCGGCCTATTGGCCGGCCGGGCAATATGATCCGCCGGCGCCGGTGCTGACGCTGGATGCAGCGGGTGAGCTGTCTGATTTCCCCGACGGTCGATGAGCGCGCCCCATGTTAGTGCTTGACCTGCTCGAGGCTCATCTCGATTGCCATATTCTCACCTTCGTGACTAATTTTGTCAGCCCCGATTCTCACACAGTTATCGGCCGCAAGGCCTCACTGCGCTGTGGACGCCATGAGTTGATTATGCTAGAACTGGAGCTGGACCGTCACCTCGAGGTGCAGGAGGGACAGGTCAAACAGATGTTGGGGATCGAGCTGCTCAGAGTCATGGTTGAGCAGGAAGAGGTAGATCGAACTGAGGCTGAGCAGGAGCAGCGGCTACTGGAGTTGATGCGAGAATACGGCCTGAGCGGACGCTTTCCGGGTGAATGACTGCCCTTAACTGACCAATTATACCCAAAAAGGCGCTCAATTGCCCTTGTCAGTTGCTAAATGGCTACTAGAATCCGTTATGAGAGCAGATCCCTGTATGCATATGAGGAAACTTCCATGATTCGTCGTCTTACCCGTCCGTCCGCAGTCGTTGCGTTGCTGGCCTTGTCCGTTTTCGCGGCTGCCTGCTCGCAGCCCGCGCCGAGCGAAAATCAGGTCCCCGCTTCGGTCGCTCCGTCGGTAGCTCCTTCGGTTGCCCCGTCGGCTGCTCCGAGTGAGGTCGTTCCATCGGCTGAGGAAAGTCAAGCGCCGGTCGCGGTAGGGCTTGCCCTGGCCGATACCGACATCGCGCTGCTACAAACCGCCTTTGAGAGTTATGGCATCACATTCGATGAGCCGGCCGTCGAGGGCGACTCGTCCTACATCTCTGGCTACGATGCCAGCGGCGAAGTACAGGTCGTGCTCAGTGGTCCGACTCCGGCCGCCGGAGAGCCGATTGACTTGACGCAGGTTGCTGTTTACGACTTCTCGGCTGGCGATGAAGGACTTGATGAAATGGGCTTTGCCCTTGGCATCTTTGCCCCCGAGGCGCAGCCTTGGCTGGTTGAGCAGATCGAAGCGGCGCTTGCGCAGCCGGGCGTGGCCTTCGAGGCCAGCGAAGATTTTGACTTCGTCACCATGACAGTTAACGCCTTCACCGACGAAGAGCAGACGATCGACCTGATCATTAACTAAGTTTCCTCCTCCTTACAAAACGCCCCGCCGGCTTTGGTGGGGCGTTTTGCTGTGTCCCCGTGGCGATGTTGGCGCAACGAGCAAAGGAATATTTCAGAGAGGGGATTGCCTAGTCTAAAAAGTTATCGTAGAGTTCTGGCTTCTAGGCCAACGCCATCAATCTATTCTGCACTTAAAGGATCCTTCTATGCGCGCTTTTTCTTCCCGTTTACGCACTGCGGCAGTCGTGCTCACATTGGCTGCGTTCGTAGCTGCCTGTTCTCAGCCGGCATCGCCGTCGGCGACCGCCGACGCCAGCAAGTCAGCTTCGACGACCGAAAAGGCCGCCACGCTGCCGTCTAAGAATCCCGCACCCAGCGAGTCCGCTGCCGCCAGCGAAGAGCCGGCGGACGAGGGCATTGCCTTGGCCGATACCAGTCTTGAGCTCCTCAAGGCCGCCTATGAAGGACAGGGCTACACATTCGGCGAACTGGTAACTGAAGGCGACGTTTCCTACTTCTCCGGCTACGATGACGCGACCGACGAAGTGCAAGTTGTGCTCAGTGGTCCAACCCCGGCGGAGGGCGAGGAAATGGACCTGACCCAGGTGGCGGTCTATGACTACTCCGCTGGCGAGGAAGGCCCCTTCATCATGGGGTTCTCGATCGGCATCTTCGCTCCTGAAGCGGAAGCTTGGCTCGTAGAGCAGATCGAAGCCGCCATGGCGGCCCCTGGTGAGCCGCTCGAGGCCAGCATGCAGTTCGACTTTGTAACGCTGACGGTTAACGCCTTCACCGACGATGCGCAGTCAATCGATCTGAGAATCAACTGATCTTCCTCTCGCCTGCTCAAAGCGCCCTGCCGGCTTCGGTGGGGCGCTTTGCTGTGCCCAGCCAACAGCGCGAACTATAAGTTTTGCCATGCCGAGCCTAAAAAATGGCATAAAGTGCCAGCTCCCAGAACAGCGCCATTGCCCACGTTATATTTAAGGACCTCCTATGTCTTTCTCCCTTCGCCGTTTCCGTACAATTGGCATGACCTTGTCTTTATTGTCTTCGTAGCTGCCTGTTCGCAGCCGGCGTCGCCGTCAGCGACCGCCGACGCCAGTAAGCCAGCTTCGGCGACAGAAAAGTCCGCCACGCTGCCGTGGAAGTAACGCGCCGGGAGGGGTTTACCCAGCGCAACACCGGGACCATCGCGTCACTTGAGCTGTCGCGCTGAAGACTCACGCTCCTCGTGAGATGGCACGACCACGCACACCGACTGGACCTCGGCCGCCCTGTCCTCGCGGGCATGCCGGGGACGTGTGGCTGGACGGCTTCTACGGCCGGGCGGCGTTCCAAGAGCGACCGCGTTACCTGTGTGTCCCACGCCTCGATCCAGTTACACGCAAGCGGCCGCCACTCCACGTCGATGGGTCCCGCGCACACAAGTACATCGAGCCGCTTCCGCGCCGACATCAGAACGCAAAGCACCCGCACGGCAGTCGGGCGTGCCTGGAGTGCGAGCACGTCCTTGACCGACACGAGGGGCCGCAGACGCCGCGGCGGCAGCAGTTCAGCGTGCGCGAGGTGGCCGATGCGCTGGTGGCGATTGGCCACGGCCGCAGTCTCCGGCGAGCGAGCCAGGCGGCGCGCGACTCCGCTCAGCGGCTGGTGATCGACCAGTGGGGCCACGAACGCGTCAGCCGGCACGGCCAGCTCACTGCCGACCAGCTGGCGATGTTCGGCGTCATCGTTCGCGACGAGCTGATGCCTGACGAGTGGCCGGAGGCGGTGGCCGTCGACGAGACCTCGATAACGGTCAGGCTGACCGAGACCGATCAGGACGGGGAGAAGCAGACCCGATCGTTGCCCTTCTACATCCTCGGCGTCTTCGGCTATCCGAGCGGGCGGCGCGGCAGCGGCCGGGCGGTGCGTCTGGCGATCACCGGCGCCAAGGACCAGGTTGAGTGGGAACGCGTCCTCCGCTCCCGCCGCGGTGCACCGAAGTGGGTCGTGTGCGACCAGGGCACCGGCCTGATGGCCGCGATCAAGAGCGCGTGGCCGAGCGCGACGATCTACCAATGCGAGGCGCACCTGCGGATGAACAGCGAGAAGGCCCTCGTCGCCGACGGCGTGGAGCACGACAGTTCGCTGTGGGCAGCACTACGCAAGGCCATCGGTGGGCGGCGGGCTTGGGAGGAGCTGCGCGAAGCGGCGAAGGCTGCCGGCGCCGTCGAAACGCTGGGTTGGATGCGCGAGAACGATGCTCTGATGGACGGACAGTGGGCCGTGCGCGATAAGGATCGGCCACTGTCCATCGGTGCCCTTGAGACGGTGTTCCAGACGGTCGAGCACCGCATCGGCGATCGGCGCTATGTCTTCCGCAACCACCGCCGGCTCGAGCTGATCCTCGACCTCATAGCCCTCGACCTCGCCGGGTTGGCGAACACCTATCGCTACCGCCAGATCCTCCGCGACCATCTCCTCGCTAACGGCGGCCGACCAGTGGCTCGGCGCCGCTCGCTCGACGACGTCGGTGGTTCCTCGCTGCTGCGCGTGATCGCGGAAGCCGAACGCCGACTCGCGCGCCGCCGCGAGCAGAACGCGCGCGCTCAGCGCGCTTGGGTGGCACGCCAGAAGGCGGCCGGGAAGCCGAAGCGCCGGCCGCCATCAAGGCGGCCGCGCCGTCGCCGCGACGCTGTCCACTGAGGGACAAATCAGAAGTTGGCGCCCGAGGGACCGCCCGTGATCCGGCCCTCGCTGTCCACGCAGAAACTCACGGTGTCCGAACTCCACCCGCCGTCGCCATCATCGGGGTACGGCCGTTCGTAGGTGGCTGTCGTGCGCAGGACCAAGCCGCCCTCGAAGATCCAGCGATCACCCGCATCCCAGGCTCGGCCGTCGCGCAGGACCCAGCACGGCTCGTCGCCACGAGCGATACGAAGCCAGGGGGCGCCGCCAACGTCCTCTACGAAGATGACGAGGTCACCCTGATCCGGCTCGTGGCGGACGCTGCTTCCTTCAGACGCTGACCTGACATCAACGTGCAGTTCGCGCCCGTCGGTCAGCGTCAGCGCCACCGGACGGCCATCGACCCAACCCACCTCAGCCAGCACGCCGACCGTCGTCGGTTCAAACGTCTCGTCTGGCGGATCCCTCCAGAACGGAACCGGCTCACAGCCGCCGGCGACCAGGGCGACAACGATGAGCGAAGCGGCACCTCGCGCTGGCTCATGGAGCCTGGGAAAGGAGGACCGCCAGAATCCCCTCATGACCTCAGGATAGACCGTCGCTCGCGGGATCCTGAACACCGGGGTCTCCGAGCCCGCCTCGATGCGTGGGGTAAACCCCTCTCGAAGCGTTACTTCGGCTGCCGTCTAAGAATCCTGCCCCCAGCGAGTCTGTTGCTCCCAGCGAGACCCCCAACAAGGAAGGGGCCGCCTTGACCGATACCAGTTCTAATCTGCTCAGAGCCGCTTATGAAGATCAGGGCTTCGTCTTTGGCACCATGCTAAGTGGCGGAGGCACATCCCGACTGCCCGGCGCCATCGATGGAGTGCAACTCTTTTTGAGCGGGCCAACGCCGAAGGCGGGAGATGAGCTAGAGCTGACGGAGGTAAGCCTCAACGACTTGTCAGCTGGTGGAGAAGATGCTCTGAAGATGATGGGCTTTACCATCGGCATCTTCGCTCCCGAGGCGGAGTCCTGGCTGGTCGAGCAATTAAATATCGCCCTGGCCAATCCAGGCGAGGCATTTGAGGTCAGCGAGCAGTTCGAGTTTGTAACACTAACACTGAGCGCCTTCACTGATCAGATGCAGTCTATTGAGCTGACTGTAGAGTAACCTTTCTCACAAAGATAATATCAGCGCGTGGCGTTATGCGCGGCTGCGACAATCTTCATCTGATCTTGGCTGCTTATGCATGGCCGCGGTAGCTTGGGCGTATGCGTGGCAGAGTGCAGGGCGTCGCAATGAACACGCGCTAGCTCGGCCGCATCAAGCAATCCTGCTTCCTGCTCGATGGCGATGACGCTCTCGACAAATCGGTCTCGATAGCGACCAGGGTCACGGGTAACAAACTCGTTCACATGCGCCCGCCCCGCTTCGGTATTTGGCGAATCGGATTGTGACATATATGACTCCTCGCTGTTTGGCTGTTTCTCAGTGTTCGAGTGTAGCAACGAACGCTGACTTGAATAGTATGCTGCCGTTCTCAATCAGAAAGTGTCTCGCCGCGTTTGTCGACCCACCAATCGGCACGTCCAGGCAGGTCATGCTTAAGGTGCGGCAGCAATGGCATAAAACCGCCAGCGGCGTGACGCAATTGCCATGGACAGCCATCACGGTAGTACCCGCAGTCGCACCAGGGGCAGACGTCGGTCCCGCCGACCGAGTCTTCGAGTACGGACAGACCGCAGATACGGCAAGGGCTAGCGGGGTCGTAAGTGACCACGAGCCTTTCGCCATCGTCCAGCCGATACTCGGCCTCCTTGTACTGCGTCATGCAAACGCCCCACATTCGTTCATCTCACGTAGAGTGCGGTGTCGCAGGCATAGCTTGCAATAGCGATGCCCGGTGATCTCTTCCCGGGCCCAGGCATGATGCTGGTGCGGGTGATGAATCAGACGCGCCTGCGCCAAACGCCGCTGAGAGGACGTCTCGGGCGTAGTCGCAGCAGTTGGATCAAAGCGAGGCCCAACGCTCATGATTGGGCCTGCGCTTCCATGCGCTTGAGGAGGCAATCGGGGCAGATGTGCCATCGTTCGTTGAGGCGGGTGTCCCACGCGCCTTCTTCTCCACAGAATCCGCCCACGCCCGGCCCGGGATCAACGCATTTGCCCTCTCTCATGAACAGGGCCATGATTTCCTTGCGCGTCTCTTCGAGCATTCGCTCGCGATACTCGTCCTGCCGCTTTCCACAATCGTGTAGACTAGCGGCGATGTAGTAACGCGAACCGGTGGCACTATTACCGCTCACGTTAGCCAAGTATTTCTGGCCGGTTCGTCGCGACTCGGCCCAAACAACATCATCGCCACAGGTGTTGCACCGATACAGCGCCAGCGTGCCGCCGTGCTGGCGAACACCGCCTGGCCCCACGAAGCGCCCGGGGACTCGAGTGGTCTTGGTCATTGCCTCTTCCCTTACGACCAGCGCATCGCAGAACGGTATGATTCTACCTCCGCCGACAAGGCAAAGACTTCGGCGTCGCACTCAGCGTGCCCTTCATGCAGATTGCGCAAAGCTTCGGCGATATGGAAACGCCACCAATCCAAGTCGTGCGTAGTCCAGGCCCACTGGCGCTGATAGCCGTGGGCTGCCTCGACGCCGCTTACTAAGCTGCGCCAATCGGGCTCTTCGACGTCGTTCACCAAGCGACTTGGCTTAATCCAGTCGAGAATCTCACCGATCCAGTGGCGAAGCGATGTGACGGCGGCACTATTCGTCATCGACTGCCGCCTTGGCGCGTGTTTCCGCCCACATTTCGCTATTATGTCGTGCATCTTCTGGATCGCGCAGGCGTTCGAGCGCATCTTCCGGAACAGTATGCCCCGCGGCGCGATGGACGAGCAGGTGTTCGATCATTTCTTCGTTACTGGTGAAGTTGGTTTCGATCACTTCGCCGACCGGCTTCAAATAGCCGCCCAGAAAAGAAGCGGGGTCTTCAACCAGTTCCACTTCCTGTAGTCGGCAGCCGCAGCATTCGAGTGCATGGCTCGAGGCAAAGACATAGACGTCCGAGCCCTCCCAGCCAAAGCGTGCGTAGCTCATGGGGTTTGACTTAATTCTGCCAACAGCGCGTCTAGGCCACAGCTGCAGTCTTTGGCCGCAACGGTCGCATTAAGCAGATTGCAGGTCGGCATCTCGAAGGTGCCTGGGGCGTGCGTCAGATAGCTATCCAATCGCTCGACTGCCAGTCTGCTTTCGGCGGCCAACGCACGCGCAATCACCTGGGCCTGTGCTTTGTCGTCAGACGAGCAGGAGTCGTAATCAATTTCATGAAACTCGTCGATGTCGACCAGTACCTGGCCGGCGCGGTCTTGCAGCTGATCGGCGTGGTTAACGATCTTACAGCGGGCGGGGATGTAGCCGTGAATACAGAATTCGTCGCTCACTGCTCCACCTCGTTGAGAATGGTCGCCACCAAGCTCACGCGAAACTTGCCATCATTGTCGTCGGTGCTCTCGTCGGCTAGCCGTTCGCGGATCAAGGCAACTACGCGATGACGCTCGGCGTCGCCGGCTTCTTGCTCAACGTCTCCTAGGCGAGCGGCCAGATCATCCGGGGCACCGTCGACGCCCGCCAGGGAGCCCTGCAATGCGGCCGCGGCGGAGGTTTTTAACATTCTATCAATTTCAGTCATCTTCTCTCCTCAGTATTAATGCAGCGATTTCAGCGCACAGGGATAAAAGGATCAAACGGAGCGTCGGTTTCGATCTCAAATTCGCTCAAGTAAGCGTCGTTGTCGCCATCGTCACGCTCCAGATCCTCGCTAGATAGCACCTCGGCCTCGGCAACGCCGTGCTCGGAGCCAAGCTCCTCGAGCAAGAACTTGCGCACGTCCTCGTCGGTGGAAAAGTCCGGATCGCGCGGCGTGCACGACATCACCGCTCGCACCAGGCGCCAATCAGGCGCCCGGGCAATGATGGGAAGGTCGTCGAGCTCTAGAACGCGGTCGGATTCATAGCGAGCCAAGATGGTTGCTCCTTGTACTGGTCGCCGATCAGGCTTCCATATCTTCGTTGGATTCGTTGTCGCTCAGGAAAACAAGGTCAGGTCGTTGCTCCATGTCGATGTCAGTACCACGATAGCCGTGAAAGACGACATCGCCATCAGGAGTGGTGCTGAATTCGCCGCGGAAGGGCTCGTCGGCAAAGACCATGAAATGATTGCTGTCTTCATCAATAACTTTGAGCTTAATCATCAAGACCTTCTTTTTAACTACGGTATAAATAAAGCAGCGACGTAAGAAAGATTATTTTGGCTCCGGCGGCAGCGCCGTCAAGGAACACACAAGCTTGAGAGGCTTGACGGTCGTTGTGCAAATGGTACGATTAAACTCTTGGGATGTTATTACTAAAGATGGTGAGCTGCATGGCTAGGATTACTAAAGGAGTTGCCCGGTGAACCGCGTTGCAGATGGACCCTCCTGCTCTGGGTGTGGCCTACCAAACTACGAAGGCCTGTGCCCGCATTGCCGAGGCGACGAGCGGGAATGGCGCGAGATGTGGGGAGTCGATAGCGGCGAGGAGAACGATCCTGCCATTGACCAGGGCGAACGACAATGAGCCTAACGGTGACGGCCACGATCTGCGGCCAGCCTGTGGCGGGAGCTGGGCACTATCCATGCACCGAAGCTCCGGGGCATGGTCCTCTCGGACATGGGGTGGGACATCGGCACGACGGCGCATACCTTATTAAGCGCCAGGACGATGACGATGCGCAGCTGCCTTTGTTGATCGCCTTTGCCCAGTGGATCCGCGATGTGGACCCAACTACGACGACCTGGAGCCGAGCAAAGCAATGGGCCGAAGGCGCGTTGACTGGCACGCAAGCTCAAGACAGGTTAGTTGAGGCCTTGGCGCGATTAAACGAGCCACCCTTTGGGCATCATATCAAGGGTAGTCCGCGCGATGGCGAATGGCACTGCACCTGCGGCTATGGGGCCGAGGACGACCATTTCGACAGCGCCGAAGAGCACATTGCCAAGGTTATCATCTCTTTTTGAAGCGGCGAGGTAGTCATCAAGATGCGTACGATAAAATACCACCCAAGACCGCGAGGAAGTAGTAATGCGAATCGCAGCCGTCATCTACATCTTGGTCGTTTTGTGGTCGATGTTCCGATGAGGACGTCGCGCATGGATCCTCTACTCCTCGAGCGCGAGATTGCAGACACGCCATCTCAGCGGCCGAATGTGTGCCCGCATTGGCAGACCCGCCAATTACCAAATAGACCACTGATTGCGGGAATTGAGCGTCAACCATGCGCCCACCCCATCACACCTCCAGGCTAGACCTTCGAAGGAGCATAAAGATGACAGATAAGGACCTGACCGCTCAGGAGATTGCCAATCGGGCCGATGGCGAAGGCGGCATATGGAGCTTGTACGAACGTGGCATAGATCCAGATCGCATCATCGATCCAGAATTAGCCGCCGCCTGGCGCCGCCTCGACGAAGCTTATGAATCGGTTGAGGCGGTCAAAAAGCTGCTGCCGGAGCCGCGTTGGTAAATCACACTCCTTTTCGATGAGGTCAGTCTTGAACGAAGCAGGCCAAGGCGCGCTTACGTATAGGCGAACGCAAAATTACGCCGGCATGGTCTACGAAGTCATTTCTCCTGGCGGAGCTCGGCTTGGCTTGATCGGCAAGCGAAGGCATAGGGGCGTGGGCGGCTTTGGTCGCTACCGCCATCAGGCTTGGGCTCATGACTGCTGGATGATCTATGAACCCGCAGGCCATCATCGCAGCTGTTTTGATACTCGCCTGGCCGCGGCCAGCTCTCTTATTGGGGATTAGAGGTTCGAATTAACTCTCGTCCTTCGATTTTCGACAGATAGATGCCGCTGCAATAGTTCGTGTAGACCTAGAACACGGATAAAGGCCCATTTTCCAGGTAAGGCCTGGCGAATGCACTCAAAAGGCCTATGATTGTTTAGATTCAACTGTTGAGGGCACACATGGCCATTACATCACCGGATATCAAAGGAACTGGCGAAGGTGGCTACCGCTATGGCTGGAATGATCCTGAGGCTACGTCTATTAACCTTGCGCGTAAGGGGCTGTCCGCAGAGGTCGTTGAGGAAATCAGTCGCTCAAAAGGCGAACCGGAGTGGATGACCAAACTACGCCTGAAGGCATATCGTCACTTCGAGGCGCGACCAATGCCGACCTGGGGCGCGGATCTGTCGCCGATTGATTTCCAGGATATTTACTACTACGTCGTTCCTACCGATAAGGTGGCCAAGTCATGGGATGACGTGCCAGATTATATCCGCCGCACCTACGACAAGCTGGGGATCCCCGAAGCGGAAAAGAAATATCTGGCCGGCGTCGGCGGTCAATACGACTCCACTAGCATTTATCATAACATCCATGAAGATCTTAAAAAGCAAGGCGTGATCTTTATGGGCACTGACGAGGCTCTAAAGGAACACCCAGAATTATTTAGAAAATACTTTGGCACTATCGTTCCGGCGAATGACAATAAGCTAGCGGCATTGAACTCGGCCGTCTGGAGCGGAGGCAGTTTCATCTATGTCCCCAAAGGAGTGCATATAGAGCAGCCATTGCAGGCATACTTCCGCATCAACAGCGAAAATATGGGGCAATTTGAGCGCACCCTGATCATTGCCGACGAGGGCGCCTCCCTAACTTATGTTGAAGGTTGCCTGCCGGCTGGTGAGCAAATTTCCCTTGGCGACCATTGGGCCAACATCGAAAGTGTTCGTCCGGGAGACGAGGTGGTCGGCGACGATGGGCTGAAGCATCGCGTGAAGGCCGTTATGACTCGGCCTTACCGGGGAGTCATGCTTCGGATTCAACCCAACTCTTCATTTAATGCCTTCCGCTTGACGCCTGAACATCCCGTACTTGCCGTTCCGCGCAGCAAGATTTCTAAGGGCAATGGTTGGATTCCGAGTGACAGAGACATCTCCCGTTTTGATCCAACCAAGGCTAGGGCAGCTACGCCTGAGTATATCCCGGCCAAGGATCTGAAACGAGGCGATATGCTAGTCTTCCCCCGCGTCGGAAAAGCCGCTCCGGAGAATCCCGCATACTCCGACGCCATGCTAAAACTGCTAGGCTATTATCTGGCAGAGGGCTCGATTGGCGCTCATGGCCATTCGATTCACATCGCCTTCCACCAAGATGAGCTGAATTTAATCGAGGATGTGAAAGGTGCTGCCGCAGAATTGATTGGCCGCGTACCGAAAGTTATACTCGATCCCGCTCATAAGAGCGCCGTCGTGCAGATCAATTCTACTGAACTCGTAAACATTTGCCTACGCGAATGCAGCCGTCTTTCTTCCCAAAAGCAGCTTTCGTCACAAATGATGGAAGGGCTTTCCGAGCGCCAGGTCCGTGTTTTATTAACTGCTTACATTGCTGGCGATGGGCATTTCAACAAGCGCGGTCCTTCTGAAATATATGAAGTCGCTACCGCTTCTTCGGCCTTAGCATCTCAGTTGCAGGAACTATTGGGTCGTATGGGTATCTTTGCCGGCATCTATCGTCGCCCGCCGGGCCGAACTACTATTCGGGGCAAGACTTATGATACAAAGGCTCTTCACATTGTGGTCTTCGCCGAATCGCCCTCACGCCCCTCGTTTGTTGTGAAGCCTGACTATATTCTCGTTCCCATTCGCCGCATCGATGAAGAAGAATATGACGGCTTCGTATTCAATATGGAAGTCCAGGACAGTAACTCCTATCTGGCTCGAGGTTTCGCCGTCCATAACTGCACCGCGCCAACTTACAGTACACAGTCACTACATAGTGCCGTTGTCGAGATCATTGTTCATGACCGTGCACGGGTGAGATATGTCACATTGCAATCGTGGTCAGATAATGTTTATAACCTGGTTACCAAGCGCGCCGTGGCTTACGAAGACTCCGTTATGGAGTGGATTGATTCGAATAGTGGGGCAGGCAGGACTATGAAATACCCAAGCATCTATTTGCTGGGCGAAAGAGCCCACGGAGAGATCCTTTCAGTAGCCACCGCTCACACCGGACAGCACCAGGATGTCGGCGGAAAAGTCATTCATGCCGCGCCAAATACAACGAGCCTGATTACCAGCAAATCAGTCAGCTATGGCAAGGGTCGTAATAGCTATCGTGGGCTTGTGAAGGTCTATCCTGGCTGCCCCGGCTCTAAATCTAGCGTACGCTGTGATGCATTAATTCTATCAGAAGATGCGCGTGCCGATACATATCCCTATATGGAAATCGATGAAGAGCAAGTCACCATTTCCCATGAAGCAAGCGTTTCCAAGGTTGGCGCCGAACAGCTCTTTTATCTGATGAGCCGCGGGCTATCCGAAAATGAGGCCACGGCCATGATCGTCAACGGCTTCATCGAGCCGATCGTCAAGGAGCTGCCGATGGAGTATGCGGTCGAGATGAACCGCCTCATCCAACTAAGCATGGAAGGTGCGGTCGGATGAGCGACGGCGAATCTACCAGCGGATTTGTGACCGTTGCCAATGTGGCTGACATTGAGCCCGGGACAGTTGGCGTAGTGGAGGTGGATGGCCGCTCGCTATGCGTCGGACTGACTGAGGATGGTGAATGGGGTGCGATCGATAATGTCTGCACCCATGATGGCGGCACCCTCGGCGAGGGCGAGCTGGACGACAGCGCCGTAGAGTGCCCACGCCACGGCGGTCGCTTCGACCTCTTCTCGGGGCGCGTCCTAGCTCTACCGCCGGTGCGCTCGGTGGTCGCTTACGAGACGATTGTCGAAGACGACAGAGTTCGCGTGAAGCTGGAATAGACGATGGATAATTTGTATCGCGATTTTATCCTCGAGCATTACCGCGCGCCCCACAATAAGGGCGTGCTCGAGCCGCACGATCTGCATTTCGCCGACTCTAATCCCACTTGCGGCGATGAGTTGTCAATGACGATCCAACTTGAAGATGACAAGGAGCGCGTGCGCGACGTCGCCTTTGATGGTCGCGGCTGCGCCATCAGTCAGGCGTCCGCCTCGATCTTTACCGACGAACTGCGCGGACTGACCCTCAGTGAGCTGAACCTACTCGATTCGGCGCGAGTGGTCAAAAACCTTGGCGTGCCGATCGGTCCGGCGCGCCTAAAGTGCGCGCTGCTCATATATAAAGTATTACAAGGATCCCTTACTGGTAAGGCGGCCAGCTGGCCAGAAGAGGCGACCTTGATCGCCGACAGCTCATCGCCATGACCATACGAGCTCGGCATAAAGGCGTTAGCCGGTGAGCAACTACAGCCCGTCCACCGCGCTAATCGTGGTTGATGCCCAGAACGACTTCGCCGATCCGTCCGGCAGCCTGTCGGTAAGCGACGCGGTGTCCATTCTGCCGCGCATCAACCGCGAGATCAAGCAGGCGCGAAAGGCGGGGGCCCTAGTGATCTATACTCAAGACTGGCATCCGCCCTCAACGCCACACTTCGCTAAAGACGGCGGCATTTGGCCGGTTCACTGCGTGGCCTATACCTGGGGCGCGGAATTGCATCCCGACTTGCTGGTCGATGGCGAGATGATCCGTAAGGGCGCCAACGGCGAAGATGGGTATTCTGGCTTTACCATGCGCGACACGATCAGTGGCAAGGAGATCCCCACACCATTAAAGGCGCGTTTGCGTCGGAACGGCGTTGAGCGCGTAGTTGTCTGCGGTCTGGCCACTGACTATTGTGTTAAAGCCACGGCGTTAGACGCTCGCCGCCTAGGCTTTGAAACTGTGGTGCTGACCCAGGCGATCGCAGCCGTTAACCTCAAGATAGATGATGAGCAACAGGCCATCGGTCAAATGGCAGCCGCCGGCGTGCAACTGGTCTGAGTAAGCCACCTGCGACAGCTCAATGGCGAAGCTTGGTTGGCCAACGCGGATTCATGCACCATCATCGCGTATCGGCGAGAGCCGTCTGCATTCAACACAGCCAAGAAAGGAGTCACCAACATGGCGTTTAGCCTAGACGAAATAGCTGAAAACTTTCGAACCAAGTGGCACATGGCCTGGGATGGTCAGTATGGGGAGCCCGATGACGCCCCAAGTGAGCGATATGTAGCAGAGCTCGAGGCCGATCTTGCGACTGCCCTCGAAGAGGCCTTTTCGCTCGGATACGACGAAGGCCATGCAGTCGCTCGAGACCAATATCGCGAGTAATCAAGGGTGCGTGTTCGCATCTTCATGCCAGCCTGGCACATGACCTGCTTCAGTAACTACATAATTATGTAAAGTAGTCTGCTGGAGTACGAATTGAGTCCCAAGTCATACCCCTCACTAGTCCTGATCATCGCCCTCATCGCGGCTATGATCTTTGCTGTCCCTGCCGCCGCCGTGGAGCCTGTCGAAGATGGACCACCTAAAGTAGCCATCATCGTTGGCCCCGTCGGTGCGCTGACGCCAACGTACATTGATCTGGCCGAAAAAGCTGCCGATGCCGCCTTTGACGCCGGCGCTGAAGTGCAAAAGGCCTATTCACCGAACGCCACGCCTGAGCGCGTATTGGCGGCCGTTGAAGATGCCAACATCATTATCTACTTCGGCCACGGCTCGGGTTATCGTGATGCCTATTCTAGCTTTAATCCGCTCACTTCCAACGGCTGGGGGCTGCAGGGGCCTAATGCCTATGGCACGCATGCCGACAGCTGGGTGAACGGCACCCTGCGCTATTACGGTGAAGACTGGATCGTCGCCAACGCGCGTCCGGCCCCGGGCTTCGTGATGATCTATTCCAATGCCTGCTACGCACCTGGCGCCAGCGAAGGCAGCCTCGGCCCGGCAACCCCGCAAGATGCCCGTGAGCGAGTTAACTACTACTCGCGCGGCGTGCTGAACATGGGTGCTTCTGCCTACTTTGCAACCGACTTCTACGCTGGCGCGGCCCGTTTGGTCAGCGCAATTCTAACCTCGCCCAATACGACCTATGGCGACATCTTCCGCGCCGATCCGCTATTTGCCTTTGGTGAGCTCGAGGAACTCGAGCACCCCAGCGCCGAGGGGCGCCAGATGTGGCTGCATCGTTCACGTTACTTCTATGGCCAGCTGAATTACTGGTATGCTTTTGCCGGAGACCCGAATGCGACACCCGCCGACAGTGGCGTTGATGCACGTCAGATCGTCTTTGACCCAGAGCGCGAGCTGCGCATTGAGCCGGGCACCCATACTGGCTACACCTTCGACGAAGACGGCGAGGTAGCCAGCGCATTGAGCAACGAGGCGGGCATTGCCGAATCGTTGCAGGCCACCTTGAACCGCCTTACCGCATCTTCCTTCTTCGGCGAAGTGGCCCTGGCCCCGCGCGTCGAGCCTGAAACGGCGATGACCGCCGAGCGCGTGCGTCTGGAAGGACAAGACGGCTACTGGTTCGCCATCACCAGCGGCGAGTGGGACGGCTATTACCTGCAGGAGTCGTCAGAAGTGTACCTGCCGGGCATCAGCCTGCGCACGACCCTATGGCCGGAGCGCACGGTGGAATTTGCCTCGGGCGAATACGTCGGCTATCAGTTTGATGAAGACGGCGAAGTAACCGAGTCCGAGACTGTTAGCTTTGAAGATATCTCGTCAGCGCCGGCTGAAGCGCGTGCGGTCATTAATGGCGAACGCCATGTCCTGATGAGCGATGGTGACCTTGATGGCTTCTGGGTGGCCGAGAGCGACGATGTGGTCGTACAGCCTCTGCCGACACCTGATCTGCCGCCGTATATTGCACTAGAAAATATGCCAGAGACGAGCCCGGATGCGCCGATCAATGTGCGTATTGGTTTTGGTGCAGGCGCAGGCGCTGAGGCCACTGATGGCGACGGCAATGACGCCGCCGGCAGTTCCAGTGGCACTGGCAGCTCACCTGCCGACTCGGATGGTTCATCCTCTAGTGATGGCAGCGACTCCTCCAACGCGCCGACGTCGACTCCGCCTCCAGACGGTTCGACTGGCGGTTCGACTGGCGGTTCGACGGACCCGGCTCCGACGCCAGCTCCGACCCCAGCACCCAGCACTGAGCCTTTGCCGACGCTGGCGCCGTTGCCCACCGTGGAGCCTGTACCTCTGCCGACTCTCGCACCTACGCCAGCGCCGGCGCCTAGTGACCCGCTAGATCCGATCTTGGATCCAATTCTTGACCCATTGGAGCCAATTCTCGATCCGCTCTTGCCTTAGTGTTAGTCCATGGCCTCGTCTGTCACTGTGAGCGGGTGGGGCCATGGACATTTACTCATGAACGATAGCAACCAAGGCGCGGACACGGAATCCGGCCATACCTTTTGCGGCTGTTGGATCACGGCGAATACACATCCGGATCTTGATCTGCGCGAAGATTCGCGGCACGGCTGGCCGGGGCATTCTAATCACCTGCAGGCGACCCATGCTTGGTGTTACCTATGCTCGCCGAATAATAAGCGGGCGCAGCCTGCGCCATCGGGTGATCGTGGCGCTTGACACTGACGATAGCGCGCTTCACCTTTGCCGCTCCCCTTTAGAGGTTGTCATGGATTCAAAGCAAATGGCGTTACGCATTCAAGACCTGCTGTTCGCTAATGCTGGCAGCGATGGCGATATGTGCGCGCAGGATATTCCGCTCGAAGATATCGAAGCCGTCTTGTCTGGGGCTGAGTCGCCTGATCTCAAGCGGCTGCTCGACGAGGAGGCCGCAGCTCGTCTCGCCAATCAGTCCTAGTCGGTCTTGCCGCCTTCGATGACGCGGGGGCGGAACGTGCCCTGACCGCGCAGCGGACTGGAGTCGAGAATGGTGCGCGCGATGTATTCGGCCTCTTCCCAGGGAATCCGTACACGGTCCATGGTGTTGAGGTGACGGAAGGTGACGTCCAGGTCCTGAATCTCAAGAACGAAGCGAGCTTCTGAGAAATTCATCTCGATATCGGTGCCGTGCTTTTGCTTGATGACCTTCATATCCAATTTCGCCATGTGTATCTCCTTTTGCGACAGTGGCTGCCGCTGCTAATAAAGTTTAGTTGTTAGAGCTGGCCTTCATTGCCGCTAACACGCGCTCGAGCAGATCGGCGGCATTCCCGAGTTCAGTATCCCACTCCACCGCCTGGCGCAGGGGGCCGGCGGGAAGCTGGAGCAGGTAGTTGAGACGAGCAGTCTCGCTCGAGACCTCGCTAAGCAAACCGGTCATCTTCCCTTCGAGTGGGCGGATTTCTTCATTCATTATTTCTTCTCCTTGGGCATTACAGCCCACGATGGAGCCGGGCGATAGTCGGGGTGCTGCTTGGCGATATCCCAACGCCAACGTGGACAATCAAGGCACTTCCAGCCGTTCTCGGCTGCCCAGAAGTGATGGCCGCGATGACAGGCTTTGCCATCATTGCGGTCGATCTTGCTCATAGCGGCCAGTTGCTCTGGAAGCGATCGTACAGAGCTTCCATCAGTTCGACGTGCTCGAGTCCCAGCAGATCGTCATCCATGCCGTAATGGCGATAGGTGAAGTCGTTGTCGCCCTTGTTGCGCTTAGCAACCATCGCGTCAATCTGGCCAACGTGCATGTACGTTACCCAGTCGTCACCGGCGATGCCGTCTTGGACGTAGTTGTCGATCTCGTCGCGCGTCCAGTCGTCGCAGTCTTCGCGGGTGACAGCGCGCGTTGCGAAGCGCCACAGCTCATACGAGGGCGTGATCTCCGCCACGTGCACATAGGTCATGGCGTCGTAGAAAAAGACCGTTTCGATGCGCTCGATGTGCTGCTTCCACTTGTCGGGAATAGTCCAGAACTCGGTCTCATCAATGGCGAGCAGATGGATGTCCGGTTTGATATCAGCTTTTTTGTCAGTCATGGAGGCTCCTGTCATGGGATAAGGATGTTACAGCGCCGATATGCGTCAAGCCATCGGCCGGCGCCATCTCACTGCTCGTTGCTCGGATTATTCGCCTGCCACCGCGCCACCTTGGCCGCGAACAAGCGCGCCTGTTCGATATCACGCTCGCGCAGGCCGACTAGTGGCGGGATTTCGATGAAGCGCGTGGGGATGTTTAGCTTCCGTGTTCGCCGCTTAGCCCAGGCATAGCCATCGCCGCCGATATCATCGTCGAACCAGGCAAAGGGGCGATCGCCAACATAGTCGCGAATGGCATTCAGCTTCCAAGTGGCGCCAGAGCTAATCTGTGTATTGAAGAGCTCAATAACCGGCAGTTCAGGCAGACCGATAACAGGGCCAATGAGGTCGTTGGCCTCATGCTCCCAGCTGGTGGCCCACACCAGCTCGAAGTTGTGATCTCGTTCCAGCTCAAGCAACCATTGGCCGTGCTGCGGCGACAAGCGCACCAAGAAGCCAGCCAGGCGATGTTCGCCAAATCCGGGCGGAGGCTTGCTGGCGAGCGGATTCAAGACGCCATCGACGTCGATCAGCAACAGGGGTCGTTGATTCATCACAAAGTTGAGCTTAAAGCTCAGGCAGGCTTAAGGGCAAGCGCGCCATCGGTGGCCGGCAAAGTCGACCATTCCGCGCCACTGGCAACGTTAATCGCCACGTTGCAGTCGAGGCAGACGACCTCTTTAGTTTGCCCCATTAGAAAGGCCAGGGGATCAAAATTGAAGTTGTGCTGCTCGTGATTGGAGATAGTCATTTTCTGGAAGGCCATGATTATTCCTCGCTATCGCTGTTGCTAAATCCACCGGGTCGATACCAACGCGCGGCAACGTCCTCGCTCATTAGCGAGTATAGCACGTCTTCGCGCAGTTGTGGTAGTGAGTCAACGATGCGTACGTTACGGACATCACTGCGCGCTTCGGAGTTGGCGGCCACCACTTCCGCTTCGCCTTCATCGGCGCAGGGGAAGATCATCGTGTTGATCTTGTCTGCGGCCGGGCCCCAGCCGCTCATGAACGTATCGTCGCACAATACGTAATAAGCGGCGGCGGGAATCTCATCTGGGCTGCTGATCGTTTCGCTCACTGTTGTCTCCGCGGCTAATGAATAAAGGTTCGAGTCCTGATTATGCAGCTCCCTTGAGCGGGGAGCAATAAGTTGGCTCGCGGCAGTAGCTCCAAGGCAATTACGGAGCTTTTAGTCGCACTGACGATGGCCTTGCTGACGTCGTTACGCAGACAAGCAGGGCGCGCCACAGCGCACGTCCAGGACTTGACGCGCCTGATCCTGGGGCAACGATTGCATCCACACAGCGACGGAGAGAACATGAACCAGGAAATCAGTGACCGGCTCAACCGTATTGTCGATTCGCTCGAGGCGGCCATCACCGAAGCGCGCATGGCGGCCATTGCCGGCAACGACGAAGATCTACAAAGCAGCCTGCGGCGCCTGGAGGGAATGATCGATTCTGCCGCCCTGACGAGCCGACGCCTGCTTCGCTTCGCGATCAGCGGCAAGGACGACACGCTCGGTGCACGAGCCAATAACGACACAGGAGAAGAAAATGTCTGATATGGCAGCTCTACGCGAGATCGCCGAGCATGATGCTGAGCTATTTAATCGTCCGCCTCAGTTGCCGACACACGCCTGGCCGGGGGGCTACCAACTGGTATACTTCGGGACTGACGAGCGCGGCGACATGGTCTATCCTATCTGTCCGGCCTGCGCGCAATACATCGAGTATGATCCAGCTGCCGCCGAAGCAGAGCCGATTACGCTTACGGGCGCCGAGACCTATGACGAAGGACCTGACCTGATCTGCGAAACTGCCTGGGCCTGCAAGCCCTATGCAGGTGACGTGATCAAGTCTTCCTATGGAGACCCCGACGCGCCGGATGGTGCAGACGAGTCTTAATTATTCGCGCCGAATCTATGGCACAAATTACGGCAGCAGGTCGTGATCGAGCAGCTCAACTCGTAGCTCGGGCGGCATATCGTCGCCGTACTGCTCGGCAATCTGACCGATCTTGATCTCCGGGTCATCATCAGGATAGGCCTGGAGAATATGCTGGACCAGTTCGTCGAGAGATTGTACCAGTATCTCCGATCCCCCTCGACGGTACGAAAGCGTCCAGCGCGGGATTTCGAGCTCGACGTCGCCGGGCTTCCATGCAAAGTGCTCAAGACGGTCAGGTGCGATATAGTTGCGGTCGTTCATTAGGAGCGCACCAGGCTGTTTTTATCCGTATCGAAGATGGCGATGCGCTCGGCAAGCTCGCGTGGGAACTCGCGTGAACCGTAATAGCCAAGCGGGCTGACGACGGCCACGAAACCATCCTCGCGCGTGAAGCTGCGAGGGGTATGGGTGTGGCCCGCAAAGGAAGCACGCACCTGCGGTAGGCGATCGTATAGCTCGCCAAAGCGCGCGGAGCCCATGAAGGCTGAGAAGAAATCCCACTCCGGACTACCGCGATATTCGACCAGCTTACGATAGGCGAGCATATGGGTCATCGCCACCGTGGGCGGGCCACTGCCCTGCTCATCAACGCCCAGCGCCCGCAGGTCGGCCTCGAGCTCGGCGAGAAAGCGATCGGTCATCTCGTCATCGCCGGCGCGGCTCTGGTCAATGCGCGGCCAGTAAACGTAGTTGGCGTCATTATTGGAAATACCGCGCCAGGACTTGGCGCGATACGCATCCATCGGCGCGCCGAGATCGGGGCGATTAAAGCTATAGTCGTACCAACCCAATGAGCCGGCAAAACCCCAGCCGTCGATTAATTGCGGGTTGCCGGGTAGATATACGAACCCCGCCTTGGCGCAGGCTGCGCGCAGCAAGGAAATGGCGCCTTGGCTATCGCGCCCCGAGGACAACTCCTGCGGCTTGCGCCAGACGTCGTGATTGCCAGGCACGTACAGGTTGTGCTTTGCGACCGCCAAAGGCTTTAAAATGGCCGCCAGCAGGTCGGCATGGCCGCAGACGTCACCGGCAATGCACAGGACATCAATGTGCGCAGCACGTAGCTCATCGGCTATCGCTTCTAGCACCAGGCTGCGGCGATGACCGATGAAATCGGCGTGTAGATCACTAATGAGGGCGATGCGCATACTTGCTATGCTAGCATGTCGCCGCCAGCTTGGCTAGTGCGCCCGCTGTACTGAGCGCAAGGGCAGTTTAAAGGTCGTCAGGTTTGCCAATGCCTGGGAAATTCATCTCACCTCTGGCTGTCGCCGCCATCTCGGCGGCCTGGGCCTCGGCAAAGCGTGGATGCTGCTGCTCCAGGGCGGAACAATCCAGACAAATCCAGTCAGTATTAAAGTAGCTCATGGTGTATGCGCCCATCGGTCCGCCGCAGCGTGCGCACTTTTCTGGTCTGCTCATTGTCCGCCTCAAATGACGCGCCAAGCTAAGCTGCACCAGCCCGCTATCGCGTCTCGATATAACGGACTCTGAGTACGCTTTGGCGGCCGTCAATATCGACCCTCTTTATCTGCTATCTAGCCACTGGTACTGGGTGAAGATCACCAAATTTTCATCTAACCAGGCGGTGCATTATGGGGATCTGCGGGGCGGAGCTAAAGCTGGCAGCGGAACACGCGAGAGGTGGTCTTGACGCACATGCGCTGGCGTGTCAGAATGATATTACTCACTTCTCGCCGCCATCGGCTGCGTCAAGTCCCAATCGGCATCCAATGCGCCTGGCGCACCCTTTCGAAGATGGATGCTGCGTCTGTCAGACTCGAGCTTTGTTAGCCGCGTTTATCCAAGCTTAAAGTCGGCAATTGTCTCTACCACAGCAAGGAGCTGTTGATGAATTACCGTCAGCCCCGCCCCAGTGGTCCTGCCATGGATCGCGATGGCATCACTATGCGCAATCCTTTTAGTAGCGGTCGCTTTCACCTCGAGTTTGAGCGACAGTTGGCTGAGGGTCGTATGCGCGAAAAGGCTGCCAAGCGGCAGCAGAAGCCTAATTAAGGCGCGACAGACACACGAGCTCTGGTCGCAAGAACTCATGCCAAGTGGCACGCAACTCTGCCAGGTCCACCGCCTCGATGCGCGTGACGATATCGTCGAGCTGTCGCACATAGCCGTATGAGGCGAGATGTGAAGTGGCCAGGTTCATCAGGTGAAAGGCGTTGTCGCTGCTCAAATCAAGCTGGCCGATAATTTCCTGCTTGAGCAGTGCAAATTCGCTCTCGCTGAGGTTATCCTCTTCGCCGCTGATGATCTGCGTGGCTACCTGAACTGCTTCGTCGGCACGAGCCGATTCGGGAGTTTGCATCACGAACTGCAAGGCGCCAACGGCGCTATACTGCAGATGGTCGGTGAAGAGCGTATAGGCGATCCCGCGTCGACCACGAATCTCCTCATACAAGCGTGAGCCTGGTCCGCCGCCCAACCAGGCACTGATCAGCATCATATGCACGCTGCGCGGGTCAGACAGGCCAAAGGTCGGCCATGACAAAGCTAGGTGCGTCTGGTCGTGACTGGGTAAAACTAAGTGAGTGTCAACACTGGGAACCCACGCCTCGCTGCCCGGTACTTCGATCCCTTCGCCGCCGGGCAGCTCCAACGTTGCAGCCCATTCACTGAGCTCGGTATGATCAATAGCGCCGCAGCCAATCACCCACGCACGCGAGGCTGAATAGCCACGCTCGCGCCAAGCGGCCAATCGTTCCGGGGTGGCTGCCCCCAATGTTTCGCTGGTGCCATATGATAATCTCCCATCAGAGCGAGCGAAGGGTGTGCCGGCAAATAAGTGAGCCAGTGTATTCCAGCTGAAAAGCGCGAATGGATCGGCGGCGCGCAATGAAGCCTCGGCCTCAACCACCATGCGCTCAACGGCGATCGAATCAGCCGCCAGTAGCGGTCGACTCAACGCCTCGCATAACAGCTTGGAGGCGGCCTGCCAGTGACGACTGGCGACATGAAGCGTGTAGCTGGTTACTTCGGCTTCGGTGCTGGCGTTGAAGTTGGCGCCAAAACTCTTCAGCAGGTGAGTGCGCTCGCGGCTTCGTTCGAGAACCGCGTCAGAGCTGAGCTGCAGGTGCTCGAGCAAGTGAGCCCAGCCGGCCTCTTCTTCGCGTTCATGAGCCGACCCGACGCCAAAGCCTACCGATAAGGCCACGCTGCGCGCATGGGGCAAGTTGGCGCTGACCACGCGCAGGCCGTTATCCAGAACACTGGTCTCAAAGGTGGGGCCGATCATCGGGTCATCACGGGAGGAATATCTCCAAAGTTGAAGGGTAAAAGCAAAGGCTAAAATTCGTCTACCAAAGCAAGGTAAGGGTAGGATGCTTAACGTCAATATCCAACTGACAAAATTACTTCAGCGGCGCTCGTAACCACGCTCAGCGGTGTCGAAAATGGTTCCGGCAAATGCGCGATTGACCGCGTCAGTAATAGTGAAGGTCACATCAGTCGCAATGACTTGACGCAATATCGCGTCAGCCTCGGCTGCGCTCAAGGTACCATCCGCTACCAGGCGCGTGACGACGGCAATCAATTGTTGCTTGGCTTGATGCCAGTCAGTTAGTACATCGCTCATCGCCCCATCATGTCGAAAAGCTTATATTCGTCCACCAAAGAAAGACTCCTTATCATGGTCGCTCTTGACCGCGTCTTGATGCCGGTTTAGATTGCGCGTATGAGCGATGATCGTCTTGCCACTGCCTTGGGGATTTTATTGCCGATTTGGAGCGATGGTGATCGCTGGGCGGGCAACCCTGATATGCCGCTGGCCGTGAACGATCTAGCTGAGTTGGGGACTGTATGGCGTCAGGCAAAGCAAGGCCCGATTCCGCCAGATTTGCGCTGGTTGATCTGCATGGCCGTCAGCGAGCAGGAACTGGAAACGCTGCTAAGCCTGCGCTCACGCTGGCTGGGCATAGCCTGGCTTGGCGCCGGCTCGACCATGCCACTGGCTATCTCGTCCTTCGAGCGCGTCGGCGCCGGTCATGATCTTTCTCGCCAGATCCCGGACGAGAAAGATGAGGGCGGCTTGGCGTGGAGCTGGCTGATCTCACTATCGCAGTCAGAAGCACATTCGCTGCTGAGGCGGAGAGTCAGCGGCAGCTAGATTCGCTGTCGGTGCTCGCGCAGCCAATCAGCCACCTGCGCAAGCTTGTAGCGCCCCAGCCCTGTCATCAGTGCCAACACCTGGTCCGTGGAGGCCGTGAGCTGCCAGCCGTGCAGGCGCAACAGCACAGCGGCGCAGACGTAGGCAACCCGCTTATTGCCATCTAGATATGGTTGGTTCTCGCCTAGGCTTATCAGCAAAGCAGCCGCTCGCTCTTCGACCGAGGCATAGGCATCTTGCCCTCCGGCACTGGCCAGCGGTCGTGCCAGGGCGCTGTCTAGCAAATGGCGACTGCGAGGCGTGGCTCCCACGCGAGAAGCGATATAAGCCACCTGGGCCGCGGTCAACGAACGCGGGCCGGTCATAGTTGCGCCGCTGAGGCTAGAGCAGCCAGCGTGGCATCCTCACGGGCAAGCACCGTTTCTACCGCAGCTTGAAACGCCGGCTCCTGTGCTGCGGCCGCCAGGCCGGCAGCCACATACTGGGCCGCCAATTCATCAAGGCTGCAATCGGCAATGGCCGCAGCTAATAATAACTCATCGGCGGTGTCGGCCGGTAGGCGAATAACGATCTTGCTCATGAGATCATAGTTGCTTTGCCTTTTCGTCCGTCAAGCTGCATAGTTTGAGTATCACCTTCGCAGTGCCAAGGAAGTTACGATGAACCAGGATCAAGCAAGCATGCCAAGCATCACCAGCTTCTGCCTCAAATGCAAGGCGCGCCGGGCAATGGCGCAGATGCACATGACTGCTCTAAAGAATGGCGCGCCGGTCGTTCGCGGGCAATGCGAAGTCTGCGGAACGGTGCTTTTCAAAATTGGTAGCATTGCTGCTCTAAGCGAGGATTGAATCATGACCAATACCAACCCCGACGTCTACGAAGTCGGCGACATTCGCGTTGAATGGGAAGACATCGGCGAAGGCATCAGCGGCGATTACAATCCCGATGATCCCAATGACGTGGAGCTGTTGCGTTTTTATTTTGGCAAGCGTGACGAAGATGGCAATTGGGAAGATCTCGATGACGGCAGCTACTGCACTCAGTTCCCGGCTAACGCCGATACCGCGCTGCGTGCGCGCGCCCTGGAATTGCTGATGGATCGTGCCTATGACGACATCCTCGCCGGCGGCTACAAGCGTACCCTAGAAGAACTCAGCTGGATCAGTCCGGAGTGGATCAAGTGACCCCAGTCGTCATCAACCTGTATGGCCGCCCCGGCGCCGGTAAGGGAACACTATCAGACTTGCTGCGCGATGAGCTTGGTTGGGCCCATCTGTCGCTGGGCAACGCACTCAAAGAGTGGGCCGCTCGAGGCGAGACGGCCGAACAGCGTGATCTGGACGCTCGTTTACGCGAAGGGCAATTTGCTTCCGATGAGCAGGCGTCCATGTGCGTCAATGACTTCCTGACTACCGCGCATGGGGTGAAGGGCATCATCGTCGATGGCTTTCCGCGCACTCTGTCTCAGCTGGCGGTATGGCGCAAGCTGAATATTGACTCGACCGGAGTGCTGATCGAATGCCCACCGCTGGTGTGCCAGTTGCGCATGGCTTCGCGGGCGGTGTGCCCGGCCTGCGGACGCACTCAGAGCGGAGCAGGCAGTGCCTGCGCGCGTTGCGGTACCGCTACCATCGTGCGGGGCGACGATACCCCCGAGGTACAGCGTAAGCGCATGAAGATTCACGTCGAAGTGGTAGAGCCAACCATTGCCGCCTGGAAGCAGGCTGGACTGCCCTTGATCACGATCAGCAATGCCGGCAGCGAGGCTTCGTTCCGTGAGCGGGCGCTACGCGCCATCTCTGCTCTGGCCAAGGCGGGCCGTTCTCAATAAAGGCTCTCGCCAGCGAGGCTTTTACCGTCTTGATCGCATCTTGTTGACGATGGGCGCTTCGCGCAGCACATTGGCTAGGCCATGGCTTTATTTGTTGCTGCGCTAAAGCGCCGGGGAAGGCGTCTATCTCGTCGTCTCGAGACGCCAACTACGCCGATTCCTTTGATCTCATTGGGCTCGGCGCTCCGTCGCGCCCGTTCGCGCGGCCAGGCCATGATCGAGCTGGCACTGTCACTAGGCATCTTGCTGCCATTTGCCTTTATGATTTTGGCGGTCTGGGGCATTTTCTTTGCCACTTCCAACTATTCGCAAGCCTCACAGGCGCTGACTAGCTGGATCGCACATAGGGGCGCCTATACCACCGGCGGCGACTGCTCCGACCCGGTCAGCACCGACATGTATTGCAGCATGCAACGCCAGCTGGAGGGCGTCAACGGCATTTCTAACGATGGTATTTACCTATACGTGAATACGATCCTGCCCGACGGTAGTAGTGGTCCTTCGACGGGTATTCATCCCGCCGCGTTCCCTGAGACCGACAGCGTACCGAGCGTGCCGGCCGACATCGGCTGGACGACTGAATTGCGCTGCCTGCCAGCAGGCACTCACCTGGACGTCATCATCTATGGCTATAGCGAAGTCAGCATTCCCATGCTACCCGTCTATCATTGGCGCATGGTCGTCGGCGCCGCCTCGGCCGAAGTATTGCGCGACGGCGGTGAGCCATGCGACTAAATTTCCGCGCCAAAAAGGCACGCGGCCAGGTTTTGGTCGTTATTGCCATCTTCTTATTCCTGGGCGTCTTTGTGGCGGGCGTGTTGGTTAATGCCGCTTACTTACGCAATAATGGTGGCTCGCTCGCCACTGGCGCCTTGCGCAATTCGTCGCTGTCGGCATTGCAACATGTCGATCCGTGCCTGGGCTTTGGCCGCTATTACATCAAGATTGAAGATCACCCCACCGAACCAGGCTGCAATAACGGGCCCGACGGCCTACCCTTGCCCCTGGCCGATACGGTCCTGCGCCAATTTGTCTATGACAATCTCCTTCTCCAGGAGCAGCTATACGGTGACGTCAGCATAGTGTTGAGCGACGCCGGCACCGGCGGCGGCAGCGCCAACGGATTAGATGTCGAGATTATCAATTTTGACCCCTCCAGGCTCGAGCATGTGACGAGCTTTAATAATGTGCCCTATGACGCCGAGCTGGACCTTGATGGCAACGTCGTTAGTCAACTGACTGGACGCAGTTACGATCATAGTGTCATTGCGGTGCGCCTGCGGCTATCAGTGTTGCAGCTCAACCAAGACGACTATCAGTACGAAGAGATCATGGCCGTGCAGGCAGGTGAGCGATGATAAAGTGGCTCCACCGACGACGCGAGGGGAAGTTTGCCAAGGGGCAGAGCCTGGTTGAATTCGCCTTGATTTTGCCGGTGCTGATCGCTATTATCGCCACCATTGCTTTTTTGATGTCCTTCTTCTTCCAGAACTGGGGTCTGAGCCGCGTCACTGAGGAATTGGGCAATCGCATCATCGCCCTCGGCTCGTATACCCCGGAAATCCGCAATCAGATTCTTTACGATCCCGATGGCGGCGACCCGTATGCTAATAATTTTGACTTGCAATTTGACCCGGCCGTGGACACCCTGCAAATTCTGATTAATGGCGAATGTGCTACCGATGACTGTAATGACTGGGATCCGCCCGTTGGTGGCACCTGCTTCGATTATGGCGATCGCATCTCGATCTCGATCCAGCATCCTTCCACCTTCCCTCTGTTGACGTTCGTCAATTGGTTTACGCCAACTTCGCAATGGTCGGAGACTGCGCAGCGCACCGGCGAAGGCATCGACTGCGAAGGCAGCGGCGTATTCCCTTCTCCGATCGGCGTTAGCCAAACCAGTCTGACGGTAACGGTAACCGACATTGAAACGGGCAACATTATTGAAGACGCCGTAGCGACCTTACAAGTTGGCGGCGTCACGCGCAGCCTAACATATATTGGCAGTGGCCAGTACAAGGTAGAGAATATCAATCCGCCCTCCTCGTATAGCTTACGTATTGCCGCGCCCGGCTATAAAACTCATACCAGCACCGTCGACGTCTCAGTCGCCACCGACAATACTGCCGCGGTGGCTCTGTCCAAGCCAGCCAGCGTCGAGATCTTGGTTACCGATGATGTCGGAGTGCCATTAGCCCCGACGCCGCGAGCTGTCGTCAATGGCGGTTCGCTAGGAGCCAGGAGTGTAGATGACTTTGGTTTGGCCTCCTTTGCCGACCTGGCGCCGGGTGATTACACGTTCGTGGCTTCAGCGACCGGATATGCATCTGAGTCGGTCACCGTCAGCGTTGCCTCATCTGACGCCGCCAGCGTTACAATCGCGCTTAGTACCGCCAGCACCATCTCCGGTCGCGTGTGCGACACTACCGCTTCAACGTGCGATAATTCAACGCCCAATAATCGCACCATCCCTGGCGCCACCGTCAGCTGGGGCAGCTGCCCCACCGGTCCTGATCCGCTCGCCATCTGCACTACCAGCACCGACGCCAATGGTCGCTATAGCATGAGTGTGCCGGCAGGATCTGGCACCATCACCGTCCAGCACGCTGGCTATCAAACTGAGAGTAGCTCATTAACGGTGGGGCCTGGCGCTACGATTCACAATCAGGTACTTGTCGAATACGGCTTCCTCTCTGGCCGCATCACCGATCCGGTCGATGGCGTCTCTGGCGTGCAAGTCATAATCTCGCCCATCACCTCCCCGGAGTTAAGCTCAATCAGCAGCAATGTTAGCGGCTACTACACTTCTGATCAGTACCTGGAGCCAGGTGTCTTTTATACAGCCACCTACACTGTCTCGGGCTATATTGCTGCCGAGCGCATCTTTGAAGCCGACGAGGGCCTCAACCGCATCAACTTGGTCATGAGTCAGGAGGGAGATCTGCAGGTTACCGTCTTAGTCGGCTCGACACCGACTGGTGGCTATGTGGTAACTGCCACCTGTGATCAGGCCAAGTGCGACGGCGACAGCGGCAGCGCCACCTCAGCAGCCGGCAGTGGCATCGCCTTGATTCAGGATTTGATCCCGGGACGCTACGTGATCTCGGTAGATGACACTAGCTACAGTGCTCGAGTCAACGTTCGCTCGGGTCCTGAAACTACCTACTGGACCGTGGTTCTGCCGTAATTACAGACGCGCCAGACGCCCGTTGGTAATCGAAGCCCATTGCTGCAGTAACTCTACGAAACGCTCCGGCCCGTCATCGAGCGCGAAGTAGAGAAGATACAGCTTGTGTCCGACCCGGTTTAAGAAAATGGCAGCGTCCTTGTCGGCATTGAAGGACATATAACTGGCGTCCGCAAAGGTGATCGCGCTCGGAGCTAAGCCTGCTGTAGTTAACTGATCGGCCAAGTCTGCATAGGCGTCAGTAGCAGTCGGAACCGTACCGAAGACCAACACCATCTCGTATGCTGTGCTCACGCTGCCATTGCTGCCGCCAGGCAGGCTGCGCCAAATGCCGCGTGTAGGCGTCTGTTGTAGGTCAAGCGTAATATCCGACAGTAACTCGTTGCTGAACGGCTTCACTTCGGCATTGCTGAGCAAAACCCATTCGCCGGCAATAACGGTCGGATCGAGCAAGACGTCCTCGAGCTTACCTTGCAGGCTCGGTACAGCTGTCGGCGAATCCGATGGCCCTGGCGTTGCAGTTGGAGTCGAAGGCGAAGGTTGCGGCGTGGCTGAGGGCGGCGGCTCATTGCTGAATCCTGGCGAAATCAGGATGTAGATAATCACCGCCACCAGAAGCAAGATGCCAGCGAGGTAGGCGAGCGGCGAAGTTAAAAATTTCATGACCATGCCTATGTGCCGTCCAATGACACAATTGTCAATCCGAGCTATCCATGCGGTCCGCGGCTAGGCGGCGACTGAGGCGAGAGCGGCTCAATTACGGCAGCCTTGGTCGGTCGGATGAGGATCAGTAAAAGCGGCCGTTCCGGCCGGTAGTCCGCTGATGATGGTCGAGGTATCGACGGAGATAACGCCGCCCGCCAGCGAGACAGCGAAGCGATCCATGCCGCGTGGCGCCGGACCCTTCTTAAGCTTTTCGCCGAGAATATTAAACGTGCTACCGTGACACAGGCACTCGAATCGTTTGCGCTCGTCGCACAAGGCTGGAATCTGGCAGCCCAAATGTGGACACTTACGCCACAACGCCAGTAAATCGGACGCGGCTAGATCAGTGACGACCCGCTCCTCCTCCATTGCCAAGGCACGCGCTGCCGGAGCGTTGATCAAGAACAACCTGCCGGGGGTGAACGAATACGGCACTCCCTTTGTCCAGCCCGGGCTGGCAGCTTCAATATCGGCGACGCTGCCAATGGTCAAGATGCCACCAAAGCCTCCGCTCAAGTTAGGCCACAAAAAGGCGAGCGAACCGCCAAAAAACTCGAGCGACAACAGGCCAACACCAACCCCTAAGACGCGTCGCATAAAACTGCGGCGGCTCAACTCTCCGACGGAGGGGCCAGCTACTTCGCCGGGGGAAACATCGCGCGGCAGAAAGGCCATCTCGCTTGCTCCTATGCACGAGAGAAATTGTTAGCAACCGGGCGACAACGTCAAGCGCATGTAGACTAAGCGCGGTCCGCTGGCAGCTTGGTTAGTAGATCCGCAGGCAACTCGCGGACGAAGGGCGATACTGCCTGCGGGGAAGTCTTACCCCAAGTTGAGCGTTGTGCGGCCGCAGTAAGATACAACAGGCGCTGCGCGCGAGTGATGCCCACATAAAACAGGCGTCGCTCTTCTTCCACATCGTCGCTATTGATCATAGGCAAGATGCCGGCCTCGCAGCCGCAGATGAAGACAACCGGGAACTCGAGCCCCTTAGCGGCGTGCATGGTCATTACCGATACCGCTTCTTTGGCTTCGTTGTCCGCTTCGGAGCTGAGGGCGACTTCGTCGAGCATTCGCTCCAATTGTCCTGGCTCATAGGCGCCGGCGGCGTTAACTACTTCGGCCAGGTTGTCCTGGCGGCGCTGCGAAGTGTCACTGCCATCATCATATGACTCGAGCAAGTGTGAGCTCGAGAGCACGCGTCGGATAAGTTGCTGCGGCTCGACGCTGCCGGCTTCATTGGCCCAGCCGTTGCGTAGCAGAATGAACTGAGATAATTGCTCTCGCGCTGCTGCACGCATAGTGACGGCCAATTCGCCACTGACCGCTGCGCTGCAGGCAGCCACCCAGTCATTGCCGTGGCTGGCTGCATATTCGGCCAACTTCTCGATGCTGGCAGCGCCGATGCCACGCTTGGGCTTGCTTAAAGCGCGGCTCCAGGCCATGCCGTCGCGAGGGCTGACGATGGCACGCAACCATGAGACCAGGTCTTTCACTTCGACGCGCGTCCAGAATTTTACGCCGCCGATGACGCGATACGGCACACCGCCCAGGCTCAGTTTGGCCTCCAGGGCGCGGCTTTGGGAGTTCTTGCGCATCAAGATGGCCATCTTCTCGTACGAGACCCCGAGCTGAACGTGCAGCCTGCGCATCTCACGCACGATAAAGAGTGCTTCGTTATCTTCGTCAATCAGGCGCTTGAAGACGATACCATGACCGGCGCCGTGACTAGACCACAACTTTTTGGCAATGCCACGTGAATTAGCGGTAATCAACTGATTGGCTGCGTTGAGAATGGTCGTCGTGGAACGATAGTTCTGATCTAGCACAATTCGACGCGCGTCGGGAAAGGATTCTTCAAAGGAAAGAATATTTTCAACTTGAGCACCGCGCCATGAATAAATTGATTGTGAATCATCACCCACTACCCACAAAGAGCGATGGACGCTGCTCAGCTGCTTCAGTAATTCCAGCTGAACGGCATTAGTGTCTTGGAATTCATCAACCAGTACATGACGAAAACGTGAAGCCCATTTGCTGCGCAGCGCGTTGTCGCGACTCAAGGCTAGCATAGGCAGTAGCAGCAAATCATCAAAGTCAACGGCGTCACTCGCCGCCAGTTTGATCTGGTAGGCAGCATACAAATTAGCCAGTCGATATTCGCGCGCATCGCTGGCGCGGGCCAGGGCATCATCAGGTTGGAGGCCTAAGTTCTTCCAGGTGCTGATGGCGTCAACCACGGCGTCGGGCTTCAGGTCGGCCGCGCCGGCATCAGACAGAGCCTGCTTGACGACGCGCTCACTATCATCTTCATCGTAAACTCGGAAGCGGCTGGTGATGCCAAATTCGTCAAGGGGCATTGTGCGCAGTAAGCGCATGAACTGCGCATGAAAGGTGCCGATACGCATGGATGCTAACGGCGAATTAGGATCCTCGGGGAGAACGCCTAATAGGCCCGCCAGGCGTTCGCGCATCTCGCGGGCGGCCTTATTGGTGAAGGTAATAGCCAAGATGCCGGCTGGATCAACCCCCTGCCCCAGCAGCCAGGCGATGCGGTGCGTCAAACAACGCGTCTTCCCCGAGCCGGCACCGGCGAAGACCAGCACCGGCCCAGGCGGTACGGTTACCGCCTCCCGTTGGGCCGGGTTGAGCGCGGACAAGTCTAAAGGGCGAGGAGTAATCACGACTTGGCAAAGTGCTCTGCGCAGACGCTTATGTCAATTGACCGAGTCTTTGCCGCGGCTATGCGAAGAAGGATTGATGTTTGTTCGAGGGAGAGGCGTTTTTATTGCGGCCTTGACCGAGTTGACGACGATTGACAAACTCTTAACATTAAGCGCAGATCAAGGGAGATAACGTGGACCCAGAAGACGAGTATCCAGTCTGTCTAGAATGCCTGGGCGAGATACATCCCTGGCAAGACACGGAGCAAGTGCGCGACATCACCTTCCACCGTGCCTGCTCGGAATTGGCGACCATCAAATGGTTAGTCCACGAAAGTGGTCGGACTGAGAAAATCACCTACGACAACTAACAATCCTTTCCGGGCTATGAGACAGAAGGAGCAACGCATGGGTTACGTGGTTATCGCCGAAGAAGAGACGTCCGAAGACGACCATAGTTTTTCAGATGAAACCTGGCGCGTGGAATTGGACGGCGAACTACTCGAGGAGGGGCTGGACGAAGAAGGCTTGTCCGGGCTGTTCTATGAAGCCATTGACGATGGTGATCTCGATGTGCGTAGCCGCGTGGTGGTAGTGCAAGATGGCAATCGCGTCCGTCGTCGCGCCATCGATTTCTGCGACGATGATCAGAAGCGCATGTTAGGCTATGTCATTGCTCGCCAGCCAGTTGGTGGCGAGACTGATGACGACGCTGATGAAGCATACGATTAATGTCTCATTCTTATATGCCTCTTTTCCCGGGCGCCTCCAAATCATTGCCCTGCGCCATCTGTGGTCGCCGCGGCAGCAGTCACGATCAAGCGCCGGTTGCGCCCGGCACACGCCTGGATCATAACGAGCTGATTCGCCGCCTGGGCCGTTGCGATGGCCGCTGCGGCGGACATGATGGCCAACCATTTGGCCACAATGATCTGCTGCGCCTGTATGGAAGATGTGATGGCAGCTGTGGTCAGCACAGAGCTTGACCCACGGCTGGCTAATACTCTCACATCGAGCCACGTCCACTGCATTGACACCTATTTTCCACTGCCTCACAGTGAGTGCCACGCACCAAGTAAAGAGAGAACGCAGTGAGCAACGTCAGCAACAGCAACATCGGCGGGGCGGCGCACGCTGATCACATTCAGATCGATGATCACGACACTGTCCGAGTGTTGTGCTCGTGCGGCACCACCTTTACCGCCGACCGCGACCACTCTGATCACCAGCAGGTCGAGGACTTTGATGTCGGCCTCCTGCACTGCGAGTGTGGCGCCAGCTGGCAGATCGGCAAGGGACCGCAAGCATGATCTACCCAGAACGAGATAGACGATGACAATCAAGGCGAAGCGATTAAAGCAAATTCGTCAGTTACTAGATGAGATTGGCAATACCTGGGCGAACGAGCAAGAGCTGCATCAAGCCTTTGCCATCAGCGCCGCGGATTCAGCTGGCCAGCTGCCTCCTTTTGAGCCGGATGAGCTCGAACGTCTGCTGCAGGCTGTTTTCGCAGCTCGCGATTTATTGGCCGCGTATGATGCACTGACTCGTCCGCAGCCAGAACCGCCGATGGAGCGCGTGCTGTCAGAGGAACTGGAAGAAGAACTATTGCAACACCCTGGCCGCTGGGTGGCGATGACGCGTGAGAAAATCATCGCGCTCGGAGACACGCCGGCCGAAGTCTTCAAAGCTGCCTTGTCCGCTGGCCATAAAACACCCATTCTATACCAAGTCCCGAAGCCGGGCATGAGCTTCTTTTACTAGGAGTTGATAAATGCCAAAGTACCGCGTTGAAGTTGGTGGCAGTTACTATGGCGGCGATAACGATGAGCGCATCGAATGGGAGGATGAGGCGATTATTACTGCCCCCGACGAGCGCGAGGCAATTGAGATCGCTGTATTCAGACGCGACTGGCCCACTACCCCCGATTGGACCGAGAGCGAAGAAATAGAAGAGGAAGGGTAATATGGAAGCTCCGTCAGAAAAGTATCCGTCCTGCCGCCGCCGCGAATGCAAATGCACCACCCTGCTCGAGCTCGATGCTTGGGAAATACCTCGTGACGAGCGTTTGTGCGAAGACTGCGAGCACGGCGAGCACGCCGAAGATCCGCAACGCTGGTAAAAATCTCGCCAGCGGGTTGACAAACGTAGTCTGTATCTGGCATGCTAATAGGGATTCCGGCTCAGCCACATACTAAGCTGAACGCGGAAGGGTTCCGTATCGGTAAGGGGTAACGCCTATGAATGGTTCGCATCAAGGTTAATCACCTCTGAAGTCAGCCCGCACGGAGCAGCGAACTGACGAAGGGCCGCCAGATAAAGGCGGCCCTTCTTTTATTTAATCCCGTCCGTGATAAGTAGTTGACTGGCAGCTCGCGCGGTGCCATACTAACTGAAGACCTAGCTTCGTGGGGCTGAAAGGTTTCGACGGGGCTTTAAGAATAGAATGGTGCGAGTCGAGGTTGCTGATCAGGCCTCGTTAAAAGATCAGCAAAACGTTAACTGCGGCCTAACAGCTACAGTTCTCCCGTCACTAGGTTGATGGGCGTGGAAACAGCTTCTCCCTGTGAGCTGCGGAAGCGTCATTTAGCAGGGTATGCAGCGCCGGCAAGCGTGACGTAGCCGACGAACAAGCCCGCAAGGGACGCCACTGGTCTTAGACAACCTGCCGATGGGCAAGTCGAAGGACGAGATTAAAACATCGGATACACTCGTAGAACCTTCTAATCGCAAAGCTTCGGACGCGGGAGTCGAGCCCCGCCAGCTCCACCATTTATAATTTGCCGCTCCGGCGGCCTTCGGCTTGTGAGGCAACTTAAGTCAGATGAAGACGAAGACGCGCAACAAGACCGCGGACCGACTTAGGGTCGTGCTGCAGGGCAAGGCGCAATTGCGCCCCGAGCTCAACATCGTCGATGTCTTTGACGAAGCTCTAGCCCACGAACGTGCCGCCGGCTTGGCCGAGGGCATTGACATCACCTCTGATGCTTTCGTTGAGGCTGTGGAGTGGACGTTGGCCCATCAGGCTTACAAGCAGTTCGAAGGCTCTATCGATCGCTACCTGCTGCGCAGCCGCCTGGCACAGCAGCGAGATAGCTGAGCAGTTCATGCGCGATGATGGTTGTGGTGCTCATGGCACTGACGTTGCGGGCCGCCAGCAACGAAATGATGATTGCGTAGCCTGTCGGAATTGGGACTACTCCGTCTGGTCCATGGCTGATCAGCAGCAGTTGGCTGATGTTTTGTGCGAACTGGATCGAGACAAACGTCACAACCGCCATGGCGATCATTACGACCATGCCAAGTGGGAGTGGCGCCAGGCGGGTATGATCTTAGGTGCTCTGCTGCGCAAGAATCGCGCGCTAGGCGCTGCGCCCGGGCCGTGTACAAGCTGCGGCGATTCGCCAGCCGCGCCATTGCATGATAATGTTATCCCACCTGCCGTCGGGCAACATCCGTACCAACCAAGTAGGAGCTCGTCATGACTAGCGAACTGCGCCTCAGCGAGGCATTGGAGCTGATCAAGGATCGCCGCCTGCGCCCGGTGTGTAATGTGGCGGGTGTGTATGTTGGTGAATGGCCAACTGAATGGCCGGGGTGGGGGCCTCATTTCAGTGCCGGCGCCTGCCCACGCATTGCGCGCGCCATGCGCGAAACCCTCACCGCCTGGCAGCGTGAGCACCTATCTTCGCTGTGGCGTCAGCAGCGCAATCGCGAAGCGGTTGTCGTCGTGGATCTGATGGCTCTTTCTGAAGATAAATATGACCCTACCGTGTTGGACATGGTGTCCAATCCACGTCTTAAATCAGAGGTTTTGCCGGCCGGCAGCAAATTACGCTTCATGACTGAAGGGGGCGACGGGGGCTGGTGGCATATCAGCTGGCAGATTCTCGACGGACCGCTGGCGGGGAAGGTGGTTGAGAGCAAGCCGCCGGGCGCCGGGCGCGGCGGCTGGCGAACTGAACTGGCCGATGCTTTTATCTGGCCTGCCTCGGCTCTCGAGGAGGCGGACCCGAATGAACTGCTGGAATTACTGAAGCGCACCGTTCATGAAACACTCAAGCAGAAGGTGGAGGTGGCCGACCTCTTCAGCTATCGCAAGAAGCTTCAGTCTTCCGATTCCACGCCTGCGGCATCAATGGACAGATCTTCCGCATCATCGATGTCGTCAGGATCAATATAGCCACACGTCGGGCAAATGTCCGTCCGATAATCAGTCTCACACTCTGGGCACCAGCGTTCGCTCATCACTTCTCCTTTAAAGAATCGGATCTTGCGCATCGCCATCCAGGCCCCGCGCAGCCAAGATCATTTCTGCTCGCTGGCGATACAGGTTGCCTTCCAGGCCAACGGGGTATTGATGCGGGTTGACGAATCGTTTAATTGCGCCATCAAACAATGATAGCTGCTTGCTGGTGCGATCGCGAATATCGCTGAGTAACGGCTGCTGTGCTTCTGGGCGACCATTGCGCACTACCGCAGACAGCAGCTCGTCATAACGCGCTCCGTCCGGGAGACGCCGCCGGCGCAAAGGATCCAACGGGTCGACAATAACTGGCTGCTCGTCGATCGTGGTTAATTCGTCATAGATCATATCGGCCAGGGCGACGCCGTTGCGCCGATAGCGACGAACACCAAGCTTGCCCGGCACGGTTGTTTTGATGGCCTGTTCGCTAACCTTGATCGTTGGTCGCCATGGCTCTTGAGCGGAGCGCCGAATGGCAGTCAGCTTGTAGACGCCTCCTAATGCCGGCTGTTCATAGGCAGTTGCCAGGCGAGTGCCCACCCCCCAGACGTCGATCGGCGCCTCTTGTGCTTGCAGGCTTTCAATTAAGTGTTCGTCCAAGTCATTGCTAACAATGATGATAGCGTCTTGGAAGCCGGCTTCATCGAGCATGACGCGCGCCTGCTTGGATAGCCAGGCCAGGTCGCCTGAATCGAGTCTGATGCCAAGCAGAGCGTGGCCGCTTTTGCGCAATTGCCGACCGGCTTCAATGGCATGCTCGACTCCCTTTAAGGTGTCGTAGGTATCAACCAAGAATACCGCGTTATTTGGCATTGCCGCGGCATAAGCCGCGAAGGCGCTAGGCTCATCATCAAAACTCATTACCCAACTGTGCGCGTGTGTGCCCTTAACGGGAATGCCCAATAGTTGCCCCGCCAGGACGTTGCTGGTGGCGCTGACTCCACCAATGTAGGCGGCGCGACTGGCGCTGAGGCCACCATCGATACCCTGCGCGCGGCGTAGGCCAAATTCAATAATTGGAGCGCCGGCTGAGGCCTGGCACATGCGCGCTGCCTTAGTGGCTACCAATGTCTGGAAGTTGATGATGTTTAGTAGTGTCGTTTCTAGTAATTGGCATTGCAACAGTGAGCCTGAAACGCGCAGCAGCGGCTGCCCGGGGAAAACGACGGTGCCTTCGGCGATGGCATCGATATCCACCGTCAGACGTAACGAACGCAAATAGTCGAGAAAGCCTTGATCAAAGAGGGGCTCTTCGTCGGAGCCGGTAAGCTTACCCAAATAGGCGCAATCCTCGTCGGAGAAGGCGAAGTTTTCGATGTAATCTAACGCCGTTTGTAGGCCGGCGGCAATCGTGTAGCCGGAAGCAAATGGTGCGGTGCGGAAGAAGAGATTAAAGATCGCCTCCTCTTCGGCGCGACCGCTGCGCCAATAACCATAGGCCATCGTCAGTTGGTACAGGTCGGTGGCCATGGCCAGCGACGGACGATACAGGCGCGACAGGGTGTTCATGATGCACTCAATGTACGTACCAGGTGGCCTTGCCGTCCATGTGCATAGCGCGCGGCGAAGGATGTCGATGGGTCTGTGAGCGGTAGAGCACGACTTTCTGTTCGCCGGCCGGACGCACAAAGCCCGCCGGCCAATGCGGATGCAGTTCGGCAATCAGCGTGTCGGGGCCAACGTACGTTAATTTGCCCACGCGCCACACGCCCTCGCGCTCGAAGGCGACGGCATCCTCGACTTGGGGATTGATACGACGGCAACACTTTTTCACTCTGCAAGCATGCTATGGAATGGAGCCAGGTCAAGATCAGCCGCCAGACGCTCAATAGCGACCAGCGATCCTGATTTTCTCGAGGAGCGCGCGCGCCTGATTGTGACAGGCAACGCAGGCGGTGGCGTCTGCACGAGCATGGAAGCAAGTGGCTGCGGCTAGCTCTTCGATGCCGACAATATAGGCACCGGAAGCGTTGAGTGAATCGACCACCGCGCCGGCGATCGGCTTTACTTGCTCAAGAGCGCCGAGATAAAGCGCGTTATTGAGAATATCGGTCTGAGTACGCATGCGGCCTCCTGGAGCGTTATCTTTCATTGGTTCGATCAATCAGCGCCAGCCAGTTATTAACGCCGGTCTCGGCTTGCGTCAGGCTCATCGCCTCAATGCGGTCGATAGTAAACTCGAAATAAGGATTGCCCTCAAAAGGAGCGACCAAAGCGATTGCGTCCTCTTCGGTGGCCACCCATACCATCTGCTCATTATATAGATCCGGATCGGCTAGATACGATGGCTGATCCGCATGACGAATGGTGACTTGAAAAATTATTGTGTTCATAAAGGTCTCCTGCATCCGGACACTCGGGCAATTTATGCCTGGGCTGCGGAATCCATCTGCTTCTCGAGCTCGATTAACGCCAGGCATAGCGGACAGCCGGCGTCGCGTGCGGCGAAATCTAGCTCGTCGGGACAGGTGCCGCGGAATAGGTGAAATAACCTACCATTGACTGAGTCCAGCACAGTTTGCAGAGGCTGTCGAGAAACAGTTACTGAATCCATCTCATCCTTCATTGTTAACTCCGAACATTTCACCGATAAGGCTGACAAGATTGCCCACCGCCATATAGAACGAGTCGGCCTCAAATTGATTAAGCATGGGCAAGACGGCCTGGGCTATCAGGGTGTCGCCTTCTGGACTGATCCCCCAACGCGCCGTCAGACCCGAGGCGTTTTCGCGCAATAGAAACGAGAAGACTTCGGCACTCTCTTCTGGCAACGGCAGCGCCGAGATATCCGCCACTGTCAACAGCAGAGCGCCGTCTAACCCATTGACGATCAAGGGGAACGTCATCTCTTCGCCGACTTGCAGGGCCATGCGTAATTCTTCAAGCGCCACACGATCAAACTCATGGCCGCCTTCTCGCAAAAGGTGCGCCAGCTGGTCGATCAAACTTGCTGCTTCGGTTTGCCCTGTCGTCATGTTACTTCCTCGTCGCCGTAATAGACGCGGAAAGAAGCCCGCATCATAATCGGATGTCCGGTGCTATCATGATGCTCACGTGCCCGCTTGGCAACTGCCACCTCACGGCCGGAATCCGCGTCATGCTTCTCAATAGCCCAAGGACAGTCTTTGTGCAAGCAAAAGGCGCTATCGTTGCTGGTAGCGGATCGATAACGGCGAATACGCTCGTTGCTGGCTCTGTCTTGATCACCCATCAATAAGGTGCCACCATCTTGACGATAAAGGCGCCAAGTAGGGTCATCAGCTGTTCAGGCGTTTCCGCTACAACCAGATGGCGGCCGAACAGCTCGCGTAGATCGGCGTTCGCCCGCTCGCTGGGCTGACCCAGATAAACGCCGATAACATTGACTTTACGCTTGAGCTGCAGGATTGCCATGCGGCTCTCGTCTTCATCGCCAGGCTCGCCATCATGCAGCACCAGCAGCACCTTGTGCTGCTCGCGTCGCTTGGCCAATTCACCACCGGCGATACGCAGGGGTGATGCCAGCATGGTGCCGCCAATCGCGGCCAGCCCTGCGATTTGTTCAGGAGCGGTATTGGAGCTGTCACCGAAACCAACGATGACCGGGGCCGGATTACGCTGCCACGACGAGAAGGCCCGCACCTCGACCGGAAGCCCCAATTCAACCGAAGCCAGATAGGTGGAAAGCACCGCTTCGCGCACGCCTGGCATCAGGTTGCCCATTGAGCCGGAGCAGTCCACCAGCATCGAGATGGCAACCGTGCGCTTCTTGGTTTCAATGTCGCGCTTACGGAACGGCTTATCGGGGCGATTCCATTCATCTCGCATCGAGTAACGGGGCCCGAAGGTAACAGCCTGGGTGCGCTTGCGTGGCGGCAGTTGGCGCAGTCGTCGTGCCAGAATCTCGGCGCGAGCCGTAGCGGGCTGCATGATATCGTCGGCCGAAGCGGGCCGAAGCGGGCAGTCAGTGTCCTGCCAACCGCCAGCGCCTTCGCTGCGCTTCCCCATCTTGTCAGCCGGCTTGGGGGCCTTGCCCAGTGTTTTAGCCAAGACATCAGCTTCCTGACCAAGAATGTCTTCGATTTGCTCGATGGTAACGACGATGGTGTCCGCCTTGTTGAGCGGATTGTTTTCATCGGCCTTGTCGCCGTCGCCCTTGTCTCCGGCAGCATCGCCATCAGCCTTGTCGCCAGCGGCTGCATCGGCATCACTCTTGTCGCCGGAGCCATCGGCCTTGTCGCCAGCGCCGTCGGCCTTGTCGTCAGCCTTATCACCAGCGCCGTCAGTCTTGTCGCCGGCCTTATCGCCAGCGGCATCAGCCTTATCCCCCTCGGCATCACTCTTGTCGCCGGAGCCATCAGTCTTGTCGCCAGCGCCGTCGGCCTTGTCTCCATCCTCATCGCCCGCGGCATTGCCATCAGCCTTGTCGTCGGCAGCCTTGCCTCCAGCGCCATCAGCCTTGTCGTCAGCCTTGTCGCCGGCAGCATCGGCCTTGCCGCTTCCAGCCGTGGACTGTCCTTCGCCGGCGCCCGAGCCAGCGCCCGGCTTACCTTCGCCTGAGCCTGCACCCTCGCCCGGCTGGCCTTCGCCAGCACCAGAACCAGCGCCTGGCTGACCCTCGCCTGAGCCGGCGCCCGGCATGATGATTGTTACGGTTGCGCCCTTGCCCGGCGACTGATCGGCATTGTCACTGCGCGGCCCGCCCATGATAATGCTACCACAGGCCATGCCCTTGAGAATCTCACGCAGTTGCTTCTCAAGCTCCTCGAGTTCCTTCTGCTGTTCGGCAGCGACCTTGTCGAGGCTGAGAATCTTCATGATTTCTTCTGCTTCAACAGCCACTTCCATGGTATTAGCAGCCGTCCACGCCGTTTCGACGTGCGGCCAGCACTGACGGAAGAGCCCGGCATTGAGCGGGGAAAGGACGCCCTTCGGCATGCCACCAAAGCGAACCTGCAAGATGGCGGCAAGGACATCTTGTGGATCGTCATTGCCGCGCAGCAGCGAAGATTGCTGATACATGCGGAAGCGCAGGTACTTGAGGTACTTCTCTGTGCCCCAATGCGACTCCGCCTGAGCGCGCTCAATGCGCTCGTCATCGAGAATGTTGATAACGTGTGCCAGAATCTTGGTCTTCACGTCAGGCCGCGTATCGCGGAAGTTCTGCAGCGGCGTGGTGTAATTGACATGGGCATATTCGTGGGCTGTGTAGCCCTTGCACAGTACCATGCCTTCTTCGGGACTGCGATATTCGATGAAATGCGGATCGATGGTCACGCGACGCTGCGAAAAATCAGTCCAGCAACCGCCAGCACCGGGCGCGATGTCCATGGGGAAGCGACGATGGCCAGCGATCGATGCGCCGAAAGCGCGCAGGCGTCGCTGCACAATGCTGTATTCGTAGAACTCGAGCTCGCCGGTATCTGTACCGGCGGGGCCGAAGCTGCTGATCATTGTGGCCATAAGTTCCTCGTCGATGGATCAAAGCTGCCTTGCTTGATCTACTGTTAGTATACCTTCTAATTCGGGCCTGGCGCAACCCCCTTCGGAGTCGAAAATGAAGATTGGCTTGACGCTTGGCGGCATGCTTTCATCTTGCCGTATCCTTCATTCTCAGCACCGGAAATATCTGATGAACTGCATGTGGATAATGTGCTTGTAAGCGTGATTTGCCTCTTGTGCTGAGCGCGGAGCGATGGTAATATAAGGAAGTCAAATACCTCTATTTGCACTACGCCAGCGGGAGCTGACAATGACCGAAGAAAGCACCAACCTGCGACAGACCTCTGCCAGCCGTCGCGCCGATCGCGAGCGAGGCGAGCGTGCTAAGCGGCGCGACCAGCTCAAGCACGATCCGGTGGCGGCCACCGTCGCGGCATCATCGGCCCCATCGAAGGGGAGTGCTAAGCGCGGAACCTTCTTTGAAGAAGAGCCTCTGACGCTCGATGTCGAAGCGCGTCCTGGCGCAAAGCGAGCAGCGCGAGTTCTGCCGGCGACAGAGCGCGATGTGGTGCGGGCGACCGTCATCAGTAATCGCGCCGCGCTCATTCCCACTGGCCCTCTGAGTGCCATGGCGCTGGGCGCAGCGCGGGCTGAATTTGACTTCAAGGTAGATGCCAAGCGACGCCAACGCATCTACTTCTTTGATCGCGTTCTGAAGCGCGGCGCCCTCAATTGGGAAAACTTGCTGGCTTTGCTGAAGGTCAAGGGCGTGCCGGTCGAGATTGAGCCGAATGCCGCGCATTTGGTGGCTCGCTATCGCGATCACCTCACTCGACAAATGACGCCGCTGGCCCGCAGCGTCTGGCGCGACGAAGGCAAGGACTACACGCCGATCGCAGAATTTGAATGAGCCTCGTTAGCCGATTGTCGCGATGGCTGGCAAAGCTAGAGCGCGGCCCACTCGATAAGCGCCTCTCTGTCCTTGATCAGGGCAGCTTAAAGCGAACCCAATTTATGGGCGGCGATGAAGCAGTCGTAGCCTCGGCTCGCCAAAGTACCGACGTAGATTGGGACGAGGCTTGGCGTGGCGATGGATCAGACGAAAAGCTGATCAAATATATGATGAAGCATCGTCACGGCTCCCCATTTGAGAACGCGGTTTTCACCTTCCAGGTCGAGGCGCCATTGTTCGTAGCCAACCAATGGGTGCGCCACCGCATGGGTAGCTTTAACTTTCTTTCAGGACGCTACTCGGAAATGGCGCGCAAATTCCATCGCCCTACGGTTGCTCGACAGCCACACGCCAAGAACAAGCAAGCATCGGTGGCATGGAATGGCGACGACGAAAAGGCCAACCAGGCTTTGGCTGCCATCCTCAACACTTGTGAGCAAGCCTTCGATACCTACGAGCAGCTGATCGCGATGGGCATGGCCCGCGAACAGGCACGCATCGTTTTGCCGTTGGCTACCTATACCCGCTTCTCGTGGACGGTGAACGCGCGAGCATTGATGAACTTCCTGTCACTACGCACCGCCGTCGACGCCCAGGAAGAGATTCGCGCATATGCAGACGTGGTCGAGCGCATCTTCGCTTACAAGATGCCAATCACGCATGCCGCTTGGTTGGCAAACGAGCGCGCCACGCCGTAACCAACGGCGAGCGGCTCAGTCAATCGGCCACATCAAGCCAGGATGGATAACTTCAGTCTGTCCTTTGGCGCGCATCACAATACGCAACGGCAGGCCTTGATGGCTTCTACCAAATTGCAGGTAATTAGCACCATCGCTGGTGTCGAGGAAGGGGGCTACAACCTCGCAGAAACGCTGGATAGTCCCTAGGTGCTCAAAGTCATTATAGGGCTCTGCCCGCAGGCCTATGATGAAGTCGCCTTCTAATTCAGGAACGAAGCCGAAGAAGGCTAGCGCCTCAGTCAGATTGGTGCAGCGCAGCAGGGCTGGGTGTTGCCAATGTCCATCATCGGCCACCGGCGCAGCCTCGAGCAGGGCGTGGAAGGCCTCGTCTTGTCGCTCAGGGCGCAAACGGATGTCGGAGTCGGTCAGGAATAGATATGGGTCACAGCTCACCTAAATAAGATGCCTGCCGGCGGCCGGGTGTCAAGATTGATAGGCAACCAATAAAGCCAAAATACGCTTGTCTTGGTGCTTGAACCTGAGGTGGAAGTGTCGTACAATAAGGTAGTCAGGTTGATCGGAAGATCAGTAGGAGCCTGCACGAGACGAGGAATGCACACGTGACCTGGGAAACCCTTTATGCCGACGAGACCCCCGCCATCAGCTATCCCAAGCTGGTCGGCGATTGGCGCAAGCGCCTGGTGGCTCTCGGCTTTGACGACACCGCTAAGCTGCACAGCTTCACCGTCGATGATCTTGCTGAAGATCTGACCAAGGATCATCTGCTGCTGGCCTACCAGATGGGTCTGGGTAAGACCAGGGCCATCATCGCCACTGCCCTGGCACGCGATACCAAGCACACTCTCATTGTCCTGCCCAAGAAGTTGATGGGCGAGTGGGAGAAGGAATTGGTCGCGCTGGGCCAGGCCGACGATTACCTTGTTATCGAAAATATGGCTGACGCCTTTGAATTCCGTTGCCCGTCTTGCGGCGAGGAAGTCTTCAATTTCCGGCGCGTCTTTGATGCAGCCGGCTCACTGATGCGCATTGATCGCGTCTGCCGCGCCTGTTCGGTTGAGGCCAAGCGCGTCAAGCGATTCAAGCGGTTCAATCTCATCAGCATGCGTGATCTGTGGAATGTGCCAAAAGATTCGCCGCACCGCAAGACGCGCAACGGCAAGCGCCCCGCCCGCAAGCTCGGCGGACGCTCGCTGCCCGCTCGTCTCGATCTTAAGCACACCTGGTCTGATCTGCTCAAGAAGCAGTTTGGCATGGTTGTCGTGGACGAGGCGTATAACATGCAAAACGCCGACTCCAATCAGACCAAGGCCATTGCCAACCTGAAGGCACGCCATCGCATCATTGTTACCGGCACGCCGATTCGCGGCTTCCCGGAGAACATCCTGCCCCTGCTCAATTGGGCTTTCGGCACCGGCTCTGACATCTTCCCCGACTACAACAGTCGCGAAGAGAGCAGCCGCACGCGCTTCCTGACTCGCTTTGGTAGCACCATCCAGGTCAAGAAGGACGACTACACCTTGACCACCAAGCGTGTGCCGCGCATCAAGCGTGCTGACGAGTTCCAAGCTATGCTGGCGCCAAAGATGCGTCGTCGCGTCAATACTGAACCGGCCGTCGCATCTGTGCTGCACATGCCCGACTTCGCCATCTTCCCGACACAGATCGAGCTTGACCCTCTGCACCGCGCCACTTATGAGCGGTGGGCAGAAGACTTTGCCGCCTGGTATGCGGAGCGGCTGCTGGAGCAGGGTCGAACCGGGCGCTCGATCAGCTACATCGACATGCTGACACGCATGACCACCCTGGCTCAGCTGTCGTGCGTGCCGCAGGACATTGATCCGACCTTCAATACTGTCAGCGCCAAGCAAGCGCATATCATGCAGTTGGTGCACGATGCTGTTGCCGCGGGCCGTAAGGTCATTCTGTATAGCGAGTTCAATGCTTCGCTGCATTGGTACGCCGACCAGCCCGAAATGGCACAATACAATCCAATCGTGATTGACGGTTCTGTGTCCCTGTCACGAGGCGCCGATGGCAAGAGCGCACGTCAGCGCCGGCTCGACGCCTTCCAGGACGAAACTGGCGACAGCTCGCTGTTGATCGCTGGCACACGCTGCTTCGCTGAGGGGCTGAATGTTCCTGAGGCGGGCACAGTCATCTTCGATTCTTTCCCCTGGGTGCCTGCCATCCAGCAACAGGCTTACAGCCGCGTGCTGCGGCCGGCGCAGAAGCACTTTGTCGAAATCTATATGGTCGCTGCTCTGGGCACGGTCGAAGATTATCTGATGGCCCTGTGCGAAATCAAGCGGTCCAGCATCGGCGAAGGTCTCGACTATGAACTGGTCGAGCTTGATCTGGAAGCGGTTCCGGACATTCACGCCTACGCCAAGAGTCTCGTTGAGTCTGATGCCGTTCAGCGCATCTATGGCGCTGCCGCCTGGATTGAGCGCATGAAGACCGATGCCGCTGAGCGAGTCAACGCCGCGGCCGCATTGGCACAGTCTGCTCAGCCAGTCATCTAACGGAGAGCACCATGTCTGATCAAATCATCATCGATGCTTATCGAACCGGCTATCGCGATGCGCTGACAAAAGTTCAGGCCGAGCTAGATGCACGATTGGAGCTGTGGGCGTTGGACGTCAGCGACTTTTACACCCTACTGGAAGACGTCGTCGAAGGCGCTGAGCAGGCCTTGCCTCCGGCGTAATTGATACGAAGGGCAGTGCTTCCTCGTCCTGCCCTTCTCTTGATAGTGATTCCTCCTGTCACTATCGCCGACCGCGGTCTGGTACGCCAGGCCGCGGTCTTTTATGTTTCTGCTTCGTCTCCGGCAGACAACTCGGGCCAGCGCGAGAGCAGATAATTGCGCGCTACAATCGCTCCATCCTCACCGGCATTCGTCGCTTCGTGAAAGTGAGCTAATAGCTCAACGCTGTCCTCGGCCACCAGGCGTGCGATGGCATTGAGGAAATTATCCTGCAGACGTGACACAAAAAGCGCCGGCAGGCCCACGCGCGCCTCTAGCAGATTCATCATTTCGGCACTGAACAGCGTCTTTGCCTCGATGGCTGCAAGCAGATCATTGGCGCCGATGTCTGCCCCCGCGCAGACGTCGGCCACACTTGATCCTACCGCCTCAATGGCCTCCGCCACCGTTTCGCCCGGGGCCACGGCGTAGTCGGGGGTAAATGCGTTCATCTTTCTTGCCTCTTTTGTATAGTTGTTGAATCGTACCTTACGACCGCACCCCGTCAACCTCGGAGTGGGCTCGAAAAACTATTGGCAACTGCCAGCAATTGTGGAAAACCAACCTTGACACGAAAGCTGTAACCGGTACATTGCCCACCTAGGTCAAAAGTACCATACCCACCCAGGACTACTGAGGACTAGATTTTGTCGCTTGCCACCACTACCCACCCCGCCGGCCGATTTGCCCGGCGCCTTCTTTTTATCGGTGGCGAAGTTAGGCCGGTATCCCCCCGTCTTGCTAAATTACTATTAATTCTGCCTGCAATTGGCGCCACCTTGGATGCCACTACATTTGCGCGCATGATCAATGCACTAGGCCCGAGTGCCGAGCAGAATCCCTTTGCGGTTTGGCTCATGACGAACTTCGGCGTCGCTCCTATGCTTATGCTGAAGGCATTATCGGTCCTTATCGCTTGGCGCATTTTGCTGGTTATAGCTAAGCGCCAACCGGCTCTGGCAATCGTGACGGCGATCATCTTGCATGACTTAGCTTTGTTCGGAGCGTTTACTAACCTCTTATCCGTACCTATTGTCTTACCGTTCTAGGATCCACGCATGACACCCAAGACGACCACAGTTAGCATCGATGGCATCGAGCACGGCTTGCCGTATAAACTCGATGCGGGGCGAGCGCGTCCACATATTGATAACGAGGTTCGCCCGTATTGGCAGATCGAAGAATATTGGGTGACGCTCGAGGGCGTGCCACTGTGGTTAGATGAGATTCATATTGATCATCTGACTAATATTCTCACTCTTCTGCGCATGAACGCAGCCCGCAATCGCCAAAAAGCAGCAAAGGCCATGGGCGGCAAGCGCGGGCCTCGTGGTTGGGAAGATGGCGACGGCATGGTGCTAGACCGTAGTTGGCAGGAATCGGCGCTGGACTGGATTGAAAGCACGCCCCTGCACCGAGCGTTGATGGCCGAATTAGAAAAGCGCGAAGCTCAGCTTCGACACCAGCAGATGAAAGCTCAGGGCATGAGTCTGATCCCTGGAGCCAAGCTGTTCCCCATGCAGCTGGAATTAGGCCTGTAGCCTACTCGGCAGCCTCGCTGATGCGCACTGCCGCCCCTCGCGCCTGTCTGCGGGCATCGGCTGCCGCGACGCGCAGGTTGGCCATACTGTCAGCAATCGCCTTGCGTGTGCGCTCTTGATCAACTGGCAATAAAGCCAGCACCTGATGCTCCATCTCGGCCGCGGCGGCAAAATAGGCGGCCGCCACCAGATGATCTTGATTGATAATGGCACGACGTGCCTGATCGGCCATTTCTATGGCTGCTGTATGCAAGTCGCCAGACCCAGGCTGAGGTTTCATTACTATCTCATGGCAGGTGTTGAATATAGATTGTAACTACCTGGCCTGCCGTCGCAAGAAAAGCGACAAGCGTCTCGTGCGACGACCGGCCCCTTGCAGTAGGCGGTGGTATAGCAGTATCATAGAAGAAGACAAATCATCACTGGAGCTCGTCTGTGAGCACAATCACTTTCCCCAACGGCTTCGCCCCGCTGAGTCGCTATGACTGCCCCTCCTGTACCGAAGCGGTACGGGTTATTGGCACCACGCCAGCGCCTTTGTCCGATCCTGCGCTCGAGGAGCTACAACGTCATACAGTTAGTTTTGCCGTCGACGTTGTGCCTGGTGGTCTGGTATACATTTCACGCCGCCATGCCGTCCGCTACAGCTATGTGCCTGGGACTAACTGCGAACTGGTGCTACCTAAGATCCGCGATCTGGGTGGGCTGGAGTCCGTTGAGTTCCGCGGCCTGGCCGATGGTATCTACAGTAATCTCCATCAAATCTGCCTGGGCACCAAGCCTGGTGAAATGATTGCCAGCTTCAATGTTGACAAGCTGTTGGCGCTACCCGTTTTTATCTGGGTGGAAGATAGCATTGGCGCCGGTGCGCCAATGGCACTTATGCCTGGTGCGCCAGAGAGTCTGGCCGCTACATTGCTATACGGCAGTCTGCAAAATCTGCCGAATCTATCAGGCTTTGCTGCCGATGAGCTAACGGGGCTGCCGGCGCGTTTCCTGCGCGATATCGACGCTACAATCCGAAATTGAACACAATAAGAGGCGATAACATGATGACCCTGCGAGATAAGCTGACTGCGGCCCTGGCTGATTCTGCCGAGGCGTCGGTCGAAGAGCAGGTAACTACTATTTTGGAAACGCTGGAGCTGGATCCGGTACTAACCGACCGCGAACTTCGCGGTCAGCTTTATCGGGGTCGGCGTGGTCTGGCAGCTATTGATGACAGCACTCGCGAGATCATCTCGGGCATGCTTATCAAGTTGCGCCCCGACCTGAGCGCCAAGAAGGTAGATTCTCTGACTGAATCGCTGTTGACCGAAGTCTTCGATACGCCCGACTTCACCCCCGCTCAGTAAACAAAATCGGCGGTATCAGATCAGTCTTTGGTCCTGATGCCGCCGATTTTGATTTCCAGGCTGTATTTGCCAAGCCACACAATCAACAGCAGCTCTTGACCCTTCACGGTCATCTGCGATAGACGGTTGGTCGGACGTTCGTGCGACAGGTGGACGCCTAATCTCATCATTCCGCCCTCAAGCGTCTAATGGCGCCCTGCAAGACGCGCTTGGCAGCCTGGTCGTCCCAGGTGGCAACCTCCGTCAGCCGCTCGAGCTCATCGAGCGTGGAGTTGCTTACTTTGGCGATAAAGGCGCCAGCCTCGTCAAAGCTGTCGAACCCAGGGTCGGGCCATTCGTCGAGCATGAAGAGCAGGCCTGCTGAAGATAGTTTGGTCAGAATGTCTTCGCTCATGCTTCACCGCTTTCTAATAAAGCCTGTTCGGCCATGTTTTGCAGGCGAGCGACAAAGGCGGAGGGGCTTTCGTCATCGCTATGATGCTGCGGATATAGACAGGTGCCCGGCGTAGAGCAGTGTGACACGCGGCGCTTGGCCTGTAAAATCTCCCCTAGAGTATGCACTAGCAGCTGTTTATCTGCGCCAGCTTCTTCCTCGACCCGACGGATTTGCTCGATGGCGCCGCTGCGCAACCAGGCCGATACATTGGGGTTATTTGGATCGTTGCTGTATTCACGCACTAAATCCGCCTGCACCTTGAGCATAAAGCCCAGGCGCGAACCGCTTTCGGTGGTCAGGTCCGCTAATGGGTCGCGCTCGCTCATCGCTTGACTCGCGGGCAATCGGTGCGATGCGGGAAAGGCTGCATGACGCCGCAGTAGGGACAGTTGCCCGTGATGCGTTGGTATGCCGCCGATCTCGCCTGCGACAGCGTTGACTTAGGCATGAAGATACTCCTGTACGCGACGATAGATGCACGTCTCGGCATGTGGGGTTATCGGCTTGCCGGCAATAGCGCCACGCACGCCATCGATTTGCTCGTTGCCGCCGCAATCGTAGCGGCAGCCGTCACTGTCTTCGTCCCACGTTTCAGACAAATGCTCAGCCAGCTCGCGCAATAACACATCGGCAGTCTCTGTCATTATGCTTCGTCTCCATCCAAGGCCCGGTTCATCAAGCTACTGATATTGATCATAACCGGCCAAAAGTCACCGTCTTCAATAATCAACCACAACTGAGCGGTCGTTACATCGCCAGTAAACTCGGCATCATCGATCCACATATGGCCGCCTACTTTGCGCATATAGCGAATGCGAACGCCATCGCCAAGGGCGATGTGCCCATCGTCAGGCACGCTATATTTGCCCACAAACAAGTTGGCCGCCGCGTAGCCATCAGAATCGATTCTCTTTTCTTCTGCCGTGGTCATTATCGCTCCTCAGGGAACCGGTGTTCAACGTCCTTATACTTGTATTGCGGATCATCTTTAATCTGTTCGTACTGCGCCAGAGCTTGGGTGATGGTGTCATGTTCGCCGATGACCTTTAAGCTTTCGTAATCGGCTCCAGCAATAACTACATACTGCCCCTTATCGTTGTGGAGCGATTTCGGCACCCTGCAGATGTCGCACTCGTCACCGCACATGCCCTCGTGCGGAGCATGCTCGTAGTCGTGTGGGGCAATTGCTCCGCTCATAGCTCGCATCTCGGGCCGTGTCCGGCACCGGTTTCAACATTGACAATGTATGCGCAGGCAAGGCAGGTGCCGGCCGGCCACTGTGGCGCGACAATCATGCCGGCCGCCTTTTCGCCGATAGCCGGCGTTGGCTGTAGCGACGAAACCGGAGTTCGGAGCACGGCGGGAATGAGGCCCTCCTCCAGGGCGGCGATGAGCACGTTGCCTTCTTCGATGAAGTCCTCACGCTCATTTGGATACGCGCGGCAAAGGCGATCGACATAGCCATTGACGATGGCACGCGCATCGGGAACGTTTCCTAGACTGACGTTGCGCAGTAGTTCTTTGTTCGTCTTACTCAATCTTGGCCGCCTCTCGAGCTTGTCTTGCTTGCTGATATAGATCTCGCAATTCGGCATTCTGTTTCTGTCGGCGTGCGACTTGCGCTGGAGAATTCCACCACGCCGAAGTGAGTCCATGCTCAGGGCAGTCGCCATTCCAATTGCGATTATTGGTTACTGTCATGCCAACGGCAATGCGCCCGCAACGACAGGCCTCATCAGCCTGGCTCATTGTTGTCCTCTGCCGCCTCGTCCCATATGGCCTGCGCGGACATCAGCTCTTCAACAGCATCTTGCAGGTAGTGACCGGCGACCACGAAGCCAGGGCGCAGATCGTCAGTAATAGTCCAGGTACGATCTTCCTCTTGAAAGACGCGCCAAACTGAATCGAGACGGCGCTTGTCATCAACTTCAGCCATGGGCGCCGACCTCCTGTAAACACTCCTGGCACAACCAGGTGTCATTACTGTTGACGCGGTGGGTGGCTTGCTTGGCTACTTTTTCTTTGAGCGGATTGCCATTCTTGGCATCGTCAAACCCGCAGGTGCAGTAATCGCCACCACGCTGATAATAACAGTTGGCTTCATGCGAGCCATACTTATGCAATGCTTCGCTGGCTGCTTCGACATCTTCGTCCAATAGGGTGCGTACCAGGTCGTTGCCCCATAGTTCAACCTGCCTTTGCACCTCAGGGTCGCTAACCTCGGCGGCGAACCGACGCACTTCATCATAAGCCCAGTGCTTCTGTTGATCAGTCATCTATCAACGATGCGTGCAGAGTCTTGTTCGTCAAGATAGCGTCGGTCTGGCAGAGCCGACAAAGACAAACCCCAGCCCTCGATACGAGAGGCTGGGGTGGATCCTTAGCTGCCCGCAAACGCGTACGCGGGGGGTTCTTAGATATCGTTAATCTGCTGCCAGACGCTTCTTTTGTCAAGCGCGATGGACCTGCCTGCAGAAGCGAAATTTGAGCGTAAAAGGAGCCTTGCAACCCTATTGATATCGCCTCTAATGTCTGCTATATTAAGAAGGTAGTTAAGGAGCTATGGCTAGACTCCCTACTACGAGACACGAGCAAGTCGTGTGATATAGGAGATCAAATCGTGAAAGAAGCCACTCCCAAGATGTCGTTCTCGGACGGCATGCGGTTCTCGGTTTCACTGCCCCTGGCACGCTACTGGGTCGGCATCGGCCGTGATGCGGTCGTCGTCAAGCCCGCCAAGCGGCGTGCGGCTGGCGCCCCTCTGCCGGCCGGTCTTAGGACCGAAGATGGCCCAGTCAAGGTAAGCCTGCACTTGGCTCATGCCGAGGCTGCTCTGGTCGATTGGGTTGGCATTGGTAGCCTGCGCTTCAATCCCAAGCAGAATCTCTATGTCGGCACCATGAACGATGGGCGCAAGGAAGAGACCTACGTCTACGAGCCGCGCAATGCCCGCCTGTTCACCAGTTCGGCTGCACGCCCCTCCTTCCAGGCTGGTATTCTCTTCGCTTGCCAGTCGCTGCTGGCGCGTATGGCCGACTTTGGCGAAGCTCATCTTGAGGCGCTGAAGGCGACCAAGCCGCAGAAGCCCGCCCTGAATCGTGACGCTATTTATCAGGCTCTGCTCAGCGCACAGGACGAACTGCTGTTCGCGGCCCTGGCCGATCTTGATGCGGACAGCCTGTCGATCTTCACCGAAGCTAGCGGTGCTGAACTGCCGAATACCACTGGCGCCGACTGGATTGACCTCAAGCCGCTCGTTAATGATATCGCGACCCTGGGCAAGCATCTGGCGGGCGAAGATACTATCTACAAGGCAATCACGCCGAGCATCGCCAGTCCCGACAAGGCTGTCGTGGACGCCGATGGCTTCATTGGCCCGCAGCTGGAAAAGACCAAGCGATACATGCTCGAAGGCAAGCACGTCTTCCACCATGGCCCGACCGGCACCGGCAAGACCTTCGTTTGGCGCAAGGCTATGGGCGAGCTTGGTATGCTGCCAGAAAATTGCGAGTCGATTGATGACTACCCGTATCGCATCCACGGCTCGGGCGGACTTGAAGATTGGCAGTTCATCGGCGCCTACGCCCTGCTGCCGGACGGCACGCGCCAGTGGGCCAACGGGCCGCTGACCCAGGCCATGCTCGATGGCAAGCGTCTCGTTGTTGAAGAGCTGAACCGTATGCCAGTGGCGATGCAGAACATTCTCATCGGCGCGATGGACTATGGCGTCATTTCGCTGACGCAGTATGACAGCCGCGTTATCAAGATGACCGCTGGCTTTGCCATCGATGCCATGGCCAACATTGGCGCCGAGTTCGTCGGAACCGAAGATATCGACCCAGCCATCATGCGTCGTTTCCAGCGCAAGATCGCTTACGATTACCTTCCCGAAGATGACGAGGTTGAGCTTCTGCGCTCACGAACACCCAAGCTCAATATTACCAACGCGCGGGTGCTAGTGCGAATTGCTAATACCATTCGCCAGCAAGTCGAAGAAGGCCCGACCAGCGTTGATGTTGAGAACGCCGTCAGCCCCGCCGCGCTGCTGGAATCGGCCGCTTTGGTGGCTCAGGGTTACACGATCAAGGAGGCCATCGAAGACACCTGGCTGGCTGAGGTCGCCAAGACCAAGCCGCAGCGCGAGAGCGTGCGCGAGGCGATCGATAGTCACCTTAGCGATACGGGCAAGGCCAGCAAGAAGAAGAGGCCGTAAACCACGGTCGTAATGAAACGTCGCGGGCGGCTTCGATCTCCGACCGCCTGCGGCTCTAGCCATTTGTGCGCAAGCGCAAAACATAAAGCCGGGAGCAGTTGCTCCCGGCTTTATTGTATGAACTACCCGCCATCAGGCGGCGAGTCGCCTTAGCGTCCTAACTTTAGGATCTTGGTGCCGCACTCTGGGCAATTGCCCTGCGTCGCCTCACGTCCGTTCTTGAGCGTGACCAGGTGGGGCCCACTCATCGAGCGGACGGTCTGACACTTTACACAGTACGCACTCGGCGTGACTGAGCTCTTCGCGTCGGTCTGCTTGGTCTCTGTTCGTTCTACAGTCTGCGTTGTCATTCAAAACCTCCAGCTATGCCCCGCGGATCTTTGTGCGAAGCGCCTTTATATTTGCCTAGTTTGCCGTCAACTAACCTGTATTTCGCTTCCGGGCCTGCCGGTGGCTACTATGCTATTTCGGCGCATAAAGTGCCGATACCATAGGTAAGCCGCAAGAGTGATGCCAACCGGGACCCCGGTTAGCGATAACCGTGGCTCAAGCATGACGACAACTGCCGTCAGGCTAATTACGATTAGGGCCGGCCCATTCCAGATCACTCTCGGCCAACGAGCCCTGCGTGCATCGGCGCGCAGAGCCTGAATTGCCACAAATAGAGCGACTGCTACCACTACCACGCATGCCAGCTCGCCGATAAAAAAGAGATTATCGCTCAGCGCCAACAGACATAGCATAGCTGCCACGGCAGCAACTGCGGCCAAAGTGGGTGGGGTTGTTCGGCCATTCATCGCCAACAATATGGGCAGCATGCCCGTCTGCGTCAACCAACCGAGACTTACGTTAACGCGTTAGTTAACAGAGCACGCCCGTACGTGGACGATCGCTGCTCCACGAGCAGGCGTGAAGTGGCGACCACAATATTGGCATACTTTGCCATCAGCAACTTGTCGGAGTAGCTGATAGGTGATGGCCTGGCAACGCAGCCATCCATCGCGATCTGTATAATGATCTTGTGGTCGGCAGGGCGTTGGCGACTGTTTGAACGGCATAACTAAAGTATATCCAGGCCGCTAAGAGCGACGAGCTTTATCCACGCCTTCCTGCTCATCTGTGGCGATTGTATTGATTGTGCTTCGCCTAACTTGACGAATCCGCGCGCGGCGGCATGGTGCAGACTATGGCTGATTTACTTGCCCCCGATGCGTTTATGCGCGCCAAAAATTCTCTGGCATTGACCGACCTGCCGCTTGAACGACTGGCGGCGATCGATCGTTTGATGGCTGCGGCCAACGATGCACAATTACTCGATGGACTGGCCGTGAGCGGATTACTGGCTCTGAGGGCCATTTATAAGCTTTCTGTTGTCCCTGATGCGATAGAGCTGGCGCCGTCTGAAGCAGGTGTGCCAATAGAGGCGCGCCTGACGGCACTGGCGTCTTTAGCTGGCCATGTCCTGCCCGAAGCCAGCGTCGGCCCCCTGCGCAATGATGAAGCCCGCGATGCTATCAGCATTACCGTTAGCTTTACCGGGACAACGCTACCTTCAGTATCACTGCCCCTACGCATTGCGCGGCGCCCTCTGGCGCTAGGCTCCCTGGCCGGCACGGGCATGCCATTTGATTTGCAGCTCGGCAATCGATATGAATTGCCATTCGCCTGGGCTGAGGAGTTGATTGCTCTTTGCTTCCGCGCCGGCCGACAGACCAAGGAGGCCGTATATTTTGAATGTCTGCGCGAGCTGCGACTACGTTACAAGGACGAGGTCAAAGATGCGCTCAGGCGCGTCGTGCCAGGTCTGTTGTGGGAAGAATTATCAGAACACTTCAAGGAGTTTGTACGCGAAGTGCTGGCTGCATTCCGTTCTGGCCAATATCAGGGCTTCCCGTCTGATTATTATCCGACCAACTACACTCCGCCGAGTGAGCGCGACGTGACTGAGTCGGAAGATTGGCTCAACGAAACACTGGTTGATCTTGTTGAACGTTGCCCGGCACGACCACAGGGCCCGCTGCCCTGGCCGGGCGGTAAGTAAGCGAGAAAGCTGATGTCGGAAATCTCTGACCGCGTAAAAGCTGCTGGCATTGACACCAAACATCTGTCCACGCGCGGCAGCGACAGCAATATGACGGCCCTGTCGGCAATGATCAGCGAAGACATGGCCGTTGACGCCCAGGCCCTGGCCCAGCCCGGGGTGCCTGATTACGTCGACGACTGGCTGCGCGAAGCCAATCTTCGCCTCTCCGCCGGCGTCACCAAGCGGCTGAGTGAGCTGGTTACCCGGCGCGTCTTCGGCTATGGACCGCTGAGTGACCTGCTAGCTGACGATACCATCAGCGACATCTGGATCAATCACTATGACGACATCTGGGTCGAGCGAAATGGCGAGCGCGAAAAAGTTCGCGAAACATACGGCTCCGTAAATGAGTTTTGGTCCATGCTTGATCGCCTGGCTTCGGAATGCCGTGGCTCAGTGACGCGGGAGAATCCAGTGCTCGATACGCGCATGCCAGATGATGGCCCACGTATTACCATCACTATTCCCCCTGCCACTCCGCGCGGTCCAACCCTCACGGTGCGCAAGTATGCCCCGGGTATGCTAAGCCTAGAAGATATGACTCGCCTGGGCGCTATGAGCGTTCCGATGGCGGTATTCTTGATCAGCGCCGTACGGGCTGGCATGAACATCGTTGTCTCTGGTGGCACTGGCTCTGGCAAGACAACCTTGCTGTCAGCACTGATCGCCTACATTCCCGTCGAAGAACGGTTGATCACCATTGAAGATACGCTTGAGCTATCAATTCCAATTGATCGCAACGTCGTTCCTCTGGAAGCCAATGCCGCCTCAGGAGACAACCCGCATGAACAAATGTCGGAATTGCTGCGCCGCAGCCTGCGCATGAGCCCTGACCGCATCATCGTCGGCGAAGTGCGCGGTCCAGAGGCAGCCACCATGCTGCAGGCTATGAATACCGGCCACGATGGGTCGATGTGCAGCATTCACGCCAATAGCCCCGAAGATGCCATCAGTCGTCTCGAGACCCTGGTCTTGATGGCGCGCTTCGACATTCCTTACGAGGCCATCAAGAAGCAGATCGGCTCGGCGGTCCATATCCTGGTGCAGCAAAGCCGCCTCCCCAGCGGACGACGGGTACTGAGTGAAATCAGCGAAATCGTCCAGGTTCCCGACTTGACTGTTGCCCCGATCTTTACCTATGTGCCCGATGTCGATCAGTTTGTGGCCACTGGCCTGCGTCCCACCAACTGGCATCGACGTCAATTGCAGTTTGTGCCAACCAATGCGTCTGATCCCTTTGAGGGCGTGGAAGAGATCAGCATCCAGGACATGCAGGGCGAATAAGGCGTATACAAAAACTGACGGCTACAACGCGTTTTCGTTGTAGCCGTCAGTCCCAAGATTTGCTAAGACAAGAGAGTCGTTATCGTACTGGCCCGCTCACTCCGCTGCAGATTTTGATATTCAAATCATACCACCCCAGATGGTGTAGAGCAACAGGTCGGAGCATCAAAGATACGATATTTTAACCGATTTTTCTCTAGCCCCCTTCACAAAATGCAGAAGCCACATAACATTTACCTTGACTCCGCGATTATCTCTCTGATATCCAACAGCCTCACAGAAGGTGTACTAGATGACTGAACCTGTTTCCGCCCTGCAGAGCTCCGCTACCTCCGTTAGTTCTCGCGCTGAAGTTTACGAACACTCGGTTCGTCGCCTCGCGGTCGAAGTCCCCAAAGATCTCCGCCAGTATGCTGAAGCATATCGCGCCGGTGTTGAGAAGGCCCGTTCTGCCGTTCTGGGTGACATTCAGGTGCTGTGGCAAACAACGATCAATCGCTCCCGCTCACCGGTAGATCTCGGTGGCGGTGATGAGCAGGCTCGCTTGCTGAGCGATTCGCTGCGCAACATGAGCGTCTTACACAACGACGATATCGAACGCACTGACCAGCCCGCTCTGCAGGCCCAATCGCGGGGCGTTGGTGACGGCTACGACTTGGCCGCTCGCCTCCTTGACGAAGTGGTGTCGGGACAATTTGACGGTCTCTTGCCGCCGCTGGAGGAACTGCTCGACTTCGACTTTGATGAAGATGATGAGTTTGACCAGCTCGAGGCGATTATCGACGAGGAAGCTGAAGTCGTCTTTGCTGCAGCCGATACCCAGAGCGAATTTGGCCGGAACAGCTGAGCGGCTAAATGCGCGACGCCCATGTCGTCCACGCTTCCGGTCACAGCTGGCGCGTGCAGATCGCCGATAGTTTTTTAGCCCGCGCGCGTGGTCTGATCGGAAAGAGCGAACTGCTAGCCGAAGAAGGCATGCTTTTTCCTAACGCCAGCAGTCTACATATGCTCTTCATGCGATTTGCTATTGACGTTGTTTTCGTCGATCGACCGGACAGAGAAAATCGCTGTCGTATTGTTGCCTTGCGAGCCGAGCTGGCTCCCTGGACGGGAGTTGTCTGGGGAGTGCGCGGAGTGTGGGGCGCCATCGAGTTGGCTAGCGGAAGTATCGCCTTGGCTGGTTTAGATCTCGGCGATGAGCTTATAATCTCGACTAGGGAAAGATTGAGCTGACCTCAAGAGTCTGCTGATCGGGGTTTTGGACGATTACACTTTGAACGCCAGCCAACTGGATGCGCGGCACCGCCCAGAGGACGCACTTGGCTTCTCCCGCTTCCGGCTGCAGGGTGAGGAATAACTCACTGCCATTGGAGAAACTGTCGCTGAGTGTAAAATCAGCCGGATCACACCAGACAATGAGTACGTCAGCTTCAACATCTCGCGGGCCGCGCAGGGATTCAGGGAAATCCTCCTGCTCGGCAATGGAGCTGGCGGTTGTCAATGACTGCAGGCCATCGCCAGCGATTCGCTCGATCTCGATTACATCAACTGATCCCGGCTCGCGATCACTAAACGGATTTTCATTGCCACACGCCGTCACTAGCAGGGCCAGTAATACTAATGACGCGATATTGCGGTGCATTATTCCGACTCCGTCTTCATGCGTTCGATGGCCCCGCGCGCCTCGGCAAAGCTAAAGCCGCGTCGCGCCAGGCGGTCAGTAAAACGCCGTTGATCATTGCGTTCAGCCAAATTTAATCCAGAGCTTGCGCGGCGAATGGCGGTGGTCAAGGCCTCATCACCGGCAAACTTGCTCGCGGCCGCGGCGATCAGCTCCGGGTCAATTCCGAAGCGATACGATAATTCACGTTGAATATGGTACCAGCCCTTACCGTCAATGGCGCCCCGCGAGGCAATGAACCAATCCACGAAAGCGGCATCATTAAGATTACCGTAGTCTATGGCACGGGCGATAGCTTGGGCCGCGATTTGTTCGCCCCATCCAGCCCGCGTCAGGCGAGTGCGCATCTCTGCCACGGAGCGCGGGCGACGGCTGGTGAGGTCATCAATCTTATTTTGCGCCAATAGCAGCTGGTCTTCTTGTTCGAGCGTCTGCAGGCGAACCGGATCAACTTGCGCACCAGGCTCAACCCCCTCCCGCTCCGCCAACTGCGGGTCGAGCGAAAAGCTACTGCGGCGAGATCCCTCCAGGTAGATGTAGGCCCGGCCGCGATGAATGCGGACGTCGGTGACATTGCCGCTGGTGGGCTTTTGCTGTTGCCATTGTTCGTGACGCTCAGTCTTTTTAGCCTTGCGCTCAGATTGCCACTCTTTACTTCGCTCGAGCAGATCGTTCAACTCGATATTCGTAAGCCTCTTGCCCACCAGGCGTTCACGTTGCGCAAAGCCCAAAGGCAGTGAACGCCAGAGGCCGCCGTCAGCCAAAATGACATGCCCCAGCCGGCGCGGGCGATCAATGATAACGCGAGCAATGGTATACTCGTCATTGTTATTCACAGTGTCATCACCAGCACAATGATAAGATTGTAGCCTGCATGCGCCAGGGCGGGGGCCAGCGTATTTCCGCGTCGGCGGCGCAGTAGACCGAATAGTATGGCGATCATAAACAGCGACAAGGCAGCGAAGCTGAACAGCCCGTAGCCTGCGTGCAAAATAGCAAAGAGCGCCGCTGTCCGCACCAATCCAAGGCGTGGCTGAATGGCGCCGCGGAATAGAGTTTCTTCCATAATTCCTGCCACGACTACGGCTATCGCTAATCCGATTGCACTGCCAGCAGCCATGGATATCTGCCCGGTATACTCGCGCGCCACAGCCGTTCCGGCCGGGTCAAGTGAGCTACCGATAGACGCCACCCCCAGCGAAACGAAAAAGGCGACCAATGCGCCCCCCAGTCCCCAAGTGATGTCGTCAATGTGCAATTTCGCCCAGCCCAGACGTTCACGCATTTGTGTTAACGTACGACTGAAATGAGCATTGATTACCAAGATTGCCGCCAAGCCGTAGCTGGCCGACGTAATCAATAGGGTTGCTAAGTTATTGGTTGGCAGGCTTTCGGTTGGAATGATGGCGGAACTAGGAAGCTGTTGCACGAGCGCCGGCAACACCGAAGCAAGCACTCCTTGGGCTAAATAGATCAGGGCCACTAAGTCTATCAGCGTATCGTTCCCTGGCTGAGCCAAGATTCGGCGTTTAACCCAGAATCGCCAACGCGGCATCAGCAAAGCGAGCGTTGATAGACCCGCTACCAACGGCACAAAACTGTCGACTGCGATTACAGGGCGCCCGCCTGCCAAAGAAGTTGCCAAAGCAAAGCCGATGTAGCCAATAATTACTTCGCTTAGCCCTAATAACCCTACGGCGATAAATATCAACCAGCGCCAATGCAGGCGATCAGCAATGCCGGCTAATAGCAATAAAATCAGAGGCGAGCCAGAGGCAATCAAGCTGTTGATGATGTCGTTCATCGACCCAGCGGTAATCCAGCCGCCTCAAGCAGATCGCGAATGTTCTTGACGCGCACCAGGCTGATGCCTGGCACCTTATCATCAAAGGGACGCCCGCCAGTGGGAAGTAGTAGCTTTCTCACATCTTGGCGCGAAGCGTCCCGTACGCGCTGACTCATGGCGCCAACTGGACGCAGCTCGCCGCCAAGACCAACGTCGCCGACAGCAGCCAGGTGAGGATCAATTTCCTTTTCTCGATAGGAGCTCGCGACCGCCAACACCACCGCCGCATCAATTGCCTGCTCACTGACGTTGAGCCCGCCGCCTACTTTGACGTAGACATCTTGCTCCTTGAGTTTGAGGCCGCAGAACTTATCAAGCACCGCCAACAGCATAACCAGGCGGTTGTACTCGATGCCATCGGCAACGCGACGCGGCTGCGAGAATGACGATTCTGACACCAGTGCCTGGACTTCAACCAATAGCGGCCGAGACCCCTCCAGCACTGGACATAATACGCGCCCGGAATTGGTCAGTCCTTGCGCCTCGCGTAGCACGCTGGCAGGATTATCAACGCCCGCCAGGCCAGTCTCGCCCATTTCAAAGATGCCGACTTCATTAGTAGAGCCGAAACGATTCTTCACAGCGCGCAGCATGCGGAAGAAGCCATGCCGATCGCCCTCCAGCAACAAGGTGGCATCGACCATGTGCTCGAGCGTCTTGGGTCCGGCGATAGCCGCATCCTTGGTGACGTGGCCAACCAGGACGACGGTAATCGGCGATAAGCCACCAGGATCCTTGGCCAGGCGCATCAGGGCCGAAGCACACTCTTTGACCTGACTGGGAGAGCCAGCGATACCCTCGACTCGCGCATCGTAGATGGCATTGATTGAATCAATGATGGCCAAAGCCGGGCGCTCCACCTCGAGCATGGCGATGATGTTGCCCAGCTCAGCTTCGCCCATGACGCCAATGAGCTCACCGGCTACGCCAAAGCGATCAGCGCGATCCTTGATCTGGGCGCTGGACTCTTCGGCACTGATATAAATGACCTTTGCGTTCTGGCCAATGGCTGCCGCAGCCGATAGCAATAGCGAAGACTTACCGCTGCCGGGCTCGCCGGCCAGCAATAAAATTGACCCGGGCATCAGGCCGCCGCCCAAGACGCGGTCGAACTCCACGATGCCAGTTGTAAGGCGATGGCCGCCGCCGGCAGCTTCTACTTGATCGAGCCTCTGCAGGGGGGCTGGCGGTGGAGCGAATGTCTCTCGGTTGCGTAATTTACTTCCGCCTCGGGCAGAGCGCGGCGCAGCCGCGGCAGCCGTTCCCTCTTCGGGATTGAGGGCGCCGCACTGCGGGCAGGGAAGAGAAGGCTTGGCCAACTGCGTACCGCAGTTACCACAGACCCATTTAGTGGCCACTCAAAACCTCGCATTACGCTTGAGCTGCCAATGTACGGCTGCCAGCGTCGACGTCAAGATGCGCCCTGCTGGTTTACTGTGCGATATGCGTTAGTGAGCCGGATCCAGTTAGGTTGTCTAATGAGTCTCGGCAGTGAAGGTCATCGACCCTTCATACAATCCAGCTTCCACAAAGGGGACCACGAGCCTTGCCTGGAGATCATATACAGTCCCCAGCGTATCGGTACGGCTAGCGGCGCCGCCCAGGGAAATGGCAACATTTTCAGCTGGGAAGTTAGCGAAGGGACCGCCTTCAGAAGATAGAGCCATGGCAGTTACAGAAACGATATCCACTGAGCCTTCAAGGTTGGTGGCCGAAGCTTCAAGATCATATCCATCGGCATTGTTGGTAACAACAGTGACCTGGAAATTCACTGTTAAGGTATCTCCAGGTAATCCGCTTCCGAGGTCAATCGTGGCCGGGGCCACAACGCTTATGGATGGGTTCACCTCTACGCGGGTAGTGCCGGTATCATCGTCACTGACGATATTCCAGGTAAAGCCGTCAGAATAGCTGTCTGATCCTACGGTCCAGGACAAATACGCCTGAGTCGCGCCTGCCGGAGCGAGACCCTCAAGCTCAAAGGTAATCCAATCAACGGTATACACCGTCGAACCCGTCAGGCTGCCGAGAGTGGCGCTGGAGGGGCAGCCACCAACGTTAAAGCATAGCCGCAGGCGAGTGCCATGGCCGGATAGTCGCCAGTCGCCGACGACGATGACCTGCGCCCCTTCAACCACAGCAATTGATTCAGAAGAGGCGGTCTGTTGCCCCGATGAAGCTGTTAATAAAGCCACCGCGTTATCTCCCGACGGAGCGGTCGGGTCGTTCACCACGGTGACGCCACTATCAAAGCGCGGCTGGCCATCGGCGAAAGTCCAATTACGCAGGCCCGACTCGGGGGCTGGGGTAGGAGTCGGAGTCGGCGTGGGGGTTGGTGTGGGAGTCGGGGTAGGAGTCGGAGTCGGCGTGGGGGTTGGTGTGGGCTCCGTCAATGTGGTTGTTAATGTCATATTGTCATAAATCATCGAACCTTGGCGCACGAAGCGAACCCATTGTCCGCCTTCAGTCGTAGTGGTGTTGACTGTATAGGTAGTGTGAATGCTGTTGGGAACGCCGGCAGCCGCACACGGGGAAGCGGTGAGACTGGAGCAGATCGCGTCCCCGGGGGTGCCCACCTGCAGGCCAACATTATATAGTCCGCTGCCGCCGTTGCGGCGAGCACTCAGGCTCAGTGTTACTGTTTCGCCAACACCCACAGAATACCAGCGCGAGGCGGAAGTACCAGTGGCAGTCATGCCACCGCTGCCGCCGACGCCGTTGGAGGAATTCCATGTTCCCGGCCACACATATCCCCCATCAGTAATGCCGCCGGTGTTCCAGGAAGCGGTGTCGAGGGCGGTATCGATGGGGAGAATAAAGCCTTTGGTTAGCAGTAGGTCGTCGAAGTAGAAGTTCTTGATGCGCTCCACAACGACAAAGCTCATCCCCGCCGGCACTACCTCTGCGATTTGCTGCTCATTCCAGTTACTGGGGACTGTTACTCGCGAACAGTCGCTCACCGCGCCGCCCGAAGTGGCGCGGAAACATAGCCCAATAGTCGGACTGATGTCGCCTCCATAGCGAGTCCAGACGTCTAGGACGATGGTATCGCCAGGGATGACGGCAAATTCTGGACCGTAGTTGGTGGCGCCGGATGAATTCCTTACTGCGCCGGGAGCTGAATGCACGACGCTGCTGCCCCATACCGAAGTGCCGCTCAACCACGGGGTGGAAGATGCGGCTGAATCAAATGACTCATCGGCCAGGATTACCGCCGTTTCGGACCCAGCCACAGGTAGCGCCAAACTGCCCATCAGCATGGCGAGCATTACAAGTGACGAGATTGACCACGCCGCCCTTCGGCGAGTGCGTAGCTTGATCGGGAAGGCAGACATTGGTCGAAAAAGATTCCTAGATAAGGCAATGGGCAATATGCGACTCTATAAGTCGGCCGAAGGCCCGTCAAACTATGCGTTTCGCAACCGCGTTTGCTTATGCGATGCGATAGTGGCCGCGAGTATGAAATACCAGCGGATTGGGGCGCTTCAGGGCGCGGGCTTCGGCAAGCGAGGTCGCGACATTGGCGGTCATTCCCAGCACGGGCAAGATGCGCAGTAGGCGCATAAAATCGCGACGGGTGGCATCAGCACTGCCCTGATAATTGAGCGCAGGTACGCCAAGCTGGTCAACCAGAGTAAAGCCATCTCTGCTCAGCACAGTTAAGACTTCGTCGCGCAGACGCTCCTCATTAAGCGGGGTGCCGCTTCGACGGTCGCTAATCGTGATAACCATTCGCTGAGTCCTTCATGATGCTTACGCAAAATTAACTATAGGGGCACAAGGGAGGCTGTAAAATTTCGTCCTCCGCTGATCGCGCCTGGGGTTGCCGAACAGCCCAATAGCGATGAGGATATCGAATGACTAAGCCAAGCATCGAGTCTTCTGTCAGGTCAGCCAACCGGATGCAGCTCCAAGTATCCGAGTTTCATCATGCGTTGGGCGCCACTATCGGGGATGTCCCCGCGCTTCGTGATGGCGAGCTGCGAGCTCGCATCATCGCCGAGGAGCTCGACGAAGTCGCCGAATCCTTGAGCGCAGGCGATTTTGCCAACTTGATAAAGGAAATCTGTGACCTTCTGTACGTAGTCTACGGTACCGGGGTCGCTTTCGGCGTTACTTTGCATAGCCGGCTCGACAAGCCGCGCAGTGAATTCACTAGCCCGCCGCGTCTAGTATTGACTTCCCTGGCGCAGCGCCGGCTCTACGCCGGGGGACAGCAGACGGTGAAAGCTATCGAATCCGCCTCATTGCCGCATGCTATACGCGCTATGCAGCACCTATTAAATGTAATCGAGCTTTGGCTATGGCGTTGGCATGTCCCATTGCAGCCCTTTTTTGAAATGGTGCATGAATCTAATATGGCCAAGCTCGGCGGTCCGGTGCGTGCCGATGGCAAGATTCTCAAGCCTGCTGGTTGGCAAGCGCCTGCGATTAGCGCCTTGTTGGCGGAACTGTCGGCTGGCAAGGAATTCGGAGGCTAACGTCTCTCGCCGCGAAGACGCTCAATTTCGTCCAACAGGCGCATAACCACGATGATGGCATCGGTGGTTAAGCCAAGATCGTTGCGCAAGCGGCGAATTTTACGCAAACGCGCCAGCCCCCTTTCGTCGAATGTCCAGGAAGAATTTTCAGCTTGAGACCGCACCAGGCCAAGCTGGACATATCGCTCGATCCGCGCTGGCGATAGACGTACACGACGAGCTACCAGTAACAGACTCATCTGTTGCTCCATCACTCCGGCCACTCCTCTAACAACTGGCGTTGGGCATCAGATAGCTGGCTCGGCATGGATACGTGCAATTCTGCATACAAATCTCCGTGACCTTGGCCGCCAAGGATAGGCATGCCCTGGCCGGAAAGGCGGAAGATGCGGCCATCATCGGTGGCCGCGGGGATCTTCAGCGCCAATTGGCGATTGTCAGGAGTTGGTACATGAACTTCGCCGCCCAGAAGCAGCTGGCGCCACGGCACGCGCAAGATCGTATACAAGTCGTTGCCGCGCCGTTGAAAGCGTCGGTCGGGCCGTATATTGATGAGTACATACATGTCTCCTGGAGCCCCGTCCTGTCCGGCCGTTCCCTGACCGGCCAATCGTAGGCGCGCGCCATCTTTGACTCCAGGTGGAATATTTATCTCCAGGCGGCGGGGACGATTCTCGAGATCAAATGACAGCTGACGGCGTAGGCCGCGGTAGGCGTCGGCCAGATCAATTTCCACAACGGTTTCGACATCGGCTCCACGTCGCGGGGCGGCCCGATAAACCGAACCGCCAAACATGCTTTCAAAAAAGTCAGAGAACGGCGACTGATCTCCGAACAGATCGCGTAGATCGTCCTCGTTAACGGTGCGATACTCGCTTGCACGACCTTGACCCGGAGCTGCGCCGGCGGCGAAAGCCTGCCAGTTACTGCCGAGTTCGTCGTAACGAGTGCGCTTAGCGGGATCTGATAGAACTTCGTGTGCCTCGTTGATCTTCTTGAAACGCTCTTCGGCGTCAGTATCGCCCGGATTAACGTCCGGATGATGCTGCCGAGCTAACTTACGATAGGCGGCGCGGATCTCTGCTTCGGAGGCTGTCTTGGGAACTCCTAAGGCGGCATAATAATCGACGTACTCCATCGTCTCCTCGCAAGCAGATTCGCTAAGTTAGACTTCGCGATATTCGCCTTCTACCGTTTCTTCGCCGCCATCGGCATCAACATCGTTGCCGTCATCGACGGTTGAAGTCTTTGCGTCAGCCGCGTAGGCCTTACTGCCCAGCCTTTGCAAAAGCTGCGAGAGCTGCTGTCGCGTCGAGTCAATAACGCCGTCGTCCGCCCCGGTCAGCGCCTCACGAACTGCCTGCACCTTGGTGTTAACTTCTTCGCGCTCTTCAACGCTTAGTTTGTCCCCCAAGTCAGCCACCAATCGTTCTGCTTGATAGGTAATTGCATCGGCTTCATTGCGCGATTCGGCAGCGGCCCTCCGCGCACGGTCTTCCTCGGCGTGAGCCGCGGCATCGCGCACCATGCGATCCACGTCCTCCTTGGCCAACATTGAAGAAGCGGTGACGGTCACCTTTTGTTCGCGACTGGTCGCCTTGTCGCGTGCAATGACATTCAAGATACCGTTGGCGTCGATGTCAAAAGTAACCTCGATTTGCGGGATCCCGCGCGGTGCTGGCGGGATGCCATCCAGGCGGAAGGTGGCAAGCCGATTGTTGTCGCCGGCCATCTCACGCTCGCCTTGCAAGACAACTACATCCACGCTTGGCTGATTGTCGGCGGCAGTCGAGAATATCTGCGTGTGGCTGGTGGGGATGGTCGTGTTGCGGTGAATCATCTTCGTCGCCACGCCCCCCATCGTCTCGATGCCGAGCGACAGAGGAGTCACGTCGAGGAGAAGAACGTCCTTCACTTCGCCGCCAAGAACGCCGGCCTGGATCGCCGCGCCGACCGCCACCACCTCGTCGGGGTTGACGCCCTTATGTGGTGCCTTACCTGCGAACATGGCTGACACCGCCTCGGAGACCGCTGGCATGCGTGTCATGCCACCGACAAGAATCACTTCATCAATATCGGCCGGATTTAACTTTGCGTCAGCCAATGCTTTCTTAACCGGTTCGGCCGTCTTCTTAATCAAGTCGGCCACCAGGTCCTCGAGCTTGGCGCGGGTCAACGTTAACACCAGGTGCTTGGGCCCCGATGCATCGGCGCTGATAAAGGGTAAATTGATATCTGTGTTAGTCGTGCTCGACAGCTCGATCTTGGCCTTCTCGGCCGCCTCCTTGAGGCGCTGCAGCGCGATGCGGTCCTTAGACAGGTCTATGCCCTCTGACTTCTTGAATTCGTCCATCAGCCAATCGATGATGCGCTGGTCAAAGTCATCACCGCCGAGATGCGTGTCTCCGTTCGTGCTGCGCACCTCGAAGACGCCCTCGGACAGCTCGAGGATGCTGATGTCAAAGGTGCCACCACCCAGGTCGTAGACGGCGATCTTCTCGTCTTTGGTCTTGTCGAGGCCGTAGGCCAGGGCCGATGCAGTCGGCTCGTTGACGATGCGCTTGACGTCGAGACCGGCGATGCGGCCGGCGTCCTTGGTCGCCTGGCGCTGCGTGTCGTCGAAGTAGGCGGGGACGGTGATGACTGCCTCGGTGACCTTTTCGCCCAGGTATGCCTCCGCGTCGCCCTTCAGCTTCTGTAAGATCATGGCGCTGATCTCCGGCGGTGAAAAGTGCTTGCCGTTACCGAGTTTGACGACAACGCCATCAGAAGTTGGATCCTTTTCGATAGCGTAGGGCACCAGTGGCTGACTATGCTGCACTTCCGCATCCCCCCAACGGCGACCCATGAATCGCTTGATCGAAAAGACAGTGTTATCTGGGTTGGTCACTGCCTGTCGCTTAGCAGTTTGCCCGACCAGACGCTCGCCGCTCTTGGCGAAAGCAACCACTGACGGCGTAATACGCGCGCCTTCCGCGTTCGTGATGACTTGTGCTTCGCCGCCTTCTATGACGGAAACGACGCTGTTGGTTGTACCTAAATCAATACCGATGATCTTGCTCATCTTAATTTGCCTCTACCTCGTTGATACTCTCTTCTTGATTAACTGCCTTAGCCACCCGCACCATCGAAGGTCTCAGCACGCGATCCCCCAGGCGATAGCCGCTCCTGATTTGTTCAATGATCTGACCCTCCTGGTGTGCATCGCTTTCATCGTGCGTAATTGCCTCATGCATTTCTGGATCGAATGAACCAGTAGCTTCAATTTCGCTAACTCCCACCTCTGCCAGCACTGCGCGCAATTTACGTTCTATCAAATGCAATCCTTGCCGCCAAGGCGATGGCGAATGGTCGTCTTCACCGGCGCGCTCCAGATCATCAAGCACTGGCAGCAGGCGCTCAACTAAGTCTGCGCTGGCCTGCTGCATCTGTGTATGGCGTTCGGCGTTGATACGACGCCGGTAATTGGCAAAATCAGCCGTCGCGCGCTGCCAGGCATGTAAATTCGCCTCAGCCTCAGCGCGTGCTTCTTGTAATTCTTCTGGAGTGGGTGTCTGTGTACTGGCGATAGCGGTGCCTCCTTGCATTCATCAACCATTCCAGCAAGTTTATATCCTATGAAATAACCGGTGTTCTTCAAGTTGTTAGCGAAGGTTGACATTGCGCTTATTTTTCTGAGAATGTCACCCATGCTCGACAAAACACCGAATCCGCTCGAAGTCTGGTCGGCGGCCGATTTTGGCTCTGCCGTCCGTCAATGGCGGCGCGCCAAGGGCTGGAATCAGAGTCAGTTGGCCGCCTGGCTCGATTGTCATCGCGTAACGGTGGCTAAACTTGAACACGGAGGCGCCGTCAGTCTGCCGTTTGCCATGCGCGCCCTAACCTTGCTCGGCACAAGGATCTTCATTGCCGACAAGCAAACTGACCCGCGGCGGGTGCAACTATGAACGATGTAATTGAGACTCAGGCCCAGTCACTGCCTGCTGTCGCCGCGCCACTACTCAACCCGGTTTCTGACATGCGCCTACTCGAGGGTGAGTTTGGCACTATCGAAGGGATCATCACGGATATTCGCTTCCAGTCTGCCGCAAATGGCTGGATGGTCGCCGGCTTCAAAACCACCGCCGATACGCGCATCACCATTGTCGGCGTCTTGTCTAGTCCTAAGGTTGGCGAATCATATCAGCTGACCGGCGAAGTGATCCGCGACCCGCGCTATGGTCTGCAATTTTCAATTGCCGCTCTACTGGCCGACCCTGACGACGCCGCCAGCGTCGAAGCCTTCCTGGCATCAGGGCTGGTGAAGGGCATCGGCGCCGCTACTGCCGGCAAGATCGCCGCTCAATTCGGCACCGGAGCCTTGCGCATCATCATGGAGGATCCCGAACGTCTGCTCGAGGTGCGCGGCGTCAGCCGCAGCAAGCTCGACGACATCCGCCGCACGACCGCGGCCAATCTGCACCTATTGCCAGTCATTGGCCTACGTGGGCAAATGATCAACCCCGAGGCTTTGTCAGTCAGCTCTTGCACCCTCATCTGGCGTCGTTACGGCGCTGCTGCGGTAGAGACAGTGCGCGCCAATCCTTGGCGACTGGCGGATGAGATCAAGGGCATCGGCTTCAAGCGTGCCGATGGCATCGCTTTGGGATTGGGCATTGATCAGCGCGCCCCAGAGCGCATCGCCGCAGGAGTGGTGTACGTCATGCGCGCCGCTGCCGGCGACGGGCGTGGGCATATCTTTCTGCGACGTCAGCAACTGATTGATGAAGCTCAAGAGCTATTGGCCGCCTCGGCGCGCAATATTGGTGAGTCCATCGATGAGATGGCGACTTCTGGACGAATCCTGTTCAGCTCAGCGGTCGATGGTTATGCCTTGCCGCATCTGGCGGCCGCCGAAACGACAGTTGCCGCTGCCTTGCGTGCTATTGCCCGCTTTGCCGAAGAACCCCTGCATGTGGGCGATGAAGAACTGCGGATCGTCGAGCAGGCTATGGGTTTGAAGTTCGATGCTTCACAGTGGGCCGCCGTGCGTGGTTCGCTTGAGCAGCGAGTGACGGTTATCACCGGCAATCCCGGCACCGGCAAGACAACGTCACTACGAGCAGTTCTTGACCTGGCTGAACAAAAAGGCCTGCGCTGCGCGCTGGTCTCTCCTACTGGTCGTGCCGCCAAGCGATTGGCCGAGACAGTCGGACGTCCGGCCGAAACTATTCATCGCTGGCTACGCTATCACCCTCAACAGGGCTTCCGCGGGCCGCTGTCACTGCCGGATCTTTTGGTGGTGGACGAAGCTTCGATGCTTGAATCGCCGCTGGCAGCACAATTACTGACCCATTTGCCGCCCTTCGTGCGCCTGATCGTGGTGGGCGATATCGACCAGCTGCCAGCGGTGGGCCCGGGCAATGTCATGGGCGATATCATGAGTTGGAGCAGTTCGCGCGTCTTCCGCCTCGAGCACGTCTTCCGTACCGCAGTTGGATCTGGCATTCCTGGACTGTGTCGCCAAGTGATTGATGGCCGCCGCGCGCCGGTGTTTGATGGCATCAGTTCGGAGATGGTTGAGATCGACGAGGCGGTCGGCATCAATAAATGGGTTCGCGACTTCTTTGCTCGCTATGAAGACGATACCTCCCGTATCCAGGTGCTGGCTCCGTCCAAACGTGGTCCGGCCGGAACGGTGGAGCTGAATAATGCCATCCAGGCTATCGTCAACCCCGGCCTGGGCGGCCTGCGCCGCAATAACGGCCTGATTCGCCTTGGCGACCGCGTCATGCAAAGCAGCAACTATCGCTACACCAATGCCGAAGGCGAGATGATCTTACTGGCTAACGGAGAAGTGGGGAACGTCACCGAGCTCGACGACGCTCATATCGTCATCGACATGGATAGTGGCGAGCAACATGACCTACCATTGTCGGCTTCCGGCGGCCTGCAACTTTCCTATTCGATTACGGTGCATAAGGCGCAGGGCTCAGAATTCCCGATCGTTATCGTTCCCATTCATGGCAGCCACTACCTGCAATTACAGCGTCGCTTGGTGTATACAGCCCTATCACGCGCCAAAGAGCGCGTCATCGTTGTTGGCACGCGCCGCGCCCTGGCACTAGCCATCAGCAAAGATAAGCAGTTGCGGAGGCAAACGATGCTACCGGCGCTACTCGCAGGCGCCGAGACGCAGCCTCCCCCGGAGCCAGCAACCGACTATATCGACCAGCTAGTTGATGAATTCAACGACGTCGACTTCTGATTTTGCTTGCTCATACGCCCCTTTAAGCGACAGCAATGGCGTTTGGGCACGCTGGCCCACAAATGCAGGTTGCGCCTGTCAGGGGCCGGCCCAGGGCAGCACAGACCCCATAGCGCGCCCTTCGAGGGTGATTATTACAGCTCTTTTGCACGCCAGGCGCGATATTCCTCGCGCATGCAGTTGCCGCATGGCCGATAACCGGCCGCAATCGCGGTTTCCTGATCGGCAAAGAAGACGCGCCATTGAACGTAGCCACCACGTGCGATAGCACGCAATGCACTGGGACAATCAAGTCGCCCGTAAATCTTTAGGCGGCGATTGCCGCCCAGCAGACCCGGAGTAGATGAAAGATAAGGCTGTCTCGAGCTATCGAGCAGTCGATACGACGCGGTCATGCCGGCAATAGTGAAAGAGGAGGCATAATCGGTAAACTAAAAATAAGCGCGCTGCACGTGATTTACGCCATCTTCGTCTTGAGCTAATCGCCCCAGATTGACGACCGACGCTAGACGTGCACCATGTAGGGCACGGATCGCATATAAAGGAATAGCAATGGCTATGGACAAGATGGGACTCGAGAAGCTCGAGCGAATTTTAAGTGAGTATCTACCCGACAATGAACGCGGCGGCTTATTGCTGACCGCCGACGATGGCGGCATGTTTTTCGCCAGCGAAATTGAGCCTGACAAGCTGCACTTCTATTTCCAATACATCCCCAGTAATTACCCCGCCATCCATATGGGCGTAAAGGCAGCAGATGCCAACTCCCTGCGCGAGATGGTGCGCCATGACTTCGCCGGCTGGACGGTCGTCAAAGACAATTTCAATATCCCCACCGACTCAGTCGGCGATGTACTTGAGCTCGAGGAGGCATAAATCACATGTCATACTGTCCTCATTGTGGCAATTCTCTCGACGGTCTACGCGATACCATAGCGACGAACGATGAGCAACTAAGCACTGCTGTTGATCAGTTGCTGAAACTGACTATCGAACGCGTTCCGGAGCAGTTCAGTCCCGAAAATGATATGTACGAGGAGGGGGATGAGCGAGCGCCGTTTTTCAGCGAGTCATATCTTTACAACCTACTGGGCAAGGACGATGCGCGCAGTGTCCTGAGCGCGGTTAGGCAATTACTGAAGGCTGCCGGCCGAAGTGAGGACAGCTTCAAAATATAGGTGCGACATAGGATGAATCGCCCAGTTGATGTCGCGTGAAAGGAGCGCCATGAAGATTTATATTGTCCACACTCCCGCGTGGGAGTCCGAATTTGATTCGGCATGGACCACCGAAGAGCAGGCTCAAGACCGTGCCGATGAGCTCGACCCACACCCAGACAAGGACGGAGTGCGTTGGGGCATCATCACTGAATATGAGCTTGATGGGGATCCCGATCAAGAAGGTCGCCACATTGAGCGGCGCATAATATGACGACTCACCCTACTCTGTCGGAGAACTTTACCTGATGCCACGCTGGAACACAGTCGCACTGTCGCCAGAAGACCCGCGTCGAGAGATTGGCGTGACGGAACTTCATGAGCTAGATGCCGGATGGTACCTATCACAAATTGTCCAGCGCCCCGGCGGTCCGCCAGTTGTTGTGATCAGCGTCACGCTAAAAGATAAAACGGTTGATGACGGAAAGCGTATCGCCGAACGACTGCTGGCGGAGATGCTGAAGCCGTAACTGCCTAAAAATTAAGCGGAATCACCCAGCTGATGTTGTGCGATCGGGCCTTGGCTCTCGAGGGCACGCTCGTACATATCCTCGACAGCAGCGACGGATGAATCACGAATGCCCGACCAATCAAAGGCTTCGCTGTCTTCGCCATAACCGTCAGATAGATCAGAGATATCGTCGAGGAGCTCCTCGTCGTCCGAGTTCATCCAGATGTCATACAGCAATGTCATCATTTGCGTATGCTTTGCGCAACGACCTTCGTCCATCAGCGCGGGCGTTTGACAGCGGCACATCTCGATAACCATTACTACGCGCTCGGAGAGGCGGCAGGAGCGGACTCGTCCGGCGCACCAGACTCCGCCGGCGAAGGAGAAGCGCCAGGAGTTGATTCGCTTGGCACCACCGGTCCTGAAGGAGTGGCTTCGACGCGCTGCACCAGGGCCACCTTCCAGCGGCCAGCTTCATCATCGTAGGTTAGCTCGTACAACTCGATGATCTGCTCTTCGTTGCCATCTTGGCTAATAGTGTAGACGCCCTCTACTAGTGCCATGCTGCCGATTCGGTAGCGCATATTAAAGTCGCCGCTGACATACGACAGATCCGGCAAAGGCGCAGGGTTCGCTGCTGCCTGAGCTTCTATCGAAGACAGAGCTTGCCCGGTCGCTAGGTCGGCAACGCGTTCAAAGCGACCACCTTCCGCCTGGGCGGTTGTCAGGTTGCGCGCGTAAGCCTGAGCCACTGAGGCCAACTCGCTGTCGGCAACGCTGACTGGCGGCAGGACGCGGAAGAACAAGTTGATAGCCACTGCCCAGCCGACTAAGGCGACAACAGCAAAGATAACCAAGAAGATTTTACTTAATGAGCTAGACATATTCTAAGACTCCTTACGGCAGAGGCGCAATGACGGCCGAGGAGCGCCCGACCACTTGGATGGATCCGGCACAGGTGCCAGTGCTGCTGGTGGCCCATACCATGAAGAAGGGCTTATAACAGCGAGTAACAGTTACTTCCAGCTTACGACCATTTCCTGTAATGGCAGTTGTAACCCCGCCACCGGAAGGCGCCGTGGCGCTGAAGCGATCGGATGGAACTGAAGCATTCCAGCGCGTGATATATGAGCGCGCCGCGGTGGCGGCACTCGATGCTAGCTGGCGGCAGTTAGCGGGGCCGGTGGCGCGTGGCGCCAAACAGGCCAATAGGCGCGGGCGATCCACTTGCTGACTGCCAACGTGGGCTGCATTAGAGGCCAGAGTTTGCGCGTCATTACGCGCCTGGGCAGCAACGGCACTATCAATGAGCAGGCCAGACATCATCACCAAAGACCAGACGATCACGGCAAACAAGATCAGCATCTGGCCCGGGCTGCTGCGATGCAGCCTAGAATCAACAGAAGCTAATCGTGCGTGCAGCACGCTGCCCTTAACGAGTTCGGTATTCATCGACACGGTCTGATCCACAATATTCAAAGGTTAATGTACCCAGTTGCTGGGTCTGGATATTAGTGCCTCTTAGCAACAGTACCAACATGCTGCTGGTGTTGTAGCTGTAGCGCACGCAAACGCGGATTTCCGGAGAAACGTAGCGTCCGCCCGTGACTGTCACCAGTCGCGCGCCGGCGCTATGATTGAGCGGAGTGACGGTTACCGTCAAGGGTCCGTTGGTGCCACGACCAACGCCGCCAGAGGTGGTGCAACTACCACCGTTGGGATTGGTGAGATTGGGAAGCCCAGCCAGCTGGAAGCTAGCTGCCTTCAAGGCTGCCCGGCATAGCCAAATGCGGTCTGTAGCGGCGGTGGCATTGCGTGCTCCCTGGAAGGCCTTTACCTTGGCCGTGGCCGCCTGTGCTGCTGAAACAACCTCGCCACGAACGCGCAGGGCCGGCACCAAGGCTAACGTTGAGAAGACGATCACCAATAGCAGGGCCAGGGCGATAGCCATCTCGAGCATGGCTTGCCCCTTAGTTCGCTTGGTTCTAAAGAAGTTCATCATGGCGTGTATCCATTGATGACCAGGCAGTTACGGTCGCGACCATCAACCGGGCAGGCCGGCAGATAACGGTTGGCGGGCGCAGTCGCACTTTGCGTCATCGAGCGCAGGCCGAAATCGCGGATGAAGGCCAACGAAGAAGGATCTCCAGTTGCTACCGTTACGCGCACGAAGGCCGGTGCGTCTTGGCCGCCGCCGCTGGCGGCGTAACCGCCAGTGGCGGCGCCATTGATGGTGCGACTGATGCACCGCTGAGAAACGTTGTTGATATTAAGATAACAAGCCGTCACGCGCACAAAGGCGAAGTTATTGGCAACCCCACCAACGCCGCGCAGATAGCGAATCGTTTCATCAACGCCATTACGCAAAGGCTGGGTGGCACTTCGACCGCTGAGTGCTTGGCCAATACCGCAATCATAATCCCAGCCGCGACGTAGCGCGTTGGTGTTCAAAGCCCGACGACAGGCGGGCACTACTCGAGCGCGGATGGCCGCTGGCACACGAGCCGGATCAATAATGAGACGCTGATCAGAGGCGGTAAAGGCACTGATCTCAGCAACTCCTTGGTTAACGACCGTAACCCCCGAACGTGCAGCTTCCCCAATCTGATATCGCTCCCAGGTCCAGATACCCATATGGATGAAGACAAAGACCGTGATCAAAAAGAAGGGCAGTACGAAGGCAGTCTCGATCATCGTCTGACCTCGAGAGGCTGCGCGGCCTCGCCGTGCAAACCATCGAGAGAAAGGCGCCATGGCGCGGAGGCGGTCAATGATCATCAGTTTTCCTTTGCGACTTAGCTTGTCACCAGCAACATGATCGAGGGGCCCAACGTAACGACCCACAAGATAGGCATATTAAAGATAACCAGCGCACCCGTCGCGTTTCGCTGTCGCTTCGGGATCTGTTCCTTGAGCCAGTAGCGATGCTCTTCACGCAAATAGTGAGCTCGTTCACGAATCTGGCGAGTTTGCTGAGCTGGCGGCAGGCCCGAGCGCAGGCTCTCGCGAAGATCGCGAATAAAGTCTGTCAGCTCTGGCGTATTGGCGTTAATGGCAAACTGCTGCAGCGGGTCTGGCCGACTGTCGGCGGTATCCGCGTCGCGACGGAACAAGTTGCCACCTGGCGCCAGAGCCAGGGTGCGCACTTCACGCCACAGTGGTCCGCGCAGAGCCGCGGTGGAACCGGACTTGACCACCAGACGCTGCTCGGGCGACAAGGCCGCACCACGAACATTGGGGCGATAACGATTGCTGATTTTGCTCATCTCTTCAATGGACTGAGCCACCGTCAGGCCGGCGCCAACGAAGACTGATAGAGTCTCGAGGAAGACTGGCACATCGCGCCGAATCGCATCAGTACGATCGCTGATGCGACGGTTGAGGTAGGCGTTCGGATAGACATAGCCGATCATAGCGCCAAGCAAGCCAAAGAGAAAGGCCAGGTCTGGCGCACCAGCCAGCATTCCGAGGCTGAATAGGGCAATGCCCAGACCAAAGGGAGCCGCTAGGCGCAATAGCTGCCATGCGTCCGGCGTCATTGGCTCACCAGCGTGGTGCAGGCGCAGCGCCAGCTTCGCCTTACCTTCGGGACTGGCATAACTGCCACGCCGACTCATCATCGGCAGGAGCAGCTGCATGAACGGATTGACTTGATCGTTAAGCGGCATCCCGTCCGGGCCGCGTTTGATCGAGCGTCGCGTGAACAAAACCAGGTACAGCCCGATCAAGGCTGCGGCGGTCATCAAGCCTGCGAAGAAGGCGAGTGGGTTCATCTAAAATACCTCCTTAAGTCTCGATGCCGCGCACCTGGCGCGACTGGAGCCAATAGCCCAAGCTCCACCAAGCTAGCATGCCGAACGAAATAAACTGGCCCAAGGCTGAGCCGTAGAAGACTTCGAACGCATCTGGCGTGGCAAAGCGGGTGAAAATAATAATGCCCAAGATCATAAAGCCGATCGTGGAGTAGTAGGAACGAGGCGCAGAAAGCTGAGCGCGCTCCTCCTTGGCATCGATAAGCTGCTCGTCCAGATATCGAGCCTGCTGCATAAGAATATCAGCCAGCTCGGCCTTGCTCTTGGAGCGGAACATGAGAACTGACTCGACCATGCGGTCAAAGTTGATGTTACCCAAACGACCGGCTGCCTCCTTGAGCGCCGTCTCAAAGTTGATACCATACTGCTGGGCACGCTCGACACGACGCAGCTCTGCGACAACGCGGCTGCCGCCAACCTCGCGCTTGGCATATTCACTGATTGCTTCAGCCTCGCTGCGACCCGTATTGAGTTGCTGCGACATGAATTTCTGCAGCTCGCTGATCTCCTTGGTCGTCGTCATGCGCTGCTTGAAAGCCTGGCGATCTACGTACCCACGCGGCAGGAAGTAAAGGCCAAATACGGCGGCGGCGGCGGGAATCAATGGCGGCGACGGGTTGCCCATCAAGAAGCTGGTAACCAAGAAGAAGCCAACGCCCAGAACACCCGACAGGGCCAGATAGCGAATGGGGGTCCAGAAGGGGCCAATCCCTGCCTGCCGCAGGTCGTAGTCGAGCTTCTGCAATGAGCTGCGCTGGGTCGGCTCGGCGCCCACCATCTCTTCAATTCGCTGACGGGCGGTAACCTTGCGCTTGGACAGCACCCACATACCGGCCAGCAAAATAGACAGGCCGGCAAGTAAGCCTACGAGCATTGGTAGTGCGGTCATCGTCGATAATCTCCTGAGTCGTACTGTTCCCTGTTACGCGAATGTCCTGAAGGGTCAATCTTTTGAGCCAGTTCAGCGATCTCTAAACCGAAGCTGCTCATCTTGTCGCTGAAGCGCGTGCTACGCAACATTCTGCCGGCATCAAATGTAACTTCGTCTTGGCGCGAAAGGCGGCTAAATGGGTATTCCAGTACGAAGCGCAGGGTGCCGTCCGGAGCCGCCATTACCTCTTGCACCAGCGCCACTTCAGCCACAACGCGAGCGCGACCAAAGTTGCCATCGGCGCGGCGGATAGGATCTACGGCAATAAAGACCACCACGTCAATCGTATCGGCCAGCATCTTGGCTGCCTGTACCTGACTCGTCTTGTTGTCGCCTTCGCGCGCAGCCAACGTCAACAGGCGCTGCAAGCCGTCAACGGCGCTGTTGGCGTGAGTGGTGGTAACCGAACCATCGTGGCCCGTATTCATGGCTTCAATCAGACCCAACACTTCGCTCGACTTACGGCACTCACCCACGATGATACGGTCAGGGCGCATGCGCATGGCATTCTCGATCAGATCACTGATGGTGATGGCGCCCAGGCGACGTCCATCACGCAAAATGCCCTTGCGTGTTTCGAGGAAGGGAACGTTGGGCTGACGCATGGCAATCTCGTGCACGTCTTCGATGACGACGACGCGCTCGTTCTCGGGAATCTCATCGGCCAGGGCGCGCAATAGACTGGTCTTACCGGAGCCGGTGGCGCCGACCACGAGCATGTTAGCACGATAACGGATGGCTGCACGCAGGAACTCAGCCGCCGCCGCGGTAATGGATCCTTTTTCGATCCAGGTTTCAATCTTGTGATACGGCGTACTCACTGGCTTACGAATGGTGACGTACGGCTCCTGGTAGGAACCAACCATGGCGCTGGCCACATTCACACGCAGCAGCACGCTGTCGCCATTGCGCATCTTGTATTTGACCTTGGCGTCGAGGATGGGATTGTCACGATCGGGCGGGCTCTCGCCGGCACGAATAGCCAGTCGCTCAACGAGGTTTTCGATGTCGCCAACGCTGTTAAAGGGAACTTGATAAGAATGGAAGTCGCCTTCCTCTTCAGTGACGAAGCTGCGCAGGCCGTTGATCATGATTTCGCTCAGTTGTGGCTTCTCGAGGAAATCTTCAATCTCGCCCAGGCCAAAGAGGCGTTGCTCAACACGGTCAGCCAGCATTTCGGCCGGTACCTGCAGCGGACGGCCTGCCTCTGAGCGGCGGAAGCCGGCATCAGTGATGAGCTCCAAGATGATTCCGCGGCGCTGATCCTCTTCATTTTCAGGAGTGATCTCGCCGGTATCACGCAGCTGTTCGATGCGCTTGAGTGTTAACGATCGTACTTCATCAAGCAGCTCGCGCTCAGTCTCCATGACCTGCAGCATGCGCTGATGATGAGTATCGCTACTGGCATCAAAGACAGGCTCCGGCGCTTCAATCTCAGAGGGAGCCGGCTGACCTATCATCTCAGCCCAGGCAGCTTCAGTTTGGTAACTATCACGCACCGGAGCAGCCGCATCCGGGTCAGCCGGGCGCAGGCTCTTGTAAAAGCCACCCATGATTAACGACCCCGGCCGAACAGACTGCCAAGGCCCTTCTTGCTGCTATTAGCAACACTCTCGTCGATATAGTTGATGGTATTGACCATATCGGTGAGCTCTTTGCGAATCTCGCTCTGCTCGCCCAGGAAGAAGACGGGGGCGCCGGTACGCTCATGGTTAACCTTGTTGGCGACGCCGTTATCCATGCGGACTTTCTTGAAGGCCTTGGCCCCAAAGCCCTCGTACCACTTTTTAACTTCGGTCATCTGTACGCCGTCTGGCGTCCACTGATTAACTACCACCATGCGATTGTCGGTCATTGCATCGCCGAGCTTGTCGGCCAGATCCATGACCTGCTTGGCGCTGAACTTAGAGTCGCCACGACTGCGGCCATTGCAGACTTCGACGAAGAGGTCAGCACGCTCAATGGCTGCGCGCGTCACGGGCACGAAGTATTCCTGCCCCGTGTCAACGACAATGTACTTGAATCCAGCGCGTAGGCACTTATCAAAGAATTCGGGGATCCACTTGGCGTCTCGGAACATCTGTCGTTCTGGGGCATTGGTCTTGAACTCGAGACCGTGAATCATCGCCAGGCCTGAGCCATCTTTGTTGTCGATGACCCAAGTTAAGACTTCCTCAATCTTGGTCGGATCAATTTGCTGCCCGAGTGGGCGAGTGGGATCCCAGCCAAATCCGGCCTCGAAGGCGAACAGGCTCTTGTCGCGCTCGCGCTCGGCGCGTTCGCCTTCCTTGCGCACCCAGCGAGCAAAGTAGTCATCAGCCATGCCACCCGAGGGGTTGATGTCCAGCAATAGAACCTTGTAGGCCTGAGCCAAGCCAGCGGCAACATGGACGCTGATGAAAGTCTTGCCAGCGCCGCCCTTGGCGCTGTTGACGACGATGACACCCTTATCGGTCAGCAGGCCTTGATTGCTGCCGCGAGTGATCGTCTTATGCTCAACGACGGTTTTGCCACGAATCTCTGCCCGCACTCGTTCGCGAGCATCTTCCATGACATCAGTTAGAGAAGTAACGGTGTAGTTGTCCTCGCGCAGTAGGAAGCCGCGCTCCAGGCCATAAGACTCAAAGATGTCGTCCTCGCGGCCGCCCAACAAAGGCACGAAGCCAATGATGGCCGTTCGCGGGCTGACGCGACGCGCCTCATCAAGAGCCCGGCGATTGAGTCCGGGCAGATTGATGTGAACGAACAGGTAGGCCGGCCGCTCATTCTGCAATACATGCAGCATGGCAGGAACGTCTCGAATCTCGTCGATCATGCGATAGCGCATCGCCAAGCGCGGCGTGTTGGCGATAACCTCTTGCAGGTTCATCGCTACCTCGGGGCGGGGCGACGCCACGAGGTAGCCGTATTCGAGATCTAGGTCGCTCTGGTCAAGCTCGTCGTAGGCCATATTGTTCGTTCAGCTTTCAGTCTAAGCGGGGAGGCATTAAGGAGTAGTTGGCTCTTCGGTCGGGGCTGGCTCTTCAGTCGGCTCCTCGCTGGTGTCGCCCGGCGCATTCGGCACTTCGCCGCTGCCGTAACGCTCCCAGAAGTATTCAAAGTCAGTCAACTCGGTGGGGATCGTGTTGTCAGACTCCGGGTTGGCAATGGCCATACGGACAATACCAGTCTCCTGAGCATGAACCAGGTCCTGTGCTTCCTGAGCGTCAGTGTCGCCCAAGATGATGACAGTACCGGTCACCACGACATCTTCGCCCTCTGCCGGCGGCAGGGGGATGATGACGTAAAGAACAGGCTTGGTCATCAGCTTAACTGTGAACTGTTCGCCAGACGCATCAACGTAGTGATAGAAGAGATCAACCACGTCACTGGGTCGCACATAGTTGCTGGTTGGATCGCCCTGGATAACCAGTACGTGTGCATCCTGCGGCACCAGCTCGCTGAAGCGATTGGTGTAAAGCTCATCGGGATTATCGGTGTCCGGATTTGCGCCAGGAACGTAGAACATTGAATCGTATAGAAGCACTTCGGTTCCCACGTTGGTGGTCACGATGCGTCCAAGGAATTCATCGCGCAAAGCTGGATCAATCAGTCCAGGCGGCGCCTCGCCACTAAACTCGCGCTCTTCGATCATTTCCGATGAAAGGGCCGTTCCCATAGGGATCGGCTGTAATGCCACGAGGGCAAAGTAGCTGCGGGTAAAGTAACCGACGGCGATGGCTACGGCGATGGCCGCAGCTGCCGCGGCGACGATGACCGCCAGCAAGCCAATATTTCTGCTGCGCTTCATGTGATATTCACTCCATGATCATTAAGGCCTATAGCCACCGTCGCCCAATTTACGGGAAGACGAACGGGGCCAACATATGGCCCCCTTGCGGCGCTGTCAACTGGATAGCTTATCTGGGACACCACAGGTCCTGTCAAGCTGCTGATGAGGCTATCTGGCCCGCTCAGGGGGTTTCTGCGCCGCGGCCTGAGATCAAGCGAATAAGCTGCTGGATGGCTTCGCCGGGATCTTCAAGGAACTGCGGGCCCAGCCCGGTAAACCAAATCACGCCTGCCAGTCCTGCCAAGACGATAATGACGAAGATTACCAGGAAGGCAGCGGCACCACCGCGGACCTCTTCACGCTCGGGCTCGTCGAAATATGGCGAAATGGCTGGCGGACGCTGCTGGCGTGCCACGCTGCCACCACTACTCCACACATCATCGTTGCCTACGCCCATCAACTCTGCTGTCTTACGCGCGGTGTCTTGACCACGTTCGCGAGAAGCGGGCGAGTCGGGCGTCATGGCACGGCCCCAGTTAATTTCTTTGGAAGCGCGGCGCCCGCCGCCATCTTCGTGCGACTCATCATCGTCGTCGGCAGAAACTCCCAACCGACCCGATTCGGATGCCTTATTAGAGGAGGGTCGGCGGCGACCAAGGGCTGTATCGTCAGGTTCGCGAGCAGCCAATGTTGCCGCTTCGCGGCGAGCAGCCTCACGACGTGCCACCTCTGCTTCGCGCGTTTCACGTTCACGACGTGCAGCTTCGGCGCGACGCGCTGTTGCTGCTTCCACTTCACGTCGCATGGCTAGATCCTCTTCGCGAGTAGCGCGCTCTGCCTCAAATCTTTGCAGGGCTTCTTGTCGCATGCGCTCGGCCTGGAGGGCCGATTCCGATACCTCAGCGGCAGTGCGCTCAGCCTCGGCCAGGCGACCTTCGGCCTCGGCGGCCTCGAGCTGCAGCGTTTCTCGTTCACCACGCACCTGCACCAGGCGCGCCTCTTCAGCTACGCGTGCCGCCTCGGCTTCTTCGGCCAAGCTTTGGGCGCGGCGCGCGGCGGCTTGCTGGGTGCGAACTTCAACTTCGGCTTCTTCAATGCGCCGACGCGCTTCCACTTCGGCAGCTTCGATACGACTGCGAGCCGCCACTTCCGCGGCTTCAATAGCGGCATGCACAGCATCACCGGCCTCGCCTTCAGTGCTCAGTCCGGCAGCAGCAATGCGAGCGGCGGCATTAACATCCGCGTCGGCGATTGCCGCTTCGGCGCGCTCTTCGGCAGCTCGAGCACGCTCTGCCTCAGCTTCAGCGCGAATCTCGGCATCGCGCTGAGCGGTGCGTAATTGCTCCATCTCAGCTTCAGCATCGGCGCGGACGGTATTTTGTGCGTTAGCAAAAGCGCGCTGTTCAATGGCCGCCTGTAGGCTGGCTAGCTCCTCTTCGCTCTGTTGCGCCTGTTCCGTTCGCATTCGTTCAATTTCCGCATCAGCATCAGCCCGGGCGCGAGCCAAGGCAACATCGGCCTCTGCTTGCATACGTACAGACTGGGCATCCAGCTCACGTTTACGCGCCTCGGCCTCTTCGCGCGCGGCTTCGGCCGCCGCGCGGGCTATATTGGCAGCTTCAATGGCGGCGCGAGCTAAGACGTCGGCTTCTGAATCGCGCAATTGTACGGCTTCTTCGATCTGGGCTCGCGCGGCAGCCTCGGCGGCGGCAATTCGAGCGGCAGCGGTAGCCTCTGCTTCGGCGACGACTCGATTAGCACGCTCCTCGGCGGCACGTGCGCGCTCAGCCTCGCGCGTGGCGCGTTCAATAGCATCGCGCTGGGCGGCACGCAACCGTTCAATTTCCGCATCGGCCTCAGCACGAACGGAAGTCTGAGCCCGGGCAAAGGCGCGCTCTTCAATATCTTCGCGCAGACGCGCGATCTCCGCCTCGGTAGTTTGCGCTGATTCGGCGCGGATGCGAGCGATCTCCGTCTCTGCTTCGGCACGAGCTTGGGCGCGAGCTTCGATCTCTGCCTCGGCGCGCAAACGAGCGGCCTCTTCTTCTAGTTGCGCTTGTCGCGCTTCGGCTTCTGATTGCGCTCGTTCTGCTCCTTCGCGAGCGGTATCCGCCGCAGCCATAGCGCGTACCGCCTCGGCGCGCAAACGAGTTACCTCTTCGTGAGCCTCACGTACCTGCTTGGCCTCTTCTTCGGTCTGACCGCGCGTGGCAATAGCAGTCGTACGTGCCGCTTCAGCTTCAGCGCGAGCCGCCATTGCCGCTGACGTGGCTTCGCTGGCGCGACGCTGTTCTTCATCAAGATGCGCACGGGCTTCATCCAGGGCACGAGACTTTTCTTCTGCCGATTGATGAAGGGCGGCTAGCTCGCGCTCACCGGCCGCTCGCCGTTCGGCGGCTTCGCGAGCACTGACGGCGGCGGCGGCCTCGGCTTCGGCGCGAGTGGCTTCAGCCATGGCCCGCTCACGTGAGGCTTCAGCTAAAGCTAGGGCTGCTTCTGCTTCAACTGCTGCTCGAGCCGCCAATGCCTCATTGCGAATGCGATTGGCCTCAGCCTCTGCGCGAAGACGTGAAGCTGCCAGTTCAGCGGACCGCAGACGAGCCGCCTCTTCGTCCGCTCGACGGAAGGCGGCTTCGGATTCTGCTCGTAATAATTCCAATCGAGCTTCGGAGTCGGCGATCTCTTCATCGGGATCTACTCGCGCCGCTACTTCGACGATATGGTTCCTACTGGCGGCGACAGCCTGGTCCGCTCGAGCGCGGGCCTCTTCGGCAGCACGCGAAGCGGCCAAGGCATCAGCCTCAGCGCGACGAGCTTCATCAAGTCTAGCCTCGCTGGCCACGACCTCATCAAGGTGCTCAACTTCAGACACTACTCGCGAAGCAACATCCGGATCCATCCCCAATGGAGGCAGATCGAACGAAGGCAGCGGCGGCAGCGGCGTTAGCGGTGGCAGCTGGAATTCACCAACGGGACTTGCCGTCGATGGCGCCGGCTCGCGATGAGGAAGCGTAGCGGGTCGCAATGGCGCAGGTGAAGGTGCAGGCTCAACAGTCGGAGTCTCCGTCTCGAGTGAAGCGGCAACAGGCTCTACGCTAGCGGGCGACTGATATTGAATCGGCTCAACGGGGAGATCCACTACAGGCTGCTCGGCGACAGGCGCTACCGCTTGAGGCTCCACGACTTCAATGGGCGCTTCAGCCGGCACTTCAACCGGCGCCGGTGGTCGTGCTTGAGCCATGGCCATCTCAGCGGCGCGGCGACGAATGGCTTCGGCGCTGAGTCGACGCATTGGGCCCACTGCGGGAGCGGCCATCGGAGTGGCGGCGATATCAGGTGTGACTGGCGCAGCCGGGGCAGCCGGGGCAGTCGGCGCAGGTGCAGGCGCGGCCGGAGCCACAGGAGTCTGATCAGTCGCCGGAGGCGTCTGTTGCAGGCTCTCGGCGGCCTTCTCGGTCGCGTTATCTGCTAGTCGTCGAAGAAGAGGATTACTAGGCACGGCTCTGTTGTGCTTTACGTTTACCCGGATGTCTAGTTGTGAGCCTCTCGCTGTCAAGTCGTGGGCATTGCACGAACATGCCCGAAGAGTCCAATACCGGAACGCGTAAGCCGTCAGGGCCAAATAGTCGTCTGAAGGTTATTTCTCTAGCCCAGAATTAACCTTCGAACGTCACGTGGTGGGCGCAGTCAGCTGCTCGTAATCGCCGGCAGGCAGAATTGACCCAGCCGCCACGACGAAGACGGCATTATCGATAGCCAGCCGCGCCAAGGTGAGCAGCGGGCAACTTGAATAAGGTGGGGTCTGGTAGCGGCGTCGTTAATGGCTCCGTACGACCCGCCTCACGTAGGCCCATGCGCACTCCTTCGAGTTTGCCAATATCGATATCAGCATCACTCTCTGCAGCGATATCGCCAATCGACTGTGCCGAGGCCGCAGCGGACTCAATATTGGCTTGCGGTGCGGTGCTGGCAGCGACAGAATCATTTCCTGACGCAGACGCTGATGGTTGTGAGTCATTGGCCACAGGATTAGACGTCTGTGCTACTGGATTGGGCGTAGAGGCCGGCGCGTGAGCTGCTGGCGGGGATGTGGGCGCTGGCGCGGCCGGGGGCGGTGAAGTGGCAGGCGGCGGCGTAGGCGCCGGAGCAGGTGGAGGCGGGGGTGGTGTAGGCGCCGGGGTGGGCTTAGGAGTCGGCTTAGGAGTGGCGACGGGCGGCGGTGGAGCAGAAGAATGGCTGAAATTTAAAACGACTCTATCAAGAACGGTCGCGCCTTCTTTAGCGGTCAGAACAACGCTGTAAGCGCCATTAAGCCCGGGCAGGCGACGGGTCACGCTGTTCAGCGGTGCAGCTCCCGAATAAAGAGTCGAGTTCAGTCCTGGACCAGAAATGGTTACAACTGCCGTAGCCGGCGGGCCAAGCAGGCAGTCAAAGCTGATCAGGACGTCACCATTCAGATCAACCGACGGACCATGGATCTGACAGTATTCCCCTTGAACGGCCGCCGCCGGCGAGGGCATGGCGCCAAACGCCACCCCGACTGCAAGCAGAGCCAGTACGATAACACGCACGCGAATTACCCTTCTCTTGTCGTCGCTCGCTTGGGACGAGCAACGTTTCCTTGGCTTGGTTTAGTCCGAGTCTTGGGAACGCGGACCGCCAGCCAAAGTTCTTAGCAATGCACAATTTTAAACTGTGCATGCCAGGTAAACGCCTTATGCGGAGGAGTTTGTCAATAGGCACTGACCCAAATGGGGGGTGACCAGGACTATTGCCTTGTCGACTTGGTACTTGCGTAAGAGATCGGCCACTTGACTTGGTATAGCAAAACGCGCCCCGTAGGGCGCGTTAGCTTGAGAAAGGAGGGGCGATTATCGAGACTGAATCTGCTGCACGCGGACGTACAGGTAAGTCTGCTCGTAGTAGATGCCTACCGCTCGATCCTCTGCCACGAACTGCTGCGGCCAGACCGGCTGATATGCCGGCGGTCGAGGCGAGCCGAAGGCTGGCACGCTGGTTCCCCAACGCGCACGGTTGACTGACGTGTTCCAAGTTTCCATCGTCGGCACGTTCGGGCAACCGGTCAGGTTGGCCGTCGCGCAGTTGAAGAACGGGCGCCACTTCGGCAGTATCGGAGCCTTGTAGGAAGCCGTCCAGTAGGTTCGCACAGTCAAGCGATAGCGTGGTTCAAACACGCGGCCTGAGTAGGTGCCCGTATTGGTCTGACAGCCGTCAAGCAGTGCGCGCAGTGTTGCGCCGCTGTCGGTGGCCTTGGGCGCCAGGCACCAGACGACACTGGAATACAATGGATTAGTAGGATCTTGGGCAACTGACAAAGGCGTCTGATCGAAGGCCTTCAATGTCAGCTTGTACATCGCCTCGTATTGAGCCTGGGTCGGCGTGGCCGTAGTCAAATTCCAACGAGCGGCGTTGGTTGACCATTGCTGATTGCCAAGCATGGCAACGACACCTAGCTGACGAACATTGATCGACAGGTTAGGAATGAATGGATCAGTACCGATATTCTGCGTGCGACCGCCAGGAATGCGCTGCGCCGCGGTACTGGCCAGCGGGTAGACGGGGCCAGATACACCGATGGTGAAGCCGTTTGTGGCGTTGCCTGGCCCTTGGAACTGCATGGGCTTAATCATATTATCCACGACATAGCGAGCCGTCTGGTTGCTGATCTTAGGCGGAATCTTCTCGAGGCGAGCCCAGGCCATGTAGCAGCCAGAAGGATCGGTGATCGGGCCGCGATATTCGCCAACACGGTCAAGCAAGTAGGTCGGGCAAGAGCCCCATTTACTTTCGTCAGGGCCGAAACGCGGACCAGCCGAGACTACCAGGTAGTTGCAGCGGCCAGAGCGAGTGGAGTCATTGAAAAAGGCGGGCAAATACGCATATTTGTCATTGGCATTATACGGCGCACGCAACTTAGCGATCTGGTAAGCAGTGACGCGGTCAATTGTATCTTGTAGCTGCGGGTAGCTAGTGAAGCTGGCACGATGAC